>Ga0207421_10006899_pt1 | contig 12258 bp, 13 predicted proteins | sample SodLakKL_010_SED_4_FD_187542 | JGI IMG/M metagenome (GOLD analysis project Ga0207421, IMG submission 187542) | Alkaline sediment microbial communities from Lake Tanatar, Kulunda Steppe, Russia - 8KL_010_SED (SPAdes) (version 2) | ecosystem: Environmental > Aquatic > Non-marine Saline and... | reverse complement strand
CCCAAAAGTGCATCATAACGCATATAAGGGGTTATTTCGAGTACTTTTACACATTTAAGGTCAATTTCTTAAGCCACAGTTCGCTTGTTTAAGGCCTAGTTCAGCTTCGACTACATACCAAACTCTTGAAGAGATATCAACAGCAAAACCGTCCGGTATGGTCCCAAATCCATCCTTTGTTTTAATTTTAGCCTTAGGTATGAAAACCGAGGATGGTCCAAAGAAGTGCTCGGAGTTGGCAACTATCAAATCCTCTATTTCCTGTTCATCCTTGAACTTGGTTTCTATTAATTTTCTGTCATCAAGGATTATCATTATTTACCCTCTTTCTGGTCGTCTTGATTTTGTCTATTCGCATGTTAATATCTACGGATTTACTCTGCGTCGGGCAGTTGATATAGTTTCATCTCTGCGTCTTCTGCATAAATACTGTTGGGATACAAAGTTGTAAAACTGGTCAGTGTCGCTCGGGCGGATTCGAGATATTCCTGTCGCTCATCGCTGCCGGATTCGCTAAGCTGCCACATCCGAACTCTCAGCCGACCAAGCTCATACAGCGCCTTTCTTCCGGCGTCGGTGTCCTGATAATCGCGATGCAGTTGTCGCAATTTCTCGGCACGGGTATCCGCATCTTCAATAAGCTGAATCTGCGCCAGCAGGACATTGTCCTTCATCGGGTCTTCCTCGTCCATTTGCTCAAGCAGCCGCTCCAGATGGTCAGGGTAGTCCCTGCTGTAAGGATTGAGCATTACAAACTCAGCCAGCCTCGCCGCGTTTTCTTCACTGCCGTCGCGATTTTCGCCGCTTATTAAAATCTGAAGCTCGCGCACCCTTCCCAGCAGGTCGGTCAATTTCCGCCGAGTCATAGCTGATTCCGGCGGTTTGCGGAAAGGTCCTATCGCCGAAGCCCGTTCGGCCTGGTTTTCAAGAAAATCAAGCCTCTCCATTATCATAGATTCTGCCGAGGCCAGAAGCGTCAGGGCATGCTCGAACCGCCCTGCTCCAGACCAATGTTTGGCGATACGCCAGCGCGCCTCGAAAGATTCGGGGCTATCGCTAAATCTATTGTAGAGCCGATACCATACCTCAGCCGCCTGTTCACGAGGATGATCATCGTAAAAACTCAATATCTCTGCCCGCCGAAACATCTCGAGGTTCGGGCTGTATTCCAGCAGCATCGCTTTGTAGTAAAGAGCGATGGGCACACGCGGGCTGTTTGGCCTGCGGCGGATGAATTTATCATACTGATCCTGAAGCTTGAGGCGTTTTTGCTGATATTTAAAATGCTCTTCCGCGGCAAACCAGCTCGGCCAGCGGTCGCGAGTAAGCTGGTTTTCAATTCTGCGTTTTATCTCCTGACGCCATCTGATTTCATCAGCGGGATAGAAAAAACCCTGTAGATACTGCCTGACGGCTGGGTCGGCCAGTGTTTCATCAATTGCCTCGCTTATGCTCCTGCTCTGGAAATGCGGAACTGTCTCCGGATCGTTATCGGCTACATAGAGCTGGTAATCGAGTTCTGCAAAACCTATGCGATGCTCAAATGTAATAAGTGAAAGCACCAGCAAAACACCGGTGGCAATCCACATCAGTCCCGGCTTGTATCTTGTAAAATGGCCTATTCCCAAAACTGCCGCGGCCAGCGAGAGTCCTATAAGCCAGGCAGCAATCCACGGCATAACCGAAAAACCCCATTGGATCGGGTCAAGTCCTCTCGCGACACCGAAATAAAACCAATACACCACAAGCGGCAATGTGCAAAGTACAATAGCTATGAACCTTGAGCGAAACCTAAGCGGCCTGCAGGCTGCCCCGACGCAGCTTATTATTAAAAAAGCCGCCAGTCCCGGCAAATTGGCGACAAAAAGTGCCACAGCTATAAAAGGCACGCTGTAGCGGAAGCTCATCAACTGTGATATAAGCACCGGCGCCGCTGCCATCGAGCCCATCATCAGCCCCAGCACCACGATCTGCCAGGGATATTCGAAAATGCTGACACCGTCGGTAACTACCTGACCAAGTTGCCACAGCACCGGATCTGTCAGGCTTTCCCAGCGAAAAGAAAGAAATTCTCCGGTGACGATTTTTGGCCAGAAAAGGCAGTGTAAAATATAGACTGCCAGCGCCAGCAGCCAGCAGGAAACTACATTGGCGTGACTGTAATGCAATGTCGGCCCGGCAGTCATAAACGACTTTTGGCTGGCCCGGGTACCTGTTGTGTTTTTGTTGTTATTTTTTGCCATTATTTGCAAAAAAGTACCAGTATTTACCAATTCAGGCCCAAAAATTACCAGGTTCAGCCCTGAATTATGCACTTATGGCCGCTATAATTCGGCATAATCGCCGTTTTAATGCTTAAAATGGCGTTTTCCAGTAAATACCATCGCAATTCCATGCTCATCCGCCACAGAAATCGACTCGTCGTCCTTTTTAGAGCCGCCGGGCTGAACTATGCAACAAACTCCTGCCTTTGCAGCATTCACGACATTATCGGGGAACGGGAAAAAGGCGTCTGATGCCAAAGCCGCCCCTTTTGCCTGCTCACCGGCCATCTTAAACGCTATCAAACCTGATTCGACACGATTCATCTGACCGGCGCCGACTCCTATAAGCCGTTTTTCTTTGGCAAGAGTGATGGTGTTGCTTTTTGTATGTTTGGCGGCAAGCCAGGCCAAACGCAGGTCTTCAAGCTGTTGGTCGGTAGGTTTGGTTTTTGTAACGCACATCAGTTCTGCAGGATCCCAGCCAAGCAAATCCCGCTTCTGCAGCAGCAGCCCGCCGACAACACAGCGAACATCATACTCGGCGGTGTCAATATTTTTGCGATTAATTGGGCCGGTTTCAAGAAGACGCACTCGATTGCCCCAGGCTTTCAATGTTCTTATAAGTTCAACAGCTTCGGGGGCAAATGAGGGTGCGATTATAACCTCAGCGAAAAATCCACCTGCTCCGCGAGCTTTCCCGAATCGGCTGTATGATTCCATTATTGTGCCGGCAAGCTCCTCATCTACCGGCCTGTTTAACGCTATGATACCGCCGAAAGCACTTACTACATCACCTTCGTAGGCTTTACGGTATGCTTCTTTAATATCATCATCAATTGCGCAACCGCATGGGTTTAAGTGCTTTACTACGACTGCTGCCGGTTCATCAAATTCCTTGACGAGTTCGAAAGCGGCATTGGTATCGAGCAGATTGTTGAAGCTGATCTCTTTACCGCCGGGAAGTAGTCTCGCACTGCTGACAGACGCTTCATCTTTTGCCGGTAATTTGTAGAACGCTGCCGTCTGGTGGGGATTTTCACCATAGCGAAGTTCCTGCACTCTTGTTCCGGCAAGCGAGATTAGTTCGGGGTATTGAACCTTAGCTTGTTTGTTAAGATATCCAGCGATGGCCGCATCATAAGCGGCGGTCAAACCAAAAGCCGCCCTTGCCAGATCTGTTCGCAGTTCCTGGCTCAGCGCTCCACTATTAGCCTGCATTTGTTCGATTACATTGCAGTACTGTTCCGGAGAGGTAACAACCGTTACATATTTATTATTCTTGGCGGCAGAGCGAAGCATGCTCGGCCCGCCTATATCTATGTTTTCTATGGCTTTCTCGAAAGTGCAGTCCGGGCTGGCTATTGTCTGCTCAAATGGATAGAGATTGACGCAGACCATATCTATCGGTTCGATTTCGTTTTCTTTCATTGCCGCGACATGATCCGGGTTGTCTCGCATAGCCAGCAGCCCGCCGTGTATCCTTGGGTGAAGAGTTTTAACCCTGCCGTCCATCATCTCAGGAAAACCGGTAACGCTGTCAATCGCTACAATATCAAAGCCGGCGTCTTTAAGCGCCTTTGCGGTACCGCCGGTACTTATTATCCGCACATCCATCTCGATAAGCTTGCGAACAAATTCAACAATCCCTGTTTTGTCGGAGACACTTACCAGTGCTGTTTTTATCTGCACATCCATTTTCTTCCTCTCGGTTTTAAATTTTTAACATTCCTTTGTTCACCGCATTTAAGATGGTTGCTTCAGCTTCCAGGTTTTATGCAAACCATTCTGCCGGAACCTGCCAGGTAAATTTTCGAATCGCTTGCGTTGACGATATATTGCTCTACGCCTGCCAGATTAAGCGAATAGATTTTTTTGCCGGTGTTATTGTCCATCACAACAAGAGTCGGTGCATCCGTGATTACATAGGAAATTTGGCCGTCTTTTGAGAGCAAATCTCTTCCATCTGAAACTTTCCACAGACGTTCACCATCAGAAGCATCAATGGCAACCATACCTTGTCCGGGGACTTTCTGATATACAACATCATCTATAACGAGCGGTCCCTGATCAAGCACTCCGGTTGTCTGGTATCGCCATACAAGACTTACATCATAAGGATCTATCCGGTATAGCTTGGCATTGGAGGCCGCGAAATATAGGCCGCCATCCTTATAAACTATGGGGCCTCGTATCGGCCCGTCAACGGTAAACTCCCAGCGTCGACTTTTACTACCCGGCTGCATTGCATAAATACTACCGCCTTCGGTTGAGAAGTAAATTGAGGTTTGTCCGGCTGTAACCCAGGTTATGGCTGAGTCGTCCTCGGGCTTGACATTAAAAAGCTCGACGCGGTCTTCGGCTCGTAATATTCGAAGCCTGCCGTCAGCACCTGCAAGGTAATAAAAATCACCATCCCGAATTATTGGCGAGACTGCCTTTCGCCTCATTCGGTGCCTTCTTAACAAGGCTCCAATTCGCATATCCAGGTCATAGAGCCAGTCACCAATCATAGCGCGGATGTCGCCTTCATAATGTTCAATTGAGTTTACAGGTATGCCGTCTGGGGCTATCTTTTCAACAAAATGAATCTCTCCGCTGTTTCTATCGGCAGCGACCATATAGTTTTTCCGGGTCAGGGCGTAAAATCGGTTCTCCTCGAGGAACAGGGATCTAAGACTGTCATTCTGCGGTTTTGGAATAGGCATTTCCCATACAATTTCGAGGTCGCGCTGCTGAAGTAATCGGCTGCTAATAAGCTCTTCTGACTCGGCTTGATTACCAATGCCTGCCAATAACGCCAGAAAAATCAAAGTAAATGTCTTTTTCATATAAATAAGCCTTAAATAATACCAGTTGCTAAATTTACCACCGGAATCGGCAGTAGTTTATCAGCGAAATCTTACTATAGTTTCACATAATCGCCCAAATCGACATTATGCTTCTTTTCAAACCGCTTCATTTGCTCGATTCTCTCAATATCGTCCTCTATCCGGTTTGCCAGCTTAAAAATATACGGTTTGCCGGCAAGTCTGTTCCTCAGATCGTCGAGCATAGGCTCCCATCTGTTTTCATACAGTTGGCGTTTAAGCACTATCAGCATACGGGATTCGTCGCCCAAGCCGCTTACAAACTGCTCAACGGTCTGATGCGATTGCTGATCCTGATTTTTGCTTTCCTTGTCCGAATCGGCCATTTAATGCCCTCGTTTGGCGGTGAATTTAACCTTTTAGACGGTAAATTGCAATCTTTTTTCGGATTTTAAGGTCTTATTGGCATTGACAGGCAGGCCAAAGCACAATTTCTTGCAAGGCAAATCTAATTGGGGGCGGCGTTGCGGCAGGAATTGTTACAAAAACGGGTTATGAGTTTTTTCCCAGCCTATTGTTGTTTGCGGGCCGTGGCCGGGATAGACGGTTGTCTCGTCCGGCAGGTTGAATAATTTGTTTTTTATCGAATCGACAAGGCGGGTCATATCTCCGCCAGGGAAATCTGTTCTGCCGACTCCTTCTGCGAAAAGCGTATCGCCGGAAAATAGAACGGCCTGCTCCTGGCAGTAGAGTGACATTCCTCCCGGTGTGTGGCCGGGTGTGTGAATGACACTTAATTGGATATCGGCTTCGTTTATTTGTCCGCCATCGGTCAGCACTATATCGGGCTGGCCTGCGTCCAGAGCAATGCCGGTCATCATGCTAAGGTTTCGCTCGGCGTCGCTGAGCGCTTCTGCGTCATCACTGTGTATATATACGGTAATTTTTGGCCAGGCTCTTCGCAGATTCATAAGTCCTGCGATATGGTCGGCGTGGCCGTGGGTCAAAATAACGGCCTGGGGGTCAAGTTTGTTCTTATTCAAATATGCTTCGAGCTGCCGAGCGTCCAGGCCGGTATCAATTATAACCGCTTGACGGGAGTCTTCGTCGGCCTGGAGTACATAACTGTTGGTCTGGTAAGCTCCGAGTACGAGACATTCTATTTTCATTGAGCATTTCTCCGTAACTGTAAGCATTTCTAATATAAACAAAATACAGCATACTTGGCGGAGAGAGAGTTGTCCAGTCGCAAGATTTACAGGGTGGGTTTTGGTTGAAAAAAGTTCGGTAATTTGGTACAAAATGGGTATATGATTCAGCTTCTGGAAAAACGCCGGCACCAATTAGTGAAACTTTGCGAGAAATTCAAAGTTAAGAACTTTTATGTATTCGGCTCGGCAGCGATCCAGGGTAAATTCAACCCTCGACACAGTGATATCGATTTTCTTGTTGAGTTCGAGGAAATGGACGCAGCCGAGCATGCTGAGTGTTATTTTTCCCTTCTTGAGCATTTGCAGGATCTTTTCCATCGGCGCATTGACCTTGTTGAGATTAACGCTGTGGCTAACCCTTATCTTCGGCGTTCTATTGCGAAAACAAAGATAAAGCTATATGCGGCCTGAAACTTACAAATATATTTACGACGCGCAGCTTGCATGCCAGCGGGTATTACAGTTCCTTGACGGCAAGAGCTTTGAGGATTATGAGGCTGATGTAATGCTACAGTCGGCGGTAGAGCGGCAGCTTATGATAATCGGTGAAGCACTGGGACAGTCTCGCAGGGACGGTGAGCTTAACAGTGTCATTAAGAATGTCCGGCGGATCGTGAATCTTCGCAATGTTATCGTGCACGGCTATGCGGTTATGGAAGCCAGGACGGTCTGGGGAGTTATACAGAAAGAACTGCCCGGCCTTAATGAGAAACTCAAGGCACTGCTATCGGAAAAGTAGCCCTGCGGAGTCAATATTGCCCAAAGGCCGTTGAACCGGATAGTTATTTTTCGGTCAGAGTTTCTTCTACTTTCATCCCGAAATGGCGGCCGGCTTTTTCCACTATATGAGCAAGCACCTTGTCGCCGGGTTTGAGGCTGGTGATAGAAATAGCCTTTCCGTCCGGTTTGGTCAGGCGAATGGTCTCGGCATTCTGGAGAACGAGGCTTACCGGGCGGCCTTTAGCTTGTGCTTCAACAAGCATCATAGGGCGTTTTTCAATTTTGTTCCTGCCCAGGTATGCCGTCTGACTTTTGCCGTTGCTATCTACAATAAGCACCTGATCGCCGGCTTTCAGGTCGGCCAGGTATTTTGTTTTTCCGCCTGGGGTAAGGACATAGGCGTGAACCGCTCCGGCATTTACTCTGAAAGGCCGCGATGCGACATACGGGTTATCAATAGACTCAGAATGCACGAGAAAAAAGCCCGAGGCGGTGTTTCCGATTAACATGCCTTCACCAAGAGCCATCTGTGTGCAGCTATCCAGGCAAGCGCGGTCACCCATTCCAAGCTGTTTAACCTCGGTTACGGACGCTTCGGTCAATGTGACTTTTTCACTTATGCCCTGGACTATGTTTGCGCATTTTTTTATCTGGTTAGCATCGGTGCTGTCAAGCACCACACCGTCCACACCTTTTTCGAGTATCTCGATCATAAGTCTGGCTTGTTCGCTGTTTTCGACCTGCACCATTATATTAGCGTTTCGTCGGGCAAGGAGATTTTCAATCGGTATTATTGTCCAGTCAAGCATTCGCAGGACAACTGTTTTTTCCGGAGCAACAGCGGCTGCTTTGTCCTCATCGCCTTTGCCCTTTATGTCGATAAACTCGACATCCCGGCCTGGTTTTATATCTCCGTCCTGGGCAACGGTTTGAATTTTTCCGAGGCTTTTTACTTGGTCTGTCTTGCCTTCGGGAATAACCACGGCCTGAGCTCCGCTTTCCAGTCCTGCTATCACGGCCTCTTTATTGAAAGGTTTAGCATTAATCCAGAATTTTTTCATCAGAATCCTCTTTGCAGTCTCAGCTTTTCAAAATATCCAGTGCGCCGTCTGCGGTTATGTTTTCATGAACCATTTTACTAAGCGCCGCTATCATTTTGTCAGGATGGGGATATTGGAAAGCATTTCGCCCTATCGAAAGACCTGTGGCCCCGGCCTTGAGGGCGTTTTCTACAACAGTGAATATCTCGTTTTCGCTTTCCATCCTCGGCCCGCCGGCTATCACAACAGGCACAGGGCAGCCGTTGACGACTGATTCGAAAGATTCGGGGTTTCCGGTATATGGGACTTTTACAATATCTGCGCCAAGTTCAGCTCCGGCACGGGCGGCGTGGGCGACATTTTTTGCATCAAATTCATTTTTTATGTTTTTGCCCCTGGTGTACATCATCGCGACCAGCGGCATCTGCCATTTCTGACATTTTTCGCTGACCAGGCCAAACTGCCTGAGCATCTGGCGATCAGTTTCGGCGCCAAGATTTATATGTATCGAAACGGCGTCGGCGCCGAGTTTGACTGCCTCTTCAACGGTGCAGACAAGTTCTTTGGCGTTAGGATCCGGGCTAAGGCTCGTTCCGGCGGAGAGATGTATAATCAGGCCTACATCCCTGCCGGAGCCGCGGTGCCCCGCAGTGACGATGCCTTTGTGCATTAGTATGGCATTTGCGCCGCCGGCGACGATTTTACTTACTGTTTCGCGCATATCACTTAGTCCGGTGATCGGGCCTTCCGAGACTCCGTGATCCATCGGGACGATTACCGTTCGGCCCGAATTGCGGTCCATTATTCGCTCTAAGCGTATTCTTTTGCCCATCATAAGCTAAAGCCTCCAAAATGGTTATCTCATAGAAACTATACGAAACAGGCCAAAACGCAAGAAAAATTTTTATCTCGCTGCTAAATCCGCTCGACAGATTTCAGATAGAAGCTATAATTCCCTACTGCGGCAAATTCACTGGAGAAACTGAGATTGTAAATAATTTTAATAAAGGGGTGCAGCGATGATTAATCAAAAGGCAATTAGCGCAATACTGGTTGTTTCGCTGGGTTGTGCGGCTGTTGTGTTACAAGGCTGTGTGGCGCTGGCTTTTGGTGCGGGCGTCGGGACGGCGGCGTATGTTACCGGGCAGTTGGAGGATTACCGGCCTGAAAGCCTCGACGATGTCCACAACGCGACTGTCCAGGCAATGAATGACCTGGAATTCAGCGTAACCAGTACCGAAAAAGATGCCCTGTCCTCGACGGTCGTGGCGCGTGATGCCAGAGACAGGCGAATAAGAGTGCGTCTTAACAGAACCGAACAGGATACTACAAAAATTACCATCCGGGTCGGAACTTTCGGCGATGAAGAAGCCTCACGAACAATTTACCGGCGAATTGCGGAAAATCTTCAGTAACCGCCGTCTATACTTGAAACGATCAATCAGTCCGATAAAAAACGAGCGAAAAATTTTTAAAAAAAAATGAAGATTTTTGTTGATTTCGTCGAAGTGACTGGATATATGTCAATACTGTATATTGTTTTTACAGAATTCGCTCGATTGATGAGCGGGCATTAAAAGAACTATTTGGTGCAGGTGGTCTGTGCCGAAACGAACTAATTTGGGAACACAGTTTTAAGGAGAACACAAATGTTGAAAAAAAATTATGTACTGTTGGTTATTGCCGCTTTGGTAATGGCATCAACAACGGCAGTAGCGTTAGGGCCGCTGGGTGCGCCTAATGCCCAACTGCGTCAGGGTCAATACAGTGTAGGCGTTGATTACGGCTACACCGAGCATGACATTGGTACTGGCGGCAGAGGAACTTTTCGTACCAATGCTTTCCTGGCAAACCTGGGATACGGCGTTGCCGACAATGTCGAAATCTATGGCCTTATAGGTATGGCAGATGGTACGATTTTTGGCGCTGCTGATCAGTTTGATGCCAGCTATGACTTTGCCTATGGCCTTGGGACCAAAATCACACTGCTCGATCAGGGTGAAATCCAATGGGGCATGGTAACCCAGATGTCTTGGTTCGATCTTGATGACAGCTATATAGACCGTCAGACCGACAATCGAGTCAGTGAAGAAGTTGATGGATTTGAAGTAAAAGTAGGAGTCGGTCCGACTTACACAGCAATGGAGGGCTTGCATATCTATGGCGGACCAATGCTGCATGTGCTCAACCAAAAATGGGACGATGGTTTCAGTTACAACGACAGAGAAGTTGGTATTTTCGCGGGTGTCGATTATGAGATAATGGACAACATCTCATTACTCGGTGAGTATCAGTGGACCTGCGATATGGAAATGGTCGGCGTATCAGTCGGCTTTAAGTTCTAAATCACTGAATAGGAAGCGGCCTTTTACAGGCCTGAAAACCTACTCAAACCAGGAAGCGAGCATAACTAATGTTATGCTCGCTTCTTTTTTATGTGCATATTCGGCAAGGCTCTGGATCAGACAGAATTGTTCCGATTAGCGGGGAGAGTTTTAAATTTTGGACTTGCCCAAAACCTCAGAGATAGTATATCCTGCATTGCTATGACAAAACTTGCACTTGCCATATCGGGTAGAAATTTCAAAGAGGCGGCCGAGCAGATAGAGAAAGTAATAGCCGCCGGGGCTGAAATAATTGAGCTGCGCCTGGATTATCTGGAGCAGTTGGATAAAGAGCTTGCCGAGAAACTGACCATCTATACGCGTGGATGCGTAAACGGAGCCGCCCCTTTAATCGCCACCTGCCGGGATAAACGCCAGGGCGGGGCAATTGACCACCCCGAGTCGCTGCGAGTTGAGGCGCTGGTCGCCGCTGTTGACGCCGGAGCAGAGTTTATTGATTGTGAATACACCAACTTTAATGCTTCTGCGAACTGCCGTGAAAGCATAACCTCTGCTCTGGCTCGTAATTCGCAAGCACTGCTTATACTTTCCGAGCATAATTTCCAAGGCAGTTTCGAGAATCTGAATCAGATTTATGAGAGGCTGGTACAGGCATCTGCGACAGTTATTCCAAAAATCGTTTATACTGCTAATCATATAAACGATTGCTTTGAAGCGTTCGATTTGCTGAACAAAATTGAGGGCCGGGCCACGATTTTCTGTATGGGTGATCACGGGCTTATTTCGAGAATACTGGCCAAGAAATTGGGTTCGTTTGTTACATTTGCGGCCGTTGATGAGGATACGGCTACGGCGCCGGGTCAGTTGACGCTTGATAAGTTGAAGAGAGTATATCGTTATGAAAGGCTCAACGCGGACACAAAATTGTTCGGGGTAATCGGCGAGCCGGTGGCTCATTCGATGAGCCCAAAAATTCATAACGCCTGTTTCGCCGATATTGATTTTGATTGTCTGTATCTGCCTTTACTTGTGGCCGGCGGCAAAGAGCAGTTTGATTTGTTTATTGATAATGTCCTCAACAGGCCTTGGCTGGATTTTGCCGGATTTAGCGTTACCATACCGCATAAGCGAAACGCCATTGATTTTGTACGAGAAAAAGGCGGTTATATTGACCCGCTTACAGAGCGGATCGGGGCGGCCAATACGGTGCTTATAGATAAAAAGGGAGGCCTGTCGGCTTATAACACCGATTATACCGGCGCGATGGAAGCGATAGAACAGGGGTTGGATATCGGCAGAAGCGATTTTAAGGGTATGCCCGTGGCTGTGGTTGGAGCCGGAGGCGTGGCTCGCGCGATAGTGGCGGGTCTGGCAGATACCGCAGCGGATGTAAAAATTTATAATCGCACCGTTGAAAAAGCCCGGACGCTGGCAGAGGAGTTCGGCTGTGAGTACGCATCGCTCAATGATTTAACTAAGATGAATGCCGAATTAGTAATAAACTGCACATCAATAGGTATGTCTCCTGAAATTGATAAATCACCTGTGCCGAGTCAATGTCTGGGTGAGGGGATGGCGGTGTTCGATACAGTCTATAACCCGGCAGAGACTCTATTGCTCGAACAGGCTAAACAGGCAGGTGCGAAAACTATCAATGGAGTGTCAATGTTTATCAACCAGGCCGCCGAACAATTCAGGCTCTTTACCGGCCAGGAACCAGACAGAGAGCTTATGCGAAAAATAGTCGCTGACACGCTCAAGGGGTGATTTTATGAAAGCGTGTGTCTCCGGTTGCGGTTAAAATAGCCTCAACCAAAACCCAAAAGCGGCCTGGCCGCAAAAAGGAGACACACATGGAAATTATAGCAATG
>Ga0207421_10006898_pt1 | contig 12261 bp, 9 predicted proteins | sample SodLakKL_010_SED_4_FD_187542 | JGI IMG/M metagenome (GOLD analysis project Ga0207421, IMG submission 187542) | Alkaline sediment microbial communities from Lake Tanatar, Kulunda Steppe, Russia - 8KL_010_SED (SPAdes) (version 2) | ecosystem: Environmental > Aquatic > Non-marine Saline and... | reverse complement strand
ATATGGGGCATGCCCGGGTTTTCCATCCTGGCTCTGTGGTTACTGGGTGCGGTCGGATACTGCCTGGTCAACCTGATCTGGGGCAAAGAGGACTCGGTCATGGAGCAGTACCGTGCCGAGAAGGCCCGCCGCGAGCGGGAAGAGGCCGATGACCGTGCAACTCCTCTCGACGATGCGGACGAGGAGACCACCGTGCTGGTGACTCCCGAGAAGGAAGAGGAGTACCGCAAACACTTCGGACTGGCTCTGGCAGGCTACGTCGCCCTGAACGTACTGATCTTGCTGTGCTTCTTCAATCTGCTTCCGGCCGCTCTCACGACAGCCATACTGGCCGTCATGCCCGTGGCGTTACTGGCATTTGCCGTCATGATAACCAAGTGGCTGATTGGCGACATGAAGCTGCTGTTTGAGGTGGGTCGGGGCGACATGTCCGAGAAGGAGTTTGTCGATCGGACATTCTGAGGCGGCTGCCCTGAACGGAAGGAGATCTGCCATGCCCAACAATAGAGACAAAGAGGAGCTGCTGAATCTTGACCCGGATGTACTGCGATCGATTATCCGGGAGAGAACGCACCACACCGTCGAGATTTTTCTCTACCCGGCGATATTTGGGGACGAGACATTGAGTCCCGAGGTAGGGAAGCAGGTCAGGGAGCTGCTGGATGTCTGGCGCGAGCGGGAACTACCCGAGGATCTGCCCGACATTCAGTGGGCCAAGAAGCTGCTCTGCGCCGCAGAAGAAGTGAGGAAGGGGCGACAGCCCGATCTGGACCTTTCAGTTCCCCGGCCGTACGAAGAGGGTGAAATGAGGGTCGCCGAGGACCTCATATTCGCCCGGAGATCGATACGTCAGTTTACTGACGATGAGGTGGATGAGCAACTGATCCAGCATATGCTGCGGGCCGCGCTGTGGGCGCCGCATGCGTGTAACCTTCAGTCGCTGCGATTTCTGGTTCTGCGTACGGAGGAAGAATTGGATCTGATCAATGTCGATGTCTCTGGCTACAAAGCCCTGATAATAGCAGGCCAGGATTCTCGCATCTACGAGGCCAACCCACATGTTCCGGAGCACAATCGCCTTCTGGACTGTGGTGCCGCAGTGCAGAACATCGTGCTCATGGCGCATGCATTCGGTTTAGGCGCCTGCTGGGGAACCTTCCGGGAGGCCCAGACAAAGAAGCTGCGGGAGCACTTCGACGTGCCGGACTACATCGATCTGGTCACGTGCGTTGCTCTCGGCTGGCCGGATGAGGAGGTAACACCTCCGGCGAGGATCGATGTCAAAGAGACGCTGATGAATCCCAAGTGACAATTGAGCCGGGGTGGTTACATCGGAGTGATGTGGCCGCCCCGGCTAAAGGGGTAGCTGTAAGCGGCTGCTGAAGACGATAAATACATTGAGAAGTCTGGAGGGAAATACTCATATGAGTGCTGAACACCTGCGCCAGGTAACTGATCATCTGGATAGAGATTTCTTCATTGAAATGCTCCGGGACCTGATCGAGGTGCCTACCGAGGTTCCATTGGGCCCGGAGACATTGATTGCTCCGGATGATCCCAAGCTGGTTCACTATGTTCAGAACGTCCTTCGCCCCATGATGGAGGACGCGGGCATTTATGAGATTCTGGAGATGCCCCTGAATCAGATTGTCGTAAAGATGGGATCGGGTGAGAAGGATGAATCACTTCTGATTCAGGCCTACACCCCGACGCAGCATCAGAATCTCATGGAGGATCCCTTTGTGCCGCGGATCGCGCACGCCCCGGAGCATGGATTTGATGAGCCATGCATTTTCGGTCAGGGAGTGACTCAGAACAAGCTGCACCAGGCGGCCATGATGACGGTTCTAAAGGCCATCAAGGACTCCGGAGTTCAGCTGCGGGGAACCCTATATTTTGCCATTAACAATGAAGGTAGAAGCAGTCACGAGTGTTCAGAGGCCATCATCCCGAAGCTGGACCCCAAGCCGCAATACGGTTTGCTCCTTCTCGGTGGTCTGAACATTTCTGTCGGCAACCGGGGGCGGGTGGACGTATATGTCCACGTACATGGTAAGGCGGCTCACTCGAGTGCTCCATGGAATGGCCACAGTGCAATTGATGGTGCAAATGAAGTAATCAACCGGATTAAGGCCATGGAGTTCACCAAGACCCACCCGGAGCTGGGTGGACAGCACGCTGTCCCGTATCAGGTCGTGTACTGGCCGCTGGCACCTCACACTCTGCCGGAATACGCGAAGATTACGGTAGACCGGAGACTCCTGCCCGGTGATGATATAGACGAGGCAGTGGACGAGATCCGGGAAGCCATCGGTGACATGTCACCGTTTGATATTGAGGTGGAGCGGGGGGTGCACATGCTGCCTGCAGAAGTGGACCCGGATGCGCCGATTGTCTCCAGGTTGAGCCGTGCACAGGAGGAGGTTCGCGGTGAAAAGCCCGACGTCGTGCATAAACCCGGGGCTTTTGACGCCGGTGGGCCCTGCGCATTGGGTATTCCCACCGTTCAATGGGGTGCCGGGGCCGGAGACGGCCTGCTGGGGGAGGATCTGGTGCCCCTGAGTGATGCCTGGGATGAGGTCAACATTCTGGCCAACATGATAGTCAACTGGTTAGGCTGAAAGACGAGGATGGCCGAACGCGGACGGGCTTCTCTCAGGAATGAGATGCCCGTCCGCTTGCATTGTGCGAGCCACTGGCGCAGGGGGCAGGTGGATGGCGAGTCCGGGCTCAGACGCCTGCCGGTTTCTCCTGTTTGTGACCCGTATCTGCGAGGTTGAGTGGGGAGATCGAAGGTTCAAATCAGGGAGGGTGAGTGCTTTGTGCGCAAGGGAATCCGGGGGCAGTACATTATTGCTCACGATGGTGAGCGACACAACCTGCTAGAAAACGGCCATATCATTATTGAGGATGGAATCATAACGCATGTAGGCAGTGACTACACTGGCAACGTCGATGAATGGATTGATGCGGGCGGAATGATGGTGATGCCCGGTCTGGTCAATATACATGCCCATCCCATCTCAACACCTCTGATGCGGAGCATGCGGGAGGAACGTACTGGGCCTCCTCAGTATGCTGGCCTATGGCTGACATGGGCACTGTATGATGAGGTTACGGAGGAAGAGGAGTCTGTGATCTCCGAATATGCGGTCTGGGAGCTGCTCCGCAAGGGAAGCACCACTGCGGTGTTGGTGAGCCTCGCATATCCTGATGTTCTGGTGCCCACCATCGAGAGAACAGGCATCCGAGCCTATGTCGCGCCTGGGTACCGGGAGGCCTCGTGGACTGCGGATGAGGCCGGACGCCGGCATTACCGGTGGAATGTTGAACAGGGGGAGAGGCGCCTGCAGCAGACCCTGGATTTCATCGCGGAACACGATGGCGGGGCCGACGGGCGCCTGCGGGTGCTTCTGGGTCCCGAGCAGGTAGAGACCTGTTCCGTAGAGATGCTCGAGCGCACTGCAGAACTCGCGGAGGATCTGGACGTGGGCATGACCACCCATGCCGCACAGCATGTCGCGGAGTACCGGCATGTCATGAACAGACACGGCATCACCCCGATCCAGCTGCTGGATGAGACAGGTCTGCTCAATGAGCGCCTCATCATCGCACATGGAATCTATCTCTCCCATCATTCCGCTCTCGGTGATGACTCCGGAGGTGACCTGGAAATACTGGGCTCTTCTGATGCCACAGTTGCTCACTGCCCCTGGATCCGCATGACTATGGGCGAGATCTTTGAATCCTTACCCCGATATGAGGCCGCCGGGGTTAATGTCGGTCTGGGTACAGATCTTGCACCCCAGGATATGCTGGCGGAAATGCGATCAGCTCTGACCATGGCAAAAGCAGCAGAGGAAGGGGCCACTGGATATTCAGCTTCTAGCGTCCTTGATGTCGCTACCACCGCCGGGGCACGCGGCCTCCGCCGTCCTGATCTCGGTAGAATTGCCCCGGGTTGTGCGGCCGATCTCGTGTTTGTGGACGTGACGAATCTCGATCTGCTGCCGGTCTATGATCCTGTCATCACGCTCCTGTATTCTGCCACAGGATCCGATGTGGACAGAGTGATGGTTGGGGGAGAGACGGTTGTACGGGACGGGAGAGTTCTCGGGGCGGATGAGGAGCGTCTTGCGGCGGACATCCAGAAAGTGTGCGAGAATCTGTGGGAACGAATTACTCATCGCGCTGATGGTACCCCGCTTCATCGATTGGCACCCCGTGCACTTCCCCGCTATGATGAGTAATATCTGAGCTGATACACGTGCGCGTATCACATATGCAGCTGTGTCAGATCCAGTTCGGTGCCCGCAAACCATGAGTCGAGGTAGCACTGGAGGCAGGAATCCTGTTAGGGAGGTTGGTATGTACGATCTGCTCATCAGAGGAGGACGCATCGTCGATGGAACCGGCAATCCGTGGTTTTATGGCGATGTGGCACTCGAGGGAGGCAAGATTGCCTGCATCGGACCCACAATCCACGGGCGAGCACGGAGGACGATTGATGCCGGGGGTCTGGTCGTGGCCCCCGGGTTCATTGACACACACAGTCACTCAGATCTGATGCTTTTGGTCGAGCCACAGTCTGTGCCCAAGATCATGCAGGGAATCACCACGGAGGTGTTGGGCCAGGACGGCATTGCCCCGGCGCCGGTGGAGCCCGAGCATGTACCTCATTGTAGGAAACTGCTGGCGGGGCTGCTGGGGGATCCTGATGTTCCGTGGAACTGGCAGAGCCTCGGCGGCTTCCTGGACGCACTGGATGAACAACCGCTGTCGGTGAATGTGTGTACCTATGTGCCGTACGGGAACATCAGGTTGATAGCTATGAACGGATCTCACGATAGACTTCCCACTGCCGATGAGATGCAGACGATTTGCTCTCTTGTCAGGCGATCACTGCAGGAAGGCGCTTTCGCCCTCTCCACCGGTCTGGTCTATCCTCCTTGTTGCTACGCAGAATCCGATGAGATGGTGCAGGTGCAGCAGGTACTGGGTCAAGAGGGCAGCTTCATCGTCGTGCATGGAAGGAACGAGGGGTCCGAGGTTCTTGCATCTGTCGGTGAGCTGGTTCAGATTGCCTCTGCGGGTGGTGCCCCACTGCACATTTCCCACCTGAAAGTCGCCGGGAAGTCAAATTGGCACAAGCGTGATGCATTGTTGGAAGCCATCGATGAGGCCCGGGAGGACGGCATCGACGTGACCTTTGATCAGTATCCATACACCGCCGGAAGCACCATGCTTTCGGCCATCCTCCCTCCCTGGGCCCATTCTGGGGGATCGGAACACCTCCTCCAGCGGTTAGGGGACAACGAGGCTCGTGCCCGCATGAGGGAATGGATCGAGACGGAGACATCGGGATGGGAGAACATGGCTGATTATGCTGGCTGGGACGGGGTCATAGTCAGCTCCGTGCGTTCAAGGCGAAATGAGCGTTGGGTAGGTCGGAGTCTGGAAGACATTGGTGCCGCCCGCGGTGTGCATCCTGCCGATGCGGCCATGGACCTGATGCTGGAGGAGGATAATGCTGTCGGTATGATAACACACCTCATGTCAGAACCTGACGTGGCAACGATAATGCGCCACCCCTCCCAGATGGTCTGCACCGATGGGATTTTGGGCGGAAAGCCTCATCCCAGAGTTTACGGTTCCTATCCGCGAGTCCTGGGAAGATATGTGCGGGAGGAGGGGCATCTGACCCTGGAGGATGCTGTGCGCCGCATGACCAGCTTCCCGGCACAGAGATTGGGGCTGACGCGGAGGGGAATGCTGAGAACCGGGTTCTGGGCCGATATGGTACTATTTGACTTTTCGCGTGTACGGGATCGCGCCACCTACGAGAATCCGCGACAGTTCCCGGAGGGCATTGCCACCGTAATTGTCAATGGTGAGATCGTCGTGCAGGACGGCAAGTCCACTCAGGCGAGCCCCGGCAAAGTCCTGCGGGCGCAGGATGCTTGAGTTCTGCAGGGGTTTATGACCTGACCGGCAATGCACTGGAAGGGGTATGTCCTGTGGTCACAATCGAGCGCGATTCATCGAGTCTCATTTTCGGGTTGCCGCTGTCTTTTTCTGCTGCGGCCGTACATTGATTCATCCGAGTGAGCAGGATGATTTTTGGCCGATGTCCGGAGGTCATGTGAAGCTTAAAGAGCTCACGCGAGTCGCTCAGCCGGGAAGTGTTCGAGGAGATGAGCAGCCATGTGGAGGTGGGACGCCTTTTGTGGATTGCCGGGACTTTCTTCGGGGGGGGCGGTGCTAGGAGATCGGACTCCACTAACTGTGCAGCCGGCTGGCCGGATCCCGGCTGCTCAAAGAGGACGCGATTGAGGGAGATGAGGAGCGTCTCAGACTGTATTTTTACTGCATTGCTCCCGCAGATTTATCTCAACTGGACCTGCGCCCGGCATTCCTGCGCCATGAGTTGAATCATCTGCCCAGGGAAACGGATCACATCATTTCTTTCGGACTGCGCATTTGCGCCCAACCCGGATCAGGGGCGACAATCTCTCCCCTATATTTTCCACCTGTTTGGATCGAGTGGGGCTGTGCGCATGGGTGGCGTGCTTCATGTTGTTATGGCACATGTCGGGAAAACAGGTGACGATAGCCGGGCGCGAATCTGATTTCCCTTATGATTCATCACTCAATGAGGGCAGCTCAGATTGCCCCGGTACATACATACTCGGAAGAGGTGTCATGTCCATTCCCACTGGGATATTTTACTGCTGATCCATTTCTGGCTGATTCTCTGCCTTCCTCTTCTACCAGGTAAATGTGCGGCCTCCATCTCCACACTCCTGAACTCTTTCGCCAGCCAGAGCCCCCGGTTGTGATTTCTTGCTGTGACCCAGGACTGCCGACCTGTGGCAGATTCTGACCCGGCACCGACCCCATGAGGTGGGCGCTATCCACCGCCCCGAGGCTGTGGTGGGCACCGAGCTCAGTCAAGCGGATCGAATGCTCGTCGGTTGAGAACCACCGTTATGAACAGTAGGACCAGGGGCGGTGCAAAGGCTGACGCGCTCGGCCCCCACCCGGCGAAAAGAATCCAGACGGAGGGTGTGGCCACCAGTAGGACTATTACTGCTGCGATAACGTGCGTCAGGAAAATCACAACCCCACCAAGAACATCCTCATCATCTCGAAGTGCGGAGTGAATGGACAGCCCGAGCCATATCAGGATCCATAATGCACTGAAAGAGGCCACGGACACCATGGTGCCCGGTCGTACAAATAGGGCGGCTGCTACTTCTGCCCACTCCATGAATTCCGCTCCCAGCATTTCTGAGAACCTGGGTACTGCTGCATCGTCCGCGCCGCCATTTAGTGTCCGTACGGTCCAACCGAAATGAATAATGAACGGGATTCCCGCCGTCAGCCACCCGCCAAAGTTTGCCAGCAAAATCGCGGCCGAGAGATCGCCCCTCTGACTGGCCTCTCTGACCTGCTGCAGTTTTTCCTTCATGAGGTCACCTTCCCATTCTGCGGTCGTCAATTACACACATCCTGTACGGTGAGATTTCATTGAGTTACCTGTTGCCGACACACTAAAACCTGCCCGGCAAGGTGTGCGATCACACCATATTCCGGGATGCATGCTTTTCTTCGATCACCTGCCGCCCGGGCATGCGGTCGATGCTGGTCGCAAATCCGGGGGCGCTCAGTTAACGCCGGTTCGTTGTACATTTCTGTACCCGGAGTTCTTCAGCAATCGAACACCGGTAAAAAACAGGTTCGTCACTCACTGCATGTTTCCCTCCTGCAGCCGGCCATTGAGAAGGAATATGTGAGTCTTTACGCTTGGCACTGGTCGGATACTGGGATTTGCCGGTATCATAATGATGCGCGCTCTTCTGGTAAGGGTCTCACAGAAGGAGGGATATTCCGTGGCTATTGTGGCTGTGAGTGTCAGTCCGCTGGGTGCTAGTGTGAGCGTGAGTCGTTTTGTTGCCAGGGCACTCCTTGAGCTGGATGAATGTGATCTTCAGTACGAGATTGGCCCGATGTTTACTACGATAGAAGGAGATCCGGATGAGGTGTTTGCTGCGGTGCGCAGGATGCAGGAGGCCATGTTTGCGGAGGGAGCAGAGAGGGTTACAACGGTTCTCAAGATGGATGACCGGCGCGATCGTGCACACGGGATGCAGAATAAAATGGATTCCCTCCAGCAGAAGCTGAAATAATCGCATCAACCTATCTGTGCCTACCAGCCGGACGATGAAACCGCGCTTGCAGTTGCTGTGGGAGGGATGAGATGTGAACACTGTAGGTCTTGTGTATGACGACAGGTATCTGCTGCATGATAGTCCCAGGCACCCAGAGAATAAGCAGAGGCTGGAACTCATACTTTCCTATCTGAAGGATCGAAATGTGCTCGACCGCCTGGAGAACCTGACGCCAAGGCTGGCAGATATCAGTGAGATTGAATACGTACACGCTCCCGAATACATAGAGTCCATTCAGCATCATTCTTCGCAGGGATACAGCGCTCTGGACGCTGATACCTATGTTAACTCACACAGCTTCTCTGCTGCCCGGCTGGCAGCCGGCGGCTCCATTGCTGCAGTCGACAGCGTCATCGACAGGGAAGTTGATGCTGCGCTCTGCCTGGTTCGGCCCCCTGGGCATCATGCCGAACCTGACCGGGCCATGGGTTTTTGCCTGTTCAATAATGTTGCCATAGCAGCACGTCACGCCATTCGTGTGCACGGCCTGGAAAGGATCCTCATTCTGGATTGGGATGTCCATCATGGCAACGGGACGCAGGCGGCCTTCTATAATGATCCCCGGGTGCTTTACTTCTCCGTGCATCAGCATTTCATATTCCCGGGGACAGGTGCCGTCGTTGAGCGGGGAGCCGGAGAGGGTGAGGGATACACCATAAACGTGCCGTTTCCGGGTGGCTGCGCAGACGCAGACTATGAGTTGGCCCTGCGCGAGATCCTGATTCCGTTGTGCGATCGGTACCGGCCGCAGCTGGTGCTAATATCTGCAGGTCAGGATGCGCATGAGGATGATCCCCTGGCAGGTATGGGCCTGACCTCATCCGCCTACGGCGCAATGACAGAGATCGCCAGAGAGATCGCCCTCTCACACGCTGACGGCAGAGTCGCTGCGATGCTGGAAGGCGGTTACAGCCGTAAGGGTGCGCCTGAGGCAGTATTTTACATACTCGATGCCCTGGCCGATCTGGGGGCGGAGCGTCCGGAGAGGTCACACATGAGCTCGGTGCGTCCTGAGGTCAGAGATATACTTCGGGCCGTACGCAAGCAAACACTGTGATCCGCTGAAAGGCTGATCAGTCCTGTGTGGTCCAACAGAGGAAGCGCCCTCCCCGTTGACGGGAGCATTGTGAGTCCCGTCACTGAGAAGAGGGCGCACTCATCACTGAACAGTACCACCACCATCAGGTTGAAATGGCAATCAGTTCACTTCGCGGAAGGCAGCCGCGCCCGCGCCGCAAATCGGACATCTTTCCGCCGGTGAGCTTTCCAGGTTGCCACATACGGTACACAGGTACAGGTCCATATCCTGCTCGAGGTCGGCCAGGGCCTTCTCGTAGAGTCGCGCGTGCACCTCTTCGGCCCGCATGGCCAGCCGAAAGGACCTGGCGGCCTCCTTTTCGCCTGCAGCCTCGGCCGCCTCTACCATCGGCGGATACATCGTCTCGTACTCGTATGTTTCTCCTTCTATGCCTTCCTGCAGATTTTCCTCAGTTGACCCGATGCCCTTCATAGCGCGGAGATGTGAGTGGGCGTGAATAGTCTCTGCTTCTGCGGCCGCCCGGAACAACTTGGCTGCGGTAGTGTAGCCCTCTTTTTCTGCCTTCTCTGCGAAGGCCAGATACTTCCGGTTGGCCTGTGATTCACCTGCAAAGGCTTCTTTAATATTCTCTAACGTCTTTTCGTCCATAGACAGCACCCTTTCCGCAGTACCTTTTGCCAAGTCAATCATTCCTGTGGAAAAGATATCCTTACGCCAAAGAGATGTCAATCCTGAGAACACGCATTCGCAATGGCGTCGGCGGGCGGGAAAAAGACCAGCTGTCGTCGAAATCCCAATCGGTGTCTGTTTGCCCAGCGATTGAAATGGTGGGAGAGATCATTAATTGCTCGGTCGAGCCAGGTTGACCCTCATTACCGCGCTGCTTCTATCGGGTGCAATACCCGAGCTGCTCACGATGGGGTTCAGCCCCCTCACCCCCTATTTTGTGCTGGAGTTCTCTCTGACTGAGAGCCAGATAGGCCTGCTCGGTGCATCGATGGGGGCCGGCTCACTCGCACTGTCCGTACCCGCAGGTCGATTTGTGGACGAACAGGGATGGAAGAAGGTGCTCATGGCCGGCGCATTCATTTCTGCATTCTCGTTCGTTGCGCTGTCTCTTGCCGGTGGTTTCGTGGGATTGATTGCCGTACTATTTCTGGCCGGCGCATTTCGACCCTTTTCCGATATAGCATCCACCAAGGCTACCATGCTGGCAGTGCCCGGGCCGGAGCAGACCACGACGGTGGGCGTCGTTCACGTGGGGCCTTCTTTGTCCAGCGTTCTGACTTCCATGCTGCTGCCCCTTATGGCCGCGGTTGTGGGTTGGAGGGCGGGCCTGCAGCTGGGTGCAGTTACTCTCATACCGGTGGGATATTGGCTCTGTTGGGTCCTGTCGCGGCAGCACCCGGGTACCACCGCCAGCGAGCCGCAGCTCGGGCAATCACTTGCCATTGTCACCATTCCTGGGTTCTGGAGGTGTCTGGCTATATGGGGCAGCTTCATGTCCGCCAACTTCGCCTTTCTTACCTTCTTCATCCTGCACCTGACCGGAGTGTCGGGGATGAGCCCACAAGCGGCAGGGGCGCTGCTGGCCGCAGCGCAGGTGGTGGCCATGGTGGGGCGCCCGCTCTGGGGCCTGGTTAGCGATCGCTGCTTCGGTGGGCGGCGCGTTCAGGCCGCGCTGATCATGGCAATCACGGGCACGTGCGTTTTCGTGGCTTTAGCATTCACAGTTGAAAACCCGGTCCCGGGGATCCCCGCAGCCATCGCGGTTGCGGCTGGTGCCAGCATCATGAGCTCCCGTCCCGTCGGCACAACCCTGGCAATGGAATATGTTCCGGCGGAAAGCGGTGGTCAGGCTCTCGCTCTGCTGTCGTTGATGACCTGGACTGTCGCGATGATTCTTCCACCATTTTTGGGATGGATCATAACCTTCACAGGCACATGGGCGGTAGCCTGGATCGTATCTGCGGCCATCACGGCCACCTCAATCCCGCTGCTCATCATGCTGATCCCAGCCGGGTCCGGTTCCGGATCATGAGGTTCGGAGCCGGTTCGAGCATATTGCATCGTGTGCACGTATACTCACCACTTGAGTGAAAAGCGCTGCTGTACCTGTTCAAATGTCCCGGTTCTGTGTGGTCCAGCGTCTCGAGCACTCCCCGGTGCATTGTCACCTCCCCGCCATTCGAACACCTTTGCATGCCTGGAGGAAACTGTGTCGGGAGTCACGAAAATGGTATGTACAATCTTAGAATGTCGTGATGTAGTTAGTATGGTTCGAGATGCGTTCGACTTCAGGATGTGTCGGGCTCATGACCGGGGAACAATCGAATACTTGGGGGGATATGTTCAAATGTACGGTTTTCACGGCAAGGTCCTGATTATAGATCTTACCAGTGAGACGGCGAGAGAAGAAGCGATATCCGATGACGTTTTGCAGAGATGCCTGGGCGGCAAGGGTCTGGGCAGCCACCTGCTCATGGAGTACCTCGAGCCCGGGGCAGATCCGCTTTCTGCTGAGAACAAGCTGGTATTTGCCACGGGACCGGCAGCCGACACCGTCGTTCCCGCTGCCAGTCGTTTCGGTGTATTCGCCAGGTCACCCCTTACCGGCTATTTTGGAGAATCATTCTCAGGTGGTCACGTTGCGCCGGTGATGAAGCGCACCGGGTATGATGCATTCATGATAGAGGGAGCTGCGGAGCGCCCGGTGTACCTGCATATCTCGGATGATGGTGTTACATTTGCAGATGCTTCCGGGATCTGGGGCAATGATGCTTTTGCAGCAGAGGATGCCCTGCTGGACGAAGCAGGGGTGGATGGAGCGCAGGCCGTGGTCATCGGACCCGCAGGTGAGAATCAGGTTCGTTTTGCCTGCATCAAGAACAATTACTGGCGGACTGCCGGGCGCACCGGGATGGGTGCGGTAATGGGGTCCAAATACCTGAAGGGTATTGTTTTCAGCGGGTCGAAGAGCACACCCCTTGC
>Ga0207421_10006896_pt1 | contig 12261 bp, 10 predicted proteins | sample SodLakKL_010_SED_4_FD_187542 | JGI IMG/M metagenome (GOLD analysis project Ga0207421, IMG submission 187542) | Alkaline sediment microbial communities from Lake Tanatar, Kulunda Steppe, Russia - 8KL_010_SED (SPAdes) (version 2) | ecosystem: Environmental > Aquatic > Non-marine Saline and... | reverse complement strand
CGACCCACGCCGACCGGGTCGCGCTGCACTGGGAGGGGGAGCCGGGAGACCGCCGCGACGTGACCTACGGCGAGCTCGATCGCGAGGTCACGGCGCTGGCCGACGCGCTGGTCGCCTCGGGGCTCGTGGCCGGCGACCGTGTGGCGCTGCACGTCGGGTTGGTCCCCGAAGCGGTCGTCGCGATGCTCGCGTGCTTCCGCATCGGCGCGGTGCCCGCGATCGTGCCGGCCGTGCTGCCGGCCGACGCGCTGACCGACCGGTTGGCCGACCTTCGCCCACGGGTGCTGGTGACCCAGGACGGGGCGTGGCGTCACGGGGTGGTGTTGCCCCTCAAGAGCCGTGCGGACGAGGCGTTGACGGGGACCGGAACGGTCGAGCAGACCATCGTCATCCGCCGCACCGGGATCCCGGTGCCGTGGTTCGATGGGGACCGTTGGTATGACGAGCTCATCGCCTCGCCGCGTCCGGGATCCAGCGCAGGTCCGCGGTCCACCCCGGTCGCGGTCGCCAGCGACCACCCCTCACTGATCACGCATCTACCCAATCGTGCCGGCGTGCCGGTCGGGATCGTCCACGGGTCGGCGGGCCTGGCGACGGTCGCCGGCGAGATCCACCGCAGCATCACGGGCTCGTCCGACGATGTGGTGTGGGTCCCGGCCGAGCTGGCCTGGCTCGCTTCGCAGTCGCACGGCATCCTCGGGCCGTTGCTGAACGCGGGGACCGCGGTGGTGTTCGAGGGCATGCTCGACACCCCGTCGCACCGACGTGCGTGGGAGATCATCGCCCGTTACGGCGTGCGGACGGTGCTGGTGACACCGTCGGTCATCCGGGCGCTGCGTAGCTGGGTCGGCAACGGCCCGACCCCGGACGAAGTCGGCTCGCTGCGGAGGATCGTGACGGCCGGCGAGGCCATCGACGAGGACACCGAGCGGTGGCTGACCAGCACGGTCGGTCACGACCGGGTTGCCGTCGTCAACGCCTGGGGGCAGACCGAGCTCGGGGGAGCGATCGCCTTCCCGGCCACCGACGACCGGCCGGCCCCACCCGATCCGGGCTTCCGCGTCGAGGCCCCGGATGGCACCCGGGTCGCCGTGGGCGAGGTCGGGGATCTGGTGCTCCGCCACCCCTGGCCCGCCACCGCGCTCGGCGTGCTCCGCGGTGAGAGCGTCGACGACACCGTCCCGTGGTTCCGCAACGGCGCGCTGGTCACCGGTGATCGGGCACGGGTGGCCGCGGACGGTGAGCTGGAACTGCTCGGACGCTCCGACCGGGTGTTCACGGTCGCGGGGCAACTGGTGTCGGCCGACGCGATCGCCCTGGCGTTGACCGACCACCCGTTCGTCGCCCGTGCGATGGTCGTCGACCGGCCGGACTCCACCACCGGGCGGGCCGTGGTCGCCGTCGTGCAGCCGTGCGATCGCCCCGCCGACGAGGAGCTGGCCCGTGAGCTCCAACAACACGTCCGCGAGCTGCTCGGCGGGCTGTCGCAGCCCCGGTCGGTGGTGTTCCTCGACCGGTTCCCCGACGCGGAGGACCCCCGACTGCTCCCGGCACTGCGCCGCCTGGCATCGTCGAGCCACGTGGTCGCCCACCTGCACGTCCGCCAGGTCACGGCGGCGATGGCCTCGGTGGCCGACCCCGAGCTCGACACTTAGGCGATCTGGTTGTGGTGGTGTCTACGCGGCCGGACGTGGGTGGCAAGGTGACCCACCCGTCCCCGGGAGCGTGAACGGCACGGTCATAGGTGCTGGCGTGAACCCTCCTGCGGCGATGGCCGCTACGTGGTGTGGTTCTCCCCGGCTCGGGAACGGGCCCGAGGGGCTCGGTTCCGTCCTCGCCGGGCAAGCGCACCGTGCGGCCCGGAGCGGATCACCGAGCAGGGGGCTCGGGCGGCTCCGTGAGCGGCCATGGGGAACCTCGAGGCACCCACCCTGCGCTCCGGAGGTGGTCAGGCTGCGCGATCATGGCGCGATCCGAGCGCACCGCACGACGCTCGGTCGCGCCGACCGCGGGATGCCTATCCTGGTCTTGGCCCCTGCCCCAAGGAGCGATGGTGTCGCAACCGGACTGCCTGTTCTGCCGGATCGTCTCGGGTGACGAACCCGCGGAGTTCATCGTCGAGCGCGACGACATCGTGGTGTTCAAGGACAAGTTCCCTCGGGCGCCGGTCCACTACCTCGTCGTCCCGACGAGCCATCTCGACTCGGTCCACGACCTGGGTACCGAACACCGCGACCTACTGGCGGACTGCTTCGCCCTGGCGCGGCAGGTCGCCACCGACACGGCCATCGCGGACGGCTACCGAGTCGTGACCAACGTGGGGACAGGCGGCGGACAGGCCATCCCCCACCTGCACTTCCATGTGCTCGGCGGCAAGCAGCTCGGTCCCGTCGACGGCACCTGACGCCGCCAACCGGAAACACGACACCTCCGGCGCGACACCTCCCCCGGGCGATCGACCGACGCTCTGCCCATACCGTCTCGATGTCCATGCGACCGACGGGCAGCAGCGTCCGAGCGCGCGATCGATCGCCCGCTGCGTAGCTGGTGGGGCAGGCCGAGGACCAAGGGCTGGACCTCGGCGGCCCAGATGGCGTGCTTCTGCGGAAGCGGCCCCGAGGATGGGCCTCCGCACGAGGCCGCCGGGGTTCTGGGAGTTTCCGTCAGGATGCGGGGCAGGCCAGCCCAGACCAGCACGTCAGCGGCCGGGGCCATGTGACCACCTCGCGTGAGGCCGTGAAGGGCAGCGTCGCACGATGGACACCTCATCCCGCTCTGCGTCGCCCTCACCGCCGTCGCGTCCACCGGTTCGACGATCAGCGTCGGGAAGGTCCACCGACGCGGTGGCTGCGGACATCGCGCGTCTCCGCGCTCGCCTGGCGGCCGCCGGGTGCGACCTCCCGCTCCGGCTCTGGGACGCTCGCGTCCTCGGTCCTGCCGATCGTGGTTACCGGTTGGTGCTCGCCCAGCCGTGGTCGCTGCGGGCGCTGTTGGTACCACCGACCGATCTCCAGGCCGGCGAGACCTACATCTCGGGGGGTGTCGACGTGGAGGGGTCCATGGTGGCGGCGATCGAGGACATCGCCGCCTTGCGCACCCGGTTGTCGCTGGGGGAACGCGTTCGGATGGCGTCGGTGGTACTGCGTCAACCGCGTCCGCCGCAACGGTTCCGTCCCGATCGCCCGGGCCTGACCGGTCGTCATCACACCCGACAACGGGATGCGGCCGCCATCCGCCAGCACTACGACGTCGGGAACGACTTCTACCGGCTGTGGCTCGACCGTGACCTGGTCTACTCGTGCGCCTACGTCGCCGAGCAGGACCGCACCGCCCCCCTGAGCGATCCGTCGGCGCTCGATCGTGCGCAGCACCGCAAGCTCGAACTGGTCTGCCGCAAGCTCGCACTCCGACCCGGTGAGCGGTTCCTCGATGTCGGCTGTGGGTGGGGCGCGCTGGTGATCCACGCGGCCCGGCGTCACGGGGTCGAGGCGGTCGGCGTCACCTTGTCCGAGGAGCAGGCCGCTCTGGCCCGCGAGCGGGTCGCCGCCGAAGGCCTCACGCGCCGGATCCGGATCGAGTGCCTGGACTACCGGGACGTCACCGAGCGGTTCGATGCCATCGCCTCGGTCGGCATGGTCGAACACGTGGGCGCGGAGCAGCTGCCGCGCTACGTCGCGCACCTCCACGACCGCCTCGTCGACGGGGGCCGGCTGCTCAACCACGGCATCACGACCGGTCAGCGCGGGGTCGTGCGGGACCTCGGCGCCGATCCGGACAACTTCGTCGGCCGATACGTGTTCCCCGACGGTGCGCTGGTCCCGACCGCCCACATGGTGCGGTTGCTCGAACAGGGCGGGTTCGAGGTATGGGACCTCGAGCAACTCCGTCCGCACTACGCCTGGACGCTGCGTCGGTGGGTCGCCAACCTGGAGGCCCGCTACGACGACGCGGTGGCGCTCGTGGGCGAGGCGACCACCCGTATCTGGCGGGCCTACCTGGCCGGCGCGGTCGTGGGGTTCGAGACCCAGGACCACGGTGTCGTGCAGATCCTGGCGGCTCGTGGCCGGGCACGGCTGCCATTCGGACGCGAGCACCTCCAGCTCGATCCGGCCACAGGGTCGCTCGCCGGACCGGGCTGATGGGACGAGGCACGGCCGCGCGGAGAGCGAGGCTGGCAACCTCGTTCGAACGAGACCACGCGAGCCTCGATGCGCGTGATCACAGCGGCCATGGCACCGATAAAATGGCGCCCGATGGCGCGGGGTGGATGGAACCGCTGATGCACCGTCGTCGATCGATGGTGTCGAGATGGCCGAGCCCATCACCCCTCCCGTCCTCGCCGCGCCACGCAGCGCACCACCGCCGGCTCGACAGCTGGCCACGTCCCTGCGCGAACTCGCCGCGGTCAAGTGTGTCGACGAGACCTTGCAGCTCGTCGTCGATCTCGCGACCGAGATCGTGGCCGCCTGTGACCTGGGGGACGTGATGCTCCTTGGCTCGGGATGTGTCAGGACCTGCGTGGCGACCCACCCGCTGGCCTACGAACTGGGTCGCGTCCAGCAGGAGACCGGGGAGGGACCGTGCCTTCAGGCCGCTCTCGACGAGGACCCGATCATCGGCGTCGCCGATCTCGCGGTCGATGATCGATGGCCCGCCTTCGGACGACGGGCGGCGAGGCTGGGCGTCCGCTCCATGGTCTCCTACGGGATCTACCTCGGCAACGGCCGCACGAGCCGCCTTGGGGCCATGAACCTCTACAGCCACCGCCCGGGGGACTTCGATCCGACCTCGACCCACCTCGGTGACGTCCTCGCCGCCGAGTGCGCCACCGCGGTGGCGACCGCGATCGAGCTCGAAGGCTTGTGGCAGGCGCTCGATGCCCGGGCCGTCATCGGACGCGCGAAGGGCATCGTGATGGACCGTCGCCTGGTGAGCGCGTCTCGGGCGTTCGCGCTGCTACGCGAGCGTTCCTACGAGCACGGGCTCAGTGTCGGCGACATCGCCCGGCACGTCACGACCACCGGTGAGCTCCCGTGACCCACCGGGAGGCGTGGCCGATCTTCCCGCCCTTGCTGATCAGCATCAGACTGACGCCGTCGCAATGATCCAGGACGCTCTCGGCGAGGTCGACCACGCGCTGCGTGGTCTCCTGCAGGTCATCGGTGTCCGACAGTTGGAGCGCCATCGAGCCGAGTAGCTCCAGAAGCTGCTCATCGGTCGGCGATGCCCCCACGTGCCCATCGGTCATGTGTGCTCCGCGGTGTGATGGCCGGCCGGCTAGGGCTCGGACGGGAGGACGGGAGGACGGTTCCTCCGTGGCGAGGCCGGCGCGCCCCCCGGATGAGCCGGGTGGTCGAGGATGGGTCCGAACAGCCCCGGGAGGCGCCGTCCGTCATCCCACCGATCTCCGAATCTCGGCGAGTCGGCCCCGGGTGCGTCGACCGGTCGGCGGCGCCTGGGGTCCTGCCTTCGGGCAGGGCTCGTCGCGGCTCAGTGGTGTCCCGTGGTCGCGCGGCCTGTCGCGTGGTCGCGCGCCCTGTGCTCGGCGCTCGTCGTCGCTCGCGTTGCTCCTCGCGAACCCATAGGGTCGCCGTTGTCGAGAAGCAGCCCTCGCCGTCGCCCTGTCCGGGCGACCGCGGGGGCGTTTTGCGTTCATGCCGCTCCAGGAACCGGGCGTCGTCGACCAACCGCCGAAGGACCACCGTGCTCAGCGATGTCGCCACCCGCCAGCTCGACGAACTCCGGCACGGGCTCGCCTCGATGACGCCCACGGAGCTGCTCGATGCCACGCGGCGGGCACTGCTGATGGTCTACAGCCCGCAGCAGGCCGCGATCTGGTTGAACGCTCACGCGTCCGGTGATCGACTGATGGTCGCGTACAAGGCGCTGCGGTTGTGCGGCGTCAGCGATCCCGCTGGTGCGGTCGTGCCCGGGATCACGTCCCTCGGGTCGTCGCCGTCCTGTGATGCCGTGAACGGGATCCTCGACGATCCGAGAGCGCCGGTCCAGACGCAGGGCGTGGGCCCCGGGCGAGGCGACGTGCCGGTCCGGCGATGGGTCGCTGAACCCACGCCGGGTCCCAGTCACCGCGACCTCGAGGCGCAGCGTGCCGTCACGGCCGCCGTGCGGGCGCTGTTCTCCTGCCGGCAGGCGGACGAGGTGCGAACGGTGTTGCTGGAGGCGGTCGCCCAACTGGGTGGGCAGGTGATCCGGGCCGAGGACGTCACGGACCCCCTCATCCCGCTCGAGCTGTCGCTCGGGACGGGCCCTGCGCTGCTGGCCGTGGCCGATCCTCAGCGCCCGGAGTCCGTCGAGCAGCTGCGGGCCCATCTGCCACAACTCGTGGAAGATGCCCGAGGTGTCCTCGACCGTTTGGAGCACCACAACCAGCTCGCGTCGGCTGCCGAACGCGATTGTCTGACGGGGCTGCTCAACCGCAGGGCCTATGAGCGGTTCGCTGGCCGCGTCGCGTCCGGCGACGTGCTCGTCCTCATCGACCTGGACGGCTTCAAGCAGGTCAACGACGAGCACGGCCATATCGTCGGTGACCAGGTCCTGCGTCTCTTCGGTGCCGTGCTGTCGGAGGAGATGCGGATCTCCGAGCACGCGATGCGCCTCGGCGGCGACGAGTTCCTGCTCGTGCTCGAGGATCCGGCCGAAGGCGGCGTGGCGCAGGTGCTCGAGCGACTGCGTATCGCCTGGGAACGGCGCCGTCCGCTCCCTGTGACGTTCTCCGCCGGTGTCGCTGCCATCTCCGGGAGCATCGATCGGGCACTCGGGGCCGCGGATCGGGACCTGTACGAGGCGAAGCGAGCCGGGTAGGTCGAAGGCCCGGCTCCCGACGTCGGCTGAGCTGTGGTGCCCGGCTACCGGGGGACGACCTCGTCGGGGCCGCGGACGCCGGAGACGCCCGTCCAGTGGCGGCACGACCGGTGCGCTGGTCAAGTCGAACACGACCATGAGCTGACGGAGGGGCGGCGTGACCGGCGATCAGGAACTGGCCGAACAGCTGGCCGAGGTAGCGCGTGAACTGCTGGCCGCCGGCGAGGTCGATGCCACCTTGCAGCGCATGGTCGAACTCGCCGTGCAGACCGTGGACGCTGCCGATCATGCGGGCGTGTCGCTCGTGGTCGGGCAGCACGTCGAGACGCCCGCGCAGAACGACGGGGTGCCCCAGGCGATCGATGAACTGCAGAACGAGGTCGACGAAGGACCGTGTCTGGACGCCATCCGGGAACACGCGGTGTTCGAGACCGGCGACTTCGCCATGGAGTCTCGCTGGCCGAGCTTCTCCCCGGGGGTCGTGGAGCGGACCGGCGTGCGAAGCGCCCTGTCGATGCGCCTCTACTGTGACGAGGACACCCTCGGAGCACTGAACCTCTACGCCCGAGCTCAGGACGCGTTCACCGAGGAGGACCACAGCGTCTCGGCGATCTTCGCGGCCCATGCCGCCGTCGCTCTACGCGCGGCCCAGCATCAGCGACAGCTCGCCGAGGCCATCGAGACGCGCGACATCATCGGTCAGGCCAAGGGGATCATCATGGCCCACCGAGGCGTGGACGATGCCACCGCGTTCGAGATCCTGCGGGACGGCTCGAGCCGCATGCACAGCAAGCTGCGGGAGGTCGCGCGCCGAGTCGTGGAGCACCAGCGGGAGCAGTGACGGTCCAGCCAGACATGCCTGCATGCCTACCTGCACGCACCCATACCTACATGCACACATGCATGCATGGGCTGCTGCCGACCGGTGGTTCACCGGTGGCCGGAAGGGTCCTTGAAGTCGGGGTGAGCGCCGGCATCCCGGCAAGCAGCCGATCGACACGCATGATCGGTCAACCGGCGACGCAGCCGGCCGGTCAGCTCGCGATCCGCGCGGTGGGCGCTGTGGGCGGCGGTGGTCGCCTCGAGCAGTTGGCGACTCAGCGCGTCGAGGACCGGCTCGGAGCAGGTGGCCGCATCCGCGATGGTCAGCTCGATGTGGACATCGGTCGCGTCCTGGGCAACGGCCACCTGCAGCACACCTGCGGACCCGGCACAGACGATCAGAACGGACGCGAGTTCGTCGACGGCCAGTTCGATGTCGGTCATGCAAGCGGTGTCGGCCCCGTAGCCGTCCATGGCGATCCGGACCGCGGGGCGGACGAGCTCGAGATACCGCAACTGCGCCGGCACCGTGACACACGTGGTCGCGCCCCGAAGGTGATGGATGGGGGCAAGATCTGGGGACATGACACCGTCTCTCCCGCTGCGCGGCGGGGTCATCGCATCGGGTCGGAGGAGCACGTTCGCGAGAAGTTGCGGGCGAAGCGCAGGGACCGGATGCCCACTGTGCGTCACCGAGGCCCGGCTACCAAATCATCGGAGGGCATCGGGCCGACCACGAGCTCTTTGCGAGCAACGGCGCGCGACCACGTCTGCTCGGACCGCACGACGGCCCTCGCCCGTCCGACCGAGCGGCTGTGGCCGTCACCTCGCCCCGGTGGCCCGGATGCCCTCATCGGGTGCGCCCCAGCCCTCTTGGCTGGCCGGGTAGGTGGGCCGCCGGAGGCGGTTGAGCATCCCGCGCGGCTGCAGCTCCGGACCCGTGTGCCAGGGGTTGTAACGGATGCGCTCGCCGACCTCCGTCGGCGCCATGTCCTCGGCGTGGATGGTGGCCAGCATGGGGCCATCGGGCCGACTCAGGCGGATTTCGAACACCGGCATCCGGTCCGGTCCGTGGCGGACCACCTCGGCGTAGTTGGCGGAGGCCGAGCCCTCGCGCGCCCGAGCGAGGATGAGTCGACGACCCATGCCCTCCACGTCGTAGGGGAGCACGCTCGACATCACGGTGGTGGCGAGGTCGTGACCGGGCGCGATCAACCGGCGTCCGAGGTAGCTGCGACAGCTGGAGATCAGCACGAGGTCCTGGTCCTGACCCGGCCCGTGCACGTCGAGCACCTTGACCGCGAACCCGACGACCTCCGGGATGGAGGGCGGCAACCCGATGCCGTGGGACAGGCGGAGCAGCGCTGGTTTCGGTCCGGCCAGTAACGGTGAGCCGCTGAGGATCGATCCACCGACGGGGCGCCAGGTGGCGCGCATCACGATGCCTCGGGGGTGAACGGCGCGGGCGCCACGCACCTTCGAGGCCAGCCGGAAGGCGGTCGAGAGCAGCAGCACGAGCGATCCGATGTCCGAGAGAAACGAGCGGAGGGCACGACGACCGCAACCCCTACCGGCGATGGTGCCTCGGGACGGCGCGTCGCACCGGTCTGCGGGACGGCGTCCCCGTCCGGGTCTCGCCACGCACCGGCGGTCCCGGAGACGTCCTCGGGCAAGATCGTGACGAGGTGGCGTCCGACGCATCCGCGCCTGCGCGTCAGATCTGGTCGCGTGAGAACCGCGTCCGCCGGGACCTGGCGGACGGCGCGTGGACCTCGCGGCCATCGAGTGCGCTGCAGAACAGTCGGTGGTCCTCGACCAGGCACGTCGCCAGTACGTCGGCGATGACCGACTTCTCGTAGAAGACGAACGCCCCGGCCGAGAGCGCCGCTGCTTCCTCGGAGTCGGCGGTAAGTGCCGTGAGCATCGCGATCATGGCGCGTGGAGCGTTGCGTGTGATCTCCCCGATGAGTGCCGTCCCGCGGATGCCGTCGAGGTTCTGGTCGAGGAGGATCACGTCGGGTGCCATCTGGCACGCAGCAGCGAGGGTGTCCGGTCGGCCGTCGGACTCGGCCACGACCGTGGCGAGGTCGGTGCGGTCGAGTGCGAGCCGAACGAGGCGGCGCACGTGAGGTTCGTCGTCGATGATCGCGACCGTCAGTGGTCGGAGAACGGCGTCCATGGTCAGTGGGCCCCTTCATGGCCGCGGAACGCCCCGCCAGGCGTCGATCCGGGCCGGGAAGATAGCGAACCACGGCCCATCGTCCACCCTGGCCGGCGAGCCCGAAACCTGGACCAACGACCAGGAGATGGCTGGCCGGCGGCGAGACCGGTACATCCTAGGCTGCGCGGGTCGCGCGGCGTAGCTGTGCAACGTCGAGGAGAGGTTGCTGCACCGTGGGAGGACCGAGCGCGTCGTTGGAGATCGTCCAGGCGGTCGTGTTCCTCGGTGCGGCTGTCGCCGCGTTCCGGGTGTGGTTCGCGCATCGCGGCCGTCCGGCCGCGTTCCTCGCCGCGGCGTTCGGGACGATCGGCCTGGTGTTGTTCGTCAACCGGCTGTTGCCCGCGGAGGGTGGCGGTTCCGGCCTGTCACTGCTGCGCGACCTGGTGACCATCGGTCTGGGGGCGTTCCCGTGGTTGCTCGCGCTGTTCGCCTGGTCGTTCGAGCCGCGGCTGCCACGGTGGCTGCTGGGCGCCGGCGCGCCCGTGGTCGTGCTCGGTGCGTGGGTCCTGTGGCTGCCACCGGCCGCGCTCGCCGGTGCCTCGCGTTCAGCCGCCGGGAGGGCGTTCGTCGTCGCGTTCATCGCGGTCTGGGTGGTACTGGCCGGCGCAGCGGCGGTACGGCTCTGGCGTGCCGGTGGGACGCAACCGCTGGTGCGCGCACGGATGCGGTCGATGTCGATCGGCGTGCTGGTGCTCACCGCGGCGTTGTTGCTCGCCGGTGCGATCCCGGACCGGGGGTCGTTGCTCGCGACGGTGACCACCGGGCTGACCATCGTGTCGGCGTGTCTGTTCGTGGCCGGTTTCGCGCCCCCGCGCGTGCTCCGGAGGTGGTGGCGCGGCCGTGCGACCAGCTTGTGGCAGCAGATGCAGCTCGAGCTCCTCGCGGCGAACACCCCGGAGCAGGCTGCCGGGGCCGTGGCTCCCGTCGTCGCCGAGTTGCTGGGCGGCCGGGCGGCGATCATCACCGACACCGGCCAGGTATTGGCGGTCGGGGGGCTCGCCGACCACGAGGCGGGCGAGGCCGCGGCGAGGATCGCCGCCGGAGAGGCGACGGCGCCGGGCGACGAGATCGTGACCCTCGGCTCGGTGGTGCTGGTCGTTCGGCCGACCCCCTACACGCCGCTGTTCGGCCAAGAGGAGCGGGATCTGGTCACCGGCTTCGCCGGTCAGCTCCGACTCGCACTCGACCGCACCCGGTTGTTCTCGTCGGGGGAGCACGCCCGGCGGGAGCTGGAGCGTGCTCGTGACGAGGAACAGGCCATGATCATGAGTCTGGCGCACGACCTGCGGGGCTCGTCGAACGCCTTGGGCGGGTACACGATGTTGCTGCGCTCGTCGACGGACGACGGTGAGCGCGAGGAGATCATGACCGGTATCGAGGCGAGCTCGAAGCACCTCGAGGCGCTCGTGGGCTCGCTCCTCGAGCTCGGGCGCATCGGTGCCCTTCGGCCACGCACGGGCTCCGTGGACCTCGCCGGCGTGGTCGATGAGGTGATCGCCCGTCTCGAGCCGATCCACCCCGGGGTGAGCTTCGGCCACGAGGGACTGCCGGTCGTCGCCGGCGATCGACTCGAGCTGGTGCAGGTGTTCGACAACCTGCTCGCCAACGCGGCGCGCCATGGTGGCGAGGTCACGAACGTCACCATCACGGGTGCGGCGGGACCGGCCGTCGTCACCATCGATGTGGTCGACGACGGCCAGGGGGTGGACGTCGCCGACCACGCCTCGGTGTTCCGGATCTTCCACCGGGGTCGGACCGCGCAGGGGCTCGGGAGCGGGGTCGGGCTCAACCTCGTGCGGCGCATCGTCGAGGCTCACGACGGGACGATCGACCTGCTCGACCACACCGTGGGTGCGCACTTCCGGATCTGTCTCCCGGTGGGGGCAGGCGCCGACCGCGCACGTTGATGGGTACGGTAAGGGTATGAGACTCGAGCTGGGGCGTCGCGCGGACTACGCGATCCGTGCTGCGGTCGACCTCGCCCACCACCACGGTGACGGCGAACGCCGCAAGTCGCGGACGATCGCCGATGAGATGGCGATCCCGCCGAGCTACATCCCGCAGATCCTGGCGGAGCTGGTCCGGGCGGGGCTGGTGGTCTCGGTGGCCGGGCGTTCCGGGGGGTATGTCCTGGCCCGGGCGCCGTCGGAGATCAGTCTGTTGGACGTCGTGCACGCAGCCGAGGGGGAGGTGGTGTCCACGGCGTGTGTGTTGCGCGGCGGACCCTGCCGGTGGGAGGAGATGTGCGCGGTGCACGTGCCCTGGTCGGAGGCGCAGCACGCCCTGCTCGACTCGCTCGGGTCGACCAGCCTGGCGGAGGTGGTCGCGATCGATCAGCGCCTGTCGGCGGGCACCTACCGGATCCCCGACGAGCTGGCAGGGGCCCGGGCCTCGTC
>Ga0207421_10006895_pt1 | contig 12263 bp, 12 predicted proteins | sample SodLakKL_010_SED_4_FD_187542 | JGI IMG/M metagenome (GOLD analysis project Ga0207421, IMG submission 187542) | Alkaline sediment microbial communities from Lake Tanatar, Kulunda Steppe, Russia - 8KL_010_SED (SPAdes) (version 2) | ecosystem: Environmental > Aquatic > Non-marine Saline and... | reverse complement strand
CCTTCCCGTTGAGGATTGTCGTCCAGAGCCGTTCGTAGAACTCATCGGACATTTTCCCCGATTTGAGGATTCGTGGGTTCTGCCCAACCGCTTCAGCCGCAGAATAGCCCGTTATCTCCTCAAACGCCGGGTTGACGTACTCGATAAGACCATTGGAATCAGTAATAAAGACAGCATGGCCGGCCGCTTCAACGGCTCGCTTGAATCGGCTTGGAGTTTGCGTCTCAGTTGTGGAGGTTGTCGAACACTGACAATGAATGCGCATCAGTTCATCATCGTCATACTCCCCGCTCATCGCCATAGTTACCGACCGGCGCTCGCCGATAGTTGTGAGCAGTTCTATCGTGAATTCCCGCGGTTGGGTCGAGGATTGTTCATGCAGTGACTGGCGTTCTCGCTCAAACTTCTCGGCCGAATCAGCGGTGAGATACGCCGTCAATGGGGTTTCAAGAACGGTCGACCGGTCCGCTGAAAGCAGGCTGAGCCACGCATCATTGACCAGCTTGATGGTGCCATCAGCAGCGAGCACCTGGTACGGATATGGTAGCTGCTCGGCGACGGCCGACATATCATGAGGATTCGCTACATTGCGCTGGTCGAAATCCATCTATGCACACTCCGGTCCGAAGGTATAGGAATCATTCGGTATTTACAGCGTTCTGAGACAGGAAACGTCATCAAACGCGCATGGATGGGGGTGGACGGGGACAAGCGTCAGCAGGTGGTGTAGGTGGTCGTCGGCTGGGATACACGGCACGACCAGACCACTCTTTTAATGTCTGGGCCACTAGAGGGCAGTAGATGGAACAGGAGTATGGCTTACTCGATACGGACGACGTTGACACACCGGGCGACGAGTGGGAAGAAATCGACTACAGCGATACCGAAGCCGACCGCATCGCCCGCAAACGTGACCGTGAGTTCAACCAGTTTCGCAAGCGGTTGAAAGACGCTGACCAGTTTAAACTCGAAGAGTCGGTCTTCGATGAGGCAACATACGGTGCGCTATATAAACTCGTCCAGGATGGCCATCTCGATGCCTTCGGCGGCCCCATTTCGACCGGGAAAGAGGCGAACGTCTATACCGCACTTGCTGGCGAGGAAACCGTCGCTGTCAAGATTTATCGTATCAACTCCTCGAACTTCCAGGAGATGGGCTCCTATCTCGAAGGTGACCCACGGTTTGAGAAGATTGGAAACGACAAGAAGAGCATTGTGATGGCCTGGGTCCGCAAGGAATTTGCCAACCTCGGCCGTGCTCGTGCAGCCGGTGTCCGCGTTCCCGAACCGCTCGCCGTTGAGCGAAACGTCCTCGTCATGGAGTATCTGGGAACGGATGACGGCCGAGCGAAACGCCTCGGAGAAGTCCATCTCGAAAACCCACAGACTGCCTACGAGGTCGTCCGGGAGTATATGACGAGACTGTACGATGCCGGTATCGTCCACGGCGACCTCTCCGAATACAATATTGTTGTTCAGGAATCACAGCTATACGTTATCGATGTCGGACAGGCCGTGACTGTCCACCACCCAAACAGCGGTGACTTTCTCGACCGCGACTGTACGAACGTGGCGAATTTCTTCACTCGCAACGGCGTTGAGACAACTGGAGAACAACTCAAGGCGTATCTAATAGAGAATGCTGAGCCGTTTAATTGAGTATGGAAGACCCACAGCCTGATGGTTGTAAGTTGCTAACGCGCAAGTGAAACCGACACTTGTCTGAGCCGGTGAAACAACTATCGACCTGAGGATATTGTCACCAGTTGTCGTGCAAGATAGAGAAGGTAAAGTCAGCAACTGGGTAGACAGTCGGCATCAGTTAGTTCACGCCAGTCCAAAAGTACAACGGCTGGTGCAGACACGGCACGGCGTCAGTGTGTTGTCCACCCACCGTCGATCGGCAGGTTCACGCCGGTGACGTACGAGGCATCGTCCGAGGCGAGAAACGCGGCCGGCCCTGCCACTTCCTCCGGGTCGCCGATCCGTTGCATCGGTGTCTGGTGGAAGACATAATCGTAGAACTCGTCGTCTCCCATGATCGGGTCCGTCATATCCGTCTCGATGACCCCGGGACACAGGCAGTTGACCCGTATCCCTTCGGCAGCGTAATCGTACGCCATCGCTCTCGTGAAGTTGACAATCGCTCCTTTTGCCGTCGCATACGCAACCGAGCCCGGACCGCCGGCCAAGCCGAGGACTGATGCGACGTTGATGATCGCTCCCTGTGCGTCTTTGAGATGGGGCAGCGCAGCGTGGCTGCCGTGCATCACGCCGTCGAGGTTGACGCTCATCAACTGATACCAGTCCGCAAGCTCCAGCTCTCCGAGCGCGCCTGTCGGACCGATTCCGGCGTTGTTGACCATGACGTCCAAGCCGCCGTACTCCGCGACCGTTTGGTCGACGACCGCTGCAACCGCGTCGTACTCAGACACGTCACACTGGATGTACCGACAGCCAAGCTCCGCGGCCGTTTCCTGTCCCGGTTGCTCGGAACGGCCGACGACAACGACGTTTGCTCCCTCTTCGGTGTACCGTCGGGCAATTGCCTTCCCGATGCCTTTCGTTCCGCCAGTGATAACGGCAGTCTTTCCGTCAAGCATCAACGTTATTTGCTGTTCCAGTAGTTTGGATTTACAGTCACAGTATATGGGTTTTTAAGCGCAGAGACGACTCTTTTCTCCTGCGTAGACGACGTCACTGAGGACGCAGTTGCGTCGCTTCCTTGTCTGTCGCGCAACATTCGCGCCCTCCATCTTGCACGGCCACATCTGGAAATTTCGATACAGATACCAGTATTTTGCTGTCTTCAGTAAGAGCCTTAAAAGCTACAGTTCAACGCCGCTTGGAATCAGACTCTGTTTCCGGAGAAGTTCTCCATCCGAGTCATAGACAAACAGCGCATCAAGGTCGTAGCTGATGTCGCCGTCACCCTCCCGTTCGATACGAACACGGTAACGGGTCGAGTCGTCGTTGTCGGCACGGTCACGCGCTGCGTCGACGAGCGAAAAGAGCTCGTTTGTGTCGGCGTTCACCTCAAGCAAGAACTCGCCGGTTAGACGGTGTGTGAGGCTAAATACACCGGTCGGGCTATCATCCAGTGGGGCCTGTAACCGAAAGGCTGCATCAACTTCGTCCGCAGCAAAGAGGGCACTCTGTTCGTCGGTCAGTTGTGACGTAAGTTCGCCTACTGGGCCGTCATAGGAGAGCGAAAGCGTCGGCTTCTCGGCCGCCTCCTGCACCGTCGCGGTGAAGTGGTCACGCCTCATCTACTCAATGCTACGGCGTGGCGAACAATGAACGTAACGCCGCAACAACGGTTTCGTCACCGAAATTGGCTGCCGACTATGGGCAAGATTCACATTCCGCCCTGTGTTATCCCTGAGTAACGTACGCTGGCGTCCACATCGGAGGCCTGCAGTGTACAGCGAGACAACCAATGGCATCTCAACAGGATACTGATGGCGAGAGCGGTATGCCCCACAGCAATGGGAGCGACGAGAGCGCCATCGAAGATGCCGAGAGCGGAAATGGAGACGCTCTCGATGCGCTCGATGGTATCGATGCTGGCGGAACAATCCCGATTACCGGCGAGCGAGAGGACAGCGGTGGGCTTGGAACACTGCTTCTCCGAACCGCTCGCGCGCTCTTTGGGTCGACAATTACCGTCACCGATTATGACCCGACACGCCACGAACGGCTCGTCGAGTTCCACGGGTTGCCCGGATACGAGGAAGTTGAGCGTTACTGGGTTAACGCCCCCTTTGCGTTCGTCTCAGTCAATTACGACCCTGACACACACAAACACCTCTATTATGTTGTCGAACCACAACTCACCGAGTTCGAACAGGAGCTGCTTGAGCAGCTATTTGACGATGTTCGCAGTCCGTTGCTCTATCGCGAAGACGTCGCCGAGGACCCCGAGCAGGCACTGCGTGACGAACTGAAAGCTCGGCTCGAAGAGTACGGCGTCCACGTGAGCGACGAGAGCTTTTACCGGCTATTTTATTATCTCTATCGGGCCTTTCAGGGCTACGGCCGGCTTGACCCGCTGATGCACGACCCACATATCGAGGATATCTCATGTGATGGGCCGAACCTGCCCGTCTTTCTCTACCACGACGAGTACACCGATATTGAGACGAACATCCGCTATGAGCCACAGGAGCTTGCAAATTTCGTCATCCAGCTTGCACAGCGCTCGGGCCGACACGTTTCGGTTGCCGACCCGCTGACATCCACGACACTTCCAGATGGGTCACGTATCGAACTTGCACTTGGAGAGGAAGTCACGCCGAAAGGCTCTGCGTTCACCATCCGAAAGTACGCCGACGAACCGTTCACTCCCATCGACCTGTTGGAGTACGGAACTGTCGACCGCCGGATGCTCGCGTTTCTCTGGCTAGCCATTCAGAATAACAAATCGTTGCTGTTCGCTGGCGGAACCGCAGCGGGAAAAACCACCTCGATGAACGCGGTTTCGATGTTCATTCCACCACGTGCGAAGGTACTCACCATCGAAGACACCCGCGAACTCTCACTCTATCATGATAACTGGCTCTCGTCGGTCACACGAGAGCGCATGGGCGATAAGGACATCACCATGTACGACCTGCTTCGCTCCGCGCTCCGCCATCGGCCCGAGTATATTCTCGTCGGGGAGGTGCGTGGTGAGGAAGCAATCACGCTCTTTCAGGCGATGAACACCGGGCACACGACCTTTTCGACGATGCACGCCGACTCGGTTCAGACCGTCATCAACCGGCTGGAAAACGACCCAATCAACGTGCCGCGACCGATGGTTACCTCGCTCGATGTGCTGTGGGTGCAGGTACTCGGTCGGTCACAGGGCCAGCGGGTACGCCGGGCAAAGACCATCGCAGAAATCGAGGGTATCGACCAGCGAACCGGCGAACTCGATTACTCGAACACCTACTCGTGGGACTCAACTGACGATACCTTCGCCGAACGGAACTCGGAGCTACTCGATGAAATCCGCGAAGAGCGCGGCTGGTCACAGTCACAGCTGCTCGAAGAGCTTAGAAACCGCCGGCGCTTCCTCAAATATCTGCAGGACGAAGCTATCACAGATTACCGGCGATTTACGGCGATGGTAAACAAATACTACGCCGATAAGGAAGCGGTACTCGACCAGATTGAGGCGGCCGGCGTCGAGGTGAGCAAGCAGTAAGCGATGAATCCGCTCTGGTTGCTTCCGTCGGTTGTCGTCATCATCATTGCTACCGTCTGGCTCGGCGGGAAAATGAGTCCTCGTCTTGACCGGACGCTCAACCGACTCGGACGGGTGATATTCGGACGGTTTATCTCGCCAAACACGACCCGCGAGATGCGAATCGAGGCGGCCTACATCGGGACGACCTATCGGACCTATGCGGCGAAGACACTGCTATTTGTGGTGCTTGGATTCGTGGCCGGCGCAATCGCCGGAACGTATCTGATTGCCGGGTTTCTGGCAGTGCTCGAACCAATCGTTCGAGCGCTGTCGGGGTTACCTCGAACGATGACCCGACCACTCGGTATTCATCCCGAGTTTACCTTCGAGATTGCGACAACAACTTACTGGCTTGTGCTGGTGTTCGGCGGCATTGCGCTGGGAATACTAACAGCCGTCCTCGCCTACGTCTTCCGCTGGCAACTACCCGCAAGCGATGCTGCGGTCAGAGAACAGGGAATCAATAGCGGCCTTACGAGAACAACTGCCTTCCTCTATGCGCTCTCACGTGGTGGACTGGAGTTTCCGGAAACACTGCAACGGCTCACAGCCAACCGTGATGTGTACGGCGAACCTGCAAACGAGTTTTCGGTTGCCGCCAGGGAGATGGAGCTCTTCGGCCGGGACATGATAACTGCGCTCCGGCGGATGGCTCGGCGAACACCAAGCGACCAGTTCCAGACGTTCTCGGAGAACCTTATCAGCGTGTTACAGAGTGGGAGCGACCTGCCGACCTTCTTTGAAGAGCAGTACGAGCGATTCCACGACGAAGAAGAGGACCGACAGGAGGATATCCTCGAACTGCTTGCGACTATCGCCGAAGGTTACGTGACGGTGTTGGTTGCCGGTATGTTGTTTTTCATTACAATCCTGCTGGTGTTTGGCCTGACCCTTACGGATACACTCTGGCTGTTACAGCTCATTATTTACCTGATAATTCCGCTGTCGAATGCGGGGTTTGCAGTCTTCTTGCAGGGCCGTCTCGATGCGCTGGGAATCGCCCAACAGGAGAGTGTGGGTATCCTCGATAGGATGCAGATAGGGACGCCAGCGAACGTCCGTCCGTCAACCCGACAGACACAAACTGATGGCGGCGTCTCGGCTCGCGAGGCGGAAAACAAACGAATCGTCGCCCTCCATCAGCGCATCGGCCGGATAAAACATGGGCTGACGAATCCGATAACGGTGCTGCAGTGGAATCCCACACGCATTCTCTGGATAACGGTCCCGCTTGCACTGCTGTGGTTTTTTTGGCGGCTTCCCGAAGCGTTCCAGGGGGACGGCATTACAATCCGCGTACTGGATGATTTGATTATTCAGTCACTGTTGCTCGTACTGGGTTCGTACGCTATCGTCCGATATCTCTACAAACGACGTATCGACCGCATCGAGAACGCAACGCCGGAGTTGCTGGAACGACTTGCCAGCCTCAACGAGTCAGGCATGTCGGTTGTCGAGGGGTTAAATCGCGTTCGCGGCAGTGACCTCGGCGTGCTGACGCCCGAAATTGAGCGCATCTGGCGGGATATCGAGTACGGGTCGAACGCCGACGATGCGCTGATTCGGTTCGGTCGGCGGGTTCGGACCATGGCGATTACCCGCGTCGTTACCCTGCTAACGAACGCGATGCGGGCCAGTGGGAATATGGGGCCTGTCCTCCGTATCGCTGCCGAGCAAGCGCGGGCCGAAGTGGCGCTCAAGCGCCGCCGTCAGCAGACGATGTTTACCTACCTCATCGTCATCTACATCTCGTTTTTCGTCTTTCTGGTCATCATCCTCGCGGTCAATCAGGTGCTCGTCCCAAGTCTCCCGGATGTGGTTCCGTCACCGACCGGCGAAGGCGCAGATGCTGTCGGACCCGGCCCCGGTGCGCTCTCGCAGTTTGGCGACGTTGACCAAGCGGCCTATACGCTGATTTTCTTCCACGGCGCGCTGATTCAGGGACTCTGTGCTGGATTTATCGCCGGGCAGCTCGGGGAAGGGTCACTGCGGGACGGGGCAAAACACGCCACAATCATGCTCGGTATCGCCTACGTCGCCTTCATTTTGCTCACCTCACCGATGGCCTCGCTGAACCTCGAAACGAACGAGATACAGACCGAGGATGGGGCGCAGATGTACGAACTGACGAGCGACGGCGAGCTATTGATGGGTGTCCAAGAGGTATCACTGTCCGACGGTGGGTTCATCGCCGTTTACGACGAGGAGGGAATAAACGGCGAGTTACTTGGCCATACGGAGTATATACCGCCCGGTTCACACTCGGATGTCGTCATTCCCCTCTTTGAGGAGCTAACTGAGGACACGACAGTCCGACTGGTCGTCCATCAGGATACGAATAGCAACCAGCAATTTGAGTTCCAACAGCCGTATCAGCCCGACGAGAACCAGGTTGATAGACCATACGCTTCACCGAGTGAAGATGGTGAGCCGGGGATGGACGCACGCGTGCTGTATCTCGCAGATGAGTAAACGAGGATGAAAATACAACAGATACGCAACGAGGAAGTGTCAGAATTTCGGACGGACTAACCCAATCGTTTAAGAAAACCAAAACCGAATGGTTGTTTATGTCATCCATCGAACTGACTCCGAGTCAACGCGCCATTTTGCAGGAACTCGTTAATCTATACCGCGAATCGGAGCGCGCAGTAAAGGGCGAAGATATCGCTGACGAAGTCGACCGAAACCCCGGTACCATCCGGAACCAGATGCAGAGCCTCAAGGCGCTACAGCTTGTTGAGGGTGTTCCCGGCCCGAAGGGCGGTTACAAGCCGACAGCAAACGCCTACGACGCGCTTCAGATAGACAAAATGGACCAGGCAGCCGATGTCCCGTTACATCACAACGGCGAACCGCTGCCCGGCGCAAACGTCGAACAGATTGATTTGACCAGTGTCCACCACCCCGAGGAGTGTCGCGCGAAAATCAAGCTTCGCGGCTCAATTTCTCGATTTAGCGAACTGGATACGGTGACAGTTGGTCCAACACCCCTCTCGAAACTCCAGATTATCGGAACCGTCGAAGGGAAAGACGACACCAACAACGCGTTGATTCTCACAATTGACGATATGCGCGCGCCAACTGAAGACCCAGCACACTAGTTCCAACTGCACCACAGCGTTGTCTCGGATATGCGGGGCGTTTCGGGGTAACACGGACCAATCAATGCTAACATATACCGAAGCGCTGTCAATTCCAAAGGCTTTGTATGGGTCACTCCTGAGGGGAGTGTATGACGGAGCAGGTTGTCGTCCTTGGCTCGGGGTATGCAGGAGCCGGGGCGATAAAGAGTCTCGAAAGTGCCCTGAGCGGAGATACTGAGTTGACGTGGGTCTCCGATGTCGACCATCACCTCGTTTTACACGAATCCCACCGGTGTATCAAGGACCCGAGCGTCCAGGAACACGTCACCATTCCAATTGACGATATCAAATCACCGGGGACCGATTTCGTTCAGGCAACTGTCGAATCTATCGATACTGATGAGCGGACGGTGGCACTCGAAGATGGCGACGAGATTCCATACGATTATCTTGTCGTCGGTATCGGCTCACAGACAGCCTTTTTCGGCATCTCCGGGCTCGAAGAGCACTCACACACGCTCAAAGGGCTAGACGATGCGCTTGCCATCCACGACGATGTGGCCGAGGCAGCAAGTGAAGCCACACAGACAAACCCAGCACAGATTGTTATCGGTGGCGCTGGCCTCTCTGGCATTCAGGTTGCTGGTGAAGTAGCCGAGTATCGCGACGAGCACAGCGCCCCAATCGATATTCATCTCGTCGAAGGGCTTGATGAAATTTTCCCCGGTAACGACGCAAGCATTCAGGGTGCGCTTCGGTCCCGCCTCGAAGCCCGCGATGTGAACATCATGACCGGCGAATTCATCGGCGAAGTCGACGAGGACACTGTCTACATTGGCGACGATACCGAACTCGGTTATGATGTGCTGGTCTGGACGGGCGGTATCACGGGTCGTGAGCCCTGCCGAGAGGCAAACGTCGACAAAGACGAGCGCAATTTCCGACTGAAAACGGATTCAACCTTCCAGACCACCAACGAGCGCGTCTTCGCTATCGGCGATGCGGCACTCATCGAGCAGACCGATGACCCTGCACCACCGACCGCACAGGCCGCCTGGCAGGCCGCCGAACTCGTCGGGACGAACGTTTCCCGGCAGATGAACGGTCAACCGCTCAAGGAGTGGAAATACAAAAACAAAGGGACGGTCGTCTCCGTTGGTGAGGACGCCGTTGCCCACGACGTGTACGTTGTTCCGTTTGTCTCAACCTTCGGTGGCTTCCCCGCCCGCTCGCTCAAGAAGGCAATCGCCGCCCGCTGGATTAAGGACCTCACCGGCTACGGCGATGCGATGAGTGCCTGGCCCGAGATGTAAGAGTTTTTTCGGTAGTGTTATAGTAGCCACTGAAAGTCAATGCACACCCGATCGCACGACTGCTGTGCGATCGGTGTGTAAATCGTTTCAGTTGTTACTATACTGTTACAGATTCAATCCAGCGTTCCAGTGCTGTGCTCCCTCGTTCTCGACTGCTTCATCCATCTCCGCGAGTATCGAAGTCGCTTTACTCGCCGTTTTTGCCGCTCGCTGTTCGCCTTCCACCCGAAACTCTCCCGTCGTTCGGTTGGCATAGACCGTACAGACGGCACCGGCACGGAGGCCGTAGATGTTTGCGAGCGTCAAAATCGCGCTTGCTTCCATCTCGAAGTTGAGCACGCCGGCGTTCTGTAGCTCCTCGATTTTTTCCTGACTGTCGCGGGCCTCAAAGTTCTGAAAGCCGGGACGGCTCTGGCCGGCATAGAAACTGTCTGTACTCGCCGTGATACCGAGGTGGTAATCGTATCCAAGTTCCTCTGCCGCGGCCGCAAGCGCGGAGACGACCGCGTGGTCCGCAACTGCTGGGTAGCTATCCCGGATATACTCGCTGCTTGTCCCTTCCTGTCGGACGGCACCAGTCGTAATAATCAGGTCGCCAATCTCGGCTTCCGGTTGAATCGCCCCGCACGAGCCAACCCGAATAAGCGTATCCACGTCGACACGGGCGAGTTCCTCGACCGCAATCGCTGCGGATGGCGAGCCGATACCGGTCGAGGTGACCGAAATCGGAGTCTCCTCGTGGGTTCCAGTGGCCGTGCGGTACTCGCGGTGAGAAGCGACGATATCGTGGTCATCCCAGCAGGCGGTGATTTTCTCGACGCGTTCGGGGTCCCCCGGCAACAGGACCGTATCAGCAACGTCGCCGTTCGTTACTTCGAGGTGATACTGTTCGTCGGTTTTGGGGTCTTCGTCTGTCATGCGTGGTGGTCCTCAGCGTGGCGGTCGAGTGTCGATTCGGAGATGGTATCCGGCAGCAACTCGCCCAGCGTATATCGTTTCGGGGCCGAATTCTCGCCGGTATCACAGATGATTTCGAACGTCTCGTCACAGAACTCAGCAAGCGTCTGTCGACACATCCCGCAGGGCGTAACCCCATCGCGTGCACCCGAACTGACGGCGATGCGGGCGAACTCACGGTGGCCCTCACTGAGTGCGGACCCGATGGCAACCTCCTCGGCGTGAAGGCTGTTCGAGTAGTTTGCATTTTCAAGATTACAGCCAGTATAGACCGTTCCCTCGGTAGTCTCAATGGCCGCACCGACTGTGTACGACGAATAGGGAGCATGGGCGTGTTCGAGTGCCGCCCGTGCCTGCTCAACTAACTCCATAGCAGACCGAACGACTGGTCGGGGCAAAAAACATCTGCTCTTGACCCGCTAGAAAACAGAAAGATGCTGGAGGATATCGACGTGGACACCCGCCCACTGAACGAGTCGGTAGCCAAGGAAGATGCCGACAATCCCAAGGATACCAGCGAGATTCGGCGGGGCTGGAATGGGTATCTGGATAAAACTAAACAACGCACCGGCAAAAACGCCGGCCAGCAAGGCTAAGGCGAGTTGTGAAACCATATTCCCGCAAAAGACAGTGTCACTATTAAAACGCATGACTCCGGGCGGCACGTCGCTATATGCCACGTTTCACCGCCTCTTTTAGGCAGTCCCGCCATACACCTCGGTAATGGATACTCCCGAGGATAATCCGTATATTTCGCAGCCGGAAACTAACTTTGCACCGGTCGAATCGCTCGACAGCAACGCGGCAACGGAACAAGCAGAGACACTGCGCGAAGCAATCCGGTATCACGACCACCGCTATTACGTCCTCGCCGACCCCGCTATCGATGACCGAACCTACGATGCACTCTTTTCCCGACTGGCCGACCTCGAAGAGGCGTTTGACCTCTCTCGTGAGGGAAGTCCAACCCAACGTGTTGGCGGTGAACCTCTCGATGCGCTGGAGACTGTCGAACACATCGCGCCGATGCGGTCACTCGACCAGAGCGGCGACGCTGTGGACGTTCGCGAGTTCGATGAACGAATCAACCGAGGGCTGTCCGATGCAGGATACGACCTTGAATCCGGCAAGCGGTATCTCTGCGAGCCGAAATTCGACGGACTCTCGCTCGAAGTCGTCTACGAGGATGGCGTCTACCAGCGTGCGGCCACACGTGGCGATGGCGAGTATGGCGACGACGTGACCGAGCAGGTCAGAACCATTCCAACAGTCCCACAGCGACTTCGCGGTGATTACCCGGATTTTCTGGCCGTCCGCGGCGAGGTGCTGATGCCACGGGAGGCGTTTCAGGAATACAACCGGGAACGCATCGAGCGGGGCGAAGAGCCGTTTGCTAACCCCCGAAACGCCGCTGCCGGCTCCCTCCGTCAACTTGACCCCGCTGTTGTCGCCGAGCGGCCGCTTGCCGTCTTTTTCTTTAGCGTTCTCGATGCCAGCGTCTCCTTCGAAACCCATAGCGAACTCTACGACCGCTTGCCCGAATGGGGACTGCGGATGAGCGACGAAGCCGAACTCGTCGACGATATCGACGCGGCAATCGACTACCGGGACCGCCTTCTCAACCAGCGCGAGGACCTCGATTACGAGATTGACGGGACCGTAATTACGCTCGAT
>Ga0207421_10006894_pt1 | contig 12263 bp, 8 predicted proteins | sample SodLakKL_010_SED_4_FD_187542 | JGI IMG/M metagenome (GOLD analysis project Ga0207421, IMG submission 187542) | Alkaline sediment microbial communities from Lake Tanatar, Kulunda Steppe, Russia - 8KL_010_SED (SPAdes) (version 2) | ecosystem: Environmental > Aquatic > Non-marine Saline and... | reverse complement strand
TGTATAAGTTATAATTATCTCACGAAAGAATATTATAAGGGAAAGCAATTCTTCAGATAATAAAGGTAAACAGGCAGGATTGCCTGTTTATATTTAAAGGAGGCTTTTTTGTGTCAGAAATCAAATTTGGTACCGATGGGTGGAGGGCAATTATTGCCGATGAATTCACCTTTGAAAATGTTAGAGTGGTATCCCAGGCGGTAGCTGATTACATCAAAGAAGCAGGCATGGATAAACAGGGTATTGTGGTAGGTTTTGATCCCCGTTTTCTTTCTGAGGAGTTTGCCACTGAGGTGGCAGAAGTGATGGCCGGCAACTGGATCAAGGTCTATCAGACACCCCATCCTACTCCCACTCCTGCTGTAGCTTTTAGTGTTCAGACCAAGAAAGCGGCCGGGGCCATAATGCTTACCGCTAGCCATAATCCCCCCCGTTACCACGGCATAAAATTTATACCCCACTATGCGGGACCTGCTACTCTCCACATAACCGATAGGATTATGGAAAATGTAAATAAGATTAAGGAAACAGGAGATATTGAAACCATGGACTGGCAGGAGGGGAAGGATACAGGCCTTATAAAAAGCTATAACCCCCAAAACAGTTATCTGCAGCACCTGCAGAGCCTGGTGAACACCGAGGCTATACGCCGTTCAGGCTTAAAAATAATTGTGGACCCCATGCATGGAGCAGGTATGGGTTACTTGGAAAAGCTGCTAACCTCCCTGGGATGCACCGTCAGCAACATAAATTCTACCCGGGATGCCTTTTTTGGGAATCTCCTTCCCGACCCCACCCAGAACAACCTGGCTTCCCTCCAGTTTAAAGTCAGGGAGCAGGAGGCGGATATAGGCCTGGCCCTGGATGGTGACGCCGACCGGTTAGGGATAATTGACAGCCGGGGCAACTTCTTCAGCCCCAACCAGATCCTTTTCATCCTTTTAAAACACCTGATAAAGACCAGGAACTGGAAAGGAATAGTAGGCAGGACTGTGGCCACCACCCATATGCTGGACAGGATAGGGCGGGAACACGAGGTGGTAGTAGAAGAAACCCCTGTAGGGTTTAAACATATTGGTGAACTGATGCTGAACAAGAAAGCCTTTTTCGGTGGAGAAGAAAGCGGAGGCCTGAGTATAAAGGGCCATGTCCCGGAAAAAGATGGCATCCTGGGATGCCTCCTCTTCCTGGAAATGATGGCCATGGAGGGTAAGGACCCCATGGATATAATGGAAGACATCTACAATGAGTACGGCCGTCTTATCAGCCGCCGCCTGGATATTGAGTGCACCCAGGAGAAAAAGGAAAAGGTCCTTAAAAAGCTTGAAGACTACGACCCTTACTCCATCAATGGTAAAAGGGTATTGACAGGCAATTTGAGGGACGGATGGAAATTCCTCCTGGAGGATGAAAGCTGGTGTCTTATCAGAGCTTCGGGGACGGAACCCGTTTTTCGCATTTATGCCGAGGCCTCCTCGGAGGAGGAGGTTTTAGCCATTCAAAAGGAAGTAAAGGAAAGCATAGGCCTTTAACCCTTACTTTTTTAAGCAATTTATTAAAGGATTTTGTCTTAAAGGAGTGAATTATAATTATGAAAGCGGTAATTATGGCGGGGGGCAAGGGCTCCCGGCTGAGGCCTTTGACCTGCACCCTGCCCAAGCCCATGATGCCTGTTATGAACAAGCCTTTGATGTTTTATACTATAGAACTTTTGAAAAAGTACGGTATTACCGATATTGCCGTTACACTTCAGCACCTTCCTAAAAGAATCGAAGACTACTTCGGAGAAGGGGAAGAGTTTGGCGTTAACCTTACTTATTTTGAAGAACATATTCCTTTGGGAACGGCAGGAGGGGTGAGGAATGCCGCTGATTTTTTGGATGAAACCTTTGTGGTGATAAGCGGGGATGCCCTGACAGATTTTGATTTGAAAAAGGCCCTGGACTTTCACAGGGAGAAAAAGGGGATGTGCACCCTTCTCCTGACCAGGGTAGATAATCCCCTGGAGTTTGGGGTATGCACCCTGGACGGGAATAGCCGGATAACTCGCTACCTGGAAAAACCAGGCTGGGGTGAAGTCTTCAGTGATACGGTGAATACGGGGATTTACATTATGGAACCCGAGATATTTGACCTTTACCCCCAGGAAACTTTTTTCGATTACAGCCGTGATCTTTTTCCTCTTATGCTGGAAAAGGATATTCCCCTCTACGGCTTTACTGCCCGGGGCTACTGGAGCGATATTGGGGATTTGGGTCAGTACCGCCAAACCCATATGGACATACTCCAGGGAAAAATTGATGTTCCCCTGGAGGGGACGAAAATGGGGAAAGACATTTGGGTGGGGGAAAATACCAGGATAGACCCCCAGGCAGAAGTGAAGGGGCCCATTTTTGTGGGCAATAACTGCACCATTAAAAATAAAGCGGTCCTGGAAGAATATACTGTTATGGGGGATAACAATACTATTGAAGAGGGGGCTACCCTGAAGAGGTCCCTTCTCTGGAACCATAACTATGTGGGTCCCCAGGCGGAGCTCAGGGGTACTATTATCGGCAGCCAGTGCGTATTAAAAGCCAAAGCCACCCTCCTGGAGGGGTCTATTGTGGCAGACCATTGTAGCCTGGGGGTAAACAGCACCCTGGAGCCGGATGTAAAGCTCTGGCCCAGGAAAAAAGTGGAGGATAACAGCACCGTCAACACCTCCCTGGTGTGGAGGGAAAAGGTGGGACGCCATTACTTTGGCCTTTCGGGTATTTGGGGGATACCCAACGTGGAGATTACTCCTGAATTTGTTGTAAAATTGGCGGCAGCTTACGGTACTGTCCTGGAACCGGGGATGGAAATAGCTGTCAGTTCCGACAGGGACAACTTTGCTCAGGTTTTAAAAAAGGCTTTCTGTGCCGGCCTTTTATCCACGGGAATAAATACCGTTGATATAGGTACGGCCACTGCTCCTGTTAACCGGTATGCTGTAAGGGTCCTTTCCGTCCAGGGAGGTGCCCATATACGCCTGGTGGAGGAAGAGGACTTCAAGATAATGATTGAATTTTTGGATGAATACGGCATTAACGCTCCCCGCGGCTGGGAGAGGAAAATAGAAAATTCCCTGCAGCAGGAGGAATTCCGCCGGGTAAACTTTAAGAAAATGGGAGAATTTAAATACATGCCTCAGCTGACGGATGCTTATGTGGAAAGGATTGTCAGGACGGTCCAGGCGGACCTGCTTCGGCGGAAGTACTACCGCCTGGTGGTAGATTACGATTATGACAACCTTTCTTCCCTTATAATGCCCCTCCTGGAAAAGTTGGGCTGCCAGGTTATTTCCTTAACCAGACAGGAGGGCCCTGCTCCTACTTACACCAAAGGTGGTGTCACCGGGAGGCAGGCGGTGTCTGGAACAAAGGGTACTAATCCCCTCCAGGCCCTGGCGGATTCCGTGGTAAGAAGCAATGCCGACCTGGGGGTATCCATCGATCGTAACGGAGAAAGGATAACCCTGGTAACGGAAAAGGGAGAAATTTTATCCAATGAAATTAAAACGGCCCTCAATGTTATATCTGTTTTAAGCTCTTCCCAGCAGAAAAAAGTGGGGGCACCTGTGTCGGCTCCTTCGGTGATAGAAAAGCTGGCGGAAAAATACAAGGGGGAAGTGGTAAGGACCCGGGTGAGTCCCAGGTCCGTCATGGAGGTGGTCCGGGATAATTATTTTCAGCTCCACTTTGATGCCCTTTACAGCCTGGTCCTCCTTTTAGATCACCTGGCCCGGCGGGATATGAGGCTTTCCCAGGTGGTGGAGGAAATACCTCCCTTCTCTATGTACAGGCTGTCTTTACCCACCAGCTGGAGTGAAATTGGCAGAATCATGGGAAAGTTATTTGATGAATTAAAGGACCAGAAGGTTGAAACCATAGACGGTATAAAGATTTTTCACCAAAAGGGATGGACTTTAATTATTCCTGATGCTAACGAGCCCGCCTTCAATATTATAAGCGAAAGTTCTTCTCCTGAAGAAGCGAAAAAGCTTGCTTCTCATTATGCAGACAGGATAAAGGAACTCCAGGCTGAAGGCGGCAACGGGTAAGGAGGAGTTCTGGTGGCAAGGGCCCTTGTAATCGGTAACAGTAGAGTGCTGGTTAATTTTGATAGTGTTATGAATATGCGGGATTTTTATTATCCCAACGTGGGCCAGCTTAACCATATTGGTGGTCACCACAACAGCTTTGGTATCTGGGTAGAAGATCAGTTCTCCTGGTGTTATGAAGGGGATTGGCACCGGAGCCTCAGGTACAAAAAAGATACCCTGGTTACCGATGTAAAAGCTGAAAATAAAAGGTTGGGCCTTCAGGTGGTAATTAATGATGCCGTTCACTACAGGGATAACTTATTTTTAAGAAAGATGGTGGTAAAAAACCTGGCGGACCGGGAGAGGGAAGTCCGGGTTTTTTTTACTCACGATTTTTCCATAGATGAAAGCGAAGTGGGAGATACGGCCCTCTACAACCCCAATGTGGATGCCCTGTACCACTTCAAGAGGGACAAGTATTTTTTAGCCAACGGCCGGGTGGGGGACAGGAAAATCCACCAGTTTACTACGGGAATAAAGCGTTTTGGCGGGGCGGAAGGCACCTGGAGGGATGCGGAGGACGGTATCCTGGAGGGTAACCCCATTGCCCAGGGCTCGGTGGACAGCACCATCAGCTTCAAGTTAACCCTTGAAGCAAAGGGCGAGGGTACCGTGTATTACTGGATAGCCGTAGGTAAAAACTATCAGGAAATAAAGGATTTAAACATATTTGTGTTGAGCAGGTCCCCGGAGGTTTTGCTGCGCCGGGTGGAGGGCTACTGGCGCAACTGGGTTAACAAGGTGAGCCCTGATTTTGCCAACCTCCCCTCGGAAATTATTGACCTTTACAAGAGGAGCCTTCTTATCACCCGGACCCAGATTAACTATAACGGGGCGGTAATAGCTGCCAATGACTCGGACATCCTCCAGTTTAACCGGGACCACTACTGTTACATGTGGCCCCGGGATGGGGCCCTGGTGGTTATCCCTTTAATTATGGCCGGCTATTTTGAGATTGCTACAAACTTTTTTAGTTTTTGTGAGAATTCTTTAACGGATGAGGGATTTTTGCTCCATAAATACAACCCCGACGGGACAGCTGGGTCCAGCTGGCACCCCTGGTACCTGGAGGGTAAACCCGTACTTCCCATCCAGGAGGACGAAACGGCCCTGGTCCTTTATTCCCTGTGGCATTACTACCAGAAGAACCCGGACCTGGAAATGATCCAGAGGTTATACCGGAGCCTTATCCGGCCCTCGGGAGATTTTATGGTTAACTACATGATATCCGAACTGGGCCTTCCCGACGAGAGCCATGATCTGTGGGAAGAAAGGCGGGGTATTTTTACCTTTACCGCTGCTTCCGTTTACGCCGGGTTAAGGGCTGCTGCTTATTTTGCTTCCCTTCTTACCGACGAAGAAAGGGCGGAAATTTACGCCATGACGGCGGATAATATAAAAAAGGGAATTTTAGAGCATCTTTATGATGATTCCTTAAATAGATTTTTGAGGGGGATTTATATTCAAAAGGAGGGCTATAAAAAGGATCCTACCCTGGAGAGCAGCATTTTTGCCATATTTGCCTTTGGGGTTTTACCCGCCTCTGATCCCCGGGTAGAGGCCACCATGAAGCAGACGGAGCTGGGCTTGTGGGTCAAAACCCAGGTGGGGGGGGCAGCCCGCTATACCAACGATTACTATTTTCAAAAGTCCCACGACCTGGAGCGGGTCCCCGGTAACCCCTGGATAATCTGCACCCTGTGGCTGGCCCTGTGGCATATTGAAAGGGCCATAACCCTGGAGGAGCTAAAAAAACCCCTGGAGATTATCAAGTGGGTCCAGCAAAAAACCATGTCTTCAGGGATCCTTTCGGAGCAGCTCCATCCCTACAGCGGGGAACCTGTTTCCGTAGCCCCCCTGACCTGGTCCCATGCTACCTTTGTCCATGTGGTGGTGGCTTACACGGAAAAATACCAGGAGCTCCTGGTCTCCAGCCGGGTTTCCCCCGAATGGGAATGATAAAATGACTTATAATAGAGGGAATCATACTATTTCCCCTTATTATGGTGAGGGAGTGGTCTTATGGCAAATGTGAACCAAAAACCTTATTTAATTGGTATTGACCTGGGGGGCACCAAAATTCTTACGGTAGTCGCCGATAGGGAGGGTAAAATACTCCTGCGTAAAAAGGAGGAAACCCGGGCCCAGGAAGGTCCCCCGGCGATAATTAACCAGATAGCCGACAGCGTGGAGGAAGTAATCCGGCTGACGGAAATAAAAAAAGAAGAAGTCCTGGCAGCGGGGATCTGCGCTGCAGGTTTTTATAATTTTAAAAAGGGGCTCATCATGGAGTCCCCCAACCTGAAAAAGTGGAAGGAGATCCCCCTGGGCCAGCTCCTGGAGGAAAAAATCCGCCTTCCCGTTTTTGTAGAAAATGACGCCAACGCAGCTGCCTACGGGGAATACCGGCGAGGGGCCGGCCAGGGAAAATCCCATCTGATCTATATTACCGTCAGCACAGGCATAGGCGGGGGGATAATCGCCCAGGGGGAGGTCTACCGGGGAGCTGAAGGCTACGCCGGAGAGATAGGCCATATTACCCTGGACCTGGAGGGTCCCCAGTGTAACTGCGGTAACCGGGGGTGTTTGGAAACCCTGGCTTCGGGGACGGCCATAGCCCGCCAGGCTGTGGAGGCCCTGGCCCTGGGGATGCCTACCAGTATGCCTCAGGTGGCGGCCATGGAAAACCGGGAGGAGGTAACGGCCCGCCATGTTTTTACCGCCGCTGAGATGGGGGACCAGGTGGCCCAGGATATCGTTAACCGGGCCCTAGATTACCTGGGGGCGGGGTTGGCTACCCTGGCCCACCTCTTTAACCCGGAAGCCTTTGTCATCGGGGGAGGGGTGTCCCTTTCGGGGGATTCCTTCTTCCTGCCCCTGCGAGAAGCCTTTTGCCGCAGGGCTCCCGGCCCCGTATCAGAAAAAGTGGAAATCCTTCCCTCCACCCTCCGGGAGGAGGCGGGAATCCAGGGGGTACTTCTCCTGGCAGCCCAAGCCCATATTCATCCTTAAAGTATTATCCTTGAAAGAGGTGAAGCCTTAATGATTTGTTACGGAAAACTGGACATGGCCACCTGGGAAAAATCAGCGGAAAAGGAATGGATAATAACCAACGGACTGGGGGGATATGCCTCCTCCACCATCGCCGGGGGTAACACCCGACGCTACCACGGGCTTTTGGTGGCGGCCCTGCGTCCTCCCGGAGAGAGGATGCTCCTCCTTTCCAAGATAGATGAGGACATGGAGATAGAAGGAAGACCCGTGGCCCTGGCAGCCAATGCCACCGCCGACGGCTATATCCAGAAGGGGTTCCAAAACATCCATGAGTTCCGCTGCGACCCCTTTCCCACCTTTGTCTACCAGGTGGAGGACATTATAATAGAAAAGAAAGTTTTCATGGTCTACGGGGAAAACACCACCATCATCCGCTACATAATTGAATCCCCGGGAAGACCCTACTCCTTCCGCCTTTTCCCTTTAACTAACTACCGGGACCACCACTGGCTTAACCGTTCCGCCGACGGCCCCTTTATCCAGGAAATAGATGGAACCCATATTTCCCTTTTAACCTACACCGAGATGGACCCCTTTTACCTGCGCTGCTCCGAAGGGGAGTTTACCCCCTATACCGATACCTGGTATGAAAGGATGGCCTACATCCAGGAGATGAAGCGGGGGGAGGATGCCGTGGAGTACCACTACATGCCCGGGGTCTGGGACATTAAAGGGGACGGCCCCAAGGAATTTACCGTGGTGGCTACCATGGAGGAAAGGATCCATGACCCCCAGGAGGAGTACCGGCAGCAGGTGAAAAGGGTCCAGGGGCTGGTGGAAAAAGCGGGTTACCAGGACAAGTTTGTGAACCAGCTGGTTACTGCCGCTGATTCCTTTATCGTGGACCGGAAGTCCACGGGAAGTAAAACGGTGGTGGCAGGCTATCACTGGTTCATGGACTGGGGACGGGACAGCATGATTGCCCTGCCCGGTCTTACCCTTTTGACCAACCGCTTTGAAGAGGCCAAGGAAATCTTGAAAAACTTTGCCTCCTTTTGCCAGGAGGGCCTCATACCCAACACCTTCCCCGACCGGGGGGATACTCCCCACTACAATACCGTTGATGCCTCCCTCTGGTTTTTTTACGCTACAGCCAAATACCTGGAATATACGGAGGACATTGACTTTGTCCGGGGCAGGCTATTCACCGTGTTAAATGAAATTATAGATTACTATCGACAGGGGACCCAGTTTAATATTGGCATGGACTCCGACGGGCTAATTTCCGCCGGTGACCCCGACATACAGCTCACCTGGATGGACGCCAAGGTGAACGGCTGGGTGATAACTCCCCGCCACGGCAAGGCGGTGGAGATTAACGCCCTCTGGTATAACGCTCTTAAGATTATGGAAAGCCTGTGCCGGGAGTTTAAGGATAAAAGGGAGGAGGATTTCCGCCAGCTGGCGGAACAGGTCCGGGAGAGTTTTTCCAGAGAATTCTGGAACGAGGAAAAAGACTGCCTCTATGATGTGGTCTCCTCCGAAGGGAAGGACGACAGTCTCCGTCCCAACCAGATCCTGGCCGTAAGCCTCCCCTATTCTATCTTGAGCCCTGACCGGGAAAAGAAAGTGGTGGTGAAGGTCTTCCAGGAGCTTTTCACCCCCTACGGCCTGCGGAGCCTGGCCCCCTCCCACCCCGACTACAAGGGCCGCTACCAGGGGGACCGGTGGAGCCGGGACGCGGCCTACCACCAGGGCACCGTCTGGAGCTGGCTCCTGGGACCTTTTGTCACCGCCTACCTGAAGGTCCACAGCTTCTCCGATAGAAGCTGCCATGTGGCCCGGGAAATACTGGCTCCCTTCCGCCGCTATCTTTTTGAGCATGGGGTGGGCACCGTAAACGAAATATTTGACGGAGACTTTCCCCATGAACCCAAAGGCTGTACCGCCCAGGCCTGGAGCGTGGCGGAAATACTCCGCTGCTACGTGGAGGACGTCCTGGGCAAACGGCCTCCCAAGAAATTCGGGGACTAGCGTCCCCCTTTTTTTTAGCCTTTTTTCCCAGAATTTATGGGTTTTTGTTTCAGAATGCAAACAAACGTTGCGTACCTTCTCATTTTTTTGCTATATCCCTAAAGTATTACTTTCCACCTGTCGATTAATAGGCTAAGCATAAGGAAAAAAGGACTTTTGGATCTTGAAGAGGTGAAAAATTATGAAGATTGATAACTACCACAGGATAATTGTTCAAAAGATCTATAATGATTTAAAGAGTTCACAGCAGGTAAAAAAAGGGGAGGGTTCTCCCCAGGAACAGGAAAAGGATACCTTTGTCATGTCATCAGAAGCTAAACAAATCCAGGAATATTTAAATGAATTAAAAACTTCGGAAGCCAACCGGGAAGAAAGGATCCAGCAACTAAAGGAAAAAATTGAGGCGGGTAACTACAAGGTTGATACGGAGCTTTTGGCCAGGAAAATGCTGGACATGGAGGAAGGTAAGGAGTAATCAGGCTGCAAACAGCTAAGGAATAAATTTTTATTTAGAATGTGAGGGGATTTGATGGAGAACCTGTTAAAGGAACTGGCCCAACTTCTGATGGAGGAAAGGGAACTTATTGTTTCTGAAAGCTTCAAGGATTACCCCACCCTGGTGGAAAAAAAGGATGGCCTTATTCGGGAATTGAACCAGGGCCTTTTTTCCTTTACCTCCCAGGCGGAAAGGGAAGAAAGACGGGAAATAGAGGTAACTTTAAGGGAACTCCTGGAAATAAACCGGGAAAACATGTTTCTTCTCCACAGCTACCGCCTTTATCAAAAGGAGATAGTCAGGATTTTGGGCCTGGAAGAAAACCAGGGGGAAGAAACTTCTTACAGGGAAGGGCTGGCCCAGGCTGCCCGTTCCCTTCTGGACGCCAAAGCATAGGAGGGTAAGAGGATGAGATCGATCTTTGCGGGTTTTAACACGGCGGTGCTGGGAATGCAAGCCCAGCGTAAGGCCACCGATATAACGTCCCACAACATAGCAAACGCCAATACCGATGGTTACACCCGGCAGCGCCCCAAGATAGCGGCTACCCAGCCCTTTTCTTACGGCGGGGCGGGCCAGGTGGGTACCGGCGCCACAGTACAGGAAATAGAAAGGATCAGGGACGGTTTCCTGGACTACCAGGTGCGCAGCGAAAAGCAGCTCCAGGGTTACTGGGAAGCCCGTAAAGACGGCCTTTCCCAGGTTGAGACCCTCTTTATGGAACCTTCCGACACCAGCTTCAATACCGTCCTGGGGGATTTTTTTGATGCCTGGCAGGAACTGAGCGTAGACCCGGAAAGCTCTCCCGTAAGGACCCACCTGGTGGAAACCTCCGAGACCCTGATAAATACCATAAACCATCTGGACAGTCAGATGGACAACTTAAAAAGGGACACCAACGAAATGATAAAAATAAAGGCGGAGGAAATAAATAACCTGTCCAACCAGATTGCCAACCTTAATAAACAAATAGTAACCATTAAAAACCGGGGGGATTCTCCCAATGACCTGATGGACCGCCGGGACCTCCTCATAGACGAGCTTTCGGAAATAGTTGACTGTAAAGTGATTAATAACGAGAACGGTTCTGCCACCCTCCTCCTCCGAGGCCGGGACCTGGTCAGGGAAGGAAACAGTAACAAGATTATTGCCGACTATGAAGGAGAAAATGTGGAGCTCTACTGGGAGGACAAGGGGGAAAAGGGACCCAAGATCAATATATACAGGGAGGAAAGCATGGTCAGCCGCCGGGACACCCTGGAGGGACTCCACAGCGTACGGGAGGACATCTCCTACTACCAGGAGGAATTCAACACCCTGGTGGACAGTGTGGTTCACCTGGTGAATGATAAGCACAGCTCGGGGTATAATTTGGATTCTATAGATACAGATATTGAATATGAATCAGGAATAGAAAGATTGTCGGCGAAGGGTCTTCCCGGTGGGGAATATACGATTGAGAAAGATGGAGAAGAGGGTATAATAATAACAGGGGAAATTAATGGCGAAGGTGTAGATATAGATGATTTGGAAGAAGTTGAAGGTACTGGAGAAGATATAAAAGTTTTTACATTTAAAGTTACTGACTTGGATGGAAAGGAATATGACGGAGAGCTAACTTTATATTTAGAAGAAGATGGGTTGGCAGAAGGGAATAACCTTGCTTCCTTCACCGTCAACAAAGGAGATTTTTTTGAAAGGAATAGCCAGGATAAATGGGCTGTCGCTTCCTCCATTAAGGAAGATGTAAAAAACATTGCTGCATCAACCCATCCTGACGAAGTGCCCGGCAACGGCTTGAACGCCCTGGACATAGCCCAGCTCAGGGACCAGAGGCTTTATAAAGATGAAGAAGATTGTTACTACCGGTTGCCGGAAGGGGATGAAGTAGGCCAGACCACCCTGGAAAGTTTCTACCGGGACACTATATCTTCCCTGGGGGTCAAGTCTCAGGAATCCCACAGGATGGTGGAAAACCAGGAATCCCTTCTGACCCAGCTGGAGAACCGCCGGGAATCCATTTCTGGAGTATCCCTGGACGAGGAAATGTCTAACCTGATGATGTACCAGCATGCCTACCAGGCAGCGGCCCGGGTCATAACCACCCTGGACACCATGCTGGATACGGTAGTAAATAGAATGGCCGTAAGGTAATTGATGAGGGGGAGGAGTAATTATGAGAGTTACCAATAAAATGTTGTCCAACAATATATTGCAGAACCTGCAGAGGAACCTGAGCAGCATGCAAAAGACCCAGCATCAGCTTTCCTCTGGCCGCAGCGTTAGCAAGCCTTCCGACGATCCTCTCAGCACGGTAAGGATTATGGGACTCCAGACTAACCTGGGAACCAACGAGCAGTACAAGAAAAATATCGACCGGAGCTTGTCCTGGCTGGGAGCTACCGAGGTAGCCCTGGGAGGAGTGAATGACGTCTTGCAAAGAACCCGGGAACTGGCCGTATCCGGTGCTTCCGGAACCCTCTCCGATGATGCCCGCTTTGCTATTAAAGAAGAGGTGGAGCAGCTTAAGGGAAACCTCCTTCAGATTGCAAATTCCGACATTGAAGGTCGTTACATTTTTTCCGGTTTTAAGACGGACCAGAAGCCTTATGA
>Ga0207421_10006892_pt1 | contig 12265 bp, 10 predicted proteins | sample SodLakKL_010_SED_4_FD_187542 | JGI IMG/M metagenome (GOLD analysis project Ga0207421, IMG submission 187542) | Alkaline sediment microbial communities from Lake Tanatar, Kulunda Steppe, Russia - 8KL_010_SED (SPAdes) (version 2) | ecosystem: Environmental > Aquatic > Non-marine Saline and... | reverse complement strand
GGGTCGGCGAAAGCGACATTTAGTGAGCGGCTGCCATAGCCGACGAAGAGCAGGCCGAAGCGGACCGCCCTGCAGGACGCAGGGCGCCGGGAACTGACACGACGTCAGTTTGGACGGGAAGTCCGCGGAGGCCGTCGCGATGAGTCGTACCTATGGCCCGCGCAACGGTCTGGTCGCTGCGCCGACCCACCCCCGGCGATGGAGTACGGCTGGATTTCATATGTTGTTTAATATGTCATTACTCAGAAGTGCATCATGTAAATGGCTTCCCTAAATTATCGATTTATGAGATCACCCCCTCCTCAGTCCTCCCTCGTCAAGGGAGAGGAGGGAGATTAAAACCTTTGGCGGAGGAGATTAACCCCCCTGGCGGAGGAAATTAAAACCCCCGGTGGAAGAGATTAAATCTTCTGGGGAGAAAGAATTTAGTTCTCTATAGGAAGAAGAGAGCAAAAGTGGGACAAGGGACCTGTCCCTGCGTCCCGGTTATGGAACGGGGCTTTGCTACTTTATTAAAAGGACTGCCCCTCTGATTCACGATTCAGATTCACCTTAAATAATTACAGCGTTTTGCCAATATATGATATAATATATGTAAAATAACATAATATTTTGTAAAGGTATTATGAGAATCTGGTGGTGATATGTATGTCTTCTCAAATATGGCATGCTAACAATCTTAGCCCGAGAGTACAAAGATTAAGAGACGAATACTGGTCATTCTATGAAAGAGATTATTACCGTAATGAAGTTAGATCTTATTCCACAGGGCATGAATGGGATGAAGTTTTCACTCCTTATAATTGGGGAGTTGTTCCGGAAATGTTTCCCCTAATTCAAATTTTCCGAGAAACTTTGAAAGCCATGGCCGAGAAAGTTGAATTACCCGATAACTTTTACCGTCTAACTATTGCCGAGAGGCGGGCCATATTTTTCAATCTGGTTCTAGAAAATAATTTACCGGCTATTATGCTTGAAGGTGAGCTTATTGTCGGCTCCCATTTTAACACTGCTCTTTCTAAAAGCCTGACAAAAAGAGAAATGAGCAAATGGACCCGTGAATCTTATGCGTTCATGGAGAAGCTTTATGAAATTCATGAACTGGGAATTGGAAATGCTGGTGCCATACCAGGCCATCTTATACCCAATTACCGAAAAGTTTTGGAAGTAGGATTTAAAGGAATTTTAGAAGAGATAGAAGAGCGCATGACTGGCGAAACTGACCGAGAAAAGCTTTCCTACCTTAATGCATTGCGAATCTCAGTGGAAGCACCTCAAATAATTTCTCAGCGTTATAAAGAAATAATTACCGATGCTTTGAATGATGAAAACTTGCAGGATGAAAAGCGTCGTCAAGAATTAAAAACTATGTTGGAAAATGTTAGCCGCGTACCTTATGAAAAACCACGGACTTTCTGGCAAGCACTGCAAGCACTTTGGTTTACTCATATGTTGGTTATGGCTGCAGAATCATATCCAGGAGCGGGCCTTTCCTATGGACGTATAGATCAATATCTCTATCCATTTTACGAGGAAGATTTGAAAAAGGGCCTTATTGATCGTGAATTTGCCAAGGAACTATTGCACTGCTTTTGGGTTAAACATAACTATGCTTATGATTATCAGGGACGGGTAATGCGTAATCAGGGTATAAATTCCAGCTTTGGCCAGTTGATTACATTAAGTGGATGTGGGCCAAACGGAGAAGATCGCACTAACGATTTAACCATGCTTATGCTGGAAGTAATTGAGGAGATGAACCTACTAGAGCCAAAGCCGAATGTGCGCATTCATCAAAATTCTTCCCAAGAACTTATGCGCAAGGTTTCCGATATGATCAAGAATGCCCAGGGAGCTCCATTTTTGCTCAATTTTGATCGCCTTTCCATGGATGGCTTGGAGTTTGAAGGAATTCCCAAGGAGGATGTATGGGATTATGCCCCTGTAGGCTGCTTGGAGAATACCATGCAGGGGAATGATCGTTCCGGGACGGTTGATGTTAACCTCAATTTGGCCAAGGCCGTAGAACTTGCCTTAAATAATGGCAAGGATATGCAAACAGGGAAACAGTTAGGTCCTATAACTGGCGATCCTCTTCATTTTCAAAACGAAGAAGATTTTCTGAAAGCTTTTTACCAGCAGCTGGATTTTATTGTAGAAAAAATCGTTGAATTGTCCAATGAAGCAGATAGAATCCGGAGCACTTATGATCCCACTCCCTATCTTTCCTTGCTGGTGGATGGTTGTATAGAAAAAGCCCGTGACGTGAACAGAAGTGGTCCGCAATATAATTTTATTACCGTAGAAGGGGTGGGATTGGCCAATGCCGCTGATTCAGTAACAGCTGTGCGCAAACTTGTATATGAAGAGGAAACTGTAACCATGGCTGAATTGCTGAAAGCTTTAAAAAACGACTTTGCAGACAATGAGGTATTGCGACAAACACTTATAAATCGTGCTCCCAAGTATGGTAACAATGATTCTTTTGCTGATGAAAATGCTCGCAATATCTCCAGGTATTGGAATGAAAAGGTCATAGGAATGACTTCACCGGCCACTGGCAGGAGATACCGTGGCGGATATCTTTCCTGGAACTATTGGTTGGCTTATGCCCCTCTAACTGCATCTACTCCCGATGGCCGGGCAAGAGGAACTGTCCTTTCTAACGGTGTATGCTGTGTAAATGGCATGGATAAGTCAGGGGCTACGGCAGCGGTGGCATCTGTGGGCAAATTGGGACTGGAATCTGCTCCTAATGGAGCTTCCCATACTATGAGTTTTAACCCCTCTTTTTTGAGGGATGAAGAACATACGGACAAATTTATTTCTTTCCTGAGGACTTACCACGACATTGGAGGTTCTGCGTTGCAAATTAACATGATAGATCCGGAAACTCTGATTGAAGCTCGTAAAAACCCACGTGAATATTCTAATCTTTTAGTCAGGGTAACCGGTTATAATGCTTATTTTGTCAACCTTGGTCCTGAAATACAGGACGAGATTATTCAAAGAGAATCACACGCCATGTGATCATTAATGATGAAACACCTAATGTAGCTAATGATAGAGATTTAAAGGAGGAAGCAGACAAAGTTGAAAGCTCGTATATTTAATATTCAGACCATGTCCACAGAAGATGGCCCGGGCATACGCACTTCAGTTTTTTTCAAAGGCTGTCCCCTCCAGTGTGCCTGGTGTCAAAACCCGGAGGGGTTGTCCATGGAAGTGCACTTGATGCATGAGCCTTTGAAATGCATTGGGTGTGGGGAGTGTATAGAAAACTGTCCTAATCAAGCCATCCAGACAACGGACCAAGGTTTTAGGTTTACCTCAGCCTGTCAAAAATGTTTTACTTGTGTAAATAGATGCCCGGCGACTGCTATTAGGGCAGTGGGAGAAGATATCTCCCTGGAAGAGCTCAAAGAAAAATTGTTGCAAGATCGACCCTTCTACGAGAATTCAGGTGGAGGCGTAACTTTTACCGGTGGGGAAAGTTTGCTTCAGCCAGATTTTCTCCGAGCCATAATAGACGAAATGAATAAGGAAGGGATTCACACATGCATAGATACCAGTGGGCATGTAAAGGAGTCGGTTTTTCAAGAGATAGTTCCTAAAGCCTCTTTGGTCTTATTTGATTTAAAATTAGTTGATAATGAAGAGCATAAAAAGTATACCGGAGTTTCTAATCACACTATTTTGAATAATGCCCGGTGGTTAGGTTCTACAGGTATCCCAACATGGGTGCGTGTGGCCATAATCCCTGGTTATACAGATGATCATGCAAATATTCAGGGAGTAGCTGAGTTTATTCGTGATAATATGTTCCCGGCGGTAGAGCGAATAGATTTACTAGGCTATAATGACTTGTGTATCAATGATTATCAAAAAATGCAAATGGAATACTCCCTGGAAGGAACTCCACGAGTTAAAGAGTCAGAAATGAAAGAACTGAAGGAAATTATGAAGTTATCTGGAGTGGAACACATTACTATATCAAATTACCGGAAGGGAGAGTAAATTTAATGCTTGATGCCAAACAAAAGGAACTACTGGCAGGTACTTTTACTCCCAAATTTATGGCCACGCGTGATGGCATGGGCAATGTAAATGTTGTCATGATTAGTAGCATTGAATATTATCAAGAAATGATTGTTTTTAGCAATTTGTTTATGTGGCGAACAGCTAGAAACTTGGAAGAAGATCCCCGTGCTTTTATTCTGGTAATGGATCAGAACCTTAATTTTTTCGAAATAGAGGGGCATTTCATCGGTTTTGAGGAAACGGGGGAACTGGTAGATCATCTAAATAGAAGCGAATTCACCAGGTATAATGCCTACACTGGTATTCGCTGCGCAGGTAAAATTGAAATAGTTCGTGTATATCCCGTAAAAAAAATGTCTTTACCGTGGTTTTTGGGAAAATATTTAGCCAGCCGTTTATTATTAGCTCACACCCGTCCTAGTTTTCCCGTTAATGTAGCTCAAAAATTTACCACCTTAAAAAGTATCAAAGTAATTTCCTATCTGGATGAGGATGACAAACCTGTCACAAGGCCACTTCCCGCGCTTACTTCCAGTGGTGATTATCTGATCACCCCTGTAAAACTGCCACATGGCCGCAGATATGCAGCATGTGTTATCACCCCTGATATAGTTTCTTTCCAGGTAAAGGGAACCATAGAACGGAGAGGTTTAAAAGTGGAGGAAGTTTATGCAGCAGGTCCTCCTGTGGCTGGGAAATTGATTTATCCTTTGGCTACTTAGGTTTCTATCTTGGTGAAATACACAAAAATAAAAAAATAAAAAAATTGGTCATTGACATTTGAAGTATAACTGTGATAGGTTAATTACCATAAATAAATAAGAAACTTGATGATAGGGAGTAGTAAGTTGAGGAGATTTTCACAGAGAGCCGGCGATATGGTGGAAATCCGGTAAAATGTTCCTTTTCTGAATGGGCCCTTGAAAGACGGACCGAAAGTTTGCAAATGTTAAACAAGTAGGCTCCGGCGGAATAGCCTTACCGTTAAAAGAGGCAGGGTATCGGATTAAGAACCTATTCAATGAAGTTTGTATCTGTTATGAATTGTTACTTGGTCCCGTACCTGGAAAGAGTGAAGCCATGATCATTTGTATCCATTTATGTCATGGTTTAACTAAGGTGGCACCGCGAACAAACCTTTCGTCCTTAAGACGAAAGGTTTTTTTAATTTAAGGGGGAATTAACATGTATCAACCGGACAGAGAAGCTTTTAGCAAATTAGTAGCAGATCATGATATCATCCCTGTGTACTGCACAATTCCTGCTGATTTGGAAACTCCAGTGTCAATTTTTTTAAAAACTGTGGCCGATTCAAAAAGTATTCTTTTGGAAAGTGGAGATTTAGGGGAAAAAGCCAGGTATTCATTCATAGGCAGCGACCCTTTTCTTTCAGTATTTACTGAAGGAGAGCGAACAGTGGTTGAAAAAGCAGATGGAACCAGGGAAATAAAACTTAATGCGGATCCTTTAAAAGTAGTAGAAGATATTATCCATAAGTATAAAGTATTCGTACCTTCCGAGATATCTTCTTTCTGGGGAGGGGCGGTAGGTTTTTTGGGTTATGATATGGTTAATTACTGGGACAATATACCATCAAATTTTGAAACCGATCGTTATCCTTTGTGCCATTTTATTTTTCCGGGTGAAGTGATGATATATGATCATCGACGTCATCTTCTTACGTTGGTTCGGGTAGTCCACGTTGAAGATAAAACCAGGGACAATGTTGCAGAAGTTTATGCAGAAGCATTGCAGAAATTGGAAGAGACTGCTAATTGCCTTAAAAATAGTCCTTCTCCATTGTCCGAGGTTTCTGGAATCGGAGAAAGAAATGAAAGCCAAATTATGGAGGATGAATATGAATTTACAGAGGAAGAGTTTGTCAGAGCGGTTCAAACAGCAAAAGAGTATATCGCAAGTGGGGAAATATTTCAGGTAGTGCTTTCACGGAGAGCCATTAGAAGCCTGGAAGTACATCCTTTTAATCTATACCGTGCATTACGCAGCCTCAATCCGTCTCCTTATCAGTTCTATTTATCACTGGATGAATTTCAGTTGGTGGGTGCATCACCAGAAATGCTGGTTAGCTCAACAGATGGATGGGCTTCCACTTGTCCTATCGCTGGAACCAGACCCAGGGGGAAGGATGCAGATGATGACACATTTTTGGCTGATGAATTAAGCCATGATGAGAAGGAAAAGGCGGAACACATGATGCTGGTGGATTTGGGACGCAATGATCTGGGAAAAGTTTGTTGTTATGGGAGTGTTAAAGTAAATAAATTGTTGGAAGTAGAGTATTTTTCCCATGTAATGCATTTGGTTTCAGAAGTTTCCGGTAAACTTCACCCCCAGTGTGGTTTTTCCGATTTGCTACGAGGTGCATTTCCGGCAGGGACAGTTACTGGAGCTCCCAAGATAAGAGCTATGGAGATTATTTCGGAACTGGAACCTGTTTCAAGGGGACCATATGCCGGAGCAGTAGGTTATATGGGTTTTAATGGAGATATGGATACTTGTATTGCAATTCGTACTATGCTTGTCCAGGATGGACAGGTAAGAGTCCAGGCAGGAGCGGGGATAGTAGCAGATTCAGATCCTCATCAAGAGTATCTGGAGACAGAACACAAAATGGCAGCCTCCATGCGGGCCATTAAACTTGCAGAGGAGTGGAAAGAGTATGATTTTAATTGTGGATAACTATGACTCATTCAGTTACAACTTGGCTCAAGCAGTAGGTTCTTTGGGTTATTCTGTCCAGGTTTGGCGGAACGATGAATATGAACTGCATGATTTAGATGAATTATCTTTGGATGCAGTAATCATCTCGCCGGGGCCGGGAGTGCCGGAATCTGCCGGTATGAGCTTACAAACAATAGGATATTTATGCGATAAATTGCCCATAATGGGTGTTTGCCTAGGCCATCAGGCAATCGGGGTTTATTTTGGAGGAAGAGTTGTAAGAAGTAGTTGTTTAATGCATGGAAAAACTTCTCAGGTTTACCATCATGAAGACCCTATTTTTGCAGGTATTGAATCTCCTGTGGAGGTGATGCGTTATCATTCTTTACTTTTGGAACCTTCAACTCTACCTTCTTCTCTGGAGGTTATTGCTCACACTCAAGAAGGTGAAATCATGGGAGTGCGCCACCGATATTTTCCGCAAGTGGTGGGGATTCAATTTCATCCTGAATCGTTCTTTACTCCTCATGGTTCCCGTATGCTTTTAAATTTTTTGACTGTCTCGTCACAGCCGAGAAAGGGAGGCAAAAAATGATCAAAGATATTCTGGAAAAGTTGATAAAAGGAGAAAAGTTAAACCGAGAGGAAGCTTATAAAGCAATGGACATGATCATGACCGGAGAAATAAATGATGCCCAAATTGCTGCATACCTTACGGCATTGCGATGCAAGGGGGAAAGTGAAGAAGAAATAATTGGAAGCTGCCTGGCAATAAGGGAGCACAGCAAGAGAGTCCCTTATCACCATTCCTTGATGGTTGATACTTGTGGGACTGGTGGTGATGGCAAGGGAACATTTAATATTTCCTCAGTAAGCGCTCTGGTAGTAGCTGGTGCTGGGGTGCCAGTAGCGAAACATGGGAATAGGGCAGTGTCAGGAAAATGCGGTAGTGCCGATCTCTGGGAAAGTTTAGGTGTCAATGTGGAAATGCCCCCTGCGGAAGCCGCAAGTTGCCTGGATAGGTCCAAAATAGCTTTTTTGTTTGCTCCCATCATGCACCCAGCGATGGCCAGAGCTGTTCCTGCTCGAAAATCCTTGGGGGTAAGGACTGTATTTAATATTCTAGGTCCTTTAAACAATCCTGCTGAAGTAAAAAAACAGGTTATAGGGGTTTTTGACGCCCATTTAACGGAAAAAATGGCTGGGGTTCTTTCTTCTCTGGGAGCTGAGTGCGCCCTGGTAGTTCACGGTCTCGATGGAACTGATGAAATATCTCTAGCTGGTGAAACCAGGGTTACGGAGCTTAGGCACGGAACTTTGAAGAGTTTTACTATTTCACCAGAAGATTATGGCCTTTCCAGGGTTCCACTTGAATATCTAAGAGGAGGAGATGAATCGACCAATGCTGCAATCTGTTTGTCCATATTACAAGGGGAGAGAGGGCCTCGACGCGATGTGGTTTTGCTAAATGCCGGTGCTGCTATATATGTTTCGGGTAAGGCCCATGACTTGCATGAAGGAATTAATTTGGCCAGCGAATCCATTGATTCAGGAGCAGCCTTGGAAGTATTGAAAAGTTTGCGCCAGCAAACCCAAATATCATAATTTAATTGAAACGGAGAGAATTTTATGCTCACAGAAATACTAGCTAACAAATACGAGGAAGTAAGGCGGAAAAAGGAAGAACTACCTTTAAGAATCTTGGAAAATCAACTTGAGTTTTCACCTGTACCAAGAGATTTTATCTCGGCATTATCCCTTGAAAACAGGGTAAATGTTATTGCAGAAATAAAAAAAGCTTCTCCTTCCCATGGAAAGTTCAATTCTTCCTTTTTGCATAGATTCAGCACAAGTGAAATTGCCCGTTATTATCAGGAAAATGGGGCTTCTGCAGTTTCAGTTTTAACTGACTTAAATTATTTTGCGGGTTCGTTGGAATATTTGAAAGAAGCCAAACGAGTTACAGAAATACCTGTTTTGCGAAAAGATTTTATTGTAGATGAATACCAACTTTTCGAATCGAGAGTGACAGGGGCAGATGCCATCCTTTTAATAGTTTCTTGTTTAAGTCAGGAGCGCTTGGAATCTTTATTAGAACTGGCGAGAGATTTGAAAATGTCTGCCTTGGTGGAAGTGGGAACACTTGAGGAAATTGACAGGGCAGTTCAAGCAGGTGCAGAGATTATCGGGATAAACAACCGTGATTTAAATACTTTGCAGGTTGATTTAAGCAGAACTTTAAAGTTGGCTAAATTAATTCCTTCAGGAATTGTAAAGGTTTCTGAGAGCGGTATTAATGATTTTGAGCAAGTAAAACAGCTACGTGAGGAAGCTGGAATTTCGGCGGTGCTTGTGGGAAATAGCCTGGTTAATGCAACTAATCCCGGTGAAAAAATTAAAGAACTTGCTATATCACAAAATAAGGGAGGTTATTGCCAACAATGAAATTAAAAATATGTGGAATTCGTAATTCCCAAGAAGCAAAATTAGCCGTAGAAGAGGGGGTTGATGCAGTAGGACTTGTTTTTGCAGAGAGCCCCCGTCAAGTTGATTTGGAAGAAGCAGAAAATATTATTTCATGTATTCCTCCTTTTGTTTCCCGTACCGGTGTGTTCGTGGATGAAGATCCGGTTAAGGTAATGGAAATAGCCCGCAAATGCAGTTTAGATACTTTACAATTTCATGGCCAGGAATCACCAGAATACTGCAGGCGTTTTAAAGGTTATGTGCTTGTAAAATCTTTTGCAGCTACTTGTGAGTTGAAATTATCTCAAGTTCAGGAATACCCTGTAGATGCGATTCTTTTAGATACAAAGTATGAGGATAAAAAGGGAGGGGGCGGTTTGGCATTTGATTGGAATCTGGCGCTTCCATTTGCCAGCATCTCTTTGCCTATGATTTTAGCAGGGGGCATAAATCCTGCTAACATAAAAGAAGCCTTGTCTGCTGTTACTCCTTATGCTGTGGATGTAAGCAGTGGTGCCGAAAAAAATGGAGTTAAAGATCGAAAATTAATCCGCACCCTGGCTCAGGAGGTAAACTGTTTTAAAAATTTCTCCGAAATAAATTACTCTAGAAAGGATGAAAAACATGAATAAGAATAAATTGCCTGATAACAATGGATATTTTGGCCTTTATGGAGGCATATACCTTCCTGAAACTCTTATGCCTGCTATTCTAGAGTTAGAGGAAGCTTATAATTCAATTAAACAGGATCCTAACTTTCAGCAAGAGCTGCAGCATTTTCTCTCTGAATATGCTGGGCGCCCTACCCCTCTGTATCACGCCGGGCGTTTGGGAGAATTTTACGGAATTCCAAAGCTTTATCTTAAAAGAGAAGATCTCTGCCATACTGGAGCCCACAAGATCAATAACGCTCTGGGGCAGGCCTTGTTAGCGCGGCGCATGGGGAAAAAGCGAGTTATTGCCGAAACCGGTGCAGGGCAACATGGGGTAGCAGTTGCTACCACAGCAGCGTTGCTGGGCTTGGAATGTACTATCTTTATGGGCTCAGAGGATATCTCACGTCAAAAGCCAAATGTATTTCGTATGCGCTTGCTGGGTGCTGAAGTGAGGCCCGTAGACAGTGGCAGCCGTACTTTAAAAGAGGCAACCAATGAAGCTTTACGAGAGTGGATTGCCACTATTAATGATACTCACTATATCATAGGTTCTGTGGTTGGTCCGCATCCTTTTCCTCAGTTGGTGCGTGATTTCCAATCTGTTATTGGGGAAGAACTAAAAGATCAAATAAAAGAAAAAGAAAACAGATTACCGGATCATATCTTAGCCTGTGTAGGCGGAGGAAGCAATGCTATGGGTATATTTGCTACATTTTTAACTGAAAAAAATGTAGGTCTGACCGGCATAGAAGCTGGAGGTAAGGGACATCAGCCCGGGGAGCATTCTTCCACTTTACAGATGGGTAAACCAGGAGTTTTTCACGGAAATCTTAGTTATTTATTGCAAGATGAATATGGGCAGATAATGCCTGTGCATTCTATTTCTGCAGGATTAGATTATCCTGGTGTAGGTCCGGAGCATAGTTTTTTGAAAGATAGCGAACGAGTGGATTATGTTTCTGTGAGTGATGAAGAAGCGCTAAGGGCATTTATGAAAATGAGTCAAAAAGAAGGAATTTTGCCTGCCATGGAAAGCAGCCATGCGTTGGCTTATCTACCTTACTTGGCTGAGAAGTTAGGCTCTTTAAGAGAAGCTGAAAATTCTGTAGTGGTAGTAAATTTGTCAGGACGGGGTGATAAAGATTTGGACATGGTTTATTCCTATTTGGAAGAAGGATATGGAGAAGAGTAATAAGGAAAAGATTTGTTTAAGGAGGAAAAATTAGTATGAAATCAGCCCACAACCGCTTGGAAACAAAGTTAAAACAACTAAAAGAACAAGGAGAAAAAGCGCTTGCCACTTTCCTGATGGGCGGAGACCCTGACTTGAATAACTCTATTTCTTTATGTGAGGCAGTTATTGAGGGAGGCGCAGATATTCTGGAAATTGGAGTGCCTTTTAGTGATCCGCTTGCTGATGGGTCTGTAAATCAAAAAGCTGCTCGCAGGGCTTTAAATAATGGCGTTAATATTAACGATATATTTGATATGGTAGGTAGTTTGCGGCAAAAGTATGAAAATATCCCCATCGTTTTATTATTATATTACAATACAATATTCCAATATGGGGGTGCCGCTTTCCAAGAACAGGCGAGGGATAAAGGGGTAGATGGGCTAATAATCCCCGATTTACCCTTAGAAGAGAAAGAATTGTTGGCAGATGAGGTAGATATAGAAGATCCAATCTTTATTAACCTGTTAGCGCCTACTACTATGGAAGATCGAATGAAAAATTTGCTGATGCAGGCGCGGGGATTTGTCTATTGTGTTTCGCAAGCGGGCGTAACAGGCATGAAAGATAATATTTCCCCGGAAATTTTCCCCATGTTCCAAAAGGCACGGAAGTATACCAATATTCCTTTATTGGCTGGATTCGGGATATCTAATCCGGAGCAGGCACGGGACATTTGTGAGGGCGCTGATGGAGTTATAATTGGAAGTGTCCTGGTTAATGAAGTGGAAAGATATGGCCAGCAAGGTGGCCAAGCAGCTAAAGTGGTGCGTAATAAAGTGCAAGAATTTAAGAATGCAATCAGCTAACCCGGGACGCAGGGACAGGTCCCTTGTCCCACTTTAGATCTCCTCCTCCTCCTCCTGTAGAGAACTATGGACAGAGGGACAGGTTCATTGTCCCACTTCAGGTCTCTTCTTCTATAGAGAACTAAATTCTTTCTCCCTAGAAGATTTAATCTCTTCCACCGGGGGTTTTAATTTCCTCCCCCAGGGGATTTAATTTTCTTCCTCCCCCTCTTCGGCTCTCTCAACCGGCACGCGGGGAAATATAACTGTTCCTCCCCCTCGAAGGGGGAGGTCAGGTGGGGGTGTTTTTTTTCTTTGCTCCATCGCCGGGGGGGTGGGTCGGCGCAGCGACTAGACCGTTGCGCGGGCCATAGGCACGACTCATCGCGACAGCCTCCGCG
>Ga0207421_10006891_pt1 | contig 12265 bp, 11 predicted proteins | sample SodLakKL_010_SED_4_FD_187542 | JGI IMG/M metagenome (GOLD analysis project Ga0207421, IMG submission 187542) | Alkaline sediment microbial communities from Lake Tanatar, Kulunda Steppe, Russia - 8KL_010_SED (SPAdes) (version 2) | ecosystem: Environmental > Aquatic > Non-marine Saline and... | reverse complement strand
GTCCCCGCATATCGGTGAAATAGATGTTCAAGCGGTTGAAACGTATCGCTTCAAAATCACGACATGTTCATTAAACATACCCAGGCCCCATTGACAGACCACTCGCCATCCCATAGACTGAATGTGTAGGAGGGATTGTCGTGGTAAAAAGGATCCTATGGTATGGATTGACGGCGTTATTGATTGTGGTTTTGTTGTTTAGAAACGCAATGTTGAACCAGCCCTTTGAAACATGGGACACCCTGCTTTTAGGGGGGATTGTCGCAGGCAGTCTGCTTTCCATCCTGATAGACATGAGCGTCTGGCTTCCTTTCGGAAAGACTGTGATAACCGCGATTGTGGTCATAGCGTTTGTCGTGCTCATGTTCGAAACGGAAGCCATCCCGATTGAAGGGTTTGCCATCATTCTTTTTCCCGCCATTGTTTTGGTGGGGACGACTGTTGCACTCAATGTGCTGCATATTGTTTTAAAGTTGTTCAGACGATAAGAAACCAATGAAAAAGGCATTTCATCCCATGGGGGTTGAAATGCCTTCTTTTTATTGTTGGGTAAGCAACTCGCTTTTCTTTTTTTCGAAGTCGCTTTCATCGATGAGTGAATCGCTGAGGGCGTTCTTCAATGAAAGGACGAGGTCATAGGTCGCGTCTTTTCGTGGTTTGATTTTCTCGAGTGTCTTTTCTTTCAACTCTTCGTATTCGGCCTTGGTGATGGTGGAATCGTCATAAAGGGTTTTCCAGTTTTTGAGCTGTTCAAACTCGTTGGCCGCATGATTCGTTTTCGGACCGATCTTGTAAAACTTACGAACAAGGATTTCAATCAGGTCGCCAAGCATGATTCCGATAACGACAAGTGCGAAAAGAATAAGGCTGATGATCAGGAGATAGGCGCCGGTGGTGTATCCGTAGATATTGTTTTCAAACTCTGTTTCATAGTTGATGCGGATCATGTAGTAGACAATGAAGAAACCGTTGATGGAAGCGATGCTGTAGAAAGCTTTTCCAAGATTGCGTGTCACGTCGGATTCGCTCAGGATCATGACAATCCCGAGAAAGGCGAAGACAATGAAAAGCAAGATGGGGTCAAAGATCGTTCCCCCAAGAAAGAACTGACGGAACAAGGAACTGGTGATGACGTTTTCGCCGGTTGATATCTCACCCGCGAATGAAAACAGCGATCCCACCAGATAAAGCACAACGGGTGTGATCAAAATGAAACCGATAAGATTCTTTTTGATGATAAACATTCCCTTCTTTTATGTGATAACTATAGTATAGACCGAGGGGGATGAAAAAACAAGACTATTTCGCACAATGGTGCGATTTAAAGACTTTTCAGAACTTTAAGCATGACTTTTGCGGCCTTGTTGTGACCGGTGATGGAGTTGATGGTTCCGCTCATGTACACATCCTTTTGCGGGTAGTAAAACGCGAAGGCGCCCGATTGGCCCCAGTGTCCGATGAGGCCTTGTTTCATTTTGAAGAGGGAGATAGGCTGCATGGAAATGCCTGTGCCATAGAAGAAGAGACCCGGGCCAAAAACAAGTCTCCACGTATAAAGCGTTTCAATGTGTTCTTTGCTGAAAAGTTGTCCCGCAAAGAACGCCTTCAAAAAACGGTTGAGATCTTCAGACGTACTGACGACGGCGCCTTCGGGTCCGATCGAGGCCATGTACTTAGGCAATATGAGTTCCCTGCCCTTGTAAAACATGTTCACTAGCTTTTTATCTTTACGCCCGTCGTAGACGTAGGTGTCTTCAAGTTCAAGCGGCTTCACAAGGAAGGTGTCCACCTGTTTTTCGAAGGATTCCTTGCCGATGGTTTCAATGATTCTGCCAAGCAGCTGGAAGTTTGTGTCCACATACTTTTTCTTTTTGGGATGCCCAGGGATAAAATGGGCGTCTCTTTTCCGGACGTGCTTAAGCACCGGTTCGAATCCCCACACCTGGTCTTTTCCTTCAAGCAACGCTTTCATGGTGTCCCCATGAAAGTAATCAGGAAGGCCTGTATTGTTGGAAAGAAGATGCCTTATGGTTATCGTATCGGTGTACTCTTTGCCTTTGAAGGTATGAAGACCTTTTAATAGCGGGGTATCGAGTATGTCTACCAGTTTGTCCTCGAGCGTGAGTTTCCCTTCGTCGACATATTTCAGGATCAATGCGGTCACGAACAGCTTCGTGACACTGGCCGCAAAGAAACGGCTGTTTTCGGTGATGTTCCCTTTGGACACAGTCACATCCTTGCCATCCTTATGGACGGATATGGAGAAACCATGGATGGTATCGTTTTTAAGAATTTTATCGACCGTTTGGTTGATGGTTTTGTTCAGTGCTTGATGCATGTGTGTTCCCCTCCTTTTTGCTAAAACGTTCTATTTTCACTTTAACTATACGACAACGGCTTGGTTCTGGCAATGAAAATTGTATCCTGAAGCTTACGAATTATTATTCATCTGATTTTTTGTATGCAACTTGGTGAGTTTTCGACTATCATCCCTTGTGTAAAAGACACGATATGGTATCATGTAGTGTTTCAATCAATACAAAAAATAAAAAAGGAATGAGAACAATGAAAAAACTATTCGCTCTGGGTGTGCTGTTCTTTGCGACCATCGCGCTGGCCGCATGCAATGTCACACCGGAACCGGATGAGGAAACCTATGCACTCAATATCGAGAGCGATATCGATATCGTCTATAACGTCACACCGGATGGCCCCTACACATTCGGAACCGACGTTGAAGTCACCCTGGAAAGCTATGAAGAGGGTTATGCCTTCACTGGCTGGGTCGATCATGACGACGCCCTTCTTTCCGAGGATTATCGAGTCGAGCTGACCATCGAATCGGATGTCTACCTTGAAGCGACCTTCGAAACGATCGACGACAATGATGACGATGACGAGGACAACGATACCGACAACGGAGAGGACGACGATACCGACAATGGTGAAGACGAAGAGACGGAGCCCGCTCTTTTCTACTACACCGGCTTTGAGGACGGCGAGAAGGCCGCCTACGCCGATGGCCATGTCTTTCTTAGCGATGAACAATGGTTCTTTGCGGATTCACTGATCGGCGATCTTGACGATGACCAGAGAGTCGAGGATTATTCGGTAAGGATCCGTGACGGTTACATCGAGACCGATTTCGCCGTGAGTGGCGTCTACCGTATTTCCTTCATGTACGGCCGCTATCTGGGCGATGACCCATCCGACGTGATGTTCCATGTCTCGACCGACCAGGACGAATGGATCCAGATCGGTGAGACGCTTACGGCCACAGAAACGTTTGAAACATTTGAACTGACGTTTGATGAAACGCTTTATGACGCGCATGATTTCACCGTTGAGGATGCACTTTATTTCCGGATTTCCGCCGATAAGGACGACGAACGTGTCAATATTGACGAGTTCGAAATCCACACCATCGACGGCGACACCCCGCCGGCCGACGACAATGACAACGACGATGATAATGACGAGGACAATGACACGGATAACGGCGAGACCGGCGAGGTGCCCGACCACATCGACACCGACCTGCTTGAAATGGAGCTTGACCCATACTATGAATCCGTTGAAGGCCTATGGGGCGAAGAGCTCATAAACGGGCTCAGGGCCATTCTTTGGGAAGATTTGAACTACGAAACGTATGGTGAAGCACGCTACATCCTCCAAGAGACCGATCAGGATCCTGACAATCCGGACAATGTAATTCAGCTTTATACCCGCGACAGCGTCCTTGGGGACTGGGGAGACCCATGGTATGGCATTTGGAATCGTGAACATGTCTGGCCGCAGGCCGCGCTAACCGAGCCTACCAGTGGAAATACCTCGACAGGCCAAGGTTCGGACCTTCATAATCTGACGCCTGCCGACCCGGATGAAAACAATTATCGTGGCAACAAATATTTCGATGAATCCGGAAACGGTTCATCGTACACTCCGCATGACGAAGCCAAAGGCATTGTGGCTAGGATCCTGTTTTACATGGACGTCATGTATGACGACCTGACAGTGGTCAGTGGTGCCGCTAATGTGGACAACTATGAAATGGGTGACCTTGATTACTTGCTGCAATGGAATGTGACATTCGGACCGGATGCATTCGAACACAACCGAAACGACATCATCGAGTCCTATCAAGGCAACCGCAATCCCTTTATCGACTATCCGCACTTTGCGGAACTCATCTGGCATGACCATCCGTTCTTCATGGATTGATTGACAGGCAAACCAAAATCGAAAACCGACTCTTTCCATATAGTGACTTATATGGTAATCTATGGTATGAGGCGCCCTCCTTTCAGGGCGCCTGACGACACACCGTGTCGTGACCCACACTGTATCGTCTCTGAAGGCTATGATAAACCCCTATCCCATAAACCCCTTCATCCTGCCCACTGTTCGGAAGTGTTATTTGGGGGCGATACAGAAGGGCGAAGCGCTCCCTCGCTTCGCCCTTTTTTATATGATATGGATGTTTTTAAAGAGATGATGCCGTCTAAAAACAACAAAGTTTGAACGAAAGAAAGAGAAATGGCGCCGACTTTTAAAGAATATGGTAGAATAAGGTTGAAATGTTCAGGAGGAACCCATGAAAAACATGAGTGCAACGACATGGTTGAGACAAACGAATCGCTATTTATTTTGGCCTCTTTTCACCTTGGTCCTTCTTAGCGGACTCTTGAGTGGTGGCGCCGTTTTTTTCGCATACCTTTCAAAAGCGGTGATCGATGCCGCTGAGGCGTCGGCCATGGAGCGTCTTGTGTTCTTTGGCGTCATTGCGGTCGCAGTGATGGTTCTCCAAGTCGCTTTTGGGGCGTTGAACAAATATTTGCGAGGGTATTATACCGCCAAGGCCGATCGCAAATTGAAAAAGCACGTATTCACCTCGATTCTCAAAAGCGAGTATCCGGAACTTCAAAAACATCATTCCGGCGCATTCATGAACCATATAACCAGCGATGTCGAAAAGGTCAGCCACGGCCTTGTGGATATCGTGCCGCGTTTCATGTTTGTGGTTTTGCGCTTTTTATTGGCGCTTGCCTTGCTTGTGTATCTTGATGCCTTGTTCGCCATGGTGATGCTTGCCGCCGGCGTCACACTGTTTTTGGGGTCGATCGTGATTCGCGGGGTGGTTAAAAAACGGCATCACGATGTCCAGGATACACAATCGGGCCTTAGAGCGTTCATGCAAGAAAGCCTTGGCAACATCCCCATCATAAAAAGCTTTGAAGCGGAAGCGTATATGGACCGAAGCGCCGAAGAACATCAAGAGGCATATTTCAAAGCCCGCCTTCGTAAAACCAGGCTCAGCGTCTTATCGAGCAGCGGTCTGAATGCTTTTTTCGCCTTCGGGTTTGTGTTTGCCCTGCTTTTTGGGGCTTACCGCATCACTGAAGGCGTCATCACATTCGGCTCCCTGGTTGCGATCATGCAGCTTGTCAATCAGATTCAGACGCCTTTTTCGAGCTTGTCATCACTGATTCCGCAATATTACGCCACGTTGGCTTCAGCGGAGCGTCTGAGGGATGTGACGAGTTACCGAAAAGAGGATTCAGGAGACAAATCGCTCCAAGGGGCGTTTGAAAGCATCGTGTTTGAGGATGTGACCTTCCACTACGATTCGGTCCCTGTATTGAAAGCGTTCAGTGCGACCATCGAACGGGGCGACATTGTTCATGTCAAGGGACGCTCCGGCATCGGGAAGACCACGCTTTTGAAACTGCTTCTGGGGTTGCACCAACCCTCAGAAGGGTCACTGCGGATTCAAACCGACCGTGAACACGCACCCGTTTCCCCAAGCACACGCGCCTATTTCAGTTATGTGCCACAAGACCATCTGATTTTTTCCGGCACCATACGTGAGAATCTCGTGTTCAATCTCGAAAACGTCACTGAGGCGAAACTCCGGGAGGCCTGCGTTTCGGCAGGCATCGCAACATTCATCGACGCGCTGCCCCGAGGGTTTGACTCACCCATCGGCGAGCGTGGTCAAGGGCTTTCCGAGGGTCAGATCCAACGCTTGGCCATCGCCAGGGGATTGCTCAAGGATGCGCCTGTGCTTCTGCTTGACGAAGTCACCGCATCATTGGATGAGGAAAGCGAGAAAAACATTCTCGATTCCATCCAAAAACTCACCGACAAAACGTGCGTGATCATTTCTCACCGGGAACTGCCCGATTCGCTTGTCACATCGAGAATAACCCTTTAGAATTTTGCATTGGAGGCAATGATATGATTGATACGCATACCCATCTCCTGCCCGGCGTCGATGACGGCGTAAAAACGTATGAAGAAAGTCTTAAAATCATAAGACAGTTGGAAAAAAACGGGGTTCGCAAGATTCTTTTGACCCCGCACTACGCGCCCTTGAGAGGGTTCAAGAAAACGCAGGACGAATTGGCTTCAGCCATGCGCGAATTGAAGGAAGTCCTGTATGAGGCGAACGTTGAAGTCGATCTTTATCTGGGTTCGGAAATCGATTACTCCAAGCATATATACGAAGACATCGCCAAAGCGCCATCGCTGAATGGCACGTCCGCATTGCTCATTGATTTCGGGACGGGGGATCCCGACATAGAAGAGGCGGTCTACGAGCTTATGATTCGCGGGTACACGGTCATCATCGCCCATCCGGAACGCTACAGGAACGTGACCTTGGCGACATGGAAACGGATTCGCAGACAAGGGGGAGTCCTTCAGGTGAGTGCGGGGCATCTGGTTGGCAAAGGGTCCAAAAACGCTCAGAAAATGACAAAGCAGTTTCTTAAGAACGACATGATCGATCTCGTCGCGTCGGACCTTCACGACAGCGGTGAAATCGAGTCGATGCGAAAAGCCTTCAAAAAAATCGAAAAGAAGAAAGGCTTCAGTGTCGCCGACCAGCTTTTCGATAAACGACCGGGAATGCTTATCCGTGGCAAAGACGAATAGAATTCTGTCAATCATGCTCGTCATGGCGTGGATGGCGCTCATCTTCACGCTGTCATCCCATGATGCGGAGCAGTCTTCGGAACTCTCCTCCGGCGTCACCGATGCCATCATTCGCATCATAGAAAACCTGGAACCAAACATCCGCGAGCGTATCGATATGACGGCTTTTCACGGTTTCATCCGAAGTCTTGCGCACTTTGCCATCTACTTTGTGCTAGGCATCTTTTCCGCCAACATGTTTTCGCAGTTTTTCCGTGACTGGTTCCGCATCGCTGTCGATGGTGCGCTTTTCACACTGGTCGTCGCGACCTTTGATGAAATCTATCAGTCCACCGTCCCGGGCCGGGCCATGATGTTGAGTGATGTGTTCATCGACACCCTTGGCGGACTGCTTGGCGTGACCTTACTCGTCTTAATGATTTTCAAAGGTTTCAAGCGTTCTTGAAGATTTGTACACAACGCCATGAAACCGTCATTTCATGATTGTTTTTTGACGGTGTTTTTGGTAAACTATATAAAGTAACGAAAATATAACAAACACATAAATATGGATAGGGGTGCCTTACAATTGGAAAACGAGAATCATGAACAAGAGATTGATCTGCTGGAACTGATCAAGATGGTCCTTTCCAGATGGTATATAATCGTCGCCTCCGTAGTTGTGGTGATGAGCCTTACAGCCATCTACGCCTACGGGATGCAAGATGATTATTACACGACCCGCGCAAGCATCATGGTCAATGTGAGAGAAGAACAACAATGGGATGCAGGAGATTTGCAACTTGCACAACGTCTGATTGACACCTACACGGATGTCGCAGAAAGCAGTACGGTTTTAAACGTGCTCAGAGATGAGCTGGATCTGCCTTACTCGAATTCGGGGCTCAGAAACATGATTAATGTCTCCAGAGGACGTCCCGACTCGATTGTGATCTTCTTCGAGGTCGAATCCAATGACCGCGACGAGGCCGTCGCAATGGCGAATTCACTCATTGGCATCATTCAGGAAATGTCCATTGAAAACGACAGTCTTCACAGCGTCGAGCAACTTGATGTGGCGGAGCGGCCCAACAATCCTTCCGGTCCGAACCGGGTGCTTTATATGGCCATCGGCTTTGTCCTTGGCGGCATGATCGGTGTCTTTGGCGTCTTTACCATTGAGTTCCTCGATAAAACCATCAAGTCGACGAAAGACATCGAGAACAAGCTGGGACTCAGATCACTCGGGACCATACCCGAATACGAGATGGAAGAAGAGGTGGCTGAGTAATGTTCAATACCAATAAAATCAATAAGAATTCGCTCGTCTACAACATTATCTCGGAAAAAGAGCCAATGGGTGTTGTCGCTGAACAATATCGTAAGTTGCGAACCAATATCGAATACTCTTCGTTCAACAAAGAACTTAAAGTCGTCAATCTTACCAGCGCTTTTCAATCCGAAGGTAAGAGTGTCACCGCACTCAATCTTTCGACAGTATACGCCCAATCGGAGATCAAGACCCTGCTTATCGACATGGACCTAAGACGTCCGAAAATCCACCGGGCGTTCCAACTTTCAAATGCACAGGGTCTCAGCAACCTCGTCACACAGGGACTCTCCAAAGAGGATGTCATCCATGAGGTGAATGACTACCTTCACGTGCTTCCTTCCGGAGAAAAAATGCCCTATCCGGCCGAATTCCTGATGAGCAAAAAACTGCATGCTCTGATTGATGAGTTCCGCAAAGAGTACGATAGAATCATCATCGACACCCCGCCGATGACCGCCGTTACGGATGCGAGCATTGTCGGCAAGTTTTGCGATGGCACGATTATGGTCGTCGCTTCAAGACAGACGGATACGGAAGCCGCCAAAAACGCAGTCAAACAACTTAAAGAGAACGGCTCGAACATCATTGGAGGCATCCTGACACGCGTGTCCAAAAAAGACAACCGTTACATGAACTATTACTATGAGTATAAGTAAGCACGTTTTTAAACAGAGCTCCAGGGGATAAGCACAAGGGGGAATCACCATGAATTTGAAATCGAAAAAATTGAAACGCATCCTGAGAACGTTCCAGTTCCTTGTTTGGGATGCGTTTTCCATATTGGCGACCTACGTGCTCGCCATCGTCATGTTCACGTTGCTCGAATGGCCCATCGACATGGGTGTGGTGTTCATGCTCCTGCCGATCATCATCGTGGTGAAAATCTTTTTCTATTTCCTGTTCGGTCTTTATCACATGATGCTCGACCATGTCGGTTTTGAAGACATGTTCAAGATCGCGACCGTCGCGATCGTGTCGAATGCCATTCTTTTCCTGGTCTTTTTGATGACCGAAGTGGACTTCGTCCACCCGATCGCTTTCGTCTTCATCGCCCCTCTTGAGATCGGACTTATCGCGTTTCCGCGTGTTTTGAAGCGCGTCGTCATCTCTTTCCGTCGTTCTCTCGGACTTGATAACGGACGCGGAAAACGGACCATCATCATCGGTGCGGGCGACGGGGGCGAACTTGTGCTTAAAGAAATCTACCGCAATAAAGCATTGGACAATCTTCCGGTCGCGTTTGTGGACGATGACTCCGACAAAATCGGGTCACGCCTGCAAGGCATCAGCGTCATCGGCCCGATTGACAAAATCTCCTATTTCATCAAACAGTACGAAGCCGAAGAAGTCATCATCGCCATCGCCAATCTCGCACACAAGCGGCTTCAGAACCTTGTGAGCATGATCAGCGAGGCGGACGTCAAAATCAAACGGCTTCCTCTGATGAACGAGGTTGAAGAAGGCACCCCGCATCGCGTCATCGATGTGAAGGTCGAAGATCTTCTCGACCGTGACGAGATCAAACTGGATAATGAACGCATCAACGACTTCATTTCCGGAGAAACCGTACTCGTCACCGGCGGAGGCGGCTCAATCGGAAGCGAGCTTTGTCGGCAGATCGCCAAGCTCAAGCCAAAGAAACTGATCATATTCGACATCTACGAAAACAATGCCTACGACATCCAACAGGAACTCAATCGCTATTTCGCCCGAAAGAAACTCAAGGTGAAGCTGGTTGTACGCATCGGAAGTGTTTACAACGAAGAAAGCATCCATGACGTTTTCGCCAGTCAAAAACCCACCATGGTTTTCCATGCGGCCGCCTACAAGCACGTGCCTTTGATGGAAGACAGCCCCAAAGAAGCGGTACGCACCAACATCATCGGGACCTATCATACCGCCAAGCTCGCCAAAGCCTTCCACGTGAAGCATTTCGTGCTGGTGTCTTCGGACAAAGCGGTTCGCCCGACCAACATCATGGGCGCGACCAAACGCTATGCCGAACTGATCATCCAGCAGTTCAACGACGAAAACAACGGTACCAAATATTCTTCCGTGCGCTTCGGCAATGTCCTTGGCTCCAACGGAAGCGTCATTCCGCTTTTCAAAAAACAGATCGAAGAAGGCGGACCGCTCACCGTCACGCACCCTGAGATCACCCGCTATTTCATGACCATCCCCGAAGCGGTCTCTCTGATCCTCCAGTGCGCCGTTTACGCCGAAGGGGGCGAGATATTCATCCTTGACATGGGCGACCCGGTCAAAATCAACGATCTTGCCGAAAAGATGATCAAGCTTGCCGGTTTCAAACCGCACCGTGACATTGAAATCAAGTTCACGGGTCTAAGACCCGGCGAAAAGCTTTACGAAGAATTGCTGGTGGATGTCTCCAAAAACAAGAAACAGACCGCCAACAACAAAATATTCATCGAAACCGAGCACACAAACGGTGATTCCATCGACGTGGACGATTTGCTTGAGCATTATGCGGAAAGCTCCATCGCCTCCATCAAAACGACGATTGCAAAGTCCATCGCTTCTTACAAACCATCCACATAATCCTACTGTTTGCACCCTTTCCGTTGATTCGGAAAGGGTGATTTTTGATGAGCTGTGTTTTTCAAGTCACGTAACAAACGAAAATCGAACATTCGATTAATCCGTGCTATAATAACTTTATAATTTATAATGAAGGGAAGGAATTGGTGTGAAAAAGAGATGGTTGTTGCTTGTTATTTTGTTGAGTGTGCTGACATTGAGCGCATGTTCCCAAAATGAGTTTGATGCCATGGTTGAAAGTAGGAACGAGGGCAACTTCACCATGATCACCAGAATAAAGAGTGACCAGCTTGATGATGTGGAATTTGCATCGATGTTCGATGGCGACATGGAACATCATCAAAATCATCGAAACGAACAATATGTATTCACTGAAAACGGAAACCGTCGCACGTCGCCCCGGAACTGAGCATCACCAAGCAATCGCCGGTGCTTTACATCACCCTCAACACGTTTTTAGACAATGGACGACCATTCGAATACGTCAAGGCGTATTATCGAGCCGTCCAGTACCGTCTGATCCAGCACGCCATCCGTTTAGCACTCATTCATCACCCGGCCCATTCAAGGGCCGGGTGATTTTTTTCGATGTAAACATTTACCGACCTTTAGAGGATGACAACCCGAAAGTCTCGTGCTACACTTGAAGTAGGACTGAAAAAAGGATGATGCATGTGGACTTTCTGTTATTGGTTGTGGGAATCGCTTTGCTTGTCAAGGGTGCGGACTGGTTTGTCCGTGGGTCTTCGGATGTGGCTTATTTTTTCAAGATCAGCCCCTTCGTCGTCGGGCTGACGATTGTCGCATTCGGGACAAGCGCACCCGAGGCCGCCGTCAGCATGATCGCCGCCTTGAGAGGTCAGGCGGAGCTTTCCTACGGGAACATCGTCGGTTCCTCGATGGCGAATCTCCTGCTTGTCCTAGGCTTGAGCGCCATTCTGACCCCGATCGCCATCCGGACACGCATCATCAAAAAAGAGTTCCCTTTCGCCATTTTCATCGTGCTGATGGTGCTTTTGTTCACCATCATCGGCGCGGAATATCTGAACCGTATCGAAGGGTTCCTCCTGCTTGTGATTTTCGCCGTTTTCATGACGATGCTCTTTAAAAGCATCCGTACAGAAAAAAAGGAAGCGACGCCAATCCGTGCTGTGCCCGCGGTGAAACGATCCATTGTCATTCTCATACTTGGGCTTTCAGGCATTGTGATCGGAGGGAACCTGACCACGACGCACGCCTCAAACATCGCCGTCGAACTCGGGATGAGCGAGCGGTTGGTGGGGCTTTCCATTGTGGCGGTAGGCACGTCCCTGCCGGAAGTGGCGACGATCATCGCCAGCTGGCTCAAAAAGGAGAACGACATCGCCATCGGGAACATCATCGGCTCGAACATCTTCAATCTCGCGTTCGTCCTCGGCATCAGCGCGTCGCTTGAACCGATCGCTTTGAGCCGGATCA
>Ga0207421_10006890_pt1 | contig 12268 bp, 12 predicted proteins | sample SodLakKL_010_SED_4_FD_187542 | JGI IMG/M metagenome (GOLD analysis project Ga0207421, IMG submission 187542) | Alkaline sediment microbial communities from Lake Tanatar, Kulunda Steppe, Russia - 8KL_010_SED (SPAdes) (version 2) | ecosystem: Environmental > Aquatic > Non-marine Saline and... | reverse complement strand
CAGCTGCCAGCTGATCATCACACGCCGGGTGATGCGGCTGTCGGTGTTCGGACTTTCCTCCCACCATTTTAAAAATGATGAGCGACTACCCGACACAAGACTGCATTTATTATACCACAACTAAACTATAATGCCAAGAATTTAAATTCAATTGTTTCTATTTATCAAGCTCTTCTTTTAGCAGCTCCTGCATTTTTTGAGGATTAGCCGAGCCGCCGCTCTTTTTCATCGCCTGTCCAATTAGGAATTTTAGAGAGTTTTCTTTTCCGGCTCGGTATTCTTTTACCGGATCGGGGTTTTCTTTTATCACTTCAACAGCCAGCTTTTGAAGTTCACCCTGGTCCGAGGACTGCAACAAACCCTCTTGTCTCGCTATCTCTTCGGGACCGCGGTCTTTTTCCAGCATTTTGGCCAATACATCTTTTCCGCCGCGAGAAGAAAGTTTTTCTTGGTAGATCATATCTATCAAATCGGCAAAATTACCGGCCGATATTGGCACTTCTTTACCCCCTTCCTCCATCAAACCGACCAGATCACTGGTAATATAATTAGCCGATAGGATCACCTTTTTATTTTCTTCTGACGGTCGATCAAGCTCCTTTAAAACTTGATCGAAAAATCCTCCCAGCATTAATTCAGAAACCAGAACCTCCACTGTCTGCTCCTTGATACCCCACGAGAGATAGCGATCCCTTCTTTGCCAAGGAAGTTCCGGCAGTGAGGCCAGAAGTTGCTCATCAGAAAACTCCTCCACCTCACTCAGTTTCATGGGCGGTAGATCAGGTTCGGGAAAATACCTATAATCATTAGACTCTTCTTTCATTCTTTGAGCGACTGTTTCCTGCTTTTGTTCGTTCCACCCCAAAGTTTGCTGTTTTATCTCCTCTCCCTGATCCAACATTCTACTATGTCGCTCGATCTCATAAGCTACCGCCTTTTCCACCGCTTTAAAGGAATTAAGATTTTTTATTTCCACTTTAGTTCCCAGATTTTCATCAGCACTAACCGATAGGTTGGCTTCTACTCGCATTTGACCCTTTTCCATATCGGCCTCGCCGGCGCCCAAATATCTTAATAAGAGACGTAACTCCCTGGCAAAATCGGCCGCTTCGCGACCGCTTTTAATAACCGGTCTGGTTACCAACTCCATCAAAGGCAGCCCTGAGCGATTAAAGTCCACCAGACTTTCTTTTCCTTTATTGTGTACCGAACGGGCCGTATCTTCTTCCAGGTGGATCCTTCCAATATCTACTCCTTTCAGTCTGGCGTTTAATACCAGCGGATATTTATCCTGGCTTATTTGATAACCCTTTGGAATATCGGGATAAAAATAATGTTTTCGATCAAATTCCGTAAAATCAGCCAGCTCTCCGTTAAGTGCTCGACCGATGCGCAACAACTGATGCACCGCCTCATAATTAATGACCGGCAAAGTACCGGGATGGCCGGTGCAAGTCGGACAAATATTCACATTTGGCTTGGTCTCCTCCGGATCGTTGGGACAGGCACAGAACATCTTTGAACCGGTTTTCAACTGAGCATGGATCTCCAAACCGATAGTAGCTTGATAATTGTTATTCATAAAAGAAAATTTTAGCACACTTTAAACGCTATTCCAACCTGTAGAACCGACAGGCCTCTTAATTGTTATTGAAATAATTAACAAGCTGTTCCTTTAACCGCTTTAGTGAATCATCATCTAATACCGATACGGCAAGCACCGTGTCACTGTAATTATTCATCTCTTTTTGAACTGCGGCAACGACGTCGCCGGAAACCGTATCGGTTTTGGTTAGGATTATCCATTCCGGTTTGTTAAGTAATTCCTTGTCATATTCACCCAGCTCCTGTCTCAGTTGTTGATAATTTTCAACCATTTTGTCACTTTCCTCCAGTGACAAACAGTGCAGCAGGATATTGGTTCGCTTGATGTGGCGCAGAAATCTGTGCCCCAACCCCTTTCCTTCGGCCGCCCCTTCTATCAAGCCGGGAATATCGGCCAATATCAAACCATGCAGATCTCCCAAATGAGGTTCTAACGTAGTAAAGGGGTAATTACCGACCTTGCTTTGGGCTCGAGTCAATTCGTTCAACAAACTGGACTTGCCGGCGGAAGGAAGGCCTATCAATCCGGCATCGGCCATCAATCGCAGTTCGATCTTAAAATTCGCCCCTTCACCGGGTTGCCCGGCAGTCCATTGTGTAGGAGAAACGTTGCGTGAGCTTTTGAAAGATTCATTGCCAAAACCTCCGGCCCCGCCGGACAACAGCTCTTGCGTTTGCCCTTCTTCGGTCAGATCGAACTCTTCACCGGTAACCGTGTTAGTTATCAAGGTACCCACCGGCATCTCTACTATCAGATCTTCGCCATTGCGACCGGTCAGGTTATTATTTCCACCCGGTTGACCGTCTTCGGCCGAAAGTTGCCGAAACCTGCTATAGCGGTTCAGCCGGGTTATATCACGAACCGCTTTGGCATAAACACCTCCGCCTCGGCCGCCACAGCCGCCACCGGGACCGGCAAACTCCTTGTATTTTTCGTGCCGCCATCGAACCACTCCGTCGCCTCCCTTGCCGGCTTGTAAATAGATCGTCATTTCATCTATCAGAGTCATATATCAGTTTTTAGCTTTAAGCTGTTAACTATTAATTAAGTTCTAAAAGTAAGTTCTGAAAGCTGACAGCTAGTCCCGCACTAAAATTTTTTACTCCTTGCCTTGTAAATAGATAATTTATATAAACAAGATCTTAACATTAAAGGAACATAAACTGGTTTAGTATAGGACTAGTTATTCCAGAGCTTTCCGGGCCAGGTTAATAGCAGCTTGACGGGAGTCAGCTACACATAAAAATCTTTTGTTATGGCAAAATATCGCCCCCGGCTCTCCGGTTATTTTTTTCAGTTCTTCTTCTTGCTTCCCTCCCCAATCAGCAGGCAAGGGGCGGCGCAAATCGAAACCAACTACACCTGAAGGTACCGCTTTCACTCCCCATCTTCCTTCTTCTTTCCTGGGATATACCACATACAAAGGTTCCGGTTTTTCCACCAGCACTTCTTTCCAGGCATGATCTCCCTCCAGAACTATCACTCTTTTATCCTCACTTTCACGGTAAGCTTGAGCTACCCGAGAAAATTCTTCCGCCTTTTGACAAGCCAGTTTTATTTCCCGTTTTAAAAAGGTCTGAGCCCAAACCAAGGCCTCTTTAAAGACCTGATCAAAATCCCGCTCTAATATCTCTTCACCATTGGGTTGTAAAGCAAAAAAGACATTTTGAATTTTATATGGAGCAACTCCCTGAAAGATAGGACGGCACAGATCTACTCCGTTATCTTCGGCATCTATCGGCTGAACCAAAACCCGGTCCACTATTTCGGCTGCTTTCTTTCCGCCGGTCAACTCTTCTCCCAAATATTTCCAAACCAAACCAAAGGAAGCGTAAGGGATCCCGTTGTCCCGTTTGCCGGCTCCCCCGAATTGATGATGGTCAAAGCAGCCGGCTTCCGGGTCGTTCTTACCGCCCACATCAACCACCCAGTCAGCCTTTTCCCAATCCGAAGGTTCGCGACTTCTAATTATCTCCACCTGAGTCTCTTCTCCCAGCTTGATAATTATTGCCGCCACGGCAAAAAGGTCGTCAGCATGAAAACCGCCGGGGTGAGTAGCTATGATAACAGACATATTGATATTATGTATTATGGACAAGCAAAGCACAAACCCGTTTAGCCCATCCCCCACTAAATTAACTTATATTTTCCGGGTTAAAAAAGATAATTTAATGAATAACATTTTGACAATTAGAAGGTGGAAACTAATTTAGTGCGGGACAAACCCGTTCGCCTTCAACAAAGGACGATACTGCTTAAAATAGCCCGAAACATCGTTTTTGTCAAAAAAGCGCCTCCACCTGGTTAAGAACAAACTCATCTCCCCCGTTATCCATTAAAACAACAAGTGCCCCCGAGGGGTTTTTAACTGCTCTCGTCGCACCGGTCTCAAAATTACCGGCGAGAAGTGTCCGATACCGCAACAATAAAACGATTCCCCAACCAATTAAAAACAGCTATCAGCAGAGAACCCAGAAGCGCCCACCCCAACCCCTCTACCCGGAAGTTCTCCATAAAAGAAGCCAGAAAAAGCAGCAGAAACGCATTAATAACAAACGTAAACAAGCCAAAGGTCACAACATTGATCGGTAGAGTTATCACCAGCAATAACGGGCGAATAGTAACGCTTATTACTCCCCAAAACAAAGCTGCCATTAAAGCAATATAAACTGACCCGATCTCCAGGCCCGGCAATAACTCTGCGGTCAGGATAAAGACCAAAGCACCCATTAACCACTTGGCCAGCAATATCGTCATAGTATTTGTTCAATTATTAGATACTCATCTGAAATATTTATCACTTTTGCCGGCGTTTTTGCTTTAGCAAGCGCGAAAGCTGTTCCAACTCTTCAACTCCGGACCGAAGTTTTTCCTGATACTCATTTTTTAACAACCCTCCCTGCTTGTCAAAAACCTCGTTGATGTGAGAGATATGAATACCGGTGCTGATCGGTACCATCTTTAATTTCCATAAGATCTCACGCAGTGACGTTACTGCTTGGATAGCTCCGAAACCGCCGGCCGAAACCCCAACCAAAAGAACCGGTTTGTCGGCATATTCATGATAAGCGCTATCCAGAAGTATCTTTAACTCACCGGGATAACCGCTGTTGTACTCCGGAACAACCAACAAAAACCCGTCACTTTCCTTTGCCGTCCTCCTCCAGTTATCAGCAACTTGGTTTTCTTCGCCGGGCGGTACAGTACCACCCAAGATCATATCCTGCCCCTTGATCACTTGAAATTCAATGGAAGAACGGTCATTGAGGAACTCTTTTATCCAGTCAACTACCAGGTTGCTACTGGCGCCTTCACGGGCCGTACCCAAAACCAAACTCCAGATCAATTTTTCCTCCATAAATTTCAAAATAATTACTATCAAACGACTTATAACCGTATCATAATACACCGTCTGCCGAGGAGCAATATACCACTTGATCAAATATAAAACCAGTGATATATATGACCAATGGCTTCGTGTATTGACTTATTCTCTAACCGGCAAATTGCTTTGTTTTACGCCAAGTTGTTCCAATTTTTTCAAATAATCTATCACCGTTAATACCAACTCGGCATGACTCCAAATAAGCGGAGCTACCGACCGCGGTTCCCCGGTGACCGGGTGAAGTTGTTCCGATAACACACCGGTGTTAAGAGCATGATCTACCACCCACAGCAGATCTTTATTTACTCGTTTCAATTCATCTACCGACTCTGCCCGGGCTATGATATATTCAGTAAGCCACAAAGTGGTCACAAACCAGGGATTGCCGGGAATACCTTCCGCTTCTTGCTCCGGAAAATGATATTTATCATTTTCATAGCGAGCTACTCCACCTATAGGAATAACATTACTCAGCCGCTCCTCGGTTAACACAAAAGCCCTTTCCATCCTTTCATCCTCCGGCGGCAAAACTCCGAAACGGTACAAACCATAAAAACTGCTGGCATCCACGGTGGGATCTTTCTGTGGCTCATTACCGTGATAAGTGATCAATTTATAAAAACCTCCGTTCTCGGGATTATAGAGATGCTTCAAAATAGCATCTCTGGTCTTTCCCGCCTCGGCAAAATATAGCTCTTTTTCCTTATCTTTACCCAACAGCTCAGCAAACCTGCCGGCAGCTATCAACCCTCCGTAAACCGAAGAAGCGGTAAAGGTTGATATCCCGTACCTTTCTTCCCACAAACCGTAGCTGGGGGCCGGCAAACCGGTATCCGAATCCCGGTAACGCCGTAAAAAATCAGCTGCTTTTTTGATAAACGAATTATAAACCTTTTCGGTAAACTCCAGTTCCTTACTGTACTTATAATGCTCCCACAAACCGTAGATCATAGCTGCGGTCTCATCCTCCTGAATCGCCAACTGAGGCTGATCGGCCCGATACCACGGATGCCAGGATGAACCCAACGAACGATCCGGCTGATACTTGTGAAGCATATACCCTCCTTCGGTCATTACTTCGTTGCAGAACTGATAAAACCTTCTGGCCACATCAAAATAACCGGTTTTATCCATAGCTAAAGCAATAAACATACCATCCCGCGGCCAAACATAAGAGTAAGTGTCACGTCCATACTGAAACTTGGCGGTATCTCCGGAGGCCAGGATCCCGCCATTATTATCGCAATGGGTACGAATTATCAACAGTGATCGATAAAATTCTTCTACAACCCTTTGGTCCAGGTCATGGAATGAGTAGTCAAATTTATTAACCCAGGCGCGCCAATAATCTTCTGTGGTTTCTCTGATATGTTCCGGTTTGCGATGCAAGATGGTGTACTGCAACTCTTCCACCTCGGAGAATGTTTCCCCGACACAGATCCAGTAATAAGCTTGCTGTTTTTCCTCGGGCGGAATGTCAAAGTAGAAACCCATGGTAGAATCTACAGAACCGTGTTCGATCGGATTGCCTCCCAAATGACCGTCCTCGGCATCCCGCCACGTACCTTCCTTTCCTTCTATGTTGAACAAGCCGGTGGTAAATTCATCCATCTTCCCACCCCGCTCTTTTATTCCGCCGGCCAACAACACCCGGCGACCTTTATAATGGATCAAAGCATTCAGCGTCGGATTATAATAAGCCGTATCGGCATTATAAGTTTGTGATATTTCAAACTGCTGATTAAAGAATACTCTTATAGAACGGGTATAATGGTCGTGATTAGTAACGGTCAAAGATCTTAGAAAAATATTCTTCTCGTTATAAACAACATCAATAAAATGCAAAGTGACTTTGAGACGTTCATTATAAGCCGAGACCTCGGCGGCCATAGTTTGACCTCTATAAGAAAGAGATATCTGCCATTCTTGATCGGAAAACCAACTAAAATTACCGTTAACCCATACTCCGATATTGTGAATATCACGCCTCCCCACATGATTCTCCGACCCGACATAAGGAAAGAAAAAATCTCTGACCTGCGCCCGGTCATCCATCCCGACCAAAATATTGCCGTTACCTAATACAATGGGTCGTGCCATAAATTATCAATTTTATCTAACAAATACCTCATCTTCTAAACACGCCACCATTTCATCTTTGGCTGAAACCTGGCGCATTTTGTTTGCCAGCTCCCTTTCCCGAAAAACCTCCTCTACCCAATCGGCAAAATCGTTTTTGCCTTCATTGACATGATGAGTGAATTTTTCATTATCCATCTCCCGTAAAGAGTAATAAAGATCTGCCAAGTCAGACAGTATCTCACCGCCATTGACCTCAAAACAATAAGCTACAGGAATGATATATTTTCTCATCCAAACACCGGATCTTTCATTATTGTCATTACTGTCACTCATAACTGGTATATCAAATTACTCCAAACACACCACGAACGCCAAAACGAACACAACCATTAGCGATCAGGCCTGAGCCGCTTCCGGCACCCACCCGCCGAGATCTTCTTCGGTCTCTTCTTTCTCATTAGCCAATCGTTGTTCTTTTAAACGCATTTTGAAATCATTCAATACATTCATAAAGGCAATAAAGGCCTCGTAAGGTGATTCATAGGGGTTGAAATATTTATGCACATCACCATCATTGAACCATTTGGTGCACATATAATAAAAGTGGTCCGAGGTTTGAAGTTTGCGCCAAGTATCTATGATCTCGGGATCCTCGGTAGCCAGCACTTCTTCCTCTATCTCATAAATAGCTCGCAAGGCATCGTTCTGAACATCATTGGAACGCCAGGCCGACAGATCTCGCTCCTCATCCGCCCACGAAACATAACTGTGGGCATCGATCTCCCCCACCGGCGAATACCTCTCTATCGCCTCACTGGGAGTAACAAAATCGTTGTCGGGGTGACTAAGTATTTGACACGGCAACGCTCTCATAAAATCAAAAATGCCGGTATCTTCCCATTGATGTTCTCCGAAGGTCTCATAATCCATGAACAAATTCAGTATTTCCCCGGCTCCATTATGGCCCGAAACCCAGTTAGCGAACTTCTCGGCAGTTAACGGGTACTCTTCCCAACTGCGCTCGCCAAAACGAAAAGCTATATCGTCAGAAAGCTTGTAATTTTTAAGCAACAACGGCAAAGACGGATTACCCAGAGCATGGTAAAGGAAGTTGGGGCTGCGCCAACCCAGAATATGATCCGCACCTTCTGCCAAAACTCCCCGGTAGCCCATCTCCGCCACCGCGCCTGCCAGTTCATTGTTATAGATCAACTCAGTGTTGCGAAATACCTGAGGAGTTACTCCGAACAACTCCCCAACCGCTCTGGTATGCAGATCCACCTGCCGCTGAAACTCCTCCCTGGAATAAAGAAACGCCAAAGAATGATAATAGGTTTCACTTAACACTTCTACCCGTCCGGTCTCGACCATTTCAATAAAGCTTTGCAGTACCTCCGGCATATATAAAGCGAACTGCTCCAACGCTAGACCGGAAAAAGAGAAACTGATCCGAAACTCCGGGTGGCTTTTCAGCAGATCCAGCAGTAAATAATTGGTCGGCAAATAACATTTATTGGCGACCTTTTTCATTATCCTCTTATTGTTGAGATCGTTCTCGCCGGCCTCGTTAAAATAATCACCGGAACCTATGTCAAACACATTGGACCGCCTGACCCTAAAAGGTTGATGTACTTGGAAATAAAAGCAGACTGATGACATGTTCTATATAACAACTTAACTGATAATATTTACTTAATAGATACTTGATATATTCAAAACGTTAGCTGCACTGCAACTGACGATAAATGTCCACGCATTTACGCCCGGCCAATGACCAGTTTATCTTTCCTACCTCCTGGCGACCGTTAGAGGTTAGGCAGTGCTGCAAAGCCGGATACTTGAGCACATATATCACCTTGTTGGCCATATCATCAACATCCCAAAAATCGGCTTTTAAAGTATGACTGGTTATCTCACTTACTCCCGACTGTTTCGAGATCAAGACCGGAGTGTTATAGACCATCACCTCCAGCGGTAATATACCGAACGGTTCCGAAACCGAAGGCATAATATAAATATCGGCAGCTTTGTATGCCATCCTTAGAGGTTTGCCCGTCAACCAACCGGCAAATAAAAATCGATCCGACAACTGATGCTCGGCCACCTCTCGCATCATCTGATGCTCCATATCGCCCGATCCGGAAACCACGAAAACAGCTTCCGGGCAGTACTCTTTAACCCGTTGAGCCATTTTCACAAAATAATCGGGACCTTTTTGAAAAGTTATCCGGCCGGCAAATAAAACTATCTTATAACCGCTACGCTTTAAGCGATCCAGTGATTCCGGTAATTGTTCGCTTTCAACCGAGGAATACTCCTCTTCATTCACTCCATTATGTACCACCGATATTTTATCAGCCGATACACCATAGCGGTCCATCAAAACTCGTTTGGTCAGGTTAGAAACCGCCACCACTCGATCGGCGGCATGAAAAGCTTTTCTTTCTATATCATATATACACTGATTAACATCATCCCCGCTGCGATCAAACTCGGTAGCATGAATATGTACTACCAACGGCTTTCCGCTGACCCTTTTCGCTTCAACGCCGGCCTCGAAAGACAGCCAATCGTGAGCATGAATAATGTCATGATCGGCTCTATGCGCCACCTTGCGGGCCAATTTGCCATATCTCTTCACCTCCTCATATAAACTACCGGCATAAGGGATATCCTCCTCCGGCATCTCGGGTAACTGCTCCCTGTAGCGAGAATACACCTGCGACGTGATATAAGGCATCAGCAACACATTCAGCTGATTAACTTCCACCGAACCGGGTGATGGGTTGGGAGTGCTGTCGGCAAACCACATTTTACACGGGGTTTCGCCCAAATCCACTTGTTTGGGTAAAACAAAATTCAAATCCACACCCGAATCAACCAACGCCTTGGCCAATCCACGGCATGCTACCCCCAAACCGCCACTGTTGTGAGGCGGGAATTCCCACCCAAACATTAGTACCTTCATAAGCTTAATGAGTATTGTAACATAAAAAACTAATTTTTAAGTTTTCCACATGTTAATAATCACCCGTAGACCAAGTGCGGCCGTAAGAAGTTAAGATATAGGGATATATCTCCAACAAAGCAAAAAATAAACTCAAGATAACCGGCCCCAAAACAAACCCGATCGGACCCAACAATGCTATTCCGCCCAACACCGAGACCAAAACCATGAGCGGATGGATCTGCATTTTTTGGTCTACCAAAATAGACCCCAAATATTCATCTATGATAACAATAGCAGCTAATCCCCAAAACAACAACCCGACAGCACTAACTGGTTCCTGAGTGAACATATAAAGCGCGGCCGGAACAATTATTAATATCGGTCCCAAAATAGGCAGCATGGAAAAAACCGCCGCAATAGCTCCCCAAAAAACCGGATTAGGAACTCCGAAAATAACCAGTCCGGTTCCAATAACAAACCCCTGAATAATCCCCACCAATAACCGGCCCCTGGCCACGGCATTTACCGCCCTTTTCATATTACGCAAAACCAGATCGGTATGATCTTCACCCAAAGGACTGAACTTCCCTATGGTCGACCTTAAGCTTTGACCGTCACGGAACAGATAAAACAGCGAGAGGATCATGATAAAAGCACCCACTCCCAGGCGGAAAGCACCGGCCACCACCGTATCAAAATATCCGACAATGCGCTGAACACTTAAACGCAGAAATTCTTGCGGCTCGGCAACTCCGGTTAAAAGATCCAAAGAAACAAACGGCACTACACCCTCTATTCGATCACCGACATTTTGCCACAGATCGGCAAAAAAGAACTCGTCTTCTATGAATCGATAGGATAGCTCGGCCGCCTCTTGAAATAACAAAACGCCAAACAAAGAAACAGGCAGAAGAATTAACAGCAGCACCGCAATAGTGCTTAAAAGGGCCGATAAGTTACTCCAGGGAACTTTCGCGGCGATCCGTTTATGAACCGGCCAAAAAACTATCACTATCACCGCCGCTAAAGAAATAGCCGAGAGATAGGGCCAGAAAACCAAAAAAGTCAACATCAAAACCCCGACTAAAAGCACCAAAAAAACCAGAACTCGTAGCGGGTCTCCCACATATATTTAAATTATAACATAAATATCTTAATCGGCATTCATCTGGGTATCGTTCTTATGATAAAGCCGCCACAACAACCAACCGACAGCGAGCAATAACACCGCTACCAAGAAACTCAGAAATAACACATCTTCCCATTTTGCTATCTGCAAGGCATACTTTCTATAATGTTCCCCCGCCTGCCATCCGATAAGAGCAAACGCTGATGCCCTGACCATTACTCCAATAAATGTAATAACACAGTAGTTTACGATATTAAATCTGATCGAGCCGCAAAAAAGCGCCACCACGGCACTTGGCACCACCGGTATCACCCGAAAGAAAAATAAACCTGATTCGTCCAAATGGGTCTGGTCCAGCCGGCGTTGCAACTTTTCCATATCCCCTCGGGTAATACCCAGAACACGACCCCAACGATCTATCACCACACCTCCCGCCCAGCGAGCTAAAAAATACCACACCAAAGAAGCCGCCAACATACCGGTGGCATAAATAAAAGCAATCCCGAATATTAGAGTAAACCAGAAAGAAAGACCTGAAAGATCCTGCAGAAAAACAAAACCGGACAAGGTCATTACCGTAGGTGAAGGAAGGGGGGCTATCAACTCTTCAATAAAAGCACCTCCCAACAACCCCGCTACCCCCCACTCCGTAAGATAAGTTTCGATAATTGTAATGGCTTGATCAATGAACATAATAAGTTTTGATAGTTCACAGCTCTAATAATGTCAACCTGTTTCTTTGGGTATTTTCACCCAATAAAGATCGGGGTTGATGATCGACCACTGCACTATAATATCATTTTTAAATTTAACACCCTATCAACCACCCCTTACTCATATCATTCTTCATAACCGTGATAAATACTTATTCGAGAAATATTTCCTGGAAGTTCGTTTTTGACAGAACTTTTATTACCTTATCGTGAGCTCGTGTTCCAAGATCACGTCACCTTCGCTGAACAAAAACTTTCCTTCAAAAAAACTGTCCTGTAAAAAGAGCGGCATCCAGTAAAGATCATCCGGCCACATCTCATTAAACGGGATATTATCAATGTGAAACCATTGCGGTTTCATCTCTTCACTCTCTCGCGGCTGGCCGACATACTCCCGAACTTT
>Ga0207421_10006889_pt1 | contig 12268 bp, 6 predicted proteins | sample SodLakKL_010_SED_4_FD_187542 | JGI IMG/M metagenome (GOLD analysis project Ga0207421, IMG submission 187542) | Alkaline sediment microbial communities from Lake Tanatar, Kulunda Steppe, Russia - 8KL_010_SED (SPAdes) (version 2) | ecosystem: Environmental > Aquatic > Non-marine Saline and... | reverse complement strand
AATCTGAAGGTTCCTACAGGGTGACTAACCTCGTAAGTTCTGATGTCAAATCTTTTTACATGGGTAAATCCCCGTGCCCCCATAGTTTTATTTTTATATTTTATTTAAATAACTGAAAGAGCTAAGAGGCCATCAAGCCTTCAAGGTAGTCGATCGTAAGTGTTAGGGGAGCCCGGAAATCGAGTTTTCCAAATTAACACGTGTTAATTTAGGTTTAGAATCATCTTCATATTCTGTATCGGATGTATTTTTCATTCTTAGGGGAGGAGATCTTGTACGGTATTTTTCTAATTAGTAGAGAAGTATCTTAGGCGGTAGAATAACCTCTAGAGACTTTATAATACCCAATTTGATAAAATATTTAAACCTATCCATCTATATTAATAACAATCTAGAAGAGGACAATTATATGAAAATGAAATTATTTGTCTTCATCATCACCTTTTCACTGCTGCTCAGCGGGATACTAGTAGCCGTTGCAGGCGAAGTGACAGATGTAAAGGAGGAAGAGGTTAAGGAAGATGTAAAGAGGGGGACCGAACCCACAAAGTTGGCGCACTCACCTTGGCCCAGTTTTGGACGTAATCAGAATAATACTGGCAGGAGTCCATATGATACAAGCCATGTTGATGGGACGGAAAAATGGAGTTTCAAAACAGGGAATATGGTGGATTCTTCTCCGGCTATAGGAGACGACGGTACTATATACGTTGGCTCGAATGATAATAACCTGTATGCAATAAATTCAGATGGGGCGGAAAAATGGAGCTTTAAGACAGGCGATACTGTGAGTTCATCACCGGCTATAGGAGACGACGGTACTATATACGTTGGCTCTAGTGACAACAACCTGTATGCAATAAATTCAGATGGGACGGAAAAATGGAGTTTCAAAACAGGGAATATGGTGGATTCTTCTCCGGCTATAGGAGACGACGGTACTATATATGTTGGCTCGAATGATAATAACCTGTATGCAATAAATTCAGATGGGACGGAAAAATGGAGCTTTGAGACAGGCGATACTGTGTTTTCTTCACCGGCTATAGGAGACGACGGTACTATATACGTGGGATCTGATGCCGGTTACCTATATGCGTTGAATCCGAATGGGACGGAAAAATGGAGTTTTGGAACAGGCGGGTATTGGGTAGCTTCTTCACCTGCCATTGGTAATGATGGAACGATATACGTGGGGTGCGACGATGGGAATCTTTTTGCGTTGAGTCCAGATGGTTCAAAAAAATGGAGCTTTGAGACAAGCGATAAAATTTGGTCTTCACCGGCTATAGGAGACGACGGTACTATATACGTTGGCTCGAATGATAATAACCTGTATGCAATAAATTCAGATGGGACGGAAAAATGGAGCTTAAATACAGGGAGTGATTTCCGTATTTCTTCGCCAGTAATTGGCAGTGACGGCACGATATATATCGCCCCTAAGAGTGATAATCTGTATGGTATTGATCCGAATGGGACGGAAAAGTGGAGCTTTGAGCCAAACGGAAGTATGGAATCTTCGCCTGCCATCGGAAAAGACGGAACAATATACATAGGGTCTTGGGACGAAGATATGATTTACGGTTACTTATATGCGATAACAGGAGAGGAAAAGTCAGTGGAACATACTCTCACAATAAATGAATCAATAGGGAAAGGTAAAGTTGAAGTCGATGGTCACGAAGTGACGGAATGGCCCTATGAAGAGGTATATAATAACAATACCGAAGTCGAACTAAAAGCGTTCCCTGAAGAAGGTTGGTACTTCAATGAGTGGACGGGAGACGAAACGGGTACCAAAAATCCAATAAATATAACGATGAACTCCAACAAGAGTATAACAGCAGTATTTGAAGAAGAAACGGTTGAATACGATCTAACTATTAGTACAAATGGAGAAGGTAGTACTAATCCTTCAGAAGGTACCCACACCTACGAAGAAGGGGCTGTTGTAACCGTTGAAGCTAATCCTGCTAATGGTTGGTACTTTGAGGAATGGACAGGTGATGAAACTGGTACCGACACAAAGATAGATATAACCATGGATGCTGACAAGAGTATAACAGCGGTATTCGAAGAAGAAATGGTAGAATACGGTCTCTCAATAAATATTAACGGAGAAGGCAGTACTTCTCCCTCAGAAGGTACTCACACCTACGAGGAGGGAACAGTTGTTACGGTAGAAGCTACACCGGCTGAAGGCTGGGAGTTCGACGAGTGGACAGGTGATTACACGGGCGAGGAGTCGGTAATCAATATAGAAATAGACCAGGATAAGCAAATTACTGCTAACTTCTATGAACCTAAGGAGTTATACACTCTTGAGTTAAACATTGGTCCATTTGGTGCAGTAAAAGTAAACGATGAAAGAGTAGAAGATTTGTGGTCAAATGATTTTGAAGAAGGTGAAGAAATAAGTCTTGAAGCTCTTCCTGAGGAGGGCTATGAACTCGATTATTGGGAGATCACTATTAATAATAAAGAGAGAAGGGAAAGAACAGATAAGGAGATAAAGGTCCTTATGAATGAAGATAAATCTATTGATGTATTTTTCAAGGAGAAACCCTTATATGAATCTTTTATCGATTGGGGAAAGAAATGGGAATACAGTTTTGATAATTTTGGGTTTACTGATCCAGGGTTTATTTCACCAGGTGAATTTAATGGTACTAATTGTTATGGCATGAGCTCTACTGCTATCCTTTATTATCTACGTTACGGGATGGGAAAAGAAGAAAAACCTTCTTTACCGTTGATGGAAAATGGACAAAAGGCTGACAGCACTTGGGATCTGTCTCTTCCTGCGGATTCTGAAAATAATATTAACAATGTTTCTCTCTCAATTTTACTGCATCAAAATTTCGATCTAAAGAATAACCGTTTAAATTTTTATTCACTTGAACATGATCATTCTGAGGAATATGAGGAATTAAATGATACTCTTTCCAATGACAAACCTGTTCTATTGGGTCTCGGTCCCAATGATCCACATGCTGTGGTTGTTCATGGAATAGAAGTATATGAAAATGACCGAGCTATATTAAAGATCTATGACCCAAATGACGATGATCATAGAACGAGAGAAGCTAATTACTGGTTCAAGAATGAGAAATTCGAATATAATTATGGGAGTACTACATGGAATGAGTTTTTGACTATCTCACCTGACATTATGAAAAGACATTGGTTTTTTAATTTGGGTGATTTAAGTTCAGATTGGAAAGACTATTCCCCTGATAATTATGATATAATTATAGGTGATAAGGACTTAAAAATAGTCAGTGAAGACAACAACAATAATTACTTCAAAACTAAAGGAGATTCACAGACATTCCAACAGGGCATACCAGGTAGTGCAGGGGTGACGGAAGGAAATATAGTGGCTTATGCTATTCCAGATGAGATAGAGTATGAAGTTGATCCAGCTATAAATGATGATTCTTTTGTGTATATGTCTACTACAGAAACTAATGGGAATGGGGAGAAAGAATTATATTCGTATCGGCTTAACCTATCTAGCGATACTTCCTATGAGTACAATATAGAAGTTGATAACCTTAGTCAAGGTATAGATTTCAATCCAATTAGTTCCTCAGTAGAGGTGGATCCCACGATAACATATACGGGTCCCGACGATGATTATCAAATATTCCAAGCTACTGACATTTTGACTGAGGAAGACAAAAAATATGAATTTATAGTCGATGAATGGGACAACCTCAATAGTACTGAAAAGGAAACGGTTCAGGTGGAGGTCTACGAAGAGGATAAAGAGATCCCCATTGATTCTTATGGACTAACCAATGAACAAAAAGGACTAAAACCTGATGAAGAAGACCAGGAGGACAAGATAGATACGTTGATAATAATAGGGAGAATCCTAGTCATAATGATAACCCTAGCTATAATAGGGTACATGATGAATAAAGGTAAAGGAACCAATCCAACGGTGAAAGAAAAAGATGAAGAAGAGATAATCAAGGATTTCGTTGAGGAAAAAAAGATGGAGGAAAGCCTGTTCGAAGAGGAGTTTTCAAAATGACCTTAGAACTGTTATCCAACTTTGTAGTTATAGACATGGCTATCTACAATAACAAATGGTGAAATTCGAATTGATATTAAAATTTTCCATGTTTTCTTTGTTATTTTTAAGCCGACTACAAACGTATTATTCGATAACCATTATAACCCTCCTTAGTTCCATTTCATGGCATGAAATTTCTAAAGAAAATCGGAAAAGATGGACAAAAGAATATAGATAAGTATCCATTTGAGAAGAAACTGATATATTCTTCAAATTTCATGATTATTTTATATCTTTCATAGAAGTTATAGGATTATGAGAAAAAGCATAAAGCTATATTCATTATATTTAATCAAAGATAATAAAATCATATTAGATACTGGGAAAAATTGAACTGTTATTTAGCAATACATTCCGGACAATAAATCTTAGGACTCAAAACAATTTTTTTGTTTTTATGTTTATCACATAAGCCTTTTCCACATTGGTCACATTTCTCAGTAGATTTTGTATATGTACCTTCTTTAAAACAGACTTCGCAAAAATCCTCTCTATGTTTTTCTATAAAAACTTTGGTGCATTTTTGACATAAATGATAACCAAATTTATTTAGTTCTAGATGGTCTTCACAAATAGGCAATCCACATTTATCACAATTGGTTGTTGGCAATTTTATGGTATCATTATCATAACAAATTTTGCATAATTCGGATGGTGAAACACATATTTTTTTGCCGGTTGTTTCCGAACCTCTTCTGTTTTCTTTATCTTTTAACATCATGAATTCATAGCCGCAATTTGAACACTTTAATAATTCATATATTTTTACAAGATATGATTTATTTGTCCTAGTCATTTCAGGATCATTTAAGTAAATAATTTCATTATCAACACTTTTTAAACAGTCGTTATATTCTTCACAATTAGGACATATATAATATTTCCCGCCTTGAAAAACGGCTGTAGGGAGATCTTTGTAAGTTTCAAATTCGTCTATCAGTTCTCCAGAATATTCAGGAAATAAAAAAAGATTTTGAAGCTTTTTTTCTTTTAGACCACCTGTCTTGTTTTGTGATTCCTCAGATATTTGACTACCACATTCAGGACAAAATTTTGAGTCGTTCGGTATTTCTTTTCCACAATGTTTGCAATTCATTTGAGATCAGATGAATTGCATTAGGTTCTGGTATAAATTTTGTCCTTCTTGAGCACTACTTGCTTCTACTTGAATTTTTCTATTTTTCATCTCAATAGTCACAATCCCTTTCGTACTAATTGTCCCTTTTTCCTGGAAATCGGCCCGTTCAATATTCTTTAGCTTCCACGAAACAATGTCATCCGACTGGAGAAATCCTATCGGGAGTATACCTCTTTCCTTGTGCAAAATAAACCTATCTGCCGTCAGATAGACATTGTAATCTTTATCAGCGTACTTTACTTCTCCTGATGAGCTGAACTCAACATCCTCTCCTGGTTTTAGTAAATCTTCTAGTCCCATTTAATTTCACCTCATTTTGATAATTGGGTTTTTCTATAAGTAATTTTCGTTTTATGAGATTCATCGATATATTTAATGATTTTTTTGAATTTTTAGATTATATTGTTATGCAAAATATTATCTAGACAGATATTCTTTATTTTGTCTAATTTACAACAACACTAAAGTTTGACAGACCTCTTTCGTAGAATTTTATCTGAAATGCCGTAACCATGGCTATTTGGTTTTCCATTAGTGTCATTTTTTCTCGGCCGTAGGAGGTCCTAAAGACCCTACAATCCCCTCACGACACTTTGAGGAGCTCATTCCTTTGACTAAGATTTATTATATAGATATGTGCTCTATCTCACCACTCTAAAAGGATAGGGATCAGGTTTAAAACGTGACTATTAAATTGATATGAAGCGAACTCAATCAAGTAGTGCTACTCCCTTTAGGTCCGGCTTTTTTTGCTTTTTTCTCGTATTTTTGCTTCTTTTTCCTTTTCTTCTTTATTTTGTCCCTGTACTTATCTATCTTCTTTTGGTACTTTTCTATCTTCTTCTCATACTTCGCTATCTTCTTTTCCTGTTTAGCCGCCTTTTTCTCGTACTTAGCCTGCTTTTTGAGTTGGTCTGCCTTATCTGCCTTTTTACTCGCAGCTTTTTTCCTATCGGATCCTCTTTTACCTTTCGCCATCATTTCACCGACTTAATAAATAAATGAAGATATAAAAAACTTATTGGTGAAAATCTTCGTGGAAATTCTGTTGTTTTTTCAATAAAAAGACGATCAGCAATAGTTCTCTTGCCATAATAATCATAGCCTCATCATGATGATTTCCTTTTTCATTAGTCTATCATAGAATTTGCAAACGGTATTGCAAATAATAATAGGTAGAACAACTTCCTAGAGGGCTTCAAGAAGTGCCAGATGGTTCCTTCTTGAACTGTTCCTTTTTTCTTCATCTTACCTGAGATTCCTTGAATGAAGAATTCAGACTAACTAGGGCAGTCAATTGTTTTCGAGAAGAAACTCTAGATAAATCTTTGCTTCTTCAAATATAATTCTGTTAGTCACTAGGCTGGGGGAAAACCAGACAATATGTAATCGTTATATTTCTTGATTCGCTTTTTAAGTTTTCTTTCAGTTAGTTGTATCTGTTTTTAATAATTTAGATCTGTTATATTTATATGTTGATCTCAAAAATACAGAATTTCTTCATATACTCTAAAACTTCAGAATTTTGGGATGTCTGTCCCACTGTTATGCTTTTTCTTTAGCTTCAGATGGAGATATACATTCATAAAGAAGATTTATCATAGTCTCTAAGTCGGGGTGAAATAATCTTGTTTTCCTAATCTTATGATTTATTATCTCGGTTGAAATACACAAAAGAAACGGAGAAAAAAAATAAGTCGAAAGGTTAGCACCCATCTAACCAGAAACAACGAAAAATTTAATTATCTTAATATTACTATACTTAACGATGTTTAATATAAAAATAAAAGATATACCCGTAACATTAATTTTTTTTGTGGTAGGAGTTTTATTTTTATTTCCCTTTCTCTTAGATCCCGATATGTTTATTCTCAATTCGGAATTAACACAGGGGTTAATGTATGTGCTCGGCAGTGTAATGATTATTATCGTAATATATAGTTACACCCAATTTAAATCAGAAAGGATACAAAAATTGGTTTCAATAGGTTTTACAATAGGATTAATATCATTATATATAGGTTTTTCATTTTATAAATGGATAATAAGTCAACCTTGGTATATCCGTCTTATTATTGGTTCAATATTATTTTTTACTATTATTTCTATTATTAGGTTATTAATCATTATATATTTAGCGGAAAGTTAAATGGGCTGTAGTTGATGAAAGTCAGTATTCCTACAGGATTCAACCTTGGATATAAATGTTAAAGTGTATGGGGCAAGAGACCTGTCCTATTTTTACCATTAAATAGACGTCGAAATCCCCGTGCCCCTATAGTTTTATTTAATTCCTCTAGTTGTTATTCCCGATTACTGAAAGATCCAAATCTTGTGAGGAATGTTCGAAGATAAAAGAGTTAGACAGCGATCAAACCTTAATTGAATTTTAAGGAAGTCGATCGTAAGTGTTAGGAGAGTCCGGAAATCGAATTTTCCAAATTAACATGTGTTATTTTTGGTCTAGAATCATCTTAATATTCCGTATTAGATGTATTTTTCAACGGTAGGAGAGGAGATCTTGTACGGTAGTTTTCTAATTAGTGAAGAAGTACTTGAGGAGGTGGAATCACCGTGAGAGTCTTAATATCTTTGCTTTCCTAAAATATTTAAACCTATCAATCAATATGGTTGTCAATCAAATCGAGGGCTGAGTATGAAAATAAAAGTATCTGCTATTGCCATCGTCCTCCTGCTTATCTTCAGCGGGATGTTGGTGGCGGTTGAAGGCCAAGCGCAGGATGAACAAATTACTGGAGAACAGGATTCTCAAGATGAGTTGGACCAAAAAACTGTTGATGGGACAATATCAGATTATATTGAAATTGTAGATGTCGGAATAATGGAATCTGGACAACAAAGTTGTGAAGAGGGTCCTCTAGAGGCCTATACGGGTGATACGATTCGTCTCTGTTATGAAGTGAATAACACTGCAAATGAAGATATAGACGCTGTACTTGGTGCCTCGCTCAAAGATTCAGATGGTAATTATATAAGTGATTCTGATAATGACAAAAGTGTAACTTTATATGAAGGAACTTCTTCAAAAACGAGATATTTTGATATTCCGGAAGATCTTACATCAGGAAACTATAATGTGATTTATGCCGTTTGGGACAGTTTTAATTTTGAAGAGGAATATGATAGAGTTGAGAAAAACGATTGGCTTATCCTCGAAGAAAAACAGGATCCTGAAGTAGAGACGTTGAGTGCTTCAGACGTGACAAAGGAAACGGCAACTTTGTCGGGTAAACTAGTCGATATGGGAAGCTTTGATGAAATCCAGACACAATTTATGTATAGGGAGAAAGGTTCTGATAGTTTCACATATACCTCTTTACAATCCCACTATAGTCCTGATTCAATTGATAAAACAATTGATGGTCTAGAATCTGGAACTGAGTATGAATATAGGATTTATGGAGGGGATCCGAATCATGAATATTGTGATTGGGGGGATCTTATCACTTTTACTACTGAAGCAGAACCCGCAGAAATTGTTTTGAATGATTGGTCTGTGAACCCGGAGCCAGCTATCATTGGTGAGAGAGTCACAATAGAAGGGGAAGTTGAGAACACCGGCGGGGTGAAAGGCTATACTTCCATCGATCTGTATATTGACGATATGGAGAATAGTGTGGATTGGAAATCGGTAGAGTTAAGCCCAGGAGATTCTAAAGTGGTCTCTTTTGAAGACACCCTTGGAGACTGGGATATCGAGCAGGGAGGAAAATACGATATCAGGGTTGAGCCTTTGTATTGGCCAGATAATGCATGGGAAAGTGAATTTGATGTAATTGGAGATCCCGAAGTAGAATGGACGACTTATCCACCAGATAATTTATGGTTACACGAATCTTTTGAAGCCGAAGTAGAGGGCTGCATCGGGGATGAGGGTAAGCTATCTCTAGTTGCAGACGGATGGTGGGGAACCGATGAAGTCTGGTCTACAAGACTCAATCCTGGGTTCTTCAATACAAGTCCTAAAATAGATATAGAGAATGATCTAGAAGCTGAATCAGGTGATAATTTTGAATTACGATGGGAGGTCGAAGAAGACGGATGGTCGGGCAAGTCCAACGAATCAAGTTGGCAGTCAGTAAATGTTATGGAATATGGAGTGACAGATAATTTTGAGGTGGAATATGATAAGAATATGGAAGTGGGATCCGAAAGTGGCTATACCTCAGGTATCTACACATTTGATCAGAATGATATGAATCATCTAAATTTAGACCCTGGTGGATCTGGTGATTACCCAGATGGGTACCTCATTAGAGAAATAGGAGTATATGCAGAGTTAGTTGCTCTATATGCGGAGGAAACCTATGATTATTTTGTGCAGGACGAGAGTTTTAGGGAACCGTATCAGCTATATCACGGAGATGACAAAGCTACAATCGAGATAGCGAATTTATCTGATGATAATTATTTGGGAAAAGCTTGGCCAGAAGATCTAAATCCGCTTATAGACAGTGGATTAATTAAAATAGATAATGGGAGCTGGAGAACCTCGTTTGAGACTACTTATAGCGTTAGAGACACTGTAGCTCATGAAGTTTTTCACACAATTCATTATTCATACGATTCATATTATGAACTAAAGGAGAACTATCCTGTATATTATAATTGGACTGTTGAAGGTCTAGCTACGTGGGCTGGAAGAGAGGTATATCCAGATGCAGGTGAGGCTTCCTATAACTTAGTTCAGGAAGGTAAAAAAGACAATGATTGGTATGATCTTTTTTGGCAGGATAAAATCGATAGCTACGCTCATGACGACTTAAATGAGAACCCAATTAATGAAATGAGCTATGAAGCAGTGTATTTTTGGATATTTTTGGAAAATCAAATAGGAGTAGAAGGGATAAAAGAGTTTTTTAAAGTAGAAAATTTTGAGAATATAAGTGACCATGGCGGACTGCCGGAGCTAATTGATATAGTGGAAGATAACACTAATGAAGACTTTTCTGAGATTTTTTTTGAATACAGTTGGGCCGTGACGAATCCTAGTTCTGCAGAATTTTTGACCGAATTTGAGAAAAAACATGCGAATGTGATTCACAGCCCTAATGAATTACGGATAGGAGATGGATATAGCGAGCCCTATGCACCTTCATTTCTGCCGTCTATTTTTACACATGACCCAGACACAAATTCAAATTTCGAGAAAGTGATAAGTTTTAATGGCTCTGCAGATTACAAAGTGTGGATTCAGGTGAATGATGGTGATGAGATTCTTGAAAAACGAGAATTGGAAATTGATGAAGATGGAAAAGGAAAAGAGTTAGTAGAAAAGGAAGGTTTGGACGATGGCAAAATAGTGTTAACGGTAACTTATCCCAAACTGGGAGGGGGCAGTGGTTATGAGTTGGAAATAAAAGATTACGAAAAACCGGAACCTAAAATTGAATCTGTAAATCATTCCGAAAGTATAGCTTTAGATGAGTGGGCAACGATATCCGTAAATGCAACGAATACCGGCTATGAGGCTAATACACAGAGCATAGCTATATCTTTTCCCGAGAAACCTGGGGAAAATAATATCCGAGTATTGGATCATAACCTAGATTGGGTGGACACGTTCCCTCCCGGGGAAGAAGTTGGATCAAACTACGGTGAGGATAATGTCACTACCGACTACACGTTGGTGGAAGGATGGAAGGAAAATTGGAGTCAAGGGGAAGAAGCGTATTTAGAATTGGAGGTCCGACCCCAATCTTCAGGTGATTTCGACTTCTATGCGAAGAGTGTAGCCAGATGTGAAGTGGGTCGATATTATGCTGATCCCTTGACCAACGGAACTGGAGCAGACACAATTGACCAACAAAACGAATATGTTTATGAAAATACAATCCAGGTTTTAGATGATCCAGAAATCCAAACACTGGGAGCAACTGGAGTTACTCATGATTCAGCTACTTTCAATGCCGACTTATTGGACATGGGAGGTCATTATGGGATCTATGTTACATTTGAATACAGACCAGTAGGAGATAGTGTTTGGAAAAAAACAGACCCTCTATTAAGAGGGAGCCCAGGATTCCTTACCAGAGAAGTTGGCTCATTGGATTCTAACACTGAATATGAGTTAAGGGCGATTGCTTCCGATGAACCAATTTTAAGTGATGCAGAGTACATATTTTATGGTGAAAATCTAACATTTTCTACAGAAGAGGGTTTCGGATTGACAATAAATAAACAGGGAGAAGGTAAAATAGATATTGATAGTGAAGTGATGGAACTACCATATAGTGGAGAATTTGGCAAAGGAGAAGAAGTCGAGTTAACAGCTTTGCCAGATGAAACATGGTATTTCGAAGAATGGTCAGGAGATTATGTAGGTACGAGTGAGGGCATAACGATTACCATGGACGAAAATAAAGAGATAACGGCGTGGTTTACTGAAATCAAAGATCATCTTCTAACGATAAATGTTGAGGGTGCAGGGAATACCGATCCTCCGGAAGGAAGGTACACCTATTATGACGGAGCAGAGGTAAATATTACAGCAACACCTAATCAGGGTTGGTACCTCAAAGAGTGGACAGGAGATTATACAGGAACGCAAGAAAATATAACGATAACTATGAACGCGGATAAAGAGATAACGGCATGGTTTGAAATCTACAAATATGACCTTGACATATCTGTGGAAGGAGGAGGGAGCACGAATCCAGTACAGGGCACTCATACTTATGAGTATGGAGAAGAAGTAATTGTAGAAGCTACAGCTGATGAACACTGGTATTTCGTTGAGTGGACAGGCGACCATCCAACAGGCGAATCAGAAAATGAACAGATAACCCTCACTATGGATGGTGACAAGCAATTAACTGCAGGGTTCGAGGAGCACACTTACACTCTTGATGTGACCATTGAAGGGCAGGGTTCAGTAAATATAGAGCCCAACAAGGTAGAGTATGAACCCGAAGAGAAGGTTGATTTAACAGCTTTGCCAAACGAACACTGGTATTTCGTTGAGTGGACAGGCGACCATCCAACAGGCGAATCAGAAAATGAACAGATAACCCTCACTATGG
>Ga0207421_10006888_pt1 | contig 12270 bp, 12 predicted proteins | sample SodLakKL_010_SED_4_FD_187542 | JGI IMG/M metagenome (GOLD analysis project Ga0207421, IMG submission 187542) | Alkaline sediment microbial communities from Lake Tanatar, Kulunda Steppe, Russia - 8KL_010_SED (SPAdes) (version 2) | ecosystem: Environmental > Aquatic > Non-marine Saline and... | reverse complement strand
GGTACTCTACCGTGATGATAGAGAGAGGAATTCGATTGAGTCAATTGACGAACTCGTCACACTCGCAGAACAGGAAACAGGACACACACTCATTATCGTCGAAGACGCAGTCCGCCCCGACTCCGTCAGTCTCGTCGAATCACTCAATCGGTTCGCCGACATCGATGGGGTGAGCATCCTCTTCGATTCCCGTGAGTATGAGTGGAACAACTATGTCAAAGAAACGGGAGGAAGAGTTCCAGTCGAGGTGAAACACCTGCCATCGCTGAGGCGGGTGGAGTGTGAGCGGTTCGTTGACCATTTCGAGCGAACGCTCGGGAGACCGGTCGATATCTCAGTAGACAGACTCTGGGACGCGCTCGGAGACGAGGCTGAGACCACAACGAGCCAGATGCTCAGGCTGACACATCGGCTGGCTACCTACGCCGATCCAGTGACAGACGAACCGACAGGGCTCGAAGACGCGGTCGCCGAGACGTACGACGAGCTGGCGACAGACGACATGGAGCTGTCAGTTGGACTGCTCGTGAACGTGCTTAACGCCACAGGTATCGAGGTGACGGAGCCACAGCTATACGCTGTCGCCGAACCGTCGTCGTTTTCGACGGTCGACAGGGCTCTAGCGCGGCTGGAAGGACTCGTGTTATTTCCGCAAGAAGAAAGATATCGAACCGTACACGAGGAATGGTCAGTCACATTCATTTCGCATTTCCTCAAGAGAGAGGAGCGTGGGGCTGCAGCGGCGCGGTTCAACGAAGTACTTTCAGACTGGCTCAGTCTGGCTGACGACCACAGACTGCGTGAGGAGATTGCGAGCCACCTTGGCGAGCGTACTCCCATCGGTGACCCAGGAACGTGGGCCGACAAGATGGTCGAGCGGCTCTTTACAGTCGCGAGAACGCAGTCAAAACTCGCACCGTTGTTCGGCGACGGTGAGAAACCGGCATTTCGATTGCCGGCAGCGTGTTCTGAAACGGTGGTCGCAAACGAACCAGTCTGGCTCGGGGATGTCCTTTTATCCGCCGGCTATTACGACAGCGCAACGCGGGCATTTCAGCGCGTCGGAGACGAATCCCAACTCGTTGTCGAGCAACTGCTTGGGCTGGCTCGGATCCATATCGAACGCGGCGAGTACGAGAACGCACAGGCAGCCTGTGAGGAGTGTCTCGAAGTTCTCGACACGGCAGGGGCAGAGTTTTCGCCCGAGGAGGCCGCTTTACTCCGCGCACGAACTCGATTTCTGCTTGGTGAGACGTTTTCAAAGTACAATCAGTACGAGGAGGCCGAAGCGCAGTTCGAGGCAGCTCGTGATGGTAACTCACCGGAGGTACAGCCGCAGTTATTCGCACGGACGCTTGCCAGACTTGGCGACCTCGCGTGTAAGCAGGGCGAGTTGAAGCTGGCTCGCGAGCGGTACGAACAAAGCCTCGAACTCATTCGTGAGTGTGGCGACAGGCGGGCGGAGGCGGAGATACTCAACGGCTACGGCGCAGTTCCCTGGGTCGAAGGAGAGAATGAGGAGGCACGAGCACGATACGAGCAAGTACTCGAGTTACGGCAGTTGCTGGGAGACAGACACGGTGAAGGGAAAACTCGTTACAATCTCGGAATCCTCGCCAAACGACAGAGCCAGTACGAGCTAGCGGCAGAACAGTTTGAGCGGAGCCTCACGTTACTCCGCGAAGTCGGAGACCGACACACTGAGGTCAAAGTTCTGGGAGCACTCGGGTTGAACCTCATGCGTCAGGGAGAGTACAACCGTGCAACCGACCTGTTCGAACAGTGGCGCGCCTACAGCCAAGAACTCGGCGACCAGCACGACGAAGCACGTGCGCTAAACAACCTCGCACTCGTCGCCAAGCGAACTGGCGAGTATGAACAGGCCGAGAGCTACTTCCAGCAGAGTCGCGAACGGAAAGAGGAAGTTGGTGACTCCCGCGGCGTCGCTCGAACTCTGAGTAATCTCGGAGAGGTCGCCATCCTACAGGGTCGGTTCGACCGGGCGACCGATCTCTTGGAACGAAGCCTCGAACTGAAAAAAACGTTCGACGGCGACGCAGAGATTGGGAGTTCCCGAAACAAACTCGGTACTGCGGCTCTCGAAATGGACAACGTAGAACAGGCACAGTCACAGTTCGAGCGCGGACTCGACGCCGCAACGCAGGCTGGCGAAATGAACCAGCAAGCACTCGGGCTAAACGGGTTAGCGAACGTTGCACTGGCTCACGGAGAAACGGAGACGGCAAGCGAGTACCTCGATCGCGCATTCGAACTTATCGCCCAAGAAGAGACAACGCTTGAAACGGAGCTCACGATATCTGAGGCACGACGTGCTTGCGCCGAGAGTTCGTTCGAGGAGGCTCGACAGCAGGCAATGGCGGCTCTCAAAGAGGCTGAGAAGCTAGCGGCACCGCACTGGCAGGGCACCTGTCAGCTCGTTCTCGGTCAGATTGCTGCAGGGACGGGCGATGATGACCGTGCACAGGAGTATTTTTGCAACGCCTTCGAAACGTTCGAAGCGCTCGGTGTCTATCACTACGCGGCCGAGGCTCTTGAGGGCCTCATCTCACTCGAATCGAGCGAGTCGTCGACTGTCCAGCAGTATCGTGAGCGCGGTGCAGCCCTCCTCTCGAATGCACCGGAGGAAGTCCGTAAGCGCCACGAAAGCCCGTGACGCAAGCCATGACTCGCGCGGGTCGCTGATGTCGAAACCGTGGCCACAATTGTCGATGACTGGTATGACGTTGGTTCAGTATAACCGCTTCTCAGGAATGACACCACGAACCCCACCCCTCGGGTCTTCGACATCGCCTTCGTACCGCGGAATGAGATGCCAGTGGAGATGTGGAACTGTCTGGCCGGCTTCCGGTCCGTTGTTCAGACCGATGTTCGTCGAGTCAGGGTCGTACCGACGGTTGACCATCGTAAGACACTCCTGCAGAAACTCGAACAAGCCGCTCGTATCGAGCGCTTCGAAATACTGGACATGTTCTCGTGGGACGACAAGCGCGTGTCCCTCGTTGACCGGATATGCGTCGAGAAAACAGACGAATGACTCCGATTCAGCGAGGATTTCGGCATCCGCGGTGCCATCGAGTATCTGACAGAACGGGCAGGGCTCTGAATGGGTCATGGATGTTCTATCGATACAACGCCGTGTACAGAAACGTATCGGCGGGGTTAGCTCAGCGCACTCCCTGCCCGAATAATCGCTCGTTCTCCAAAGGACGGACCGATAAACTGCACGCCCACTGGCAAGCCGTCGCTGGTTTCACCAGCGGGGACCGAAATTGCGGGAAGGTTTGCGAGATTGACCGGTGTTGTATTCGCGTCGGCAAGATACATCTGCAGTGGGTCATCAAGGCTTTCGCCGAGTTCGAACGGCGGCACTGGCATGGTTGGTGAGGCAAGCACGTCGGCATCGGCGAGTGCCTCATCAAAGTCCTGTGCAACCCATGCACGGGCATCCTGTGCTTTCTTGTAATATTTGTCCTGATAGCCAGCGGAGAGGGCGTAGGTCCCAAGGAGGATGCGGCGTTTCACTTCCTCGCCGAAGCCTTCCTCTCGCGCTCGGGCGAACGCATCGTTCCAGTTACCATCGTATCCACCGGAGACACCGTAGCGAACGCCATCGAATCGGGCAAGGTTTGAGGACGCTTCACTCATCGCAATCACGTAGTACGCCTCGACAGCATGTTCGACGCTTGGCAGGCTTACTTCATGGGTGCTGGCTCCGGCCGCCTCGAGTTCGTCCATTGCCTCCCAGAACCGAGCAACAACGTCCTCGTCTGCCCCATCGAGTAGCTCCGTTGGAATGCCGATATCGAAGCCATCAACGTCGCCATCGGCAGCGTCAGCAAACTCCTCGACAGGTGGCTCTCGGGTTGTGCCATCCCGTTCGTCTGGACCGGCAATGACCTCCAGCAACTCTGCGGCCTCCTCGACAGTCGGTGCGAGTGGCCCAATCTGTTCGAGGCTGTTGGCGTAGGCGACCAGCCCATACCGCGAGACCAATCCGTAGGTCGGTTTGATGCCGACAACGCCACAGAAGGCGGCAGGACACCGAACCGAACCGCCCGTATCCGACCCGAGCGCGAGGTCGGCATCGCCGGCGGCAACCACGGCTGCTGAGCCACCGGAGGAGCCGCCGGGGACGTGTCCCGGTGCGGCCGGGTTGTCGGTCGGGCCGAAGGCCGAGGTTTCGGTGGTCGTCCCCATCCCGAACTCGTCCATATTTGCCTTGCCGTTGATAGTCGCCCCGGCCTCCTTCACGCGCTCAACAACCGTTGCGTCATAGGGCGGGACATACTCCTCAAGCATGGCCGACCCACAGGTTGTACGGACGCCTTCAGTGGAGATGTTGTCCTTGATAGCGATGGTCTTCCCAGCGAGTGGGCCACCCTCAGCGCCCTCGATAGTCGTCTCGGTGATGTAACCGTTCGAAGGCATCTATGACACCCGCGGTCCTTTGAACTGGCCGTCTTCAGTTTCACTCGCGTTACGGAGCGCATCTTCGGTATCGAGGCTTTCTGTTACCTCGTCGGGGCGCATGACGTTCGTCAGGTCGGGTTCGGGCTCGATTTCGGGGACGGCATCAAGCGTCTCGAACGCCGAGAGGATATCGGAGAATTGCTCGGCGAATCGCTCACGTTCGTCCTCGTCGAGGTCGACCCGTGCCAGTCCGGCAATATGTTCGACCGTCTCCGGGTCGACGGCAGTGTCACCGTCGGAATCGGCGGAAGCGTCGCTCATGTCCGTCGGGAGGGTTCTTCCGGCGGTAAGCGTTTCGGTCCGAACGCACGCCGTTCAGTTCGGTACCAAGCGATTCAGTCCATCGTGTACCGCAACACCTAATCAACGGGGTTGTGAAGAGTTCAGGTATGGCAGACGACGATGACGAACCCGCAGTGACGCTCGGGGACCGGACACCGGTTGAGGGCGCACCGCTCGCTCGTATCTCCGCACGGTTTATGTGGGGTCTCGAACGCGAGGCAATCATCGAGCGAGAGGGCGAGTCGGTCATCCGGACACCAGATGGCCCACAGGAACTGCAGACGATTCTCGCCGAGGTTGACGAGCCGTATTTCTCGACGCGACAGGAGTTCGAGGAGGCCGTCGAGGCGGTTATTGGCACCGGACCAATTCCGACCGAAGGCGATGATGAAGCGGACCAAGGGACGGACGGAGAACCAGAGGCGGAAACTGAGACCGAAGCGGAAGATGCAGATGCTGAAGAAGGCGGAGAGGGCGAAGTTGCCGACGAAGAATCTGAGGACGCCGACGAAACAGAAGAATAGTGTCAACGCTTTCACCTTCTTCTGTCGTATTCAGTCTATATGAGTGCTCAGGTCAGCGACGTGGTTCGAGAGGCGGCAGTGAGCGTCGAGACGGAAACCACGGCTGCCGATGCGATTGCAGCCGTCCAAGGTTACACGCCAGCACCGGATGGCGTTGCGGTCTATTACGTCTACGTGACCGAGGACGAGAAACTCGTTGGCGTTGTTTCGATGCGCGAGTTGGTCAATGCCAAAAACGACGTGCCCGTCTCGGAAATCATGACGACTGACCTCGTGTCAGTACTGGTGAGCGACTCGCTCCAGCACACCATCCGCCGCGTGATTGATGAGCGATTCGCCGTCCTCCCCGTGGTTGACGAACACGAGCGGTTCCTTGGTGTAATTCGGGCAAGCGATGTCATTGACGCGATGGACGAGCAAGCGACAAAACAGCTGTTCGAACAGGCTGGCTTCTGGTTCGGCTAATCGTCTGGACTGAGTGGAAAAGCACACGAATGCAGTCAAAAATCACTCGGAGGGTCGAACAACCGTGACCGGAATCGCTGCGCGCCGCACAACTGTTTCAGCAACGCTCCCGAGCAAAAAGCGTGCGACGCCAGTTCGTCCGTGGCTCCCGAGGACAATCTGGTCAACATCGTTGTCGTCGGCGAATGAGAGAATCGCACGAGCAGGGTTACCGGCGACGAGTTCCGTCTCGACCGGCACGTCTTCAGTGACTGCACGTCGGCCAGTTTCGAGGAGTGCTTCGCCTTTCTCACGTTCGTTTTTGAACCCATCATCCTCCCGATAACCAGGGAATGACCGTCGCCGGCTGTAATCCATCATCGGGTCCATCACGTACAGCAACGTGAATGAGACATCCGAAAACCGTTCTTGTGCATAGTCGATAGCGTTTGTTGCGGCTGGAGAGCCGTCAAACGGGATGAGTACGTGTGAGGTCATACACTTCTGTGGGCAGGAGAGATGAAAAGCCTTCACCGCCCCACACCAAGAGCAGATTCTGTCTCTTGATTTACCATCGTAGGGTGAGTCGTTTCGAGCCTCGTAAATCCGTCCGGAACGAACCGAATGTATGGAGCAGGTCCGACCGAACTCGGAGAGCACTACGTCACGACAATCAGCCAGCCCCACACGACGGGAGACGCTGCGGACCGGAGCCGTGGGCCTCTTCGGTCTCGCAGCCGGTAGTTCGGCGCTTGCAATCACAATTTCACAGCCGGGCAGTGCCAGCAGTGACGCCTACAACGGATATCTCTCGGATGAGGGCACCTGGGATGGCGAAACCATTGATGCAAGCGATGAGGACCGCGTTCACGTTAAGGTTGGATCACCAGGCAACGGCGGCGCCTTCGCGTTTGCGCCCGCAGCGGTATATGTTGAACCGGAGACAACCATCGAATGGGAGTGGACCGGAAACGGGGGTGGGCACAACGTCGTCCACGACCCGGATGGCGACCCTGAACGCGACGAAGTGGTCTTCGACAGCGACGAGGAGATGACCGTGCCAACACCCTCGGATGAGGGCGAAACCTACGAGCGAACGTTCGAAAACGAAGGCGTCTATCCCTATGTCTGTACGCCACACGACCTCCAGGAGATGAAAGGCGTCGTTGTTGTCGGCGAGGACTACGTTGAGACCGACCTAGTCCCGCTAGCGGAGTACGAAGTCCCCGAAGACAGCGATGGGTTTGCTCCGGGATTCGGCATCGGCGGCGGATTGCTCGGTGCCCTCGGGGCAGGATATCTCTGGCGAAAACGAGGCGACTGACCAGATGACAGGGAAACCCAGACAGTCACAGACCCGGCGGGCAGTACTGGGAGTGCTTGGGACGGCTGCCCTCGGCGGAGTCACAACCCCGACTGTCGTAACTGCGTCAACAGACAACGAAACCGAGCAACCGGATGACGAACCGTACAACGGGTATCTCTCCGAGGAAGGAACATGGGGAGAGGAAACTGCCGATGCTGGTGCACTTGATGAGGTCCGTATCGAGGTTGGCGCACCGGGAAACGGCGGGGATTTTGCGTTCAATCCAGCAGCTGTCGTTGTCGGTGTGGGAACTGATATTATCTGGGAGTGGACAGGCAACGGGGGACCACATAACGTGGTCCACGACCCCGACGGACACCCAGAACAGGACGAACAGCGGTTCAACAGCGACGACGTGACGGACCAGCCAACGCCCGCTGTTGAGGGGACGACCTTCGAGTGGGTCGCAGAAAGTCCCGGCTTCTATCCGTACGTCTGTGAACCACACGAATCTATCGAGATGAAAGGAGTCATCGTTGTCGGACGGGACGCCGTTGAAACATCGAGAGGCGAGTACGATGTTGACCCGGTCGAAGAGGAAGATATCCTTGTCTCCGAAGGAGGCGACGACAGCAGTGACGGGTTTGGTCCAGGGTTTGCCGGTGGGGGGGCACTGACAGCGCTCGGTGGCCTTAGCTACTGGTTATACGGACGACGCAAAAATCAGAAGAAAACGGGGCCTTAGCCCTGATACGGGTGGTATTCCATCCCTTTGTGTTTCAGTTCGTTGCGTTTCTCCTCTAGGAACGAGTAGACTGCGCCGTGTGGAGCGCCGTCAAGAATCATTTCGGCGGCATCACGAACGGCCTGTACTTCACGAGGCCCACCGATAATCGAGAGCGTCGACCCGTAAATCATCACGGACGCGCCAGTCAGCTCTTCCATCAGCTCACGGGTTCGACCGTTCTCTCCGATAAGACGGCCCTTGTGTCGCTGCAGGTCCTTACGATTGCGTGCGGCCGCACCGATATCGACGATGTCGAACATCATCATCTCGTTGTCGAGCAACCGGAGGGCATCCTCGGGAGCAAACCCGCGACCGATTGCTTTCACGATATCCGGCCCTTTGAGGCCTTTGACGGGGTCGCCAACCTTCTCGATTCGCACGTTCCCCGACTCCGAATCAATATCGAGTCGCACCTCCGCCCGCTCTTCAATTTCGCGCATCGTCTCGCCACCACGACCGATGAGAACGCCAATACGGTCGTCGGGTACTTTCACGTGCTGCATAATGTACACTACCGTAGGCGACAGACCCGTTAAAGTCCTTCGGCGTGATACTGTCAGGTATGGCAAACGATATCCTCCCAAACTCAGTTGAAGCGCTTGCCGGCCTCATCAGTGCCGACGGCGATGAAATAATTAATCAGATGGACGAGCGGGCCGAACGTGATGGCTTTCCGACCGTCGGCCCGGAAGTGGGTGGCTGGCTCGAATTGTTTGCACGGATGACCAACGCCAAGCGGGTCTTCGAATTTGGCTCGGGTTTTGGCTACTCAGCCTACTGGTTTGCTCGCGGGTTGCCCGACGATGGGGAGATTGTCCTGACCGAAATCGACGCGGACGAACTCGAACTCGCCCGGGAGTATTTTGCAGACGGGAACGTGGCCGTCCAGGCCCAGTTCGAACACGGTGATGCCATCGACATCGTCGACGAATATGATGGCCCCTTCGATATCGTCCTTATCGACAACGAGAAACACCGTTATCGCGAGGCGCTGCAGGCAATCGAGGGGAAACTCCGACCGGGCAGTCTGGTGCTTGCTGATAACGCCATCACGGCTGGACCAATCGACCACGAGCAGGTCGTCTCGATGCTCTCATCGACTGAGCAGGAGCCAATCAGCGAAATAACCGACGCAACCGAAGGGATTGCGACCTATCTGGAGTACGTCCGCAGCCACGAGCAGTTACAGACCGTACTGTTGCCACTCGGTGAGGGGCTTGCGGTAAGTCTTGTTCAGTGACCGGTACCCCCATTTTCGTCTGCGAGAATGCAGGGGTGGCAATTATGTACGCCCGGGCGTTATCTCCAGCAACGACTAACTCATGAGTTTAATGATAGATATCCGAAAGCTCGGGTTGTTCAATAAGATGGCTAAGGAAGGGGGGAACACCGTTGCGGACCACCTGAGCCAGATGACGGGGATGGAAACGGAGATGGAGATTACGAAGATTAATTTCATCGACATCCCGGATATCAGAGCCCACGTGGGCGACGAAAAGCAGATTGGGATTAGTATCGAGATGGTTGAACAGCCATACGGCTATATTCTCTTTTTGTTCAACGCCCGCGATGCGAAAGAGCTTGCGCACGGAATGATGGGCGGGATGGCCGGTGCAGAAGCATCCGAGGATGGATTTTCGGATATGGAACGCTCCGCAATTCAGGAGATTGGAAACATTATGACCAGCGGTTTCATCGACGGCTGGGCGAACGTCCTCAATACGACAATCGATATGTCCACGCCGACGTTCACCTACGGCCCCGGCTCAAGCATGGTCGATGAGCTTGTTGGCGATAGAGACGACGAGATGGCACTGATGTTTGACTCCCGTGTGCATGCGCTCGAATCCGACATTGACGTGACCGTCTACACATTCCCTGAACTCCGGGAACTCGTCGAGTTGATGCAACAGATTGAGGTCTGACTGGGAGCCCGACAGAGCGAGCAACGATGTTTTATCGACTCTTAACGTACCGACAGGTGTGACAGCCGACAAGTCAAAACGAAACTGTCCACGCTGTGACGAGCGGCTGTATTACCTCCAGCCATCCTGTCCAAGTTGTGAAAGCAGCGTTCGCTGGAATATTCGCTGTGTTCGCTGTGGAGACTGGCTTGAGGATGGAGGCGACGCCTGTTCGAGTTGCGGCCTCGAACAACCCGGCTGGCGAGCAATTGAACACGACCTGTCGACAACCGGCGAGACGATTCGGGTTGCGAAAGATGCGCTTGACAGACCGATGAAAGCCGGCTATTACAGACATGTTGGCTCGGTCAAAGGCCAGTGGGCGGATTATCGCCGACCGCTCAAGGGGGGTGGCGAAATACACGTACGGTCCTACGGCGACCACTATGAGGTCCACCTCGACAGCGTTGGGGCGCTCGATTCCCCAGGGAAACACGCCGTCTGGTATGCACCCCGCGTCGCCGCTGACGGCGGCATTCAGGTTATCGAGACAGTGACAAAGGCACTCTCGTATTCGAACCGAGTGGTTAATCGGGTGCTCGGGAAATCAGAGAAACAATCACCAGGACGCGACTAAACGTTTGAGAATTGAGAACAGGAGAATAGCAAGACGCTTACGCGGTTGATTCAGCCAAGTCAGGAGTACGAACATACCCTAGCACACCGCCGAGGATTGCAGCGGAAAGGGCCATAAGACCGAACTGGACGGTAGGTGCAACACCAGCAGTAAACAGGACGATGCCGACGACGAGGGCAATAAAGGCGCCAGCGAGCCACGGCACGAACAACCGAGGGAGGGCATGCCAGGTTCGTTCCAGATGACGACCAACGACATTCGCCGCGAACAGTGGTCGAACGCCGCCAATACGCGTCTGAACCAGATAGCTGACACCCATGGCGATAAGTCCGTCAATGAGCACCCACCAATACCAACACAGCCCGTACGCACCGAAGTCGTATCCTAACAGTTCACAGTCATCTTCCGGTTCTTCGGCGGCCCCATTCACGTCATCGTCTTCGATAGTGACCGTATCGATGTCTAACTCCAGCGTGCGTGTCTGAACACCGTCATCATCGTCAGTCACGTACGTGAACGAAAACCGGTAGCTTCCGGGCTCACGAATCGTCTGGGAAGCACTGAACGGAAGCGTCTGATCGGGCTCAAGCACCGCCTCCTGTGCGTGGAATACCTCGCCATTCATCCGGTGTTCGACGATAACCGACCGTGGTTGTGTTCCGTTGTTTTTCAACTCAATTATCGAGGTTGCATTGACGCTGTTTGTTGGTTCAGTTTCCAATCGAGCATCGACGAGTTCGATACCAGCGATATCCTCAACCGGCTCTTCAAGTTCTGCATCTGGATCGATATCGTCTATCGGAACTTCTTCGATTTCTTCAACGGGGTCTGGGTCATCTGGGATATCTTCCGTTGACACGGTCAAAGAGAGCTGTCGAACTGCCGTTATCCCGTTGCTATCGGTTGCGCTGACGGTGAACAGATACGTGCCGGCTGCCGTTGGTTCCCCGGTAAGTTCGCCCGTCTGAGAATCGAGCGACAGACCCGGTGGAAGTGTTCCATCGATGACCGACCACGAAATCGGTGCAGCACCACCAGCGCGCTCAAGACGCTCGCTGTATTCGGTATTCAGTTCGCCGGCTGGGAGCGTTGTCGTTGTAATCGTCAGTCTGCTTGTGATTTCGACCGTCTGTTCTTGCGTCCACGTCGCACCGGTCGCATCGGTCACTTCTACGGTGAACGTGTAGGTACCTTCAGACGTTGGCGTTCCACTCAGCAAGCCGGTTTCGCTAAGCGTCAGCCCAGGTGGAAGTTCACCATCGACGATAGTCCACGTGTATGGGCCGGTACCCTCGGCCGATTCAAGCTGTTTGCTGTAAGCAACCGCTTCGTCGCCAGCCTCGGGTTGGGCGGGTGATGAGACGGCCGGTCGGTCATTGACCACAATCGTGAGTTCCTGCTCATGGGTCTCGCCATCTGCGTCAGTGATGGTGACAGTAAATGTGAAAGAGCCCGTTTCAGATGGCGTGCCAGTGAGACGACCATCCTCAGAGAGAGCCAATCCATCCGGCAAGTCGCCATCAGTGACCGACCAATTATACGGACCAGTGCCTCCAGCAGCGAACAGTTGTTCGTTGTATCCCTGCTGTCCGTCGGTCCACTCTGGAAGCGTCGCTGTTGTAACCGTCAACCCGTCGCCGACAGTGATTGTCACCTCTTGTGTCGTCGTTGCCCCTGTCTCGTCAGTTGCTTCGACGGTGAACGTGAAGGTTCCTGATTCCTCAGGAACGCCTGCAAGTTGCCCAGTTTCGTCATCAAGCGTGATTCCTGCTGGCAGGTCACCGGCGGTGAGTTCCCACGTGACGTTTCCAGTACCAGCATCGGAAACCAGTTGCTGGCTGTAAGAAACGCCAGCAACACCGGTCGAAAGCTCTGCTGGCGAACTGATTTCGAGC
>Ga0207421_10006887_pt1 | contig 12270 bp, 17 predicted proteins | sample SodLakKL_010_SED_4_FD_187542 | JGI IMG/M metagenome (GOLD analysis project Ga0207421, IMG submission 187542) | Alkaline sediment microbial communities from Lake Tanatar, Kulunda Steppe, Russia - 8KL_010_SED (SPAdes) (version 2) | ecosystem: Environmental > Aquatic > Non-marine Saline and... | reverse complement strand
CTAAATATGGAGCCTTATTACGTTTGCGAATGCCACCTTTTAGTGTGTTGCTCTTATATAGCTGACGGTTAGTGCGTCTTACTTGTTTTAGGATATATAGGTTCCCGAGTGGCTTAGGCTGGTCAACTAGAGCTTTTACAAGCTCCCGCCTCTACCGGCGGGGGTAGTTGACTTTCAAAATTTCCCTGGCTTCATCAGGGCTAGCAACATCCCGGCCAAGTTCCTTTGAAAGCCGGGCAATTCTTTCCACAAGCTGAGCATTACTTTCAGCCAGCTCCCCACGATGGTAGAAGATGTTATCTTCAAAACCAACCCTAACATGTCCGCCCATAACAAGGGCTACCGTCCCCAGTCGAAGTTCATGCCTTCCTACCCCGGCAACACTCCAGGTACTGTCCTGGGGCAGAGATTCTACCAGATATACAAGGTCGCGCACATCTGCAGGAATTCCCCCGGGCACTCCCATAACCAGGTCAAAATGAAGGGGATCGCTTACTAAACCTTTTTTCTGAAAGAAAAGGGCGTTTTTTATCATTCCCGCTTCAAATACTTCTATTTCCGGTTTTACTCCAAGTTCCTGCATGCGGCGGGCCAGAGCTTCAATATATTCGGGGGGATTGAAAAAAACATCCTTCCCGAAGTTTACTGTCCCGGTAGTAAGGGTTGCCATCTCCGGCCTTAATTCCAGCGGAGCAATTCTTTCTTCTAAGGACATACCAACGGCTCCACCGGTAGAAAACTGGACTATTGCCGGAGTTTTTTCTTCAATTAGTTCTTTGGCCTCTCCAAAAACATCCGGGTCCATAGTTGGTGTCCCATCTTCTTTTCGGACGTGCAAATGCATTATGGAAGCTCCAGCTTCATAAGCTTTTTGAGCTGATTCCGCCAGTTCCCGGGGGGTAATGGGAAGATTGGGATTATCCTCGCGGGTAGTTTCAGCTCCACACAAAGCACAGGTGATAATTGTTTTTTCCATCTCTATCAACCCCCTTTTCGCTGTCTTTCCCGGGGAACAACACATACCCCTTCGGCCCGGGCTACAAGTTCCGGTTCTTCTAAAACTTTTGCAGCCGAAGGATGTTCCCCTTCCGGGTCAGGAGCAATTACTTTATAAGCTTTAAACTCCATACGTCTCGAGGTATTACCAACCTTAGTTATCTTCCCCCGGGCTTCAATATAATCGCCGGCATAAACCGGGGCTTTAAATTCCACGTTCTCATAGGTTAAAAACAATCCTTCATCGCCATCATTGCGGATTAAAAGCTCAGTAGCCAAATCTCCAAAAAGCTGTAATAGGCGTGCCCCGTCAACAAGATTTCCGGCATAATGGGCATCAGCCTGAGACATCCGGATCCGGATTAATGCTTCCATACAAAATAGCCTCCTTTTCCTTAATTACCTTCTTCACCCTGTCGCCGGACAATTTCCTGAGCGATATAGGTAGCCACCTGACGGGGTACTGTTCCCGGGCCAAAGCCTGCGTCAAAACCCAGTTCCAGAGCCATCTCGTGGGATATTCGCGGACCTCCTACAATTAACAGGAAACGCTCGCGCAAGTTTTCTGCTTCCAGGAGTTCAATCAGGTTTGTCAGATTCTCCAGGTGCACATTTTTCTGTGTAACTACCTGGGAAGCAAGAATCACGTCAGCATCTGCCTCCACCGCTTTAGCGATTAAATCTTCGTTGGGAACCTGACTGCCCATATTTACTGTTTTAAACTGAGGGTACCGTTCCAGGCCATATTCACCGGCAAAACCCTTCATGTTCATAATAGCATCAAGTCCCATGGTATGGGCATCGGTACCGGTGCAGGCTCCAACCACTACCAAGGGCCTACCAACGTTTTCCTCGATATACCGATTAATCTCATAATAATCCATGCTCTCAACTTCAACCTGAGATACCTGAATCTGAGTAAGATCCACAAAAGCCGGTAGGCGCCCGTAAACAATATAGAAAGAAAATCCCTGGCCCAGATCACGGGAGTGAACAACCTCTGCGTCCTCCAGACCCATTTTTCCAGCAATTATTCGGGCAGCTTCATCTCCTTTAGGCCCGTGCTGAACGGGCAAAGAAAAGCTGGCCTGCACCATACCATCATTAAAAGTATCCCCATAAGCCCGGATCCTTTTTTCATCAATCTGCATGTCTATACCCCTCCCTTTCTTTCTCCATCTCTTCCAAGAAGGGATTGAAATATTTATCTCCTTGCTCAACAACACCTTCTAACCCCTTACCTCCAAAAGGTGAACGAGAAATACCAGCAAACCAGCCTTCTTCAATAGCCTCAGGTAGTCCCAGTTCGGCAATATCTTCCAGCATTTCTACAGCCTTATTCAGAACTTCCTGAGCACGGGTCTGAATTTTTCCGCCTTCCCGGAAAAATATTTCCTGACCGAGGCTGCGGGTATTATTCATTACATATCTGGCATTATCAATTGAAAGGATACGGTCGTGAATGTAGGGAGTATGGATGGCCTCAGTCAGCATACCTAGAAGCTGAATTTCCTGTCCGGTAACTACACTGGCCAGATTAAACATACCATTCATAAGATGCCCTCTGAAAATATCCCCGGTCATATACTTGGTCGGGGGCATGTATTTTAAAGGTGAATTGGGAAAAATTTCTCTGGCCATCTGGGCCTGAGCCACCTCATAGAGCCAGCCATCTTCTTTTTCCGGGTCCATTTCAAAAGCATGGCCAAGTCCCAGTTGATCCTCTCTTAAACCCGAACTCAAACCCATTTGCTCGTTAATAAACTGGGAAGCCAGAACCGTATGGGCTTCTTCAAAGGCATCGGCTGTAGTCAGGTAATTATCCTCCCCGGTGTTAATAATAACTCCAGCATAGCCGTTTATCATTCGGGAGAAATGCTGGTCAATAAAAGTCCTTCGCATATTAATATCCCGGAATAAAACTCCATACATGGCATCATTTAACATCATATCCAGCCGCTCAATCGCCCCCATTGCAGCGATTTCCGGCATACAGAGCCCCGAACAGTAATTAACAAGGTAAATATAGCGCCCCACTTCTTCCCCAACCTCATCAAGAGCCTGGCGCATAATCCGGAAGTTTTCCTGAGTAGCAAAAGTCCCTCCAAACCCTTCCCGGGTAGCTCCATAGGGAACGTAGTCCAAAAGGCTCTGTGCTGTTGAGCGAATTACAGCAACAATATCCGCACCCTGCTCGGCTGCAGAACGGGCCTGCAGGGCATCTTCATAAATATCACCGGTAGCAACAATTACATAAAGAAGAGGTTTTGGCCCCATACCCAGCTGTTCAAGAAATTTCTCCCGGCGACGCCGCTGTTCCTTGACCCACTCGAGGCCCTGGCGAACGTAAGGTTCCAGGGCTTTCCGGACTTCTTCATCACTGTATTCTGGCTGGTTTAAAAGGTCAATTTTTCCTTCCGCTACTTCTCGGCATAGTTCCTGAGGATCTTTGCCGGTGGCCAGAATACCCCTGCCAACCCAGTGAGCTACCCCCTTATCCAGGGCTTTTTCATCATGCAGTTTTTCCACCACCACATTGGGCAGAGGAACCTCAGCTACATCAATTCCATCAACCCCCAGAAGGCGGAGAATTGTTCTTTCCACGGCAACCGTGGTCTTTCCAGAAATATCTTCCATTACTCCTTCAGCAATGGAAGCCGCCGCAGTGCGTCCGCGCTTTACTTTTTCCTGGTCCAGATGGAGTTTTTTCTCCACTGCAATCCCTCCTTTTCTCTACTCAACTTCAATTTTTTCCTGGCCCCAACGCCCTACCCCGGCCACCACATCCATTATGGGAAGCTCGGTAATTTCCTGAGCCAGATGTCCAACTAGTTCCTCGGGGTCAAAATGGTAACGTTCGGGAGCAGTAGGATTAACCGTGATTCCAATGACCTTAATATTTTCTAAAACTTCTACCCGCCCTCCGCCGGCTCGAAACCTTTTCCAGATCATCGGATCCGCAAAAACCTTGGTCCCATCCTGTATTACCAGGCTGCCACTTTCCACAAAGCTGGGACTAAGTGAAACTTTCAGAATTTCCTCGGTCAACGCTCCGTTTAAAAATAGCTTTTCCACACCTTCTCCAAGGCGTGTCTCCAGACGGGGACCGATGCCAAAATTAGTAGGGGAATCCAGTTTGGACCATCGCCCATCTGTACCTAAAAAAACAATTCTGGCTTCCTCCAGTTCTTTTTCTGCCCTCTCTCGCAGGAAAGGTTCGCTGATTTTTGGTAAATTTAGAGTTTCCCAGCGGTATTTGGTCCGACGAACAATATTTTTTATACTCCTGCTGATAGAGGCCCCTGTTGCCAGGATTGTCCCATCAGAAACAGAGGGGGAAGCAGAAAGGACCCGATTAATAGCACCATCCATAAGGGCCAGGTCAGACCTTTCGATTAATAGATCTATTACGTGCTTGAGCTGTTTCTGAGTTCGGGGACCTACCAGCTCTACATTCCCTGCCCGGCGAACTTCGTACAGCTTTACTTCACCCAGGGGAGAATATATTCCGGTTGAGCTTATCGGACGGAGGAGGGCACGGCTGTTTTTTAAAGCATCCTCCGCAGTTACAATAACCATTCCCGCCTGAACATCTATTTTGGGCTTGGCCTGCCTGGTCAGGATATCTTCTTTTTCCCCGTCCCGACCCATAGAGGCAATCCCCACACGAAAATCGGCCCTAACGGCCTGTTGCACAAGCTTATTCAGGGTCACCGTTTTACCTACATTTTTTGTTAAGCCAATTATAGCCACTGAACGAAGCCTCTGCTGCAGTACCAGATCCAATAACCTCATAGCATCACCTGTAACTTTTAATCTCTCTATATACTCTTTTCTTGCCCTTTACAAAAGTTCCTTCTCCTCTTTCGACATTCATGGACAGTGTCGGGTTATTTTATTTCCTGATTCCAACTTATCAGTAATTGTCACTACCGTGCGGAACATTGCTCCAGATGGCTCTATATGTCGAACCCATATCCATATATAGGTTTTTGTCGGTGCTGTCGAAACTTCCACCATCCAGATTTGAACCCATCGACAATTATCTCCGCGGAAAAAATCCCATAAATGCAAAAAAATAAATTTTCTATTGTCCTATTTTATAGATCTAAAAAAATTTTTTCCTTCAGTAGCCCTAACCGCCAAAAAAACTCCGGGCAATGGTTACTGAAGCCAGGAATCCTGTGAGATCACCAATCAAACCCACAAGCACGGCGTACCTGAATCTCTTGATCCCCACTGAGGCAAAATAGACAGAAACTATGTACAGGGTGGTATCTGTGCTTCCGTGAATGGTAGAAGCAATTCTTCCGATTAAGCTGTCAGGCCCCAGGCGGTGAAACAGTTCTACCGTCATAGCCAGCGAAGCCATCCCAGAAAGAGGACGAACAATCCCCAGAGGAACCACCTCTCCGGGAATTCCCAGGGTGATTAATAGAGGTTTCAAAACACCAGTAAGTAGATCCAGGGCTCCTGACTCCCGGAAAATTCCAATTGCCACAAATAGCCCTACTATATAGGGAATTAGCTTTACTGCCAGCCAGAATCCTTCTTGAGCACCTTCAGCAAAAACTTCAAACACTTTGACACCTCTGGCCCAGCCCACCCCTACAATGCTCACAACAAAAAAGGGAATAGCCCAGGCAGAAACAATCTCCAACATTTATATTCCCTTCTTTCGTCCCCGTCTTCGGAATATAAAATCTGCAAAAAGGGCAGCAGTTGAGGCGCATAACGTAGCTAAAATTACCGGTCCAACAATTTCACTGGGGTTCTCCGACCCTGCAGCAGCCCGGAAAGCAATTACTGTCCCCGGAATCATGGTAACACTGGCAGTATTTATAGCCAGAAAAGTACACATTGCCTCGCTTGCAGTTTCTTTTTTGGGATTGAGTTTCTGCATTTCTTCCATTGCCTTAAGCCCAAAAGGAGTAGCCGCACTTCCCAGCCCCATAATATTTGCGCTGATATTCATAAGAATCGCTCCCATAGCCTGATGTCCCCGGGGAATGGTTGGAAAAAGAAGCCGGATTACAGGTTCCAGAAAGCGGGTTAAAATTGAAATTATTCCCGCTTCTTGAGCCACCCGGGCCAGGCCAAGCCAGAAAGCCATTACACCAATGAAGCCAAGGGCCTGTTCCACCCCATTGTTGGCAGCCTCGGCAAGCCAGCCGGTAACACTGCCGATTTCTCCATTAACCGCCGCCATCAGGATCCCCGTAAGGATAAAAAAAGCAAAAATAAAATTCATGCCCATTCTCCTTTTTTGCTATATCCTATGGTTAGTTCAAAATCAATATGCTTGGCATAGTTTTCAGTCTTGCGGGGCAAAATACAGGTGGAGGTGATAAGATGCCCCTGACTGAAAAAGAGCTGAGCTGGATCGAAGATCAGTTAGACCACGAACAGGTCATGATCAACAAATTTACCGAATACGCTGAAATGACTACAGATCCCCAGCTAAAATCCCTATGCCAGGAAATTGCTCAGCGCCACGAAAATCATTTCAATACTCTTCTGCAGCATCTAAAAACAAGTTAAAGGAGGTTAAAAATGCCGCAGAGATCAGGAAAAATGCAGGAAAAGGATATGATTACCGATGCTCTCTCAACTCAAAAATACCTGAGCAGCACCTATAATGATGCGGCCAATGAGGCCAGTAATCCCAAATTACGCCGGGATTTTATTAACATCTTAAATGACGAGCACAAAAACGAAGAAAAACTTTTTGACGCTATGAATCAAAAAGGATGGTACAGTCCTCAAAATGCGGATCAACAGAGAATAACACAGGCTTACAATAAATTTAGCCAGAAAACCGGTGGAAGCTAAAATAAACCTTACCTCCACTTTTTTTGAGCATAAAAAAGGTCCTGTAAAAACAGGACCTTAATACTTTTCGCAGTATATTTCAAAAAAGGCTTTGCCGTGAGCACAGGCCGGACAGAGTTCAGGAGGAGCATCTCCTTCATGCAGGTATCCGCAATTGGTACAGCGCCATTTTTCTGTTTGCTCCCGTTTAAACATTCGCTCTTTTTCAATCAGTTTCAGGTACTTTAAAAATCTTTCTTCATGCCCTACTTCCGCCCGGGCAATGGCGCGGAATACGGCGGCAATTTCATTAAATCCTTCTTTTTCTGCTGTTTCTGCAAACTCTTTATACATCTCGGAATACTCGTAATTTTCCCCGTCAGCAGCGGCTTTCAAATTAGCCGGAGTATCTCCTATACCTTCGAGGAATTTGAACAATCTCTTGGCATGCTGCAGTTCATGTTCGGCTGTTTCCAGAAAAACCTGGGCAACTTTATGGTAGCCTTCTTTTTTTGCCTGCTGGCTGAAATAAGTGTATTTGCTCCGAGCCTGAGATTCCCCGGAAAAAGCTGTCCACAAATTTTTCTCCGTCTGGGTTCCTTTTAGTTTGGACATTGTATAACCTCCGCTTCTAGTCTACTGGCTCAAAAAGATCTTTTGTAGCCCCACAAAGAGGACAAACCCAATCGTCGGGAATTTCTTCAAAGAGGGTTCCGGGTTCAACTCCATTTTCCGGATCTCCCTGTTCGGGGTCGTAGAGATATCCGCAAAGGGTGCATTCCCATTTTTTCATTTTTTCACCTCCTCTTCCCTTTTAAATTTCTACTTCCCCTTACATTTAAATTATCCTTCCCCTGGTAGAAAAAATTTAATCATAAAATTATGTTTGACAAATCTTTTAACCAGGAGTATAATAACAGATACAGAAATGAGAATGATTTTCAGTGAGGTGATACCTGTGTCTAAAAAAGTTGTGCTGTATTCTGCTCCTACCTGCCCCTGGTGTCTTAAAGCAAAACAATATCTGGAACAGAATAATATCGATTTTTCCGAACACAATGTTGCAGAAGAACCGGATAAGTACAAAGAAATGGTAGAAGCATCCGGCCAAACCGGAGTTCCTGTCCTTGCCATTGGGGACGAAGTTATCGTTGGTTTCAATCAGCCCAAAATTGAAGAGCTCTTGCAAAGCTAAACTCATCAAAGCAGGGGAAAAACCCCTGCTTTTTTAATAACCTTTTTTAAGGTCTACCCCGGTAGGTAGTTTCTCTCCTTTTTCGTAAGCCTCTAGATTTTTAAGGAAAATTTCCATCACTCTTTCCATGTAAACGGGGGTGGTGCCGGCCACATGGGGTGTAATTAGAACGTTTTCCAGATCCCAGAGAGGAGAATCTTCAGACAGGGGTTCTTCTTCAAAAACATCCATCCCGGCCCCTTTAATCCGGCCTTCTTTTAATACTTCAATTAAGGCCTCTTCGTCTATAATTTCGCCCCGGCCAATATTAATAACAACAGAATTTTCTCCCAACAAATCTAGTTCCCTGCCCCCTATTAGCTTTTTAGTTTCAGATGTAAGGGGGAGGGCTATTACCAGATAATCACTTTGCTTCAGTATTTCATCAAGCCCCTCAGGACCCAGAACTCGGTCTATTTCTTCATCCTCCCGAGCCCTGCTGGCCATAGCTATTACCTCCATATTAAAAGCCCGGGCTTTGCGGGCACAGGCCCTGCCGATATGGCCCAGGCCCAAAATACCCATGGTCTTTCCTTCCATCTCCTGCAAAGAATGTCTTTTCCATTTTTTCTCCCGTTTCTGCTTTTCAAAACGGGCCAGTTCCCGGGCAAAATAAAGGGCCATGGCCAGGACATGATCAGAAATGGTCTCAGAATGCACTCCCGTTGATTTGCTCATAACATAGTCTTTCTGATCCAAACCCCAGTCCCAGACACGATCCACTCCGGCACTTAAAAAATGCACCCATCGCAGATTTTTCATCCGGGGCAAAAGTTTTTTGAGCCAGGGGTAAAAAAAGGTTAGAATAATCTCATATTTTTCCGGTTCTTTGATTTCTTCAGGACCATAAACAAAATGAGTTTCAATGTTTGGAGCTTCTTTTTTTATTTTTTCTATCAGGAACTCTTCCTTCTTCTTTTCTGCTGAGGGCAGGGCAAATAAAACTTCTTTCCGGGTCAACCGGCCCACCTCCTTTTGTTTTTAAGGAAAACGGCTCAAAAATCTTAAAGACCATAGAGGAGGTCTTAAATCTACCTTTTCTCCTTTTAAAGCACTGTGCATAATTTTACGGGTAACCTTCCTGCGGGCAGCAAACATTGCTTCTCCGGCTTCACTGCTTGCCCGATTCGGAGCACCTATGTAAGCAGGGAGATTTCCGTCTGCAGCCCAGGAGGCAGTCCTTCCCAGATTTCGAATTTGGCAGGCAAGTTCTTTTTGACCCAGAAACCCAAAAAAACCTGCGGCTAAAGAAAAGATCCTCCCGGGTTCTGGAGGTGCTGCAGCCGGTAATTCCCGGTAATTTGCTCTTACCCACTCTCCGCTTTTAGCCAGAAGCAGGGATGTTTCATTGGTCCCCGCATGCAAATCCGTCATATCGCCACATCTTCCAGGCTTCAGCCCGGATTCTTCCAGAAACTCTTCTTCTCCTTTCATCATCAGGTCAAACTCTCTAGCAAAAGGATTGATAAGATAAAACCCAAAACGTTTATACAATTTTTTGCCTGCCCTCTCGCAGGCCAGAAGGTGGCGTGGGCCGCCATGATTATCGGCCAGAAATAAATATTTAAAACCAAGGCCAGCCAGCTTTTCCCCGTAAGAATTAAGGACTTTAAAAAGAACAGGCGCACCTACATCAATAGATCCTGCCCGGGGCAGGGCATCACTGCCCAGGGTCAAATCCGGCAGATTAACCGGAACATATTCAGGGTAATCTTCCTGCAGTATTTCCACCATCATCTCTTTTATCTCCTCCCCCAGGATTAAATCTGTTCCCAGAGGCAGATGTGGTCCGTGAGCTTCCAGGGGGCTTAGAACCATAAAAAATACGGTTTTTTCCCGCTCCAGACTTTCCAGTTCATCTTTAGTTAATTCCCTGTAATCAAGGGCATCGGCCATTAAAGTCCCTCCTTCGGGGAAAAATCATCCAGCTGGGTGAAATATAAAAGGATTTTTCAGTCTGTACATAGAATATTTATCCATTCCCTTATTAGCATAAGGTTTCCCTCATGTCGAAGATCCATCACCAATGGTACGGTTCACCCCGGATGATTTTAAAAGCCCTGTAAACCTGTTCTAAAAGAATAAGGCGCATCATTTCATGGGTAAAAGTAAGGGGGGAGAAGGAAAGGACGTAATCCCCCCTTTTTATTACCTCCTTATCCAGTCCGAAAGCTCCGCCGATTATAAAGCAGATGCGACTTTGTCCTCTTTTTTGCAGGTTCTGTATTGAGCGGGCAAGACCCCGGGATGTCATAAGTTTTCCCTCCCGGTCCAGAACAACGCAGTATTCATCCTTTGCAAGGGCATTAAGAATTAGCTCACCTTCCTGCTGCAAACACTTTTCAATATCGGACTGCTTGACTTTGCGGGGAGTTTTTCCGGGGGTAACTTCAATTTCTTCAAGATTCACATAGGGACGCAGGCGTTCTTTAAACTTTGAAATTCCTGTATGCAGGTAGTTTTCTCTGATTTTTCCCACTGCCACAATTTTTATTTTCAGCACGTTTAATCCTGAGGCGCCGCCTCTAGCTCTACTTCAATTTCTTTTCTTTCATCTCCGCGATAGATAGTCAGAGTAATGGTTTCTTCGATATCCCGGTTTTGAATATCCTGAACCAGAGCTTCCATGGTATTCATTTCTTCCCCGCTTACTTCCACAATTATATCTTCAGCCTGTAATCCGGCCCGGTCTGCAGGACTGTTGGGCATTACCCGGACAACAAACACTCCCTTTTCGATGGGCAGGTTGTATTCCCGGGCCATAGTTGAGCTTATGGTCCCTCCATAAATCCCAAGCCAGGGTCGGGCTACATAACCGTGTTCGATTAATTCTCCCGCTACCGCCATGGCATCTTTGATGGGAATAGAAAAACCAATTCCCTGGGCCTGCTGAATGATAGCGGTATTAATCCCAATTACTTCTCCAGCACCATTGATTAAAGCCCCTCCGCTATTTCCGGGGTTAATAGCCGCATCGGTTTGAATGACATCGGTCAGTTCAGTTCCTTCCCGGAGAGGTATACTTCGCCCCAGGGCACTGATTACCCCAACCGTTACAGAATTGGTAAGTCCATAAGGATTACCGATAGCTATAGCCACTTCTCCTACCCGAAGACGGTCAGAATCTCCAATACTGGCCACAGGCAGACTTTGATCGGTATCAATTTTGACTACAGCTAAGTCGGTAACATCATCGGTTCCAATTACTTCTCCCTGATATTCCCTTTCTTCTTCACCCGGTAAAATAACCGAAATCCGGCTTGCATTTTCTACAACATGATTATTGGTTAAAATATAGCCTTCTTCATCAAAAATAACTCCCGAACCTTCACCGGGAACCTCATGCCTGAACTGACGCAGGAAAAAATCATAACCTACCTGTTCTCTGATAGTAGTTATCTTTACCACAGAAGGGCCTGCCTCTTCTACTATCTCCACCAGGTCTTTTTCCAGAGCGGGATGTGAAGCCAGGTTTTCCACAATTTCTTCTTCACGGTTTTCGGTTTCCGAGTTTTCCTCCGTAATAATGACCTCTTCCTCTGGAGAATTGGAATTGCTGTTATTCACCTCTAAACCAGGCAAAATAAAAGCTGCAAATGCCCCTCCCAGCAGGAGAAAAGCTATAAGTAGAGTAACATAAATAGTAACCGAATTTTTAAACATTACAATCACCCCCTGTTTATTATGATACTTTAACCGGCCGGCTGGCACAATGTCTTTCAGCTATGGAAAGAGTTCCTTCCCCTTCCCAGCCACAATCTTTTAAAATATTTTCTACCGTTATCCGGGCCACATCAGGCACATTGTTATCGTGGCTGAGATGGGCCAAAAATATGTGAGCTGGCTTTCCATCCAAAACCCGGCTTAGTAAAAAGCCGCAGTCGTCATTGGATAGATGTCCTTCCGGACCCCGAATTCTTCTTTTAAGGTATGGAGGGTAAGGGCCGTTGGCCAGCATATCCGGATCATGATTTGCCTCAATGATAAATACGTCTGAACCCCTTATTCTTTCCTCTATTTCCCCGTTTATCTCCCCCAGGTCTGTAACAACTGCAATCTGTTTTCCCTGCCAGCGGATAACAAGGCCAACAGGGTCCGCAGCATCATGAGGAAGGGAGAAAAAATCAAGCTCAAGCTTTCCAAAGCTCAGCCCGGGTAACAGCAATTTTTGCCTGGATGGAGGTATTCGCTCCAGAACTTTCTCCCCTGCAGCCCAGGTCCTGGGCCGG
>Ga0207421_10006886_pt1 | contig 12271 bp, 13 predicted proteins | sample SodLakKL_010_SED_4_FD_187542 | JGI IMG/M metagenome (GOLD analysis project Ga0207421, IMG submission 187542) | Alkaline sediment microbial communities from Lake Tanatar, Kulunda Steppe, Russia - 8KL_010_SED (SPAdes) (version 2) | ecosystem: Environmental > Aquatic > Non-marine Saline and... | reverse complement strand
TTAAAAACTACCCTCAAACATAAACACGCAATCGCGCAAGAGAGCAGCTTAAATCCTTACTCAGTTCCTGCCCTGTTCAATTTTCAAAGAGCGGTAAACCATTGTCTTTGATTTGTGTTCCCAACCAACGACTTATATATCCTAACACGGCACCATTTTGGTTGTCAATATCATTTTTCCCCAAAAAACTATTATATTATAAATATTTTTTTGCGACACAACCGGTGCAAGTGTGGCACAACACCGGAGAGCGTTTTCAGCCCCTATCACACCTGGCCATCGCGAGGTCTTAAAGTTGGAAATAATATTACTTCCCTTATAGAAGTAGAACCTGTCAATAACATTATAAGCCTGTCTATCCCAATACCCAGGCCTCCCGCAGGAGGCATTCCGTATTCCAGTGCAGTAAGAAAATCTTCATCCATCATGTGCGCTTCCTCATCGCCTTTTTCCCTTTTTGACATCTGAGTCTCAAATCTTTTTCGCTGTTCCTGCGGATCGTTTAGTTCGGTAAAAGCATTGGCTATTTCATTTCCCAGGATAAACAATTCAAATCTAGAAGTAAAACGCGGGTCTTCTTTGTTTTTCTGGGCCAGTGGAGAAACTTCAACCGGGTAATCTTTAATAAAAACCGGCCCTTTTAAATTTTCCTCACATAAGGTTTCAAACACTTCAGCCATTACTTCCCCCCAGCTGGATTGAGCAGATACTTTTACTCCTTTTTGCCATGCCGCCTCCCGGGCATGCCGGTCATCTTCAATAGAGGCAAAATCCAGACCGGTATATTCTTTAACTATCTCCATCATGGTAACCCGGGGCCAGGGAGGAGCTAAATCAACTTCTTCGCCTTTCCAGGTTATCACCGTGGTACCAAGAACATTTTTGCTCAATTCTACTAAAAGCCTTTCTGTAAGTTCCATCATGTCCAGGTAATCGGCATAAGCCTGGTAAACTTCGAGGGTTACAAACTCGGGATTGTGAACAGTAGAAATACCTTCATTCCTGAAAACTTTGCCCAATTCATAAACTTTCTCCATTCCACCCACCAGCAGGCGCTTGAGGTACAGCTCCGTAGCAATACGTAAATACATGTTTACTCCCAGGGCGTTGTGGTACGTGCTAAAGGGGCGGGCATTTGCTCCCCCGGCTATGGGAGACATCATGGGAGTTTCTACCTCGAGAAATCCTTCCCGGTTTAGCTGATCACGTATTTCCTGAATGATTTTACTTCTAAGTATAAATATATCTTTAACTTCGGTGTTTACTACCAGATCCAGGTACCTCTGCCGGTAACGGAGCTCTACATCTTTTAACCCGTGCCACTTTTCAGGAAGGGGTAAAAGAGACTTGGTTAGCAAAGAAAATCTCTCTACCGCTACCGTAGTTTCTCCTTTCCTGGTTTGGAATACAGTTCCTTCTACCCCGATAAAATCCCCAATATCAGTTAAACCAAAAATACCGTAAGCTTCTTCTCCAACCCCGTTAACATTTAAATATACCTGGATTTGCCCTTCACTGTCTTGGACGTGGGCAAAAGTGGCCTTTCCATGCTCCCTTTTGCTTACAATGCGTCCTCCCACGGTTACTTTCTTGTTGTCCGTGGAAGGAAACTGGTCAATTATCTCCCGGCTTTTGTTTTGTATGCTTATTTTTTCTCCTCTATAGGGGTCACAGCCTTTGTCGTAAAGTTCTTTTAGCTTGTCATAGCGTGATTGAATAAGATCTTCTTTTTGACTCATGTTATTAGCCTCCACGAACTACTATTTTACTTCCAGTATTTTGTGCTTGACTACTCCGGCAGGAACTTTTACTTCTACTATTTCACCTTCCGATTTTCCTAAAATGGCCTGCCCCACCGGGGATTCGTTTGAAATCAAGAAATTAGAGGGATCCGCCTCTGCTGTCCCTACAATAGTATATTCCCAGTCTTCATCATATTCCATATCTCTTATTTTAACCGTAGACCCCAGAGTTACTACCGTATTTTCTTCATTGTTTTCCTTTTCCATTATGCGTGCATTACGCAGCATTTTTTCCAGGGTAGCTATCCTTCCTTCAATAAAAGCCTGCTCGTTTTTGGCATCTTCGTATTCCGAGTTTTCACTTATATCCCCGAAAGATATGGCTTTCTTTATCCTGGCAGCAACTTCTTTCCTTTTAACCGACCTCAGGTGGCTTAATTCTTTTTCCAGTTTCTCCAGTCCACCCGGGGTTAAAATTACTTCTTCATTATTGGACATATTGGACATGTTAGCTCCTCCAGTATAAATTGTTTTCCTGGCAATCAATTTCATTATATGCACCACAGCCGGGCATTTAAAACAAATATAATAGTGTCAAGGTTCACCTTGACACATATTGCTTTTGGGCTTTGATTTGCTTTTTCACTCCCGACTTGGCCAGTATTTTAAAAAACATTATAAAATACAGCCTACATAATGTCAATAATAATGCTCGTTTTACTTCGTTTCAGGTTGTGCTCTTTTAAACTAAAAAACAACTACACAGGCATCTACTAACATACAGAATATCAATTAACAATTTTTTTTAAACCTCTTTTATTGCCTTGCAATCAGGGCTCTTTGCCTTATTTTTTCTATTTCCTCCTCGGTGACAGCTTTTTCAAAGCTGCGGAAGCCCGCCAGCTTAAACCCGTGCTTTTTTGCCAGCCCGGTTATTTTTTCTACCTTGTCTATACTGATCTCCCTGCCCAGGGTATAGCTTTCCCATTTTCCTTCCAGGGCAAGGATCATGGTTTCTGCCATACAGGCATAAGCAGTGCGAGGGGGGAAACCAAAATTAAAATTAAAATTTACATCACCGGGAACATCTACCACCCCGCCTTCCAGGACCAGCACATCGTCCCTCTTCTGCGCTACCGATACTGAAACATCCCGGGGACGGGCTACATCACATACCACAGCACCGGGTTTAAGGTCATGGGGCTCCACCAGTGTATCTTCAGAACCGCTTACGGCAACGACTATATCTGCCCTGGGCAAGGATTTTTTTATATCGGAGGTTACCTTGACTGAAGTCCCGGTTTCCCGGTATATATTATCAGCCGCGTGTTCCAGTTTTCTTTTATCACGGGCCATCAGGGTCAGGTAGCGTACTCCTTTCTGGGACATGAGCCGGGCGCATACATTTCCTATAGATCCGGTAGCTCCTATAACCGCACACTCAGCATCTTCCAGGTTAACACCCATTAATTTGGCAGCCCTTTCCACACCTTCCATGGCCGTAGCTATAGTATAGCTGTTTCCGGTAGTTACCGGTATATTTAAATTCCTGGCTACAGTAACCCCAGCATCACCAACCACGGAAGTCATGGCGCCCAGGCCAACAATTCGTGCCCCAAGTTTTTCAGCATGCTTCCCCGCCTTAATTATTTTCTTTATCGTATACCCGGCTGGCAAATTAACCATCTGGTCAGAAGTCATGCTCACGGAAACAAAATAACCGCTGGTACTTGCGTGCGGCGAGGCCACGCCGGTAATTTCCGATACTTTCAAAGGAGGCATGCGCCTTATCAACCCTTCTACTAAAGGACGCGGCCATTTCCGCATAAAATTAAACTTCCTAAAAATGTCTTCAAGGGAAATGGGATGAATGATAAAAGCAAATTTACTCATAGGTTCCTCCTTAAAAGACTAATTTAAATGAACTACTCGAGGCTGAATATCCAGTCTCTCTAAAATTTGGCTGTATTTTTCAGCTGTAAGTTCCCTGTCGCTGCCATCAAGGCAAATTAAAATTGCTTCCATAACGTTGGTGCCAAAAGATCTCCCTTCCAGTTCAGGGGTAGTTGTAACCAGGGTTTTTATTTTCCTTGCCTGAAGGTAATCCAGGTCATCCCTGGTAACTGAATTGGTTATTATGGTTTTACCTGGTAACTCCAGAGGCATGTTTCTTTTTATAAAGTGAAAATCGCCGGCTATTATATCAGCCTCCTGAAAATAACGGGTATGGCTGGGCTTATTAATATCCTGCTTACTACCGGTAGGATAAAGCAAACTAAAAGGAAGCAAGCGAATCACCGGGACTATTACCCTTGCCACGCGGGCTACAGTTTTTAAATTATAAAGAGGCACAGGCAGGTGCAGGGCAAAGAGTATATCCCCATATATCATACGGCAACCTTCCTCTTCCAGGGACTGTGCCATACCTAACCTGTCCATGGCGGACATTAACAAAACCGTGGGGTTATCGTTAAACATTTCCCTGTCTTCTGCTACTTGCTTTATGACCCTACGCTCCAGGGTATTTTTTAAACCGGAGCCATCAACCACGGGGGTTTTATTAGCCGCTTTTACAATCTTTTGAGCATCTCTAAACTCATAACGTCGGTCCACTGCATATATATACCTGTCCATTCCTCCCAGTCCAAAAGCATCTACAACCCCGTCATTTTCCCTGATGAACCTGATCATTTTTTTCATGTCCCCGTCAGTGCCTACCCTCTCCACCCTACACTTGGTATTTAAAAGATCCAGTTCCACGGTATGATCTCTTTTGCTGGACCCGAGGCTTATACTAACCACTCTCTTCACCGGTATTTCCCCCCTATTTCTCCTTGTACTTTACCTAAACTTGCTCGAGGATATCCTTTAATACATAAGCAAGTCTTTCCGCTTCGATGATGCAGTCTTCCTGCAGGGGCGTAGTTCCAATATTTATGTGAAATACCTGGTTATCCAGAAGCGCAGTTGCTATTTCATGCCATTTGCCGGAAGTCAGCAAAATAACCACGTCAAATTCCTTTAAATAATTTATTTTTTCTATAACAAAATTAAAAAAATCCAGCGCCTGCTTCCCGTTTATTAATTCCCATCTTTCCCGGTTGTCTAAAAGCCATATATATTCAACTCCGGCATCAGCAGCTATTTGGTAAAGCTCCTCTTTATTGCCTACAGGAAACCCAATTACGGCAACTCTGGTGCCCCTGCTAACCTCTCCTATCTTCTCCAGGCGGGATATAAAAGTACGGTCCACATTTAATTTTTCCGCCACACTATCCTGGGAAAAGCCTTGTTTACGCCAATCTAAAATTCTGCCTACCACCATATTAATTTTTTCCCTGCTGATTAACTTGCTTCCTACCCTGGTTAAATCATTAAATGTCTGCATATATAACCCCACCCTTGTGCACAAAAATGTATAAAAGAATTTTACATCAAAATGTAGAATAACGCAACTGTTGTAACCGCTTATATTAGCATAATATTAACTACATTCTCCCCAAAATACTCCCCAAAATACTCCCCAAAAAAGCAGCTTGGGCTGGCCAAATTTTACTCCCGACATCAAGTGGGCCAACATCCTGTAAAGTTACACATGAAAAAACAAAAAGGACGCTTATAAGCGTCCTTTTTGTAATCAGCCCACCTCATGTTAATTCTAAAATTTAAGTTTCCTGTAAAACAATCTGGTGATCTGTTAAAGCCAGTTTTTTGATATAAGCTTTAACATATTTCTGCTCCCCAAGCATACCTATTAAGGTTACTCCATCACCTTCCGGTATGACTTCACTTACATCCTCCATGAAAAGTTCTTTTTCCCCGTTTCTTAAAATATAAGCGTTAGATTGACACATAAGTTTTCCGCACTCCTTCCTCTTTCCTAAATTTTAAACCTGATGCAGCAGTGACAATACTTCACTTTTAAATTCTTCCCTGTTATTAATTCTATTTAAATTTTGTTTAACCCTGTTTGCATTTCTTATCCCCTTCAAATACCACTTGGCATGCCGGCGCATTTCTTTAACTCCGGTAATTTCCCCCTTGAATTCTACCAGGAGCTTCAAGTGGTGCAATAATTTGTATATTTTTTCTTCTGCAGAAGGTTCCACCTTTTCCCTACCCTGCAGCACAGATTGGGTACGAGAAAAAATCCATGGATTTCCCCTGGCCGCCCTTCCTATCATTACTCCTTCGCAACCGGTATAGTTAAGCATGTTTACCGCATCGCCGGGAGAGCAAACATCCCCGTTGCCTATAACGGGAATACTTACACGGGTTTTTATTTTTTTTATAATACCCCAATCGGCCTCACCAGAAAACCGCTGTTCTACTGTTCTGCCATGCACGGAAACTGCCGCCACCCCGACTTTTTCAGCAGCTGCAGCAATATCAACCGCCGCATCTATATTTAAAGCTTCCCAGCCCCGTCGAAACTTTACGGTAACCGGAACATCCACTTTTTTAACTGTCCGTTCCATCACCCTTGAAGCCAGATCCGTGTCCCTCATAAGCCAGGCACCCGCCCTGTTTTTTAATATCTTGGGCACGGAACAACCCATGTTTATATCGATTATATCTGCACCCGCATTTCTTGCTACTACAGCCCCGCGGGATATTGTGTCCGGATCAGAACCAAAAAGCTGGACTGATAGGGGACGGTCATCCCCGCCTATATAAAGGTAACTGCGCAGATATTCTTCCGGGCCGTTTAATAACCCCCTGGCACTAACCATCTCTGAAAAAAGGAGACCGCATTCGTGCTGCTTGCAAATAGACCTGAAAGGATAATCGGTAATTCCAGCCATTGGTGCCAGCACAAGTTTATTACCGGTTATAACTTTACCTATATCCACTGGATGCACCGTTCCTTTATGAGCTAAGCATGGCTCTGTACAGTTTCAATGTCTTGCAAGTTTACCCTTCCGGGAAGCACAAACAACTCTTCACCCGGCACCTCCAGTATTTCCACGATCTTTTCCAATAATTCCGGAGCCGGTTTTTTGACCCCTCTTTCCATGTTGCTCAACAGGCTTACAGATATGCCCAATTTGCAAGAAAGTTGCTGCTGGGTCATACCTTTTAGCCTGCGTAGAGCTTTAATTCTTCTACCCACTTCAATCGACATCATCTTCCCTCCCCAGAATTTCTCAAGTTATATTATTCGACATATATCTGCCACCTCCTCCTGATTCTCTTACTTTTATTGTCGACCGGTTAAATATTTGTCATGATGTGACTATTTAAGGCTACTTCACCACAGTTTTGCACCCGGCCAGTTATACCGCCTTCACAATCGTTTACTTTAAAAATAGTTGCCTTGGTTATAATGGTTATAATGGTTATAACCATTATACTTCGGCCACACTTACAGTTCATGTTAGTGCAAAAACAGCTGCTGACATTTATATCTGCCAGCAGCTGTTTTAAAACAAATTTCACCCATCTTTAATTGCATCTTAAATCTTACCACTTAAAAATTAGTAATACAGGTAGTTTATTCTCGGTCAGTTTTTTTATTAACACTTTTAAAAATTACCATTCTTATTAACCAGGATATAGCCAAAAACACACCCAACAGTAATAAATAATGTACGGTTTGCAAGCTAACTCATTCCTTCCTTCCTTCTACTTATGCTATCTTTAATTTATAGCATAAAAGCAAATAACAGATTTGTCAATAAAATTAACCAAAATCAACCACAAGTTATTTTTTTCTCAAATTTAACGGTAATACAACTTCAGGTACTTTCCTGCTATATTTCATCCAGAAGCTTGCTTATAGTTCGCCATACGCCTCTTTGGTTAACATCTGCTTTAACAGTGTGGTCTCCCCGCTGGTTTTAAATTCAGATAACATTTGTAAGGCTCCCTGGTAATTTTTGTTAATTAATTGTAATATATACCCTGAATAATCAACCTGGTTTATCTCCTGTTCCCATATTTCCCTGTCGCCTTTTTGGTAATAAGAAGATTTCATGATTTTTATTAGTTTTTCTTTTTGCGGGCTCATTTCCAAAATATAAAGAAGCGGAAGGTTAATTCTTATATCTTTCGGGGTTTTTCGAAGCCACTTTGGATAACTGCGTTGGAAATAGTTCAACTCTTCCTTTACCTGTCTGGCAATACCCATATAATGTGCAAAATATGCTATTTTTTTCACTTTTTCCTGCGAAACTCCGTTATGCCAGCTTCCCAGTGAACCACACAGGGCCAAAAGTGAAGCGTACCTGTAACTTAATTTTTGAAGATATTTCTTTTTAGCACCCGGGGTATTGTGGCTTAAAGAAGGTTTAATAAACTCCGCTTCTACATACCTGGTAATAACTTCGGACATCCCTTTAATAACCTGGGGAGTTTCGTATGCCAGGGATAAAGCTTCACTAAACAAGTAATCTCCACCCAGCAAATCAGAAACATTTACCGGTATGCTGCCGGCAGGCTCCCTGCCGGCAAATTCATGGGATAAAAGAGCCAGGTGCAAAATTTCCAGGGCGATTGCAACCCGGGTGGCTTCGCGGTTAATCTTTTTAACCCCTTGCAGGCGAGAAGATAACAAAAACAGACCAGAACATATCCTGTTTTGATACAAATACATTATGCTGGTCAAAGAATCTCTAATAGAAGCAGGGGAGCGGGTTACTACTTTTTTTAATTCTTCCTCTATATTTTTATACGGCGCTCCCAGGTGTTTTTCCAGTTCTTCCTGTAAAGAGTCTTTACCAGACCTGAAATGCTCCACTTTGGTATTAAAATCAATAACTTTGCCTTTCATGGTTAAATACACCTTCTGCCAATATGTTTACATTAATTAGTATGATTTAATACAGTGGAGTTTATACGTAAACTACCCCTACTCCCGCTTTCGCTTCGCTTAGAGGCGGGAGAATTCTTAGCAATTTACTTAAAATCACTAAAAATATTAAAAACACTTCAGCCGGGTTTGGCTAACCATGGCGTAACTACCCGGGCCTGATAAATAACTTTATTACGATTTTGCACCGGCACCTCCTTCCAAATTACCGCGGCCCGTTCATGACCAGGTTACAGGCTTGAGCTTATAAACTAACCGGCAAATTGCTCCCGGGAGGTATTATCCAGCTGTTTATTAAGGTCCCTGGCAAAAGTCTCGAGTTTTTGGGCGTAATCTGATAACTCCTTAACTGAAGATGCTTGCTGTTGAGTTGCCGATGCTATATTTTCGCTGCTTGCTTCCAACTCCTCTATCATGGATGCTATTTCCTGAACGTTGTTGGAGACTTTTTGAGTAAAATCGACTATTTCTTTAAAGCTCCGGCCAGTTGCTTCAATGACTTCCGCGCTCGCTTCAGCTTCACCAGTACTGTTTTTTACCTCTTTCACCACGGTTTCCGATTCCACCCTGTTTTCCTCTGCCAGCTGGCTGATTTCCTGGGCCGCCTGCTGCGTCTGTGTGGAAAGTTTTCGAACCTCTTCCGCAACTACCGCAAAACCCCTGCCGTGTTCACCCGCCCTTGCAGCTTCAATAGCAGCATTCAACGCCAATAAATTGGTTTGATCCGAGATTTCATTAATAGTAGTCACCAGTTCCCCTATTTTCTGCACCTTCTGTACAAAAGAACTTACCAGCCCATGAACATGGTTCGCGGCATTTCTTATGTTATTAACTTGCCCCAGAGCATTTTCTGCATTTTTACTGCCTTCCACAGACTGTTCCGTCATGTCCTGGCTTAAAGAAGAAGTTTCACCGGCTCTTTGGGAAAGATTTTGAGTGCTGGAAGAAAGGTCGTTGGTAGTGGAGGCTACTTCCTGTATCGAGGAATCAAGCGTCCGGGAAAATGTGGTGATGCTTTCACTCATACCGGTAACTTCATTGGCTATTTCACGGGCCCTTGCTACTACTTCCTCCAGTTTTTGGTGGGCAGCCTCGGATTCATATTCTTTTATCATTAGATTATTAACCAGTTTGCTACTTTGGTGAATCAAGAAAATAACAAAGCCGCATGCCACCAGAAAAGTAACCGGATTACCAATCATTTCTCCCATACTTATATCTTCCAGACCTCGCCCGGGAACCTTCCAGAGAAAAAACATATGGGCGGGAAAAGAAAGTCCCAATGCCACAACTGCCATTACAGTATCGTAATACATGCCGGCCAGGCAAAGCAATACAATCCATACGGCGGTATAATACATTCCCAGTTCCATAAACCACACCAGGACAGATAAAGCCAGCCAACAGGCTAAAAGCAGCACATACTTCCAGTAAGGCCTGTCTTTAAAATAACGGCCCAATACATGTACCACCAGCATTATCAAAAACATGGCACCCATGGCAGGCAAAAAAGAATCCATATCCGTCTGTGCCGCCTCTATCATGTTAGTAAACATGATTACCACAAAAGCAAAAAACAACAACGCCCACAACACCCAAATAACAGTGGAATTGGTTTGACTCTCCTGACCGATATTAAATTTCATTTGCTTTCCCTCCTTCATCCCGGGCAGTTTGTCTATTTTTTAAAATTTCTGTTAAAAACAACAGGAATCCTGCAAATTTTAATGAAAATAATACACAGAACACAGAAAAACGTACGGTTAATACCGTACGTTTTATCACAGTTTTATAATCTCCTTCAGGTATTATAAGCCTTTTAACTTTTTAACTATTCCTTACTCTACCGGCAAGTAGACGGGCTGTTCGTTCAACAACACGTTTTCTATGCGCTCTTCTTCTACCGGTAATTCTTCAGCATCCATAACTGTTTCTTCCAGGGGTATTCTTTCTTCATCCGGATGCGGGTAATCTAGAGTATAATTAACTACCAGGGTGCCGGCCTGAACTTTCAGGGATACGATGTCTATGTAATAACCGCTGGAAGGGCGATCCTTCCATTTCAGAACAATTTCTTCATCTTCTATTTGGTAAGAAATTTCTCCCCCTCTTATCTGGTCTATTTCCTCTTCTTTTTTCGGTAGCTGTTTGCTGTCATCAGGATATGTAACAATAGGAAGTACCACCTCTCCGGGTTGTGGCGGTTCCAGCACATAATTAACATAAAGTATGCCTTCTACAAAGTGCAAATCATCAAGGATGTCTACTGAATACCCGGAGGTAGGCCTGTTGCCCCACTCTACCACCACTTTTTCTTCTTCAATTTTTATTTCTACCTCATCTCTGTCGCTGCTTTCTTCTCCCCTTAGTTGAAAAGCACCGGCAGCATCCTCTCCGGTTGCCAGCACAGCTAAAAGTATAAATAACAACCCCACACACAAAGTAAGCATCCGTATATTTTTCATTTTATCACCCGGCCTGTTTTTCATATTTTAAGTAACGTAATTTAGCAAATACAGACAATTCTTAACTAACCTTCTTATTTTTATAATAAAACAGGCCTGTCCAAAAATCAAGTCAAAATTTTAGCCGATTCCCCGGGCATTTACTGCTAAAACGGGGGTGGGTTCCATTGTCTTCCATTTTCTACAGTTCTTCAGGTTTTACTCTCTTAAGAATATCATTTCTCCGCTCTTGCATTAAATTATAATCCAGGTAATATTCCTTTTGATCATAAGCTTCTTTAAACTGTTCTCTGTATTTCCTGGAACTAAAATACTCCTGCATACGCCTGGATACGGGAAATATTTGCTCCGAAGACTCGTAATCCTGGGGCTCGCCGGTAGATTTATCAATTATAGTTTTGGTTATCATACCCCACGACAAGTCTACCAACGAATAATGACTTAAATCCCTTAATATGGCTTTTAAAATCGCCTCGTGGATTGGGTTAAAAAACCTGAATTTACGGGAATACATGACCGCTCCGTGGAAATGTTCCGGCACGTCCATAAAACCGTCTTTTACCACCTCTTTCGCTACATGGTACATTATCTCCATCAAATAATTCAAGCTTCCCAATCCCGGTTTTTTCTGCCTGGGTAGCTGAGGTTTTTCCGGATCAAAATCTTCAAACGGGTTTTGAGCGTAAAGCCATTCTATTACCACCATATCCAATACAAAAATATCACTGCGTTCTTCAATAAATCGTTTTTCCGGCACAAACCTGGATTCAGAAACTCGAAGGTTAATTAATATATTCTCCGGGGTGTTTTCGCGGTAGTAAATTTTTAAGTGATTAATTAATGCTTCATCAACATTGATTTCCAGGTGAAGTTTATTAAACCCCTTAGACTCCAGGTGTTCCACTAACCCCACAGTTTGCATCAAATTTAATATATCTTCCTTGCTAAATTTCTTTAAAAACTTGACTTCACCTTCAGAATAGTAAGAAGCATTATTAAAACCACTCTCTATATCCAGGTCAGAGAAAGCACCGGAAAGCGCGTTTGACTGATCTGCAGGTTGAAAATACTTAAGCAGGCTCTGCTTGCTTTTCAACTTTTGCCGGCTCCTTTAAATAAATTTTCTTCAAACTTAATATAGCATACACTGTATAATATGGCAATCTATAACTTGCCATTCAGGCATCAACAGCAAAATTTCCCGGAAAGCACGAAAATACCCAGTTAAAATTCCTGATCTATATAACTTAAAC
>Ga0207421_10006885_pt1 | contig 12278 bp, 12 predicted proteins | sample SodLakKL_010_SED_4_FD_187542 | JGI IMG/M metagenome (GOLD analysis project Ga0207421, IMG submission 187542) | Alkaline sediment microbial communities from Lake Tanatar, Kulunda Steppe, Russia - 8KL_010_SED (SPAdes) (version 2) | ecosystem: Environmental > Aquatic > Non-marine Saline and... | reverse complement strand
TGGCCGGCTACACCACCTGGCGGGTGGGCGGGCCGGCGCGTCGGCTCTGCTGTCCGGCCGGCCGCGACGGGCTGGTCGACTGCCTGGCGCGCCTGCCAGCCGACGAGCCGCTGCTCTGGTGTGGTCTGGGCAGCAACCTGCTGGTCCGCGATGGTGGCGTGGCAGGGACGGTCGTCCTGACCCAGGGGGGGTTGGACGAGCTGGTGGTGGGGGCGCATGGCCGGGTCCACGCGGAAGCCGGCGTGGCGTGCGGTCGCCTGGCTCGGGCGGCAGTCCGGGAGGGGCTGGCCGGGCTCGAGTTCCTGGCCGGTATCCCGGGCACCGTGGGAGGGGCCCTGGCCCTCAATGCCGGCGCCTGGGGCGGCGAGACTTGGGAGCGCGTGGTCGAGGTCGAGACCATCGATCGCCAGGGGCGCATCCGGCGGCGGGGCCCGGCCGATTTCCGGATCGGCTATCGCAGTGTGGCCGCCCCCGCCGGCGAGTGGTTCCTAGCCGCGACCTGGGAACTGCCCCCCGCCGATGCGCAGGTGCTCCGCGAGCGGGTGCGGGCGCTGCTGCAGCATCGCAACGCCGTGCAGCCAGTGGGGCAGCCCACTTGCGGTTCGGTCTTCCGCAATCCCACGGGGGATGCGGCCGGGCGGCTGATTGAGGAGGCCGGTTTGAAGGGGGCGCGGCGCGGCGGTGCCCGGGTCTCCGAGCGCCACGCCAATTTCATCATCAACGAGGGTGGCAGTGCGGCGGATATCGAGGGGCTCATGGCGCAGGTCCGGGAGCGGGTTGCTGTGGTGCACGGGGTATGGCTGGAACCCGAGGTTCATGTGATCGGGGAGGTGCGGCCATGACTGGTATTCCGGATCCGCAGCGGGTCGGCCGCGTGGCGGTGCTCATGGGGGGCACTTCCGCCGAGCGGGACATCTCCCTGCGCAGTGGCGGGGCGGTGCTCGCCGCGCTGCAGCGCCGCGGCTACGACGCCGAGGCCTACGACCCCCGTGACCGTGCCCTGGAGGGGCTGCGGGGCTACGACGTGGTCTTCATCGCCCTGCATGGGCGGGGGGGTGAGGACGGTACGGTACAGGGGCTGCTGGAGCTGCTCGGGGTGCCGTACACCGGCAGCGGTGTCCTCGGCTCGGCGCTGGGCATGGACAAGTGGCGCTGCAAACGGCTCTGGCAGGGTAGTGGACTGCCCACGCCGGCGGGTCAGCTGCTCACCAGCGAGTCTCCGGTGCTGGCCGAGGGGCTGGCGTATCCGGTGATCGTCAAGCCGGTCCGGGAAGGGTCGAGTCTGGGCATGACCCGGGTTGACGGGCCGGCGCAGCTGGCCGAGGCCTACCGGGCAGCGGCGGCCTACGACGATACAGTCCTCGCGGAGCAGTGGGTCGAGGGCGAGGAGTACACCGTGGCGCTGCTCGGCGATCGGGCGTTGCCGTCGATCCGGCTGGAGACATCCCACGCCTTCTTCGACTACGCCGCCAAGTACCAGGCCGACGATACCGGGCACCACTGCCCGAGCGGTCTGGGTGCGGACGAGGAGGCGGAGCTCGGCGCGCTGTGTCGCGAGGCCTTTTCCGCCAGCGGCGGCAACGGTTGGGGGCGGGTGGATGTCATGCGGGATGCCGACGGACGCTGGTGGCTGTTGGAGGTGAACACCATCCCGGGCATGACGGATCACTCGCTGGTCCCGATCGCTGCGGCGCAGGCTGGTATCGGTTTCGATGAGCTGGTGGCTCGCATTCTCGGGGAGGCGTTGCCGTGAGCCGCGAAGACTGGAGAGACCTGCTGGGCCGGCAGCCTACGCGCCGCAAGCGGGTCGGCGCCCCGGGGCTGCGGGGCTGGCTCTGGGGTGGAGCGGTGGCGCTGTTGGCCACCGGCGCTGCCGGTATGGCCACCGTGGCGCTTCAGGAGGGGCGGATTCTGCCCCTGGAGCGGGTGGAACTGAGCGCCGCGCCGGAGCGCGTGGCGGACGATGACTTGCGCCAGGCGCTGGCACCGCACTTGCACAGGAGTGTGCTGGGGGTGGATGTGCGCGGCGCCCGGGACGCCCTGGAGGCGCTGCCCTGGGTGGCGGGTGCCGAGGTGCGCCGGGCCTGGCCGGGGCGGATCCAAGTGACCTTGCGTGAGCGCGAGCCGCTGGCGCGCTGGGGAGAGCAGGCGCTGGTCGACCGCGACGGCGAGCGGTTCGAGCCGCGGCCGGCGAGCATCCCGGAGGGGCTCCCGGTGCTGCGCGGTCCGGACGGCAGCGAGGGTGAGATGGCCGGCTTGTTCAGGGAGGTGCAGCAACGACTCGCTGAGCGCGGTGTCAACCTGGTGGCGCTCGGTCTTTCGCCCCGGGGGTCCTGGAGCGCGCGGCTGGAGGGCGGCATTGAGATGGCCCTGGGCCGGCAGCACCCGGGCGAGCGCGTGGAGCGCTTCGCCGCCGTGCTGCCGGCCTTGGAAGAACGACAAGAGGCCCCGATGGAGCGGGTCGATCTGCGCTACCCCAACGGCTTTGCCGTGGCTTGGGGTGCGGCAGACGAAGCGGACTGAAGGCGGAGCAGAGCATGGTGCGAAAGAGCGAAGACAGCCTGTTGGTGGGCCTCGATATCGGTACCTCGAAGGTGGTCGCCATCGTCGGCGAGGCCAAGGAGGAGGGCGAGCTGGAGGTGATCGGTGTGGGCAGCCACCCGTCCCACGGTCTCAAGAAGGGCGTGGTGGTGAATATCGACTCCACGGTGCAGTCGATCCAGCGCGCCATCGAGGAGGCCGAGCTGATGGCCGGCTGCGAGATCCATTCGGCCTATGTCGGGATCTCGGGCAGCCACATCCGCAGCCTCAACTCCCACGGGATGGTGGCCATCCGCGACAAGGAGGTCCGCCAGGCCGATCTGGAGCGTGTCCTCGATGGGGCCAAGGCGGTGGCGATCCCGGCGGACCAGCAGATCCTGCACGTGATCCCGCAGGAGTTCGTCATCGACAGCCAGGAGGGTATCCGCGATCCCCTGGGCATGGCCGGCGTGCGGCTGGAGGCGCGGGTCCACATGGTCACCGGTGCGGTCTCGGCGGCGGACAACATCACCAAGTGCGTCCGCCGCTGCCAGCTGGACGTGGACGACATCGTTCTCCAGCAGCTGGCGGCGAGCCACGCTGTGCTCAGCGACGACGAGAAGGAGCTCGGCGTCTGCCTCGTCGATATCGGCGGCGGGACCACCGATATCGCGGTGTTCACCGGCGGCGCCATCCGCCATACCGCCGTCATCCCCATCGCCGGGCACCAGGTCACCAACGACATCGCGGTGGCGCTGCGGACGCCGACGCACCACGCCGAGGACATCAAGGTGCGCTACGCCTGCGCCCTGTCGCAGCTGGCTAACCCCGAGGAGAGCATCGAGGTGCCCTCGGTGGGTGACCGGCCGCCGCGCCGCCTGTCCCGCCAGTCGCTGGCGTCGGTGGTGGAGCCGCGCTACGAGGAACTGCTCTCGCTGGTGCAGTCGGAGCTGCGCAAGAGCGGCTTCGAAGATCTGATCCCGGCGGGCATCGTGCTCACCGGCGGTAGCTCGAAGATGGAGGGGGTCACCGATCTGGCCGAGGAGGTCTTCCACCTGCCGGTGCGCATCGGGGTGCCGAAGTTCGTTACCGGCCTATCCGATGTGGTGCGCAACCCGATGTACTCCACCGGCGTCGGTCTGCTCGCCTTCGGCGCGCGCAACCGCGAAAGCGGCATGTCGCCGGCGCTGGCGCAGGACGCCGGGATAACCGCCTTGTGGGGGCGGATGAAGAACTGGTTCAAGGGCAATTTCTAGTCATTTCAGTAATCGCTAGCGTCCGCGACGCTTGAGGAGGGCAGCATCATGTTTGATCTGATGGATACCGCCAATCAGAACGCGGTCATCAAGGTGATCGGAGTCGGCGGCGGCGGTGGCAACGCCGTCCAGCACATGGTTGAGAGCGAGATCGAGGGCGTGGAGTTCATCTACGCCAACACCGACGCCCAGGCCCTGGCCAATACCCGCGCCGGGGTGACGGTGCAGCTCGGTTCCGGCATCACCAAGGGCCTGGGGGCCGGGGCTGATCCGACCACCGGCCGGCAGGCGGCCGAGGAGTCCCGTGACCGCCTTCAGGAAGTGCTCGACGGGGCGGACATGGTCTTCATCACCGCCGGCATGGGCGGTGGCACGGGCACGGGGGCGGCCCCGGTGGTGGCCGAGGTCGCCCGCGAGATGGGCATCCTCGCCGTGGCGGTGGTGACCAAGCCGTTCCCGTTCGAGGGCAACAAGCGCATGGGCGTGGCCCAGGAGGGCATCAAGGAGCTGGAGAATAGCGTCGATTCGCTGATCACCATCCCCAATGAGCGGCTTCTGCCGGTGCTCGGCAAGAACCTGACCCTGATCGACGCCTTCAAGTCGGCCAACGACGTGCTCCATGGCGCGGTGCGCGGTATTGCTGAGCTGATCACCCGTCCGGGCCTGATCAACGTCGACTTTGCCGACGTGCGCACCGTGATGTCCGAGATGGGCATGGCGGTGATGGGCAACGGCGTGGCCTCGGGCGAGGGGCGTGCCCGCGAGGCGGCCGACCGGGCCATCGCCTGCCCGCTGCTCGAGGACTTCAACCTGGCCGGCGCCAACGGTGTTCTGGTCAACGTCACCGGTGGCTACAACCTCTCCATCGGCGAGTTCGACGAGGTCGGCAACGCCGTGCGCGAGTACGCCTCCGACGAGGCGACCGTGGTGGTCGGTGCCGTGATCGACCCCGAACTGGAGGACGAGCTGCGCGTGACGGTGGTGGCCACCGGTCTGGGGCCGGCGGTTCAGTCCGCTGAGGATGTGGCTCGCGTCGCCCAGCAGGCGCAGCCCGGTCCGCGCAAGCACACCGGCGAGGTCGACTACGCGCAGCTCGACCGGCCCACGGTGATCCGGCAGAACGCCGCCAACGAGCGCAAGGAGGCGGATACCGACGGCGACATGGAGTACCTGGATATCCCGGCGTTCCTGCGTCGCCAGGCCGACTGAGGCGCGGCGCGTTTTGTGCGCTGCAATATACTTTTTGGATTTGTTACACTAATATTTCGCGACGTCTCGCCGCTATAAACGGTGAAGGCGGTGTGTCCGGTCGCGCTGGTTGCGGCTGAGCACACATGTAGCCGCATGAGCAGTGGAGCCGAGTCGAGCCATGATCCGTCAACGCACCTTGAAGAACAGCATCCGCGCGACCGGCGTGGGCCTGCACACCGGCGAGAAGGTCTACCTGACCCTCCGCCCGGCTCCGGCCAATGCGGGCATCATATTCCGGCGGACGGATCTCGATCGCGAGATCAAGGCAACGGCCGCTGCGGTGGGCGACACCCGTCTCTCGACCTGCCTGGTCGAGGACGGGGTGCGCGTGTCCACCGTCGAGCACCTGCTCTCGGCGCTGGCCGGACTCGGGATCGACAACTGCTACGTTGATCTCTCCGCCGCCGAGGTACCGATTATGGACGGCAGTGCGGCGCCTTTTGTGTTCCTGGTCCGCTCTGCCGGGATCAAGGAGCAGGAGGCGCCGAAGCGCTTTGTGCGCATCCTGGAGCCGGTCCAGGTCGTCGACGGTGACAAGTGGGTGGCCTTCGAGCCCTTCGAGGGCTTCAAGGTCAGCTTCACCATCGACTTCGACCATCCGGTCTTCCTCGATCAGCACGCCCGGGCCGAGGTGGATTTCTCCTCGACCTCGTTCATCAAGGAGGTCAGCCGGGCGCGGACCTTCGGGTTCATGAAGGAGATCGAGGCGCTGCGGGCTTCCCGTCTGGCCCTGGGGGGCAGCCTGGACAACGCCATCGTGGTCGACGACTACCGGGTGCTGAACGAGGACGGGCTGCGCTACCGGGACGAATTCGTCAAGCACAAGATCCTCGACGCCATCGGCGACCTCTACCTGCTGGGCAGCAGCCTGATCGGCTCTTTCCACGGGCACAAGTCCGGGCACGCCCTCAACAACCGCCTCCTGCGCAAGCTCCTCGAGCACGAGCACGCCTGGGAGGAGGTGACCTTCGAGGAGCTCGACGAACTGCCCATTGCCTACGATCAGCCGGTGGTGGCCTGAGCGCCGCAGCAGCTTGCGGTCCGGGCCGGCCAGCCGGTAGGGTGTAGCTTTCTGCCTGAAAGCTGGCTATGGATCTCTCGCTGACTCGCGCGATTCTCTTCGATCTGGACGGGACGCTGGTGGATAGCGCCCCGGATCTGACCGCTGCCATCAACCAGGTTCTCACCGAGCGGGACCGGTCTCCGGTAACCGAGGAGCAGGTCCGTGGCTGGGTGGGCAACGGCGCCCGACGGCTGGTGGCGCGTGCCCTCACCGGCGAGGACGACGGTACCCCGCCCGACGAGGAACTGGACACCGCCCTGGAGCGCTTCTTCGAGTGCTACGGCGAGGCCGTTTACGTCCACAGTCGCCCCTTCCCCGGGGTTGTGGAGACCGTGCAGGCGCTGGCCCGGGCCGGCATGCGTCTGGCCGTGGTCACCAACAAGCCGCGGCGCTTCGCCGAGCCGATCCTCGAGGGCATGGGCGTGGCCGACGCCATCGATGTGGTCGTCGGCGGCGAGTGCACCGAGGCGCGCAAGCCCGATCCCGAGCCGCTGCGCCTGGCCATGGAGCGCCTGGGCGCGGCGTCGCGGACGGTGCTGATGGTCGGCGACTCGCGCACCGATGTCGAAGCGGCGCACAACGCCGGCATCCCGGTGGTCTGCGTGCCCTACGGCTATCGCCGCAGCGTCGCGCCGGAGGATCTGGGGGCCGACGCCATCGTCGATGACCTCAGCGGCGTGGTCACGCTGCTTCGCGGGGCGGCCTGAGGCGATGAAAGAGCACGAATTCCACAGCCTCGCCGAGGCCGGCTACACCCGTATCCCCCTTATCCGGGAGGTGCTGGCCGATCTCGACACGCCGCTGTCCACCTATCTCAAGCTCGCCCGCGGGCCGCGCTCCTTCCTCTTTGAGTCGGTGGAAGGTGGTGAGAAGTGGGGGCGCTACTCCATCATCGGCCTGCCGGCCCGGACCGAGATCGCCGTCTACGGCCACCGGGTCGAGGTTCGCCGCGACGGCGCGTTGGTCGACGAGGAGCAGGTTCGCGATCCGCTCGCCTGGATCGAGGCCTACCAGCACCGCCACCGCGCCGCAACGCCCTCCGGATTCCCGCAGATGCCGCGTTTTCTCGGCGGGCTGGTGGGGTATTTCGGCTACGATACCGTGCGTTACGTCGAGCCGCGCCTGGCTGAGGGGGCCCCGGAAGACGCCCTGGGGCTGCCGGATATCTGCCTGGTGGAGGCCGAGGAGGTGGTGGTCTTCGACAACCTCGCTGGCCGGCTCTACCTGGTGGTCCACTGCGACCCGCGCGAGCCCGGCGCCTATGAGGCCGGGCTGGCCCGGCTCGACGAGCTCGCCGCGCGGCTGGCCGAGCCCGTGCAGCGGCCCCCGTCCCGGGGGCGTGGTGTGGCGGCCGGCGAGCCCCGCTACAACTTCACCCAGGCCGGCTTCGAGGACGCGGTGGAGCGGATCCGCGAGTATATCGCTGCAGGCGACGTGATGCAGGTGGTTCCCTCGCAGCGCATGAGCATGCCGTTCAGCGCCGAGCCGCTCGATCTCTACCGGGCGTTGCGTTGCACCAATCCGTCGCCTTACATGTATTTCCTCGATCTGGGTGCGTGCCAGGTGGTCGGATCCTCGCCGGAGATCCTGGTCCGCCTCGAGGATGGCGAGGTGGCCGTGCGTCCCATCGCCGGGACCCGCAAGCGCGGGGCCACCGAAGCCCGCGACCGGGAGCTGGAGCAGGAACTGGTCTCGGACCCTAAGGAGATCGCCGAGCACGTGATGCTCATCGACCTCGGGCGCAACGACGTCGGCCGGGTGGCCGAGACCGGCACCGTGCGCCTGACCGAGCGCATGGTGGTGGAGCGCTACTCCCAGGTCATGCACATCGTCTCTAACGTGGTTGGCCGGCTGCGTCCCGGGCTCGGCCCCATGGACGTGCTGCGGGCCACGTTCCCCGCCGGGACAGTCTCCGGCGCGCCGAAGATCCGCGCCATGGAGATCATCGACGAGGTCGAGCCGGTCAAGCGGGGCGTTTACGCCGGGGCCGTCGGCTATCTGTCCTGGTCGGGCAATATGGATACCGCCATCGCCATCCGCACGGCGGTGGTCCACGATGGCCAGGTCCATGTCCAGGCGGGCGCCGGGGTGGTCGCCGACTCGGTCCCCGAGCTGGAGTGGAAAGAGACCCTGAACAAGGGCCGGGCGTTGCTGCGCGCCGTCGAGATGGCCGAGGCTGGCTTATGATCCTGATGATCGACAACTACGACTCGTTCACCTGGAACCTGGTCCAGTACCTGGGTGAGCTGGGTGCCCGGGTCGAGGTGGTGCGCAACGACGAGATCAGTGCCGATGAGGTGCGCCGCTTGCGTCCGGAGCGCATCGTGATCTCGCCAGGGCCCTGCACGCCCAACGAGGCCGGCGTGTCGCTTGAGGTGGTCCGCTGCCTGGCCGGCGAGGTGCCCATCCTCGGCGTCTGTCTCGGGCACCAGACCATCGGGCAGGTGTTCGGTGGCCGCGTGGTCCGGGCCCGCGAGGTCATGCACGGCAAGACGTCCGCGGTGCGTCACCGCGGCCAGGGAGTCTTCGCCGGCCTCCCCGAGCCGCTGGAGGCCACCCGCTACCACTCGCTGATCGTCGAGCGCGAAAGCCTCCCTGAGGAGCTGGAGATCACCGCCTGGACCGAGGGGGCCCACGGCGCCGTCGACGAGATCATGGGTCTGCGCCATCGCCGTCTCCCGGTCGAGGGGGTGCAGTTCCACCCGGAATCGATCCTCACATCGTCCGGCCACGATCTGCTACGCAACTTCCTCGAGCAGCCCCGCGCCGTCGCCTGAACCCTGCCCCTAGTACCCTGAACCATCAAAAAACCGAGGCACCCCATGGACCTAACCGCCGCCCTTCGTCGAATCACGGAAAACCAGGACCTCAGCCCCGATGAGATGACCGCGGTCTTCCGCACGATCATGACCGGTGGGGCCACGCCGGCGCAGATCGGTGGCTTCCTCATCGGCATGCGCCTGAAGGGGGAGACGGTCCAGGAGATGGCCGCTGCTGCCTCGGTCATGCGCGAGCTCGCCGAGCGGGTCGATGTCGGCGACGACTTCCACCGCCTGGTGGACACCTGCGGCACCGGCGGTGATGCCAGCGGCACCTTGAACGTCTCCACCGCCGCCGCCTTCGTCACCGCCGCCGGGGGCATCCCGGTGGCCAAGCACGGTAACCGCTCGGTCTCCGGGCGCAGTGGCAGTGCCGATCTGCTCGAGGCCTGCGGCGCCACGCTGGAGCTCAGCAGCGAGGCGGTGGCCGAGTGCATCCGCCGGGTCAACGTCGGTTTCCTCTTTGCCCCGCTGCACCACAGCGCCATGAAGCACGCCGTGGGGCCGCGCAAGGAACTCGGTGTGCGCACCCTGTTCAACCTGGTCGGCCCCCTGTCCAACCCGGCCGGGGCGCGGCGCCAGCTGCTCGGGGTGTTCGGCCAGGAGTGGGTGCGCCCGGTGGCCGAGGTGCTCCAGGCCCTGGGCAGCGACCACGTGCTGGTGGTCCACGCCGAGGACGGGCTGGACGAGATCAGCATCGCCGCCCCGACGCGGATCGCCGAGCTGCGCAACGGGCAGATCGAGGAGTACACCGTCACGCCGGAGGATCTGGGGCTGCGCAGCGCGCCGCTCAATGAGGTCACCATTTCCGGCACCAAGGACAGCCTGGCGATGATCCGTGCCGCTTTCGCCGGCGAGCGCATTGCCGCCATGGAGCTCATCGCCGCCAACGCCGGTGCCGCGCTCTATGTCGGCGGTGAGGCGCCCGATCTGCGTCGTGGTGTGGAGCGGGCTCGGGAACTCATGACCTCCGGGGCCGCCGCCCAGACCCTGGAGCGCTTCGTGGCGACGACCCGGGAGCTCGCCCAATGAGCGCCACCGGGACGCCGGATATCCTGCGCCGCATCCTGCGCCGCAAGGCCGAGGAGGTGGTCGAGCGCGCCGAGGCCCGATCGCTGCGCGAGTTGTCGGCCGCCGCTGCCGACCTGGCGCCGACCCGCGGGTTCTGCGATGCCCTGCTGCAGCGGGTTGAGGCCGGCGGCGCCGGGGTCATCGCCGAGATCAAGCGCGCCTCGCCCAGCCGTGGCGTGATCCGCGACGACTTCCGGCCGGCGGCCATCGCCGCCGACTACCAGCGTCACGGTGCCGCCTGCCTGTCGGTGCTGACCGACCGCGACTTCTTCCAGGGCGATGACGCCCATCTGCAGGAGGCCCGCGAGGCCGTCACCGTGCCGGTGCTCCGCAAGGACTTCACCGTCGATGCCTATCAGGTCTACGAGGCGCGTGTCCTCGGGGCGGACTGCATCCTGCTTATCGCCGCGGCGCTGGGTGATGCGCAGCTGGCAGAGCTGCACGCCCTGGCGGTGGAACTGGGCATGGATGTGCTCATCGAGGTCCACGACGCCGAGGAGTTGGCCCGGGTCGCACCGCTGGGGCCGGCGCTGGTCGGCGTGAACAACCGGGACCTGCGGACCTTCCATACCGATCTGGCAACCAGCGAGGCGCTGGCCGGGGCGATGCCCTCCGGTGCCCTGGCAGTGACCGAGAGCGGCATCCATACCGCCGGGGATGTGGCCCGTATGCGCGCGGCCGGCATCCACGCCTTCCTGGTCGGCGAGGCGTTCATGTCCGCGGAGAGCCCGGGGGAACGGCTCGCCGAGCTCTTCGGCGGCCCCGCTGGGGCGTGACCGGCGGGGTGGCCGTGGGCCGCGCGGCGGGTGTTCCACGGAACGTCGGCCGCGGAGCTACTGTCCATTACAACGGTGGCGTTATCGCCAGATTTGTGCATAATTCCCTGCTTCCTTGAGCGCACACTTCCCACCGGCGACGGGAGGGCCCAGGCGTTGGTCGATTACACCCGCATCCGGCTCCACGGCTTCAACAATCTGACCAAGTCGTTGAGCTTCAACATCTACGACGTTTGCTACGCCAAGACCGAGGCGCAGCGGCGGGCGTATATCGAATATATCGACGAAGAGTACAACGCCGAACGGCTGACCGAGATCCTGACCAACGTCGCCGAGATCATCGGCGCCAATGTGCTCAACGTCGCGCGCCAGGACTATGACCCCCAGGGGGCCAGCGTGACCATCCTCATCTCCGAGGGTCCGGTGTCGCCCGAGGAGGCCGAGGAGAGCGCCGAGGCGCGGCCCGGGCCGCTGCCCGACGATGTCGTTGCCCACCTGGACAAGTCGCACATCACCGTGCACACCTACCCGGAGATGCATCCGGACAAGGGTGTGAGCACTTTCCGGGCGGACATCGATGTCTCCACTTGCGGCGTGATCTCGCCGTTGACGGCGCTCAACTACCTGATCCACTCGTTCGACTCGGACATCGTGACGATGGACTACCGCGTGCGCGGCTTCACCCGCGACGTGGAGGGGCACAAGCACTTCATCGATCACGAGATCAACTCGATCCAGAACTACCTCTCCGAGGACACCAAGGAGCGCTACCAGACCCTGGACGTGAACGTCTACCAGGAGAACATCTTCCACACGAAGATGATCCTGCGCGAGTTCGACCTGGATAATTACCTCTTCGGCGAGTCGAGTGCCGACCTTGACGAGGAAGAGGCGAACACGATCCGCAGGCATCTGCGCCGGGAGATGATGGAGATCTTCGCCGGGCGCAACCTGCCGGCCAACCAAGAAGTCTGAGCCGCCGCGGACGGCGGGGGCAGTGGCGGTTGCCAGTACCGCCGCCTTCCGTTATTATGCGCGGTCTTCGACGGAGAGAGCGAAGCGATGAAGACGTATAGCGCCAAGCCCGCAGAGGTTCAACGCGACTGGTACCTGGTCGACGCCACCGACAAGACGCTCGGGCGGCTGGCCAGCGAGGTCGCGCATCGCCTGCGCGGCAAGCACAAGCCGGTCTTTACTCCGCACGTCGACGCGGGCGATTATATTGTCGTGATCAACGCCGACAAGATTCGCCTGACCGGGCGGAAAGAGCGGGACAAGCAGTATTTCTGGCACACCGGTTTCCCGGGCGGCATCAAGAGCCGGTCCGTGGCCGAAGTGCGTGAACGTCATCCGGAGCGCCTGATCGAGAGCGCGGTGCGCGGGATGATGCCGAAGAACCGGCTGGGCCGGGCCATGCTCAAGAAGCTCAAGGTCTACGCCGGGAACGAGCACCGTCATCACGCTCAGCAGCCGCAGCCGCTGGAGCTCTGAGGCTACAATCGGGAACGATCAAGACCATGGC
>Ga0207421_10006882_pt1 | contig 12280 bp, 17 predicted proteins | sample SodLakKL_010_SED_4_FD_187542 | JGI IMG/M metagenome (GOLD analysis project Ga0207421, IMG submission 187542) | Alkaline sediment microbial communities from Lake Tanatar, Kulunda Steppe, Russia - 8KL_010_SED (SPAdes) (version 2) | ecosystem: Environmental > Aquatic > Non-marine Saline and... | reverse complement strand
CCGCTTGCAAAAATGCGCTGTATAACTCTCGGTAATTTAGCCATATACTGCCATGCCTCCTATCGGCTCAACCCCGTACCGAGCATATCCTGTAATAAACTCTGGTGGCGCGAAGTTGTAGCCACTGTAGCCGAAAATATTCTCTATGTCTTTAGTGAACGATACGGTTAACCCTACCGCCCCCGGCTTCGGGAGCAAGCCCTGACTCTCGGCTATGGTTATTAGCCTGCGAATCGTAGCGCCGTCCTGAAATATGTAGGATATCGTCATGTTGAATCGGTCGGTAAAAACGTATTGCCCGCCGAGTAACGTTGTGAGCGCGTCGTCAATTTGTGGAGTTGTGTTGCTTGTTGCGTTTCGCGCTATAGCCAGCCTCTGCACAAACCGATATTCGCTGTCTGTGAGCGCGAATAGACTTTGAAGTGCCTCGCGATATGACCTGATCTGCACGTCAGGCGAGTCGTCTCCGTATCGTATGTAGGGGTTAAAGTCAAACGGCTCCTCTTCGCCGTAGCGTGAATACCCCCAATACTCGCGGTCGAACGTAGTCCCAAATATCACCCGGTCTACGCCAAGGTATTTACCGAGCGTATCCTGTTGCGCCCCGATAGCCGTGTCAATATCAAACCCGTTCTGTACTGCTCGCGCAAGCTCAAATACGACAAGCGCCGAAGCTATAGCCTCTATCTCTGCCTGAGCGTTTGGCCTCTTATATTGAAGGATGAGCAGATCGACGTAGTATTGAACAAGCTCGCTATCTGTCACGTTATCGATATCCTGTCGGTCGAGTTTATGAACCGGTGCTGCAACGACTCCGTTTGCACCACTTCGAGATACGTCGAATCGTCGTCGCTCACCTCCATGCCGGTAACTATGTAGTCCGGGTTAAGCGATAGAACAAACGAAGTTATCCTGTCGCCTCGCGCTCGCTCACCCGGCGCCCATATAATATCCTGCACTATGCGCGACTTGATATTCTCGGTGTCGACTTCGCCATTCGGCAGATCAACGTTGAAACGAATCCACAAGTCCTGATTGATCGGGCGGTCAAACCTCACAATAAATGGTCGCCCATCGTTATAGGTAAGAGTAACCTCTTCATCGCCTTTAAGGCCCGCGCCCGCTGTTTTCCTTCGGGCCATTTCGGTGGCTATAGCCTCGTTTTCGCCTCCGTCGACAATAACCCAGAATGAGTGAGCAGGGATGTCATCGCTGTCTGTTGCGCTCGTATCGTTCTCCCGAACAATAACCGTAGTAACGCCCGCGAGATTCAATATCGCCGCGCGTATCGAGTCGGCAAGCGTCGAGGCACCTATCGCCGTAGATATCCTTCGGCGGATTCGTAGCGCCGCGTCTGTCTCCTCATCCTCGCCGAGAACCTCCGGTCCGTCCGGGTTATTCACTTCGTCAACAAAGCCGCGCGAGGTAACTACCGTGGTTATCGTGTTCGGCGACACCTGCACCTCGCCGATATCCTCGGCGCGAAACGTGAGCGACTCCGTGCCTGCCCCTGACTGCTCGTGGCTTTCGAGGAGAAAAAACTCGTTGCCCGCATCGTCTCGAACGGTAAACAGGTTCTCTACTTCAGGGTCTGTCTCGTTCACCGCTCCATCAAGCCCTACAAGGTTGCCCGAACCGCTGAACGTCACATCAACCGGCACGCGCGTGAAGGTGCCCGAGTTTCGCTCAATCCCGTTAAGCGCAACCCGCTGGTCAAGCACGCGCCCCTCTGCTTGGTCAGGGTCAAAGCTCGAATAGATAGAGTGAAGCAGCTCGCGCAAGTCCACGGCCTGTTGAGCGGTTATGTTTAGCTTCTGCCCGTCCGGCGAGTTCTGATCAAGGTTTATGTCCTCACCGTAGATGTCTCGGTACGCCTGTTCGAGTTCGGCCCGTATTTCGCTCAGTGATTTCGTGCTCAGCCCTGTCGCATCAAGTATATCGCTCATACAGCTACCTTCAGACTCAGCTTACCAAATATCGTCTCAAGTGTCGCCTCTACCGAGATATCCCGCGAGTCCCTGTTAAGCGTGCTCTCGTAGTCTCGTATTCGAATAACCCCTTCACTTTGAAGAATCACGCGGCGCACGTCCAAGTCGAGAAGCCGCTTTGTGCCGATGTCGAGCAGGTTATTGTAGTCAACGCCTTCCTCCGGCGCAAAAAAACAGTCGTCACGCCATGACCGGAGTCGCGTCACAAGGTTGAGCCGCAGCGCGATGCTATCCCGAGCGAACCCTTGCATGCCCGCTCCGAATGTCCAATCACCGTCTTTCGTGAGTCCTCGAAACCTCATGATATACCCCACTCAGTCGACCCGCTTGCTATTCGACCTGTTATCGGCTCAGGCGGTGCCCCTGCCCCTGTCGCCGTACCAACCGTCGAAAGCCACGCAAAAAATGCCGGGTCGCTCGTCGAGTCTATTTCTATGCTGTCGCCCTCACGCGCTGCCGGTTGCGGGCTACCGCCGCGAGAAGTGAGGCGTGCGCCATCGTGGCCCGGCGCGTTGTCGCGAGTGTTTACCCCGACGAGTGCAACACCGTCTGATAGCGCGTGTTTTCTGCCGCTCGACGGCGTAGTGCGGTTGCCCGTTGTCCACCATGTATCTATATCACGGTCGCAGAAGAGCACCAGACACGTATCACCCTGCTCTATCGGCAAGTCGACGTATTTACCCCCGCCTTGCAACACGAATACCGGGCAGTCAACAAGTAGAGGCATGTCACGTATCTCGCTCTCGCTCACCCGGCGCTTGATAACAAGCCGTATCGACGCTGACTGCGTATCAGGGTCATAACTTCTCACCTCGCCGATTTCTACGGCGTTGAACGTAGAGAACACATCACGCTTCGACTGGTCGATAACGTCATCAAGGCCGGGAGGCACTACTGACTCGTTAAACTGACTCATGCCGACAGCCCCTCTGCCCCCGCAAGCAATTGCACTTGCGTTTTCGCTTCGCCGCTTTCAGCGCCTGACCATTCGAAATTATGCGTGAAACCAATCACTTTGTACTGCCCGTTGTACACCTCGTTCAAGCTTCGCACCTCGGCCCATTGTCCAACATTTATTTCAGGGTAGAACAGGATTTCAAAGTCAAGAAACGTCTCGCGTCGGCGTGGCGTCGATAATAGCTCGCGCGAGTCAAACACCGCCACCTCTTGGCGAATCACTTCAAGCGCGTCAGCAACATACAGCTTCTCCCCGTCGATATACCAATTATCCCCGACTATCTGTTCGAGCACATCGCGTGGCCGTCCGAAGTAGCTGTGCCCTCGCTCTGTCTGACCCTGCGCGGGCGCCCCGAAATCACCTGCAAGCACGTTCGGCATACTCGACGACACCGCGCTTATCTCGTCGGCTATGTTCGTGCCCGCGCTAAACGACTCGGCAACAAGCCCGTTCTGTATGCCGAACAGCCCGTCGTATCCGCTTAGCTCCGTGTACCACTCGCTACCCTCTTTATACGAATAGCTCTCATAAAGGTTGCCGAGAAATACCGTGTGCAAGGTTCGATAGCCTGCCTCAATGCGAATCTGCCAATATTCTGTGACAGCGTACCGATCCTTGAATATGCCGTTTCGCGTCTGCGGGCGAAGATTCACTATCGTCGCGTTGAACTCATTTGCCTCGCTCTGCACGTTTCGCGTGATATCGCAGCGAAATGTTAGCGGTGGAGTAACGACGTACTGCTCCCCTCGCGGATTCTGAACCGTGACTCGGTATCTCCTGCCGAACCTTCGTTGGCTCATGTTGCCGCCTCCGTGTAGTACGCGGCGACAAGCTCGGTTTCGAGTTCAGTGAGCACAACAAGCACGGCCCTGCCCGATGAAAAGTCGTTGCCGATAGTCGGCTCCCCGCCGGATACGTTGCAAGATATACCGAACGGGATGATATTGCGATATTGCTCGAGCATGTTAGGGGATTTCGTTACGCGCACTCCGTTAAGCTCGAAACCCTCCCACTCTACCGACATAAACCACATCTGTACCGCCGGGCGATATACAAGGCGCAGCGTTATTACGTCGCCATTTTCAAGCGTGTGGGTGAGCCTCTGCCGTGGCTGCGCTGTAATCCCGTCAAGGCGCCTCAAAATCCGAACGCTCCTTGTAAGTTGTCCAATATAGCCTGCGGGTCGGTAACCACCGATCTATCGGTTTCGTCAACAAGCACGCGCCGGAGGAATGTGGCGTCATCTTCTTCGCTACCCTGAACGACTCCGTTGTCTTCTTCGTCCTCTGACTGCTGCTCCTCGCGGACCGGTACAATAGTCTCTTCATAGTTCGTTTTTCGAATCGGCGAGGCAAACCGTATCTGTTTGAGCGTCACGCTTATATCGCTTCGGTCTTCGCTAACGTCATCCTGTAAAAACGTGATGTTCGTTATCGCCATGTTCTCAAGGTACGTCCACGGCGTCTGAATTGTCATGATACGCTGCGCTCCCCATAGCGCCCGAAGTTTGTTGAACGCCTGCCGTTGGCGCGAGTCTTCTATGTCCTCGCCGTCGAAAAAAGCTATGAGATTTTGCGCTCGGTCGAGAAACTGATTCACATTCGCGACCGCCTGCTCTGCTTGACTCACTGTTCGGTTAATGCTCTGCTGCTGCTGCGACAGGTATCCTCCGAGAAAACCATCTACAACCGATAGCCTGCTCGATAGCCTGCTAAGCACCCCCTCAAGCCCGTCGGGCGGCGTAAACACAAGCTCCCCCACGAATCCGCTTACAGTAACCTCTATCGGCTGGTTCACGATGTGGTCGTTGATATAGGAGTTGTCTTCGGTGAAGTGGTCGGTGATATCGCTGTTTAGCTCAAGCTGGTCGTCTTCGGGCACGTCGAACATAAACCCGCCGATACCGCGTGCCGAGCGAGGGGCGATCAGTACGTTGAACTGCTCGTTAGAGTAATCGCGTGCGTTTGTAATGCCTCTGTTTGTCTGCGCAGCTATATTGTTGATACTCACCCGATATAGCTCCCTTGTGCCGTGGCCTTTCGTATCTCTCGAGATAGTCTATCCGCCGCCACGCGCCCGGTCTGCTGCGGGTCACCCGTGCCGGTAATGTTCTGCGTTATCGAGAATGTGCCACCGCCGCCGTTTGCGCCTTGCAATAGCGAGTTCGGCACGGCGCTTGTCTCATCGCCACCGCCGAACCAATTCCGAGGGTCAAGCCGTTCAAACGAATCTTCGAACGTGTCCATTATCTGGTCCATCGCACCGCGAACAGCGTTACGGCCCAGCTCCACAATTAGCTCACCTGCGCGAATCCAGAAGTTGGCTATCATTGTGTAAAAATTAGTGACCCAGTTTCGAAGAGCCTCAGTCCAGTTAATGTCCGGGTCGACAATGTCTCCCATGAGATCACGTACGTTTCCAAGGTGTTCGACGACCCCTCGAAGCGGTACAGCGAGAGCCCGCCATTTCCCCGCCATATCATCTATTCGATCCCAGTCCTGATCGAACACCGCACCGATAAGCTCAAACAACTCTTTTATCGGGTCGGTAAGCCGCATTACAAAGTCTCTAAATCCGTCGAACTCTTCGAGCAGAAAGCCAATGAACGACTTGCGTCCCGTCTGAAACCCGTGGATATCTTCGAACACCGCGAGTAGCAGTAAAAGCGCGGCCACCATTTTAGTGATCGGCAGAAACATGATCCCGAGAACCACTACCACGCCCATTAGCGCATTCTGCCAGCCAACGGTCGCATCAATGATATTGAATATTGCCGAACCTACACGCCTCACCATCGACACGAATTGCCGCAACACTCGCGCACCTTGACGCACACCTCGAATTATGCCGTCTTCGTGTTGCCGGATAAAATCGGCCAAGCGGTCGGCCATTTCTTCGAGTGCCGGGGCAAGCGCCCCTGAAATAATGTCGCGCAGAAATTGGATTGCGTTACTGCTGCGCTCCGATGCGGCTCGCGCACGGTCAAGGCTCTCGATCTGGTCGTCGCGCATGATAAGAGCGCCTTCGGCCATGCGCTCGAACTCATCACCGGATAGCTCAAGCACCTCGGCAAGCTCCCCGGCAACACCGACTTGCTCCATGAGGCGTCGCCGCATAGCCGGGGCCATGTTCTGCGTCCGCTCGCGCAAGTCGTTAATGATATCGATAGGGTCCTGCATCGGGTCGATGCCGAGCATCTGAAACCCGGATATATCACCCTCGCCGAGACGAATTGCCTCGCGAGCCTCGTTTAGCCCCTCGATGCTTTGTTTGAGCGCGTCGCCGCTCGCGCTTGTCTGTTGCGCTACGTGTTGCCACCGCTGTAGTGATTCAGCACTGCCGCCGGTGTCTGCCTCGAATTGTCGAAATACACGGGCCGAGTCCATAGCCTCGTTTGTCATCTTTGACAACTCACGAGTCAATAGCGCCGCTCCGGTCACAACTGCGCCTATTGCGACCTTCGATGACTTGAGGCTCGCTGTGAAGTTTTTGACTTGGCCGGTGTCCGCGTCAACGCCGATGCGCGCGAACAGCTTCGCTATCTGCAATGCTTATCTCCTGTTCGGCTTGTTAAGCTCATGGTAGACACTCTCGTAGTCTCCCAGAAACTGCACATACTCAAGCGCCGACAACACCTGCTCTACATTCGCTCGAAGCACACGCTGCGGGTCGCCTCCGTACAAGCCCTCTTTCGCAAGCCGCAGCGCTATAACTTGTTCTTCGGCGACGTTGATTTCTGTTCTTGGCTTTGTTTTAGACTCCCCACGAGGCCCATAAACGACGAACCGATTTCGCTGAAAAAAGGGGAGAGATTCGCTTTAATGACCTCGACCATTATCGGATAGTAAAACCCGCGCATTTCAGCCGCCTCAAACATATCACGGGTGATTCGCTCACCGTCCCACGTCGCCCGCTTGGCGCACGCAAACACAGCCTGTTCAACCCGCTTGGATATACCTACCGACAACACTATGCGCACCAAGCTACCAATCGCACTCGCGTCAAGCTCCCCTTCGAGAACTTCGGGCGATATGTCGATATTACTCTGCTGTATGCTCTCGCCGATCGCCCGCTTTAGCTCCATCGCTTCGTCAAGGGAGCCGAGAGTGATTTCAAGCTCGTGGCCGCTAATGTCTTTCTTCATACTATCCCTGTATGCGCTCGGTGTTCGTGAATATGACGCTCCACGCGGCAATCGCCTGATCGTTGCCGCCCTCTACGTTTTCACTCGCCGACGGGTACTGCTGGATTATGCCGCCGCTCATCGAGTAAACCGTGTTCGTGACATTGCCGTCACCATCACCGCTTCGCTTCGTGAAGTCCGCCCGAATCAGCGTGAAACTCGGCGGGTCAAGTTTGTAAGCTGCGAGGAGGCCGTTAAAGAACTTGTCGTCAGCCGAGCCGAGAATCACGCGAAATGTCGCGTTGACAATCGAGCCGGTCGAATTGAAGTTGTATATCGCGTTGCCGTTCTTGCCTTTCTGGACCTCTACAATCTGGTTCGGGAAGTCGAGCATTACCGCGTCACCGTCGCCGAGGTCTGTAATAAGCCGGTTAGCAAGCCGTATCGTGTCGTTTCCTGTCAGTGCTACTGCGCCCATATTTTTCTCCTTACGCTTCTATCTGCGCGACAATGTCGGCGCTATGAATTGCTCCGGCGGACTTCGTAGCGAGGCTAAGTTGCGGCGCAACGCGCTTTTCTCGCATCGCCTGCGCTTGCCCGGCCACCGGCAGGCTAAATACATAGAACCCCTGCTCGCGGATGTTCTCCTTGAAATCCTCCGGGTCGCCGAACGGTACCGGCTGGTTCCACTCGCCGGGTGCGAAGCTGCCGTTTTCGACAAACCGCGCGCACACATCCCGAAGCTCGCCCTTGAACCCGTTCATGCCCTGCTCGGTCTGAGGTATCTTCGTTGACGTCCCTGCGAGGAAATTGAACGCGGCCACCTGAAGCCGTAACCTGAACGCTATCGCGATATACACCGCGTCGAAAAAACCATTCGCCCCGCTCGTGAACAGCTTCGGCACCCCGAAGTCAACGTAAACGTCAACGCCCTTATTCTTCGCGTTCTGCAACAGCGTCTGGCTCATGCCGCTATCCGGCGTAATGCCGGTAAGCTCTTTGAGGTGCATCGTATGCGCGGTGTTTATCCCGTCGAAGTTTATCGATAACGCTCGACCGGCGTAAGCGGCGGCAAACTCGAGAGCGTCACTTTCGCCCTCTGAGTAAAACAAACATCGCGTCTGGTTGAACCCAGCGTCGCGCATATCGGTAAACGCCCCGTCTATGTCCGCCTCCGACTCGCTTGTTACGAACTGAATCTTGTCAAGCGCCTGTACTATCGGGGCGATGTCGTCGAGCACATCCACGACTTTCTGAGTGTAGACAATGCCGAAGAAATCAACCTTGTCACGCACGCGAAGTAGAGTGTCTTTCACAGACTCAAGCCCGGCGTCACTACCGGCGGCTGAGCCGCTCAAATTGAGTAGCGATGCTATATCGGTGCCGGTGCTCGATTCGTCTATTTCAAGCGTCGATGTCTCCCCTGTCGAGTCCGATGATAGCTCTATAGTCGCTGCGGTAAGCTCGCCTGTCACAGAAAACGATATACCGGCACCCGACACCGCCTGCGAGTTGAGCGAGGCTTCTGCCGACTCTACGTCGCTTGTGTCAATCTCGCCTATCTCAAGGTCTGCGGCAGGGCTCCCGTCTATGGCTACGTTGATATGGTAGTCCTCTGCGGTGAGTGCCGTCAGGTCTACTCTCGACGAGGACAAAAGCGTCGCGCTCGTTGCGGCCGCATCTTGTAGCCTCGGGATAACCTTTAGCGATCCGCGTCCGGTGTTTACATTCGGCGTCTGATTAAAAACCGCGTTAGCAAGCGCAAGCGTCGTCGAGTCGCTGCCGAAGTCATCGCCGACACCGCCGGGGCCTAAGTAGCTCCTGAAAACGCCGAAGTTTGTCGGGCTCGGCTCTTCGTCGGTGATTATTGCAAGGTTGCTCGTGTTGACCGGCGCAAGCGTTCGCTCGCCGAGTACAAGCGTTACCCGAATTACATTGTCTATAGACAGTTGATTACTCACTCTCTACCTCCTGCGGAAAATGCTCGAACGGCTCAACCGCCCGCTTCACCGCTTGTGTATAGTGTACACTAACCGAAACACGGTATCTGTGCAAAGACGCCGCCGCCTCGATTGCCGACAAGTCAAGTATGTTCCCGGCCCGGAATACCCGCGCCCCTTCCTGCTCCATAAGGTTCTGCGCCGCAGTCGAGCCAAGGGCAATGACTACCTCATTCACTCGCTCTACCGCCGCACGCGACTTGCTAACCACATCCACGTCAACTGACGCGGAGACAACGACACCGGACGTCTCTTTATCCTCGCTATCGATCTTCGATGACGCTCCGACAATATTCTGACCGCGCAGTGACACAATCACATACAGCCCGTTGTCTTTCGGCGCGTCGACTCGCTGATTATAGAGCCATATCCTTTCTTGAGGCAGCGTCATATAGTCTTTGATAATCGTCGCAACGAGTATATCCGGGGTCATTAACTACGCGACCTCAATAGCATTGTCTGCGCGGTGAAGTTGGACGTACTGTCTTGATTTTCGATGTACGCATCAATATGGTCACCGGTTACAACCTCAAACACTCCGAATGTAGTCATAGTACGCTCATCCCCGCCGGTGCCGATGCGGAAGTCAATGCGACTCTCTTCTAAAGCCGTGCCATTTTTGCCGACAAACACCGCGCCATCTACATTGTTACCGCCGTCTACGGTTAGCGACAATGCGACGCTTACAAGGGCAGGTTCCACTCCGGCATAGGTAAGTCGGCCATTATTGTCCGACTCAAACCGCTCGCTTAACTCACTGAGTGTTGACGCGCCTACAATGCGAGTCGGTGTATTTTGCTCGCTGATTGTGACAGTCGTCGGCTCGTTTAACGTCAACACCCCAAGCACACGCGAGTCTCTGACGCCTGTGTTATTGCTCATCTTCCACTGCGGGTCGGCCGGTGAAACTCCGTCAAGCGGTATTGCAGTGCCGTCAATAAGGTTTCGAGTGTATAGCCCGAGAACAGGCGAGTAGCCCTCTTCTGCTCGAAGAGCCACCCCCGGCGAATCGAATTTGAAAAAACACACCCCGATATCAATAACGATATTTTCAAGTGACTCGCCGAGCGTTATTGCCGCGCCGGTTATCCCGTAAAACGGCGTGCCGTCGATAAACAGCTTGTTGGTGGCCGGCCCTTCAAATCGAAGCCCCTCTGCGCAATCGACAAAGCACGATTTAACGGCCTGCACGTCGAACCCGCGAACCCTGCCCGCAGAAGCGCCGAACATCCCCACATAGAACATGTTGTGTTGATACTGCCCGCCGCCAATCAAGTCGATACACTGCCCCTGCGTTGCGACAATGTTACACTCGCGAAGGATGCAGTTACTCTCAAGCGAGTTAGCTATAACCACTGCGCCGGTCGTCGAACTGATGAGCTGGTCATGGTTGATATCGCGGCCAACGACAACCGTGCCATTAGATAGCTCGACACTGTTAGCGCCAAGGTCTACCGCGCCGCTTATCTCGACAAGCGTGTCCGCCGGGAGCAGGTGCACGCCGTCTACTGCTTCCGGCAGCTTATCCGCGCTATCAACGAACAAGTAGTTAGCTCGCCGCGCCTCGCTCCACAGCCTGTCACCTTCTCGGGTGAACAAGTGAGACCCGCGTGCGTCAATCCTCGGCATAGGTTACCTCTTCATCATCGTCACCGTAGGTGACCGGCTCGTCACCGTCGCCATAGGTCACAAGCTCCGGCCCTTGAGTTTCGGTGTAATCCTCCACCGCTTCATACTCTGTGTATCCACCGGCGCGCCAATCTTTCACCTTCTCGATGCGATATCGTTTCTCGCCGACAACCACAATGTCATCGGTGTTAAGGCTCTTGCCTCCATCGCGAAGCCATATCGTCCACCACTTCCACGATCGCTGTTCTTCCGGCTTGCGGTCAACCTGCTTCGCGGGCATAGGCTGGACGAGGATAAGCATTTTCTTGCTTGTCGTTGTCTCGACTGTCTGGAAGTTTTCAATGGCTTTCGTCACAAGCGTTACGGTGCGGCGCTGCGTCCATCCTCGTAATGCTCCTGATACGTTAGGTATCGCCACCGCCGACCTCGCTTGTTACTGCACGGCGCATGTGGCCCTCGTCGATCAGGATAGCGTCGCTCCCCTTCTTGTCGATGGTGTACTCGGCCAATGGTTTCCACGAGCCAAAGCCTCCGGTTTCGAATGCCTCTTGAATCGCCGCTTCACCCGCTATCCCCATGTCGCGAAAGATGCCTTTGACGTTGCCCTCGGCGAGCTTCTGCTCCATACCGGCCTGTGCCTTCTGCGCGATCTCTTCCTGCTTCGCCTCAAGCGGCATGAGGATAAATGAGCGCTGCGGGATTTTCCCCGCTATTGAACCGAACTCGTGCTTCGCTCCGATCTCGGCTATGCTATCGCCCTCCGGGGTTACATTGCCGTCGCCGAGGATGCCGATATCCACGTAATACCCCGCGTCTAAATCGCTCACCAAGTTTTCAAGCTGCGAGAAATCACCGCTTACCTCGCTGTCTCCTGCCCGCTCTCGAAAGCTCATGGGTTCGTCCCACCCTTCACCGAAAAGATAACGCCGCCCATGTAAGGCTTACTCAGCGTCAGAAACTTTTGCCCGTAGTAGGTGGTAGTGAAAAACGAAAGTTCGCCCTCATTCATCCACTCCGGTATAGCAAGCGACTCGCTCACGCTCCCGACGCTGCGGCTCTGCTGATGAAATCTTGCCTGCCCACCGCCCTCAGCCGCTTCGGTGTCTGATACCAGAAAGTGCGCTATCAGGTATTTCTTGGCAAGCTTGCAGATATCTTCGGTCGGGTAGAGGTCGGCGTTGAACGTCGCATCGGCTTCCGAGATAGCTATCTCAATATCCGAGTCTCGCACATCGTCTGCGCCGAACTCGAACGCCCTGTCGAAGTGCGTCTTTATGTCCTCTACCGTGACCGTGCAGCTCATGCGTTATCCTGCTCGTCCGTGCCCGCGGGGTTGGTGCTTTGCTCGGGCTGGCCCTGAGACTCTACCTTCTTCTGAGGGCGTGGCTTCTTCTCGCCGCCGCCGTCGACACGCTCCAACTCCTTCGCGTGATTCTTCAGCATGCGCTCGCCCGCTTCCTTCGGATAGTCGAGAGTCTTCCCGGACAAGTGATGGACGAAATAGCCTTTCGCGTCCTTGAAAACTCGCCGGTACGCCCTGCTGCCTTTATTGTAAATCTTCAATGTGTCCCTCCGTTAGTAG
>Ga0207421_10006881_pt1 | contig 12281 bp, 6 predicted proteins | sample SodLakKL_010_SED_4_FD_187542 | JGI IMG/M metagenome (GOLD analysis project Ga0207421, IMG submission 187542) | Alkaline sediment microbial communities from Lake Tanatar, Kulunda Steppe, Russia - 8KL_010_SED (SPAdes) (version 2) | ecosystem: Environmental > Aquatic > Non-marine Saline and... | reverse complement strand
CCGTCAGGCGGTCAGCACCCGGAGCGCGGAACGGGCGGCGTGGTAGCCGGCCATGCCGTGGACCCCTCCGCCCGGCGGGGTCGACGAGGAGCACAGGTACACCCCCGGCACCCCCGTCGCGTAGGGGTCGGTGGACCACCGCGGCCGGCCGAGGAGCTGGCTCGGCAGGTTGGCCCCACCACCGATGTCGCCGCCGTGCAGGTTGGGGTTCGCCGCCTCGAAGTCGGCGGGGGTGGTCACGTGGCGGGCGACGATGCGCTCACCGAACCCCGGTGCGAACCGCTCGATCTGGGCCTCGATCAGCGGCGTCACGTCGTCGGGGCACCCGTGCGGGACGTGGGCGTAGGCCCACAACGGGGTGATCCCGTCGGCCTCCCGGGAAGGGTCGGCGACGTGGGGTTGGGCCACGAGGGTGAAGGGCCGGTCCGGCAGCTCGCCCGCGACCACCGCCGCCTCGGCAGCAGCCAGTTCGTCGAAGGAGCCGGCGAGGTGGAGGGTGCCGGCGCGGCGCGCTTCGGGTGCGGCCCATGGCACCGCGCCGCGGACGGCCAGGTCCACCTTGTAGGCGGCGGGGCCGTAGCGCCACCGCGCCGCGCGGCGCCGCGCCCGCTGCGGCAGGTGGGAGCCGAGGATGTGGGCCAGACCCGTCGGCGTGGTGTCGAACAGGGCGACCCGCGCCCGTGGGAGCTCGCGGAAGGCACGGACGTGGGTGCCGGTGACCACCTCGCCACCCAGGTCCTCCAGCAGCGCGACCATCGCCCGCCACACCGACTCGGCCCCGCCGGCGGCCACGGGCCAGCCGTAGAGGTGCCCCGCCGCGCCCAGCAGCACCCCGACCGCGCCGGTGACCGGCAGGTCGAGACGGTTGATCGCGTGGGCCGCCATGCCGCCGAACAGCGCCGCCCCCCGCTCGGTCGGGAACGTCCGGGCCGTCATGGTCGCCGGCACCAGCGCCGGCAACCCGGCGCGCGCGGTCGACAGCGGGTGCCGCGGGATCCTGAGGATCGGTCCGAGCACGTCGTCGGCGAGCGCGTCGAAGCGCCGCGCGGCCTCCCCCACCAGCCGGTCCCAGACCGGACCGTCGCGTCCGAGCTCGGCGACGGTGCGCTCGAGGTCCCGGTAGGCGGCGACCGCGGTGCCGTCGTCCAGCGGGTGCGCGCAGTCGACCTCCGCGTGACACCACCGCAGCCCGTACTCGGTCAGCGGCAGGGTCCGCAGGAACGGCGAGGCGACCGCGAAGGGCAGCACCGCCGCGCAGTGATCGTGGCGGAGCCCCGGAACCTCGGGGTCGTCGTAGGTCCTGAGGCCACCACCCGGCTCGTCGGCCGCCTCGAGCACCACGACCTTGAAGCCCTCACGCGCCAGGGTGATGGCCGCCGCGAGCCCGTTCGGTCCGGAGCCGACGATGACGGCGTCGGGCTCGCTCAGGCGGGTTCGGACCACGCGGGGCTCCTGCTCACGGCCGGGGCTCGACGGTACCGCCGCCGGAGCCGCCGGAGCCGCCGGAGCCGCCGTGGGGACCGTCGGACCCGCCGTGGGGACCGTCGGACCCGCCTGGGTCGCCGGGACCGTCCGCGGTGGCGGCGGCCGCGGGACGCTCCGGGGGCAGACCCGAGCCTCCCTCGTCGCCGGGCGCCGGCTCGGCCAGCTGCAGCCGGACGAACACCCAGGGACCGACGCCGCCGACCCAGGCCCCGATCAGCCCGTAGCGCACCGCCCGCAGGGTGAGCTCCAGGGGTCCCTCGCCACTGGGGAACAGGGCGGACAGGCCGAGGTAGAGCGCGGCGACGACCACCAGCCCGACCAGCACGCGCCCGACGCGGCGCGCCAGCGGCCCCCGGTGGTCGAAGCCGCCCCTGGCCTGCAGCCACGCCAGCCCCACCCCGAAACCCGACAGGGTCGCCGCCGCGGTCACCACGCCGCTGGCACCGGTGAGCCCGGCAGGGTCCTCGACCCCGGGCCACGGGAAGGAGACCCCGACCAGCCGTCCCGCCAGCAGCGTCGCCGGGGCGATCCAGACCAGCCCGGCCACCAGCGACGCGAGCACGCGCTCCACCGTGCCGACACGCTGCCACCACCGCACCATCCGGGGCTCGAGCGCAAGGAACAGCCCGAGCAGCGCCAGCCCGACCAGCACCCCGACGACCATGTCCTCGAGGAAGTGGACGCCGAGGTGGATGCGCGACCAGGCGATCGCAGCGATCAGCGCGACCAGCGCGACCTGGACGGGGCGGGACCGCAGGCTGGCCGCGAGCACCCCCCAGACCGCGGTCGCGTTCTGGGCATGTCCCGAAGGCAGGCCGAAGCTGGTCTCGCTCACCGCCCCGAGCTCGGGTCGCAGGAAGAACGGACGGGGGGTGGCGAAGGCCAGCTTCAGTACCCCGTTGAGACTGGCACTCACCAGCAGCATCACCCCCAGCCGCAGGCCGATCCGGCGGCTGATCGCCCAGTAGGTCACCGGGAGCAGCAGGAGGTAGAACTCCTCGTCGCCGAGGAAGGTGATGACCGCCCACACCGGGGTGAGCCAGTTGGCGGTGTCCTGGAGGCGCTCGGCCCGGTCGAGCTGACCGTCGTAGCGGGTGGGGTCCGGACCACGCACGATGCCGTAGCGGGTGGCCGAGCGCTCCTCGAGCACCTCGACGACCCGGTCGGGGTAGTCGGTGAGGATCGCATGGGCGCCGGCGTCCAGCAGACGGTGCATCTGCTCCGGGTCGTTGACCGTCCACACCTGGACCTCGACCCCCAACCGCTCGGCGGCCCGGGTGAACCGTGGGGTGACCACCAGTCGGTCGTCGAACCACTCCGGCACCTGGAACAGCTGCCCCGGCGGGCTCCACCACGGGTGGGCGCCGACGAGCTGCCGGACGTAGAAGTCGTAGGTCTCCGATTCCGGCATGTTGGTGGGGACGTCCGGCAGCTGGATCCGGACCGGAGCGAGGTAGTCCTCGCTGAACGAGGCGATCGTCAGGGTGCCGTCGTCACGGCCGTACTCCGCCACCAGGTCGATCACGGGCTGGATGATCGCCTGGTCCCCGTCGGTCTTGAGCTCGACCACCAGGTGGGTGTCCGGGTAGCGCTCCAGGACCTCCCGGAGCGAGGCGTGACGGACCCCGCGGCCGGCGAAGGGGCTGCTGCCGTCCTCGGCGGTCCAGGTGGCGCCGGCATCCAGTGACTGCAGCTCGGCCAGGGTGAGCTCGCTCACCGGCCCCGAGCCGTCGGTGGTGCGGTCCACGGTGCCGTCATGGATCGTCGCCACCTCGCCATCGGCGGTGACCTGCAGGTCCATCTCCAGGGTGTCGGCGCCGAGCTCCAGGGCCGCGTCGAAGGCCTCGACCGTGTTCGGTGGGGCGTGGCCCTGCGCGCCCCCGTGGGCGATGATCGACACCTCCCGCTCGGCGAAGTGGGCGACGGGGTGGATCGGGTCGCCCTGGAGCCAGGCCGCCGCGATCAGAGCGAGCAGGGCCACCAGCGCCACCAAGAGCCACCGACGGCTGCGCGTCGCGTCGCCGGGTCGATCTGCGGTCGTGGTCGCTCCCACCTGCTGCCCTCCCCCTCCCGAGGAGGACCGACGCTAGTCCTTCCGCGTCGCCGGACGACGGTCGTCACCGAGCGTGGCACGGCTCTCGCGTCTCACGGCGTTCCCTGACGGGATGGGTGTTCCGCCCTCCGATAGGTGTTCTGCCCACCTGAGGGCCGCGACCGAGGTGGGATACTGCGCCATCGCGGATCGACGGCCCACGCCGGTCCCGCAACCGGAGGCACGAGCATGGCCCCGCATCCCAGACTGCACGCCGTCCGCGCCGTCGCGGGGTTCAGCCTCGGCACCCTCCTGCTGACCGCCTGCTCCACCGACAGCCTCCTGGAGCGGGGCCTGTCCCAGATCGAGGGGGTGGACGACGTCGAGATCGACCGCGAGAGCGGCTCCTTCGCGATCCGTGGCGAGGAGGGCGAGGTGTTCGACGTGGAGGTCGACGAGGGGACCGGCACGAGCACCATCACCACCGAGGAGGGCACCGTCACCACCGGTGGGATCGACGAGCTGCCATCGGAGGTCGCCGAGGTGTTCACGCCGCCGCCGGCCTTCCAGCCCCAGGCGGTGACCGACCTCACCGAGGACGGGACCAGGGGGCTCATGGTCCAGGGGACCATCGAGGGGGACTGGGCGGAACTGATGGACAGCATCGAAGCTGCCGTCACCGCCGGCTCCTGGGACGAGGTCCAGCGCCAGACGATGCTGGAGGGCGTGATGGCTGCGGTGGTGGCCACCACCGAGGGCGAGCCCGGCTCCACCCTCACGGTGAGCCTGATGATGGACGAGGACGAGACGGAGGGCCTGCTGTCCATCTTGCTGGTGGAGCCGACCACCGAGTGACCGGCCGGGCCCGACGGCCCGTCCTCGCCGTAGATCCCCCACGACCGCCCCTCGGACCCCACGACAGCCGACGCCCGGCGCGCCTGTTGGCACGCCGGGCATCCGTCGTCCGTCCCGATCGAACGTTCGGCCCCCATGGTCCCCCGGGAGCGTCGGTCAGCCGCTACCTCCCCTCGGTCATCCCGGTCAGCGCGAAGGGCGCCACCTCCGGGTCGAACAGCGCCGCGAGCTCCTGACGACCCGAGACCCCGACCGCGCGGTACACCCGAGCCAGGTGGTTCTCCACGGTGCGGACCGACACCCCCAGCCGAGCTGCGATGGTCCGTCCATCGGCACCGGTCATGGCCAGCACCGCGGCATCCCGCCGGCGCGGGCTCAGCTCCACGGCCTCCGATCCGAGCAGCGCCGGGGTGGTCGCCTCCGAGCATCCCGCGAGCAACGCCCCGACCAGGGCGCTCGCACGCTCCCCCGCCCCGCAGCGGCCGGCCTGGGCCGCAGCCTCGGCCCCCAGCAACCGGCGACCATCGAGCGCGAAGGTCCGGGCGACGGCGTCCAGCCGCACCGCATCGCGATCGGCCCAAGCCGTCAGGTGGCGCGCGACGGCGACGACCTCCGGGTGCGGGTCGGCCAGCTCCGACACCACTCTCGCAGCGTCGGCGGCATCCTCGGCAGATCCTCCGAGCCGGGCGACGAGGTGGAGGGTGTCGGCCGCCTCCAGGGACCGACCCGCGGTGGCCGCCGCCCGGCCGAGCTCCAGCAGGCCCCGGCCGAGGTCGGTCACCTCGTGCCGCACGACACCGACCAGCAGCTCCGCCAGGCGGCAGCGTTCGCCGACACCTGGGTGCTCGTGACGGTCGGCGCCGACCTGGCCCAGCCGCCACTCCGCCTCCACCGCGGAGCCCGTCAGCGCCGCCAGCACCGCGAGCTCGGCCACCAGCCGTGCCCGCAGGCGCAGCGGGTCCGCCGACCGACAGGCCAGGACCCCCGACACCAACCGGTGACGGGCGCCGGCCAGATCCCCTGCCCGCCACCGCAGCCAGCCCTCGACGGCGTACCACCAGCTGGTCTCGGCCCCGAACCGCTGCAGGCTGCGGTCCACCTCGTCATCCGCCTCTTGTATGCGCTCCGCGAGCGGGCGTTCGAGGTCGGAGAGCAGCTCGAGACCGGTGAGTAGGTGCTCGGCGATCGGCAGCAGCACCGGACCGCCCTGCGACCACGCCGCGAAGGTGCGGTCCACCGCCTCCACGACCCGCTCGTGCTCCCCGCGGGCAGCCGCGACGACCGCCTCGGCGACGGCGGCGAGCACGGGGCCGGGCATCTCGACCGCGGTCCCCCCGACGGCCGTGGGCGCCGTGGATGCCATGGAAGCCGGGCGATCGTCGAGCGCGGACAGGGTGCGCTGGGCCGTGCTGACCTCCCCACCGAGGGCGGCCAGGAGCGCGGCGTAGGCGACCACCTCGTCTTGGCGATCGCTGGCCACGCTCGGCGCGGCTGCCAGCAGTTCCGCGCTGGCCGCTGCCCAGCCTCCCCCGCCGATCGCCCGGGCGTGGGCGGTCACGAGCAGCGCATCGACGTCGACCGGGCCGGGCTCACTGGAGCTCGAGCCACGACGCCCCACTGCCGGGGCCGCTGCCGCGATCCCCCCGCCGGCGGTCTCCTGAGCGCAGGCTCCCGAGGTCGACTGGCCGGACTGGGCATCGACCGGCGCACCGGCGCATCGTTCGATCGCCCCGAGGGTGGCCAGCTGGCTCGTGGGAGCCCCGGCCCCGAGCGTGACCGCGGCCGACGCGAGGTCCTCGGCCAGGCGCACCTCACCGTGGACCCGGGCGAGGACGGCCGCCTCGTGGAACCGCTCCGCCGACCAGCCACCGAGCTCGAGCCGCCACCGGGCCAGGTCGAGACGACGTCGGTCGGTGAGCTCGAGACGCTCGAAGACCGCTGCTACCTCGCCGAGCAACCGGGCCCGCTCCTCGCCGAGGAGATGGGCCCGGACCACCTCGCCATGGACGGTGTCGACGATGGCGAGGCTGCGGCCGTTCACCCCCGACCGGAAGCGCGCCAGCCCCCTGGCTTCCAGCTCCTTGACCCCGTGGGGGTGGACCAGGGACGATGCGGCCCGGATCGGCAGGGGCGATGCCAGCGCCAGGACCCGCAGGTCGTGCAGGGCGACCTCGCTCAGCCCCTCCAGCCGCCCCCCGAGGAGGCTGGTGAGGCGGCGCAGCGACAGCGGCGCCATCAGACGCCAGCTGTCAGCTCCCGGCGCGATGCAGCCGGTGTCGCGCGCGTCGATGAGCAGCTCCCCGACCGCGACGGGGTTGCCGCCCGACAGGCGCCACAGCTCGTGGACCAACCGGGGCTCCGCGGGACCACCCAGCAGCTGCGCGAGCAGCTCACCGGCCGCGGTGCGCGACAGGGGCGCCACGTCCAAACAGCGCCACCGTTCCCCCTCCCACCACGCACCGGCCTGCGAGGCAGCGGCACCATCGGCCGCGACGGCGGTGGCGATGCGGCACCAGGGCCGCTCCTGCCAGGCGTGGAGCCGCGCCACGTCGAGGCGGGGGAGCAGCTCCGCGTCGTCGACCAGGACGAGGACGGACTGCTCGCCCCGGGGTGGCGCCACGACGTCGTCGGCGATGGTGGCCAGGGCGTCGGCGGAGCGCGCGGCGACCGCGTGTACCGGGCCGAGGTGTCGGCGTCGGAGCTCGTCCAGGATCCGGCTCTTGCCCACCCCGCGACCACCTCGCAGGCTGACCGACCGCGCAGCGAACAGCTCCCGCTCGACCCGCTGCAGCAGGCGTTCCCGGCCCACGGTCCGTTCGGCCCGGCCCACCAGGCCGCGACCATCGGTGGTCGGCGGTGCGTGCATCATCTCCACGGTTGTCCCGTCGTCGCCGTTCGGTGCGGTGGGGCGACCCAGCCACCTGCGAGTGCCCTCGGGCCACCACCGACCTCGAGCCGCGCAGCATGCGGACGGACCTTTCAGCCGCCTCACGGTCGCGTCACACCGTGTCGTCCCGAGCGGCCCGCCGACGACCGATCCGGCCCCTTTCCGGCGGGGTCCGGCCACGGCAGCCACCCAGCGTTACGCTGCGGGCCGGCACCACCCGAGGGCAACGGAGGCCACCATCGCGACGGGGTCCGGAGGCTGGGGACCGCCGCCTCCACCGGCGACGGTCTGGCCTCCGCCTGCCCTGGTCGGACGTCGTGAGGTCCTGACCGGACGCCGGCTCGTCACGGTCACGGCCGGGCCCGGGTGGGGCAAGACCACGCTGCTCGGCGAGCTCCTCGTCGACGACGGCACGCGCTGGTACACCATCGACGAGCGTGACCGAGACCCGCAGTTCCTGGCCGCCGCGCTCGAGGAGCCGTGGGCCGACGCGGACGTCGCGCGGGTGATCCTGGACGACGCCCATCTGCTGCTCGGCAGCGGAGGGCTCGGGGTGGTGCGCGACCTCATCGCCAGGCTGCCGCAGGGCCGCCAGCTGGTCGTCAGCGCGAACCACGACCTCGGCCTGGTGCACGACCGCACCCGGGGGCTGGGCATGGTCGCCGAGGTGGATGCCAGGGACCTGGCCCTGGACCTGCAGGTGGTGGCGGACATCGTGCGCCAGGAACTGTCACCGGACCGCGCCCTGGCCGCCCGCATCGCCGACGCGACCGGGGGCTGGCCCGTCGGTGTCCGGCTGGCGGTCGATGCGCTCCGCGACCTGCCGGAAGCCGACCGCTCGTCCGCCGTGGAACGGCTGATCGGCACGACCGGTGCGGTCGGACGCTACCTGCGCCGGGTCGTCGCCAGCGACCAGGACCGGGAGGTGCAGCAGCTGCTCGCCCGGCTCCACCTGCTCCGGGGGGCGTCAGCGGACCGGATGGCACGGCTGACCGGGCGACGGCCGGCCGAGGAGGACGAGCGGCTCGAGATGCTCCTGCGGAGGGGTCTCGCGCGGCCACGCCCGGAGGACCCGGCCACCGTCGAGCTGTCTCCCGCGGTGAACCGTCTGGTCGCGGAGCACCTGCTGCCCGAGCTCGACGGCGACGGCGATCTGGTCAGCGAGGTGACCGACGAACTCCTCGCCCACGGGGAGGTCGCGGTCGCCCTCGATGCCCTGATCGGCGCCGCGCGCACCGGGGCGGCGGCAGAGCTGCTCGAGACCCACGGGCGTGAGCTGATCCACGCCGGCCACCTGCGCACCGTGGCCCGGGCGGTCGAACTGCTGCCCAGCGACCTGCGGAGCCCGACCCTCGAGTCCCTGCAGGCAGAGGCGTTGGCGTTCCGGGGCGAGTGGGCCCAGGCACTGCGGTGCCTGGAGGCGATCGGACCCGATGATGGCGGACCGCTGCCCACCGAGCGCGCCACCCAGCTGGGGCTGATCCACCACACGCGGGGGGACCTGGACGCGGCCCTGGCCGCCTACCTCCGCGGCCCCGACGATGAGGACAGCTCCGCCTTCGCCGGACTCCTCGGCTGGCGTGCGACGGCCCACTGGCTCCGCGGCCAGCTCGAGGACGCCCGCTGCTGCGCCGATCGCGCCATGGGCATCGCCACCCGGCACAACGACGACCGCGCCCTGGCCTACGCCCACACCGCGGCGGCACTGGTCGCGGCCAGCGACGGCGATCGTCGGGCGAACCTGTCCCACTACCGCCAGGCCCTGGCGGCCGCGTCCCGCGGCGGCGATCAGCTCCAACAGGCCCGGATCCTGACCAACCTCGGCTCCCACCACCTCGAGGAGGGACGCTACGCCGACGCCTTGGAGGTGACGGGACGAGCGATCGACCTGGCCGAGGCCCAGGGGTTCGCCACGCTGATCGGCGTGGCACGGTGCAACCGCTCCGAGGCGCTGCTGAGCACGGGTGCCGCCGACGAGGCGATCGCCGACGCCGAGCGGGCCCGGGAGGTGTTCGCGCGGATCGGCGCGCGGACCGAGGCCTACGCCCACCACGTGCTGGCCGCTGCCCGGGCCGAACGGGGTGAGCTCGCCCTGGCCCGCCAGGCCTACGAGCAGGCGCTCCGGCTCGGGGCGCCCGGCGGTGACCGACAGGCGCTGGTCCCGGCTCACCTCGGCCTGTCCTGGGTGCTCACCGGCACCGACCACGACGCCGCCTCGGCCGCGATCGATCGGGCCCGCGAGCTCGACGACGGCATGGCCGCCGCCGAGGTGGCTGCCGCCGACGCCTGGGTGCACCTCGCCCGCGGCGAGACGGTGGCCGCGGCCGAGCTGGCCCGGACGGCCGAGGGCCTGGCCACCAGCCGCGGGAACCGCGCCGCGGCCGCCAGTGCGGTGACCTGCCGGGCGCTCACGGTCACCGACCCACGCCCACTGCTCACCGACGCCCTGGCGCTGTGGCGGGAGCTCGAGGCACCCCTCTGGATCACGCGGCTGGAGCTGGCGTTGGAACGCCGGGGCCCCGGTGGCGGCGACCGCGCCCGGGTCGGCGAGCTGGAGCGACGGCTGGCTGCGCTCGGGTGTCCGCTCGAGCGCAGCGTGTGGGCCGCTCAGGTCCTGACCGGCACCGACCGGGTCGGCCGCAGCGTGATCCGGGCGCTGGGCACCTTCACCGCGAGCGTCGATGGGCAGCCCATCACCGCCTCGAGCTGGGGGTCACGGAAAGCACGCGAGCTGGTGAAGGCGTTGATCGCCCGGTCGCCGCGCGGGTTGACCAGGGAGGAGCTCGGCCACCTGCTGTGGCCGGACCAGCCCTACGACAAGGTGTCCGCGCGGCTGTCGACCGCGCTCAGCCTCGCCCGGGCCGCCCTGGTCGGCGACGACGGTGACCGCGACGCCAGCCCGATCGAGAGCGTCGGCAGCACCGTGCGCCTCGCACTGGACCGCGTCGAGGTGGACGCGCTGGCGTTCCGGGAGCTGGCCGAAGGGGGGCTCAGAGCGGTCCGCGACGGGGCGTCCGACACGGCGGTCCGGCTGCTGCTGGAAGCCGAGGAGCTCTACGGCGGCGACCTGTTCGAGGACGAGCCCGACCTGCCGTGGGCCGAGGACCGGCGCGCCGAGCTCCGATCGCTGTACCTGTCGGTGGCCCGGACGCTGGCGGAGCTGCTGCGCACCGAGGACCCCGAGTTCGCGATCCGGCTGCTGTTGCGGATCCTCGACCGCGACGGCTACGACGAGCCGGCCCACCTGAACCTCGCCGTCGCCCTGCTGCGGGCCGGACGCCACGGCGAGGCCCGACGTCGCTACCGCCTCTACCGGGACCGGATGGCGGAGCTCGACCTGCCGGCGGTGCCCTTCCACGAGCTGTCCGCCGCCGTGCAACCCGAGGCCGACCGGGCGGCGAGCTGACGCCCCCGGCCAGCGCGGCTGTCACCGTCCCGTGATGGAGACGCCACCTCGCTGTCATGCGCCGATGGTGGGCTCGTCTAGCCTGGCGGGTGCCGCCCGCGCTGGTGGCGACCACTTCCCCTCCCCCTGTCGGTTCGACCGCGGCGCGCGCGTGCCTGGTGCGTGCCCACGAGGAGCACTCGACGTGAGCGAGCAGACGACCGAGACCCGCGCCACCGATGGCGCGCTGGATCGGTTCTTCAAGCTGTCCGAGCGGGGGAGCGATCCCCGCACCGAAGGCGTCGCCGGGCTGACGACCTACCTGGCGATGGCCTACATCGTCTTCGTCAACCCGCTCATCCTCTCGGATGCCGGCATGGATCCGGGCGCGGTGTTCGTGGCGACCTGCCTGGCCGCCGCCCTGGGCACGCTGATCATGGGCCTGTGGGCGAACCTGCCCATCGCCCAGGCACCGGGCATGGGCCTGAACGCCTTCTTCGCCTACTCCGTGGTGCTCGGCTTCGGCATCCCGTGGGAGACCGCGCTGGCCGCGACCTTCGTCTCGGGTGTGCTGTTCCTGATCCTCGCGGTGACCGGGGTCCGCGGGGCGATCATCAACGCGATCCCGCACCAGCTCAAGATGGCCGTCGGCGCCGGCATCGGTCTCTTCATCGCCTTCATCGGCCTCAAGAACGCCGGCATCGTGGTCCCCGACGAGGCGACCACCGTCGGGCTCGGTGAGCTGGGCGTCGCGACGACGATGCTGTCGATCTTCGGACTGCTCGCGATCGCGCTGTTCCTGATGCGGGGCCTGAAGGGCGCGGTGTTCTACGGCATCGTCGCGACCGCGGTGGTCGGGCTGCTGACCAACCTGCTGGACGCGCCCACGGCCTTGGTGTCCGCACCTCCGAGCCTGGCACCGACCCTCGGTGCCGCCTTCGCCGCCTTCGGCGACCTCCTAGCTCCCGAACTGCTGATCGTGATCGCGACCATGCTGTTCGTCGACTTCTTCGACACCGCCGGCACGCTGATCGCGGTCACCAACCAGGCCGGCCTGCTCGAGGAGGACGGCACGCTGCCCGGCGGCACACGGCCGCTGGTCTCCGACGCCGTCGCGACCATGGGTGGTGCGGCGCTGGGGACCTCGACCACCACCTCCTACATCGAGTCGGCAGCCGGGGTCGGTGCTGGCGGACGAACGGGACTCAGCTCGGTCGTCACCGCCGGGCTGTTCCTGCTCACGATCTTCTTCTCGCCGCTGCTGACCGTGATCACCGCCCCGGTCACCGCCGCCGCGCTGATCATCGTGGGCGTGATGATGGCCCGCGGGCTGAAGGACATCGAGTGGGACCAGATGGAGATCGCCATCCCGGCCTTCGTCACGGTCGTGGCGATGCCGCTGACCTACTCGATCGCCACCGGCATCGCCATGGGCCTGTTCCTGTACCCGCTGCTGATGGTCTTCAAGGGCAAGGCCAAGGAGGTGCACCCGATCATGTACGTGCTCGCGGTGCTGTTCGTGGTGTTCTTCGCCTTCCTGGCCGAGTAGCCGCCGGCCGGGCCGGTGCGCGCAGCCAGCCCGGCCGGACCCCGCGAGAACCAGCGGATAGTTGCTGCTTCTCGCGGGCAACCACCGG
>Ga0207421_10006880_pt1 | contig 12281 bp, 9 predicted proteins | sample SodLakKL_010_SED_4_FD_187542 | JGI IMG/M metagenome (GOLD analysis project Ga0207421, IMG submission 187542) | Alkaline sediment microbial communities from Lake Tanatar, Kulunda Steppe, Russia - 8KL_010_SED (SPAdes) (version 2) | ecosystem: Environmental > Aquatic > Non-marine Saline and... | reverse complement strand
TGGATGCGGGTGTGTGCCGTTTGCGGGGTTACGATTTTCAGAGGGTCATCACCGACTGGATGAAGCGCAGCCCGCGGTCCTCATAGCTTTCGAACATGTCGAACGAGGCGCAAGCCGGGCTCAGCAGCACCACATCGCCGCGCTCGGCCTTCATGTAGCACTTGCGCACCGCGTCCTGCATCGATTCGGAGAACCAGATGACCGGCGCCACGCCCTGCAGCTGATCGCGGATTGCCTCACGGCCTTCGCCGATGGCCACGATCAGTTTCACTTTCTTGCGGATCTCGGATGCCAGCTCGCTGTAGTCGTTGCCCTTGTCACGTCCGCCCATAATCAGGATCACCGGCTTGGAGAAGCTTGTCAGCGCATACCAGACAGCGTTCACATTGGTCGCCTTGCTGTCGTTGTACCACGTGACGCCATCAACCTCCCGCACTTTCTGCAGCCGGTGCGGCACGCCCTCGAATCCACTCAGGCTTTCGCGGATGGGACCCTTGTCGATTTCGCAGATCCGCGCCGCAAGCGCCACGGCGAGGCCGTTCCGCAAATTGTGTTTTCCGGGCAGGGCAAGTTGCTTCATGGGCAGTACCTCTTCGTTTAGTCGATCGGTCTTAATTCGAATGACGCCGTTGCGCAGGAAGATTCCGGGAACCTCCACTTCGCTGGAAAACGGCAGCAGGATTGGCGTGTCGGGACGGCCGGACATTTTCCGCACCTGATCTTTCACCACCGGATCGTCAAATCCGTAGATCAGTATGTCGTCTTTGGTCTGGTGTCCGGGCAATTGCATCTTGGATGCGATATACTCCTCAAACTGGTTGTGGTACCGGTTCAGGTGATCGGGCGTGATGTTCAGCAGCACGGCCACGCGTGCACGGAAACGGTCGATATGATCGAGCTGGAAACTGCTTACTTCCAGGATCACGTCCACCTCCTCCGACGTCTGTTCCACCACTTCGGAAAACGCCGTGCCGATGTTGCCGGCGAGCAGGCAGCGGCGCCCCGCCCGCTTCCACACATCGGCCAGCCAGTTGACCACCGTGGTCTTTCCGTTGGATCCGGTCACGGCAATAATACGGCTCTTGCAGTACCACGATGCCACTTCGATCTCCGAAACAACACGCTTTTCCGCATTCCTCCAGGCGCGCACGATGGGCGCATCGCCGGGAACGCCCGGACTCAGGACCAGCAGGTCGCCGGCATGCGCCTTGTCGCTATGACCCTGCTCCTCGTAGGGGATGCCGGCCTGTTCCAGCCTGGACCGGTGCTCTTCCGAAATCTTTCCGATGTCGGATACGAACACGCGGGCGCCCTTGCGCTTCAGGAGCATGGCAACGGCTACACCGCTCCGGGCAGCGCCTGCAACAACGATATCCTGTTGTTCAACTCGGGTCATGCGGCTTTTTATCGCAGTTTGAGGGTGATGATGGTGAAGACGGCCAGCAGGATCGCGATGATCCAGAAGCGGACCACGATTTTGGGCTCGGCCCATCCTTTTTTCTCGAAATGGTGATGCAGCGGGGCCATCCGGAAGAACCGCCGGCCTTCCCCGTACTTCTTCCTTGTGTACTTGAAATAGCTGGTCTGGATGATCACCGACAGCGCCTCGACAAAGAAGATGCCGCACAAAATGGGCAGCAGCAGTTCCTTGTGGATCATCAGCGCCACGGCTCCGATGCCCCCGCCCAGCGCCAGGGATCCGGTGTCGCCCATGAAGACTTCGGCGGGATAGGAGTTGTACCACAGAAAACCGAAACAGGCCCCCGCCATGGCGGCGCAGTAGATGGTCAGCTCACCGGTTCCGGGCAGATAGAGAATGTCGAGGAAGCTGGAGTAGTCGACGCGGCCCGAGACGTACGCCAGGATGCCCAGCGCCAGTCCGGCAATGGCCGTGGTTCCGCTGGCAAGCCCATCCAACCCGTCAGTCAGGTTTACCGAATTGCTGACTGCGGTGAGGACGAAGATGCAGACCGGGATGTAGATGGCCCAGCCGAGCGCCTCGCCCAGGAACGCATAGTCGATGTTGGCGTCCTTGACGAACGGGATGGTGCTGAGTGTGTTGTAATCCTGGAAATCGGGATAGAAATAGAGCACCGCGCCCAGCACCGCACCCACGGCCACCTGTCCGATGATCTTGAACTTGCCGAGCAGCCCTTCCTTGTTCTTGCGGATGATCTTGATGTAATCGTCCACGAAGCCCACCCCGCCCAGGGTGACTGTCACCATCAGGATCAGCCAGATGTAGACATTGTCCAGCCGCGCCCAGAAGAGCGTGCCGGTGACTATGGCCAGCAGGATCAGCAGACCGCCCATGCTCGGCGTGCCTGCTTTTTCGATGTGGTTGTCCAGCCCGATATCCTCCCGGATATTTTCCCGGAGCTGCATGCGGTTGAGCAGCCTGATCACTTTCTGGCCGAATAATACGGACATGAAAAAGGCCGTCAGCGCAGCCAGCGCACTGCGCACCGTGATAAAGGTGAACACCCCGAAACCCGGGGGGCTGAACGTCTGGTTGATCCAGTCGAGAAGGAGATAGAGCATCAGGTCACCTCCTTCCGGCTTGTGGACTGTTCAGAAGAATGTCCCGCGGACTTATTCCCGGCCCGGCGGCCTTTCTTGTGGATGCGCCGCTCGATCCATTCGGTGAGCGCCTTGCCGGCAATCTGCCGGTCGTCAAACTTGTGCCGGCGCCCGTGCACTTCCTGGTACCGCTCGTGGCCCTTCCCGGCCACCAGCACCATGGTGCGCGTATCGCCTTCCAGAATGGCGGACCGGATGGCCTTGCGCCGGTTGGCTTCCACGAAAATCTTGTCGCTGCGCACCACCCCTTTCCGGATGTCCCGTATGATGGCATCGGGGTCCTCGGTGCGGGGATTGTCCGATGTCAGCGTGATCACATCGGCGTATTTATCGGCAATGCGCCCCATTTTGGGCCTTTTTGACTGGTCACGGTCGCCGCCGCATCCGAACACCACATGCAGCGTGTCCCCCTTGCCCCGCACGGCGGCAAGCGCCTGCAGCACATTCTCCAGGGCGTCGGGGGTGTGGGCGTAATCCACGAAGACCTTCGGGGCGGATGTGTGTACTGCCGGATCTTCGTACGGTGCATGTGTTTCCGGTCCGGTGCCTTCGCCGCGAGGCGCATCTGTGCTTTCATCCCGGGGTGCTCCTGCGGCATCGCCGCGGGGCGGATCGGCGACTTTGCCGCGGGACAAAGCGGCTGCCTGCGGGAATACCCGCTCAAGCCGTCCGGGCGCGCCGGGGGCCTCTCCCAGCGCCGCCGCCACGTTGCTTTTGGCACAGCCCAGCGCCAGGCAGATCAGATAGGCCTGGGCGACGTTATAGGCGTTATAGCGGCCGGTGAGCGGGGTGCTTGCGATGGCACCGTCCAGGTCGAGCACCAGTCCGTCCGGACCCTCGTCCAGGATGCGGAAATCGCGGTCTTCCCGGAAGCTGAACTCCCAGATATCGGCGCGGCATCCCTCGGTGATCCTGAAGGATGCGGGGTCATCGCGGTTGATGACGGCCACGGCCTTGTCATCCAGCATGGTGAAGAGGCGTTTCTTGGCATAGATATAGGAGGCCATGTCGCGGTGATAGTCGAGATGGTCCTGGCTGATGTTGGTGAATGCGGCCACATCAAACCGGATGCCGCCAACGCGCTGCTGCTCCAGGGCGTGGGAAGAGACTTCCATGACGGCAAACGCCGTGTCAATGGCGGCCATCTCCCCGAGGGTCTCGGCCAGGCTCACCGCGTCGGGGGTGGTGAGGAGGCTTTCGGTGACACGGTCGCCGATGCGTGTTTCGACCGTACCGAGCAGTCCGGCATTGTAACCGAGCTTGCGCAGGACCTGGTAGACCAGCGTGCAGACGGTGGTTTTGCCGTTGGTGCCGGTCACGCCGACCATTTTCATGCTGCGGGCGGGATGACGGGCAAATGCCTGGGCCAGGTCGCCGATGATGGCGCGGGTGTCGGCCACCTGCAGAAACAGCAGATCGTCGCTGATGAGATCTTCCGGGATGTGTTCGCAGATTACCACGCGGGCGCCTTTTTTGATGGCTTCGCGGATGTACAGGTGCCCGTCGGATGCGGTTCCTCGAAGCGCAACGAACACGTCGTTCTTTCGCACGTCCCGGGAGTCGAGCCGGAGCCGGCCCAGCGGCCCCTCATGGGAGCCGTGCTGCTGCAGCGGGTGGATGATATGGAGCAGCTCTGCTGTCTTCATCATCGCCCCCGGTGTGATAATATGGTGGGCAGGTCACGGGCCCGGCCGCGTATGGTGACGGTCTGCCCGGTCCGGTACTGCTGTCCGGCCAGCGGGAATTGCGCATACACGGTACCCGATCCAACCATTTCAACGTCAAAACCGGACTGGCGCAGCCAGGCAGACGCTTTTCTCATGCTCATGCCCCGCACATCGGGGATGGCGGCATGGCGGTCGCTGATGCGGGTGGTGTCGCTGCTGATGGTGCGCGAGAGCGTGATGCGAAGGGGGTCGGAACGCTGGATCTGCTCGCCCGGCGCCGGTGCCAGGGCAACCACATAATCGCCGTTGCCGGTGAAGCGGTGGCGGATGTTGTAGTCGCTGAGCACGGCCTGCGCCTCATCGCGATGCATGCCCCGGATATCGGGAACGACAGCAAGCGGGAGCCGGAACTCATCCTGCGGCAATCTGAGGTGCAGCTCATCATCCAGCCCGACAAGCCGAAGCGCGACGTTGCGGAAGACAGGTCCGGCGATGAATCCGCCGTAGTAGCTGAGCCGGGGTTCGTCGATCATGACCAGGGTGACGTACCTCGGGTTTTCCGACGGAAAGAACCCTGCGAAGGAGGCGATGTAGCGGGCGCGATAGCGGCCATCGATGAATTTCTGGGCCGTGCCGGTTTTTCCGGCTATGCTGAAGCCGTCGATCCGGGCATAGGCGGCCGTGCCGGAGTCGGAGACCACGCTTTCAAACACCGGGCGAAGCTTTTCGATGGTCTCGGGACGTATGGCACGGCGGATGGTTTCGGGCCGGTTCTGGTGTACCACCCTTCCCCGCTCATCGAGGACGCGATCAACGACATGAGGCCGCATGATCACACCGTCGTTGGCAAAGGCGGCGTATGCCTGGGTCAGCTGCATCAGGTTGACCTGCACTTCGTAGCCGATGGAGATCCAGGGCTTGGAGACCGCTGACCATTCGTATGGCTTGCGAAGGCGGCCGGCCTCCTCCCCGGGCAGATCGATATGGGTTCGCGAACCGAATCCGAGATTCCGTGCGTACTGGTAGAGCATGTCGGACGAAAGCCGTCCGGCCACCTCGGAAGTGGCGATATTGGAGGACTTCTGGATGGCTTCGTGGAAGCTGACCTTCCCCAGCGGATCATGATCGCGCATCATCTGGCCGCTGATGAGACGGCGGCCGTCCCCGGTGTCAAATGTCTCGTCGAAATCCACGAGCCCGTTCTCCACCGCGGCCACGGCTGTGACCAGTTTGAACGTGGATCCGGGTTCGATCATATCCGATATGATGGTGTTGCGCCGGTTCCCGGCAGGGGAAGATGCGGGGTAGTTGGGGTCGAAATCCGGGTACGACGCCATGGCCTTTATGGCGCCGGTCTTCGGGTCCATGACTATGATGGAGCCCCTGCGGGCGAGGGCGCGCTGCACACCTTTTTTGAGCTCTTCCTCGGCGATGGCCTGGATGTGCGCATCGATGGTGGTAATGAGGGTATGGCCCTGCTGCGGGAGGCGGCGCGGTGCGCCGACATAGGCCCGGATGCGGCCGCTGCGGTCCCGCCGCACCTGCCGCTGTCCATCCACCCCGCTCAGATGGCTGTTGTAGGATGATTCGAGACCGGACATGCCGGTGAGTTCGTGGTTCACATATCCGACCACGTGCGAGGCCAGGGTTTCATAGTTGTACCGGCGGCGGTACTGCTCCTCGAGGATGACGGCCCGCATTCCGAGTGTGCGCAGCTGCTCGGTCGCTTCGGCGCTCAGGTTCCGCTCCAGCACGATGTAGCGGGAGCGCGGATGGGCAGAGCGGATGCGCTGCTGATAGCTGGCGGGGGTGCCGTCGGCCACGGAAGCGAGCGTGCGCGTAAATGTACGCAGATCATCGGAACTGAAACCGGGGAAATGCGGATCCACGGCCACGGTATAGGTGACCGTGTTGCCGACCAGCTCACGGCCGCTGCTGTCCAGAATCAGTCCGCGCTGTGCCGGGATCGGGATCACATCCATGGCCTGTGCATTCCAGAGAGTGCGCAGCTGTGAACCCTCGAGGATCTGTATCCGGACAATCTGCAGACCGATGACCAGCGGGATAAGGAGCATCAGCCCGAATACCACAAACATGCGGTTCAATATGAACTCTTTGCTGTCTGTCATGGTCAGCGTTCGATTACTATCACGGGATCGGCAGCCCCGCCTGAGATCATGCCGAGGGAAGCAGCGCGGTTGTAGACTTCGGCCGGACCGGTCATGCGGTCATAGTTGCGCCGCACTTCGGTGTTGACCCGGTGGGCGCGTTCGTACTCCCTGCGCAGCTGCTGCACCTCGCGGAGGGTGTTCTGTGTTTCAAATACGTGGGTCAGATATATGGACCCGGCAATTCCGAGCAGTATGGACAGCAGGATCAGCTTCCAGGGCGACCATAAGGTTATCCGGCCGGTCTTCTTCCGGGTCTTGCGTCTGTTGGTACGGTTTCCGGTGCCATTTTGGCTGCCATTGCCATTGCTGGTGCCGCTGCCATTGCCGCTGCCATTGCCGTTCTGGGCTCCCCGGCCGGGATAGCGTGAGGGCATCGGGACGGATGCCGGAGTCCGGGACTCCCTGGCGGCAGTGCCGGAACGGTAGATGGTCCTGGCGTTTTTGGTCAGCTGTGTCTGTATGATCATGATGAACCTCCCTTATGGCCGGATTTGCCCTCAACACCGGGCTCAACCATATGCCGAACCGCGGCACGCAGCTTGGCACTGCGTGCACGCGGATTTTCGGCGACCTCGTTTACCGAGGGGCTGACCACTTTTTTGGTCAGCATGCGCAACGGGGTAATGTCGTTGCCATAAAAATCTTTGACAGGGTTGCCTTCGAAATTGCCGTAGCGGAAATAGTTTTTACAGAGCCGGTCTTCCAGTGAATGATAGGTAATAACCACAAAACGGCCTTCCTCCCGCAGCAGTGCCGTGCCCTTCTCAAGCGCCCTCTTCAGCATGTTCAGTTCGCTGTTGACCGCAATGCGGAGGGCCTGGAAAATGCGCGCGAGGGATTTGTTGAGGAACCGTTCCGGGACGACCGAGGCCACCGTGTCGCGGAGCTGGCCGGTGGCTTCGAGCGGACGGTCGCGGATGATGGCCCGGGCGATGCGAGCGCTTTGCCGCTCCTCGCCGAATTCAAAAAAGAGATTCCGGAGCTCCTCGTATTCATACTCGTTGACGATGGTCGCCGCAGTCAGGTCCTGCAATGCGCCCATGCGCATGTCAAGCGGACCGTCTTTCTGGAAACTGAACCCGCGCTCCGGCTGATCGATCTGGTGCGAGGAGACGCCCAGGTCCAGAATGATACCGGACAGGTTTTCCTCCGCTTCTTTCGGCAGGAGCACGTCCATGTAGCCGAAATTGCCGCGTATCAGCGAGACACGGTCCTCATCCGCAAACCGTTCTGCCGCCACGCGCAGGGCATCATCGTCCTGATCAATACCGAAAAGCCGTCCCTTGTCCGAAAGTTTTTCAAGGATGTGCGCACTGTGCCCGCCGCCACCCAACGTGCCGTCTACATAGATACCATGCGGATCGGTAACCAGATATCGTACCGCTTCATTCAGCAATACGGGTTTGTGATACGTGACATGGGTCATTGTTCAGAACCATCTCCCATTACATTTTCGAACATTTCACGGTAGGTATCGGGGTCGAGTTCCTGGTCGGCTTTCTCCAGCATCTCCGGCGACCACAATTCAATGCTGTCTCCCATCCCGATGAAGATCACTTTGTTGGTAATATTAGCCCATTCCATCAACTTGGGAGGAATGGCAAGCCGGTTGTGCTTGTCGAGTGTCAGATCATCGGCTGACCGGAGGAAATTGCGCAGTACGGTCCGGCCTCTCTGCTGGAATTCATTGATGCGCGCAAGCCGGTCCTCCACTCCCAACCAGTATTCGGCCGGATAAAGCAGCAGACAGCGGTCCAGCCCCTTGAGGATAGTGAAACTGTCCTGGCTCTGCGGCGGCAGATATTTGCGCAACCGTGCCGGGAAGCTCACGCGACCTTTGCTGTCTATGGAATGATCGTATTCGCCTTTGAAGCTTGCCAAGGTTCTGCCCGTTCTGATGAGACCGTTTTTTTTGATTGCATACGGCAGAAAGTTGCACATTTTCCCACAACTTCCCACCTTGACCCACAAAGTAGCTTATTTTGCAACTACATGTCAAGCAAAAAAGGATTTATAAACGGATTTTTTTTAATGTTTTCATGGACGAACGAACAGAATTACCAATAAAACTAGAAAGAAGTGGCTCATGCACGTCTCTTGATATATGTACAAAATATGTTATGAGATAGTGGGACAATTTCCCACACAAAAAAATCCGCGGACTGACGTCTGGCATCAGGAGGCAAATTGCGATCAGATCAGCAGCCTGCGGCTGATTTTCTGGATATCGGCCAGCACGCCTGAGGCCGTGACTTCCTTTCCTGCGCCGGGACCCTGTATGATCAGCGGGCTCCGGGCGTAGCGTTCGGTGCGGAACGATAGCAGGTTGTCTGTTCCGGTGAGAGTGCCCAGGGCCGATTTTACGGGCACGGACTGCATTCCAACCGTTATTTTCCCGTTTTCGAGATGTCCGGTATATCGCAGCACTTCATTTCTCTCCCTGGCTTCTGCCACTTTGGCTCTCCAGTGCTCGTTGCGTTCCGGGAGTTTTTCGAAAAACTCCTCGCGTGAAAGGTGCCTGAATTCTTCCGGGATCAGGTCCTGCACGGAAATATCCTCCCGTTCAATCCGGAAGCCGGCCGTACGAGCCAGTATCATGAACTTGCGGGCGACATCCTCCCCGGAAAGGTCGTCGCGCGGATCGGGTTCGGTGACCCCCAGGTCTTTTGCCCTGAGGATGATGCGGTCGAACGGGACCCCTTCCTCCAGTTTGGCAAACAGATAGGTCATGGTCCCGGAGACCACGCCGGAGATGGAGCGTATCACATCGCCGCTTCTGCGCAGGTCCCTGATCGTCTGGATTACCGGCAAGCCGGCTCCCACCGTGGCTTCGTAGAGATAATGCGTATTTTTGTTGACCGTGTACTCCATGAGGGAATCGAAGAACTCCTGCTCGAAGCTATTGGCGCGCTTGCTGGGGGTGACCACATGTATTCCCGCCTTCAGCAGTTGCGGATATTTCCGCGCCACATCGGGATTGCCGGTGGCATCCACAAAAATGGTGCGGTAGGGGTACTCTTTGGACAGGTGGCTGATGATGAAGGGCCAGTCGGTTTTTTGCCCCTGGCTCACACGTCCGGCAATGTCGAGCGCCGGGATTCCGGAAGGGTGCCACGCCATTTTATCCGTATCACAGGCCCCGATGATGCTCAGATCCACTATGGGGTCATTCAAATCGTACAGCAGCTCCAGGAGCTTGCCGCCGACCGCACCAAGTCCGGCCACAAACAGGCGCACCCTGTGGGGGTGGATGCAGAAGTGGTCGTTGAGCAGGCGCACCGCCCTCTCCGCCTCCCGGTTGTAGAGCAGCAGACTGAGGTGCCGGTTGGCCAGTCCTTTGGCCATGGCCAGCGGGGCGATGCCGTTTTCTCCGAGTACGGAAAGCACGGCGCCGCTGATGCCAAGGTCACGCTCCAGTTTTTCACCGATGGCGGTCACCATGGACACCTGATCGAGCATCTGCGGCGTATCAATCCGCCCGGTGTCAAATTCCGTGGCGAACTCTTCAAGCAGCGCGACCCGGGCCTGTTCCATCTGGGCGGCCTGGACCACCACGGTGATGCCGTAATCCGATGAAGCAGCGGTATTGAACAGCACCGACACCTTTCGTTTTCGCAGCGCCATGAGGGTCCGGTAGCTGAACTCGTGGATTTTGTCGAGCCCCTTGCTGCGAAGCGCAATCACAATGATGTTTTTCTTCACGGAAACCGATCGCAGCCGTCCCGTGGTGGATTCATAATCGCGCGTGATGATGGTCCCGGTGGCATCGGGCTGCAGTGTGTTTTTTATCAGGATCGGGATGTTGCGCGCCTGCAGGGGCAGCACGGTGCGGGGATGCAGCACCTTGGCCCCGAAATGGGCCATCTCCGCCACTTCGGAGTAGTGGAGCTGCGGGATGGTCACCGCGGTGGGCACAATATCCGGGTCCGCGGTCAACACCCCGTTCACATCCGTCCAGATCTGCACTTCGTGCGCATCCAGCGCCTCGCCAAGCAGGCTGGCAGAATAGTCGGAGCCGGACCGGCCGAGTGTGGTGATCTCGTTTTCCGGAGTGGAACCGATGAAGCCCGTGACGATCGGCACGGATCCGTTCATCGGAAGCAGGGCTTCGCGGATCTGCCGGACGGTGGTGACCATATCCACATCGGCATCGCCAAAGCGGTTGTTGGTCCGGACGAGGCGGTGCGACTCATGGGCCCTGGAGGGCGTTCCGGAATCGATCATGGCCGCTGAAAAGATGTTGGATGAGAGCCGTTCCCCGTAGGAAAGGATGCGGTCGCTTTGACGGTCCGTGATGGCGGACTGTCCCTGCAAGCCGGACAGTTCCGTATCCAGCTTCCCCAGCAGCTCATCCACCCGGGCCGCTTGCACGGTGACATTGCCGTTGGCGGCAAATGCCCCAAGCGTACTGTGATGCCGCCGCACGAGCAGGTCAAACCGCTCCCGCCAGGCCTGATCGGAGGTGGATGCCAGGTGCATCAGCGCAATAATCTCATCGGTGACGCCGCCCAGTGCTGATACGACTACGGCTACGTCGGCATCCTTTCGCTGCCGGTTGACAATGGTTACGGCATTGCGGATGCGGGGGGCATCATAGAGTGATGACCCGCCAAATTTCAATATTCGCAGCATTATGATTCAGTAAATACCAGTTGGTGCTTTTGTGTGAGTTCGGGTAAATGTTTTTTAACGAGGGATTGAATGGCATCAAATTCTATGAGGAAGGCATCGTGCCCGTTGTCGGAGGAGAGTTCGACATAGCGGGCATTGCCAAGCAGCGAGACAAGCTCTTTCTGCTCTTCAACGGGATAGAGAATATCCGAGCTGATCCCGATGACGAGCACCGGAATGTTCAGGCGGCCCAGTATGTGTTCGAAAGATCCGCGTCCGCGCGACACATCATGGCTGTCCATGGCCTGCGTGAGGCGCACATAGGTGACCGCATCGAACCGTTCGACAAGTTTTTTACCCTGGTAGTTCAGGTAGGATTCTACCTGGTAGCAGGGTTTGTCGTGCTGCGGCTCGCGTCCGAAGCGCCGCTCGAAGGAACTGGCGCTGCGGTAGGTGATCATGCCCATCATGCGTGCGGCTGCAAGTCCCGAGGCAGGCGGATCGTCCGGTGGATAGTGGCCGTCCCGCCATTTGGGATCGGCGAATATGGCCTGGCGCTGCGCCTCGCCGATACCGATAGCCCATGCCGAATGCGCCTTGCCCATGGCGATCAGCAGCAGCTGTTCGGGACGGTCATCCATGATGCCGAATTCCAGCGCCTGCATGCCACCCATCGAGGCGCCGATGGCAAACCGGATGCGGCTGACTTCAAGGTGGTCCAGCAGCCGCTGCTGCACCCGGACCATGTCGCGGATGGTGACCTCCGGGAAGTTCCCGCCATAGCGTTCACCAGTGCGCGGATCGGTGCTGAGCGGACCGGTGGTGCCGTAGCAGCTCCCGAGAACATTGCTGCAAATAATATAGTGTTTCTCGGGGTCCAGCAGCCGGCCCTTGCCGAAAAATCCGGCAAGCCACTCATCGGCAGCGGCATGACCTGTAAGTGCATGGAAAACCACCACGACATTGCTCATGTCGCGGTTCGGAGTCCCCCAGGTCTGATACGCAATTTCCAGTTCAGGGAATTCATATCCCGACTCGGTCACAAAAGGCTGCCGGTCGTGAAAAATAAGATTTTCTTGTTTTTTTGACATATTTCGATTGATTCATATCGAATTTCTCCTCATTTTAAATCCGTTGTTTGTCTGTTACTGAATCTTGGGTTATGGTTGATCCGGGATTTGGTTGTTGATTGAGAGCCTCCGGTTTTTACCGAACCGGAGGCTCTTTTTTTTTGCCCTCTACCGGACAGATT
>Ga0207421_10006879_pt1 | contig 12281 bp, 9 predicted proteins | sample SodLakKL_010_SED_4_FD_187542 | JGI IMG/M metagenome (GOLD analysis project Ga0207421, IMG submission 187542) | Alkaline sediment microbial communities from Lake Tanatar, Kulunda Steppe, Russia - 8KL_010_SED (SPAdes) (version 2) | ecosystem: Environmental > Aquatic > Non-marine Saline and... | reverse complement strand
CCCAATGCGCAATGGCTTCAGCCGTTCGATCATCAGCTTGTGGAAGATCGAACTCACGTTCGCGAACACCAAGACGGTCCATCATGTTCTCATCTTCGACTGTCACGTCATTGACCGTCACTGAGCTGACGTGCCACTCAAGATCAAGCAACGCCTTCAGGTCTGAGACGAACACGCCGCCCTCACCAAACACGTACTTGGGCTCGCGGTCTTGACGAATCCGATGATGACGGTCTTGTACGACGATGTCTCCATCGCCGTCGATGTACATGAACCCGCCCTCACTCAAAGCCGCGTCAAGAAGGTAGCTCAAGACGGTGCCATCAGGACTGCCCGAAGCAAGATTAGACACACCTTCATCAAGCTTGAGACCAACGTCCCATCCGAGGTGCTCCACAATCGTTTCAACACGATCCTTCACGAGTTGCGAAGGCAGCTTGTTCAGCCTCTTCTTCCAGCGTCGCTTCGTAGCGCCCTTAGGTTGCGCGTTACGCCAGATGACGATGTGCGACATGTTCTTGGAGCCAGCACCGTGCCCAACGCGGAAGACTTGCTCACGTGAAGTGCCAGCAAGAGTGTAGATCGTTCCTTCGTGAATCGACTCTCCATTTACGCGGAACTCGATGCGGTAGTGCCCGTGGCGCACAACCTCAACGTACACTGTCTCTCCACCCTTCACTGATCCATCGGGCGTAGCGACAGTGTACACCTGGTCGTTGTGACTTCGAGCTTGCCGCCACTCAAGCCGTTCGCTTGACCCATTCCATCGCACTTGATACGCACGATCACGTGGATGGCTGCTGCACTCGACAAGTGCCGTTGTGACACCGCTTGTCGGCAACTCGACCCAGAAGCCGATTGTCATCGGCCCGTTCCGGCGCAGAACACTTGAGGGTTCGTCGATTCTGGCCTCTGAGATTGTTGTGAATCGCGTCGAGGTACCACCCCCGCCGGGGAGAATGTCGGGCTCAGAAAGCCTCGCAGGGCCTTCGTAGCGGCCGTGGTACTCGTTCCCGCTATAGTCCCAGATGCGTCGATGCCGATCAGCGTCATCAAACGGCCAGAACAAGATGACGTCATCGTCGCTCTCGATCTCGTCACGAAAGCCACCACGCAAGTTGATCTGATTCATCGGCTCGAAGAGATCAACGATCGTGATCGTAGTGACCGCATCAAGACCTTCTTCGGGGTAGTCGAGCGGCCACTCCTCAACGAACCCGGTGAACATCTTCCGTGTTGCGCCATTGTACGTGGCAGACAATCGCACAGGTGTAAGGGGGAGAACGTTCGGCCAGTACGGCGACTCGTCGTTCGTCGGATCGAACCGCCCGTCACGATTCGTCAGAGCGAACGTTGCTTGTCCAGTCTCCGCTTGTCCAAGCTCGTGATTGCGTCCACGCTCCATCTCGAAGTCAGTCCACGGACGCATGAACTCGGTGACGTCAATCCAATCGTCCTCGGACGGCGTCTTCGCAGGTCCGAACCCGAACGCCATCTCAAGTGAGATGACTGGCAAGTCTTGTGCCATCAGTCAATCACCTTCACGTTCCGCCGCCCGTGCTTGCGTAGTGAGCGCAACACAACGTCACCCAGTTCACGCTCGCTGAGGACCGATCCTTCCACAGTGACGTAGATGTTGATGTCACCGCCGCGCGCGCCTTCGGCGACGTTGTGGGCGATGTCCTTCAGGTGGCCTTCTTGACGGTCGAGCTGGTGTGCCGTCTGAACGACTTCGCCTCGACCCGTGTTGTTCTCATACAGTCCAGACCCTGGCGGAAGAATCCCGCCGTCATCGAACGGCAGCACGCGCGAAGCAAGTGCTCGGATCGGCCCAGGCAACGCCTCAAGCGCGTTGTCCGCAACGGTGCGAAGAAGATGGCGGCCAGCACCATGCGCCATACCAACCCAGTCACCATCGCCGACGCTTCCTGAAATGGCGCTCCAGATGCTACGAATCCGCTCCCACACATCCTTGATGCGTTGCCACAGCGAAGACTGCTCCGGGTCACCGCCCGGAATGAACTCCCCGCCCACCTGTGGCAAGTAGTACTGCCAGCGGTACATACGATGATCGGCACCCCGGGCGTTCGACCCGACGACCGAGCCAGCACCTCCTCGAGACTCAACGTTCATACCGCTAAGCGTACCGCTCATGTGGCCCGGGCTACCTCGAACGACACCGACCGTGAAGCCGCCGGTCCCTCGACGAAGACCAGCAGGTCCTTGCGAAGCACCTGTGAACAGCCCCGTACCGTACAAACGGCGATGCGGATTGCGAGCGAGAAGCACGTTCTGAATCGCGCTCATAAATCCCGAGCAGTCGTACCCACGAGGACCGACGCCGCCCCAGATGTAAGGCTTGCCGGCCTCGCGTCGAGCGAACCGCTGTCCACGCCCGATCGCGCCGCCTGCGTTTCGCCACGCCAGACCTTCACCACCGCCGCGATCACCGCCGAACAAGCGGTCCAACAGGTTCAGTCCGCGGGACGATTGAGAGACGGTTTGGCCTCGTCGAGCGAGGTCCGTGACCGATTCCCGCAGTGTCTGAACGCCGCGATGCCCTCCAGCAGCACGAACCTCGTCTCGTGTCCAGACGTGCTCGCCCGGAGTGAGGCCAGCAAGGACGGTGTCCTTGTTCGGTCCACCACCCGGAACGCCACCACCCCTGTTCAGCCCGATGGTGCTCATGCTGCCGAGCGATGGCCCGCCGATCCGATCAGCGACCGAGTTCCACAGCCTCCGGATGCCGTTGTTATAAACTGAACGAATGACGAAGTTGATCGGTCGTGCGAACCGTCGGCGCAATCCATCCCAGATGCGGCCAAGCCGATCGCGCATCCGGGTGAACGACTGCACCACGCGAGAGATGAAGTCGGTGAAGATCCCGCGGATCCGGCCTGTGATGCTTGTCACGAAGCTGCGGATGCGGTTCCATCCGTTCTCCCAACCGCTGCGGATTGCATCCATCGCGCCAGAGAAGTCGCCGCGCAGCAGTCGTAGGATTCCGATGATGTATCCGCGGATCACATCCCAGATGGAACGGATGATCGTCCACACAGCGTTGAACTGTGAGGAGATGTTCCCGCGGATCATGCTAAGAACACGCTGGATGAGGCCCCAGATGAAGTTCCACACCGAGGACGTCGCGTTGCGTACCGCGTTCCACGCCGTGGAGATGATGCGCCGGATCAGCGCCATCACGGGAGAGAGGAAACCTGTGATGCGGTTCCACACCGAAGAGATGACAGACCACACTGCGTTCACAGAGACAGTGACCGCGTTGCGGATCCAGCTCCACGCTCCACTGATCCACTCTCGCCACCGATTCACTGTCATCAGGATCTCTTGTCCGATCTGCGTGGAGAACACACGCTCGATCAGGCCGCGGATCCACTCGATGGCACCGGAGAAGATGTTACGGATGCGCTCCCACACTTCTCCGAAGAACGCTGCGATTCGGTCCCAGTTTCGCCACGCTAGAACACCGATCGCGATCAAGCCAGCAATGGCCGCAACCGCAATGAGGATCGGTGCGCTGACTGCGCCCATGACAACAGCGAACGCGGCCTTGATCGCAGTGAGAATCTTCATGGGCGCCATGAGGCCAAGCACCATCGTGCGAAGGAGCCCGAACCCTCGGCTGACCCATGGCATGATCGTGCCAAGCGCCATGATCGGCATGGACACCGCACCCGCAGCGTCGGCCAGTCCGCCGAAGCGGAACAACATGTTCTCGAGGTTAGCGGACACTCGCTCCATCGGCGTGATGGTGGAGTTGTTCGCCTCAGCGAACTCGTCAGTCAGACCGGCAGCTTCGCCCGCAGCTGCCCGATACTCCTCGAACTCCTCAGCGGTCAGTCCCATCGTCTCAAGGAAGACGTCCATGTCGCCTTCCGATTCATCAACCGCTCGACGAAACTCACGAACCGCTTCTCGTCCATCATACCCGCGATCACGGAACACCTCGATCCCCGCCGAGGCGTCCTCCATTCCGAACTCTAGGCCTTGCAGCTCGTCAGGCACACGGGCAAGGTTGCGTCGCAATGTACCGAACGGAACATCCGTTTGCATCGCAAGGTGCGTGAAGTGATCAATCTCATCGCCGACATTCTCCAATGGAATGTCAAGCGCGTTGAGCACCTGATCCACATCCGCGATAGACGTCACCATGTCCTTGCCCGTGGCGTCGCTGAAGTCGTCCATCACGGGAAGGATCGTCTCGAACCCTTCCTTGCTGTCAACACCACGCTTCGTAAGCTCATCGATCGCGGCCGCAGCGTCGTGCGAGGAGAACGTGTGGTCGGTCATCGTGTTGATCATCTCGCGAAGCTCACCTTCAGCTTCGCCTGTGACGATCTCCGCACGACGTAGCGACGCGTTCGACTCCTGCTGCGACCGAGAGAATCCTTCAGCTGACGCACCGGCCGCAGCACCAGCCGCGGTGATCTTACCCCAGTTGCGTTCGAGCGCGTTGCCTGCTTCGCCGCCCGCGTCCGCGATGTTCTCGAAGACTTCAGAAGCTTCGTCCTTCGCGCGGACGATCACTTCCATCACGGACGCCATCTTATGCTCCTCGCCGTCGCCTTACTTGAGCCTTCAGCTGATCGTTCCCTGGACGCGAAGACCCAGCCTTATTGGTGTCCAGGGTATCTCGAGCTCCCTCTGCTTCTGATGCTTCAAGCTGCTGAAGGTAGAGGAACCCTTCGAAGAGGAACCTTCGTTGTACGGGAGTCAGATCCCGTTGCTTATCGACCAGCGGGATGCCGTTCTTCTGCAAGACGACGATCTCCAGACCCTCTTCAGTCCTCGCGAAAGGACTCAGCCTCTTCCACCTTCTCCTGGCCACGTGAGATTGCGTTCACCTTCGCAGAGATCTCCTTGACAATGCCAGCGGGCCGAAGCTGCTTGACCTCGTTGACGGTCCACTTCTCGCCACCCTTACTCAGTGAGATCGACACCATCGTCGCGTTGGATTCGTACTGCGCCTTCGAGCTCTTCTCGACGTCGAACTCGATCTCCTCGGGCATGCCGCTTCCGGACTTGTCCGCACGACCCTTGACCGTCTGCCCCTTGAGCGCGATGGACTCGACCTGCTCGAGTTCACCGTCAGTCAGCGGGTACAGGACCAGCGAACCGCCAAGCCGCTCGAAGTACACCTCGTGCGGAGTGCTCTCACCGTTCAGGATGTCCGACTTGCTCAGGACTGCCATGTCGCGTTTCTCCTACGTCGATGTCAGCTACAAGACCTAGTGTACCATCGTCTTGATTCATCCATTGAGGCAGGCCGGATACACGTACGGGTAACCCGACCAGACCAGTACCGAAACCGCCTCTCGATACACGAGACCGCCCCGCCGGGGACAGCGAGGCGGTCTCGTTAGGGGTTGATCACGAGAGGTCGACCAGCTCGTTCTCCAGCGAGGCGAACAGCTCGGTGCGGACGGTTTCGTTGTCGTCGCGCTCAACGTCGTCGACGTAGGCCTTGATCTCAACGGACTGCGTGACCTCGTCACGGCCAGACGGCTGCTGCTGCGCGCTTGTGACAACGCAACGAGGCAGGTACAGCGTCAGCTCGCCGTCATCACCCGCGTTGAGCTTGATGTACATGTCGGTCTCGGTGGAACCACCAGACGCCGGACCATCAACACCGCCCCACATGCTCTGGAGCCACTCGATGTTCTCGTACCACAGGTCGAGCGACATCGTGATCTCTCGCTCGCCCGAAGGCAGACGGTAGGCGAAGCGCCGCCCAAGACCTCGGCCTGAGTCAGCGTCCACGTTGTTCGCAACGGTGAGCTCAAGGCTCTTGACGATCGCGCTGATCTCATCATCGGATCCATCACCGCCGCGGAAGGCAGTCACCTCGTGGAATGCCAGCGGGTACTGATCTGGCATCGTGAGATCGGTTGTCTGCCGAATGTCCGCCCGCTTGTCACGAGCGGCCACAATGTCGAGGTTCGTCTCGACGTACTCATCGTCCACGTTGATCGTCAGCGTGTCGATGGTGCAGCCGGTGAAGATGTGCTCGAAGACGTCCTTACCCAGGAAGGAAGTGAACGTTGGAAGCAGCAACTCTGCCTGACCCCAATATTCGTGAAGGTTGTGTCCTTCACCGCTTCCACCATCTGCGGTGAAGTTGTACCCTCCGAGCGCCCAACGCAGAACGCGCCCGATGGTGTAGATGTCCATCGCGTACTCGATGTCGCCCGTTGGGCTGTACCACCCAGGACGATGGATGCGAGGACCTCGCTCCATGCCGCCTTCGTACTCGATCTGCGTGTCAGAAGGCGCATCGAGACTTGCCGACGCGATGTCGACGAACTGATCGGGCGTGCCAGGAGTGTCCGGGTCGAACTCCGGCTCCTCAGCAAACCCTGCGTACCGCAGCACCCGGTTGGCCATCTTGCACTCCTCCTTCAGAAGCTCGTGATCTACTCTATCACAGGTCGGGTTCGTACACGTTGAAGGTGATCTTGATGTGGGCCACGGCGCTGAACAGTCCGGCCTTCACATCAGAGTGCCACGGAGCACTCGCTTCAAAGCGGTCGCTGATCGTATCCTGCACGTACGACAACCCGAGACGACGGTCTCGAATCACGACAGTACGTGCTCGAGCAGCCAGACGTGTTGCTTCTCGACGACCGAACTCCGAGTCCTTGATCGCCTTCACCACAGGGGTCAAGACGATGTCCATCGTCCACGATTCCTGAATGGAACGAGGCGGATGCGAGTTCGATGCAGGTTCGGCCCACACCCAAATGGCTGGAGTTGGAGGAACGCCGTCGTGGCGATCACCACGAACGATCTTCTTGACACCATCAAGCAGTTCACCCGTGGCGGTGGCGTCTTCAAGCTTCGAGACAACCGCACCCATGATGCCTTCAAGCGCGTCCTCAAGGTACACCGGCTGCTTCATTCGCCTACCTCCTCGAACGCCATCTGAACGTACTCGTCAGTTCGCTGCTCCGCGCGTCCGATGGCACGATCAGCGTATGGGTTTGGTTCTTGACCTTCAACGCTACGCGCGAAGACCGGTCGACCGCCCACCTCGAATCGTAGCACACTTGCGTTCTGAGGAACGATTGGTGATCCAGATGGCCCGTGGATGCCGGTTCCTTCGTGGACGTATAGCGCGTAGTGCACACCGCTTGCGATTCGCCATGTGAGGTCATCTATCGGCTCAAGCTGGAACGATCCGGCAAGCCGCCCGTGATCCACAGGCGCCTCTTCCTTGATCTTCCCCCAGACATCTAGAGCGGTAAGTTCGATAGCTCGACGGGCTACCGCCCGTCCTCGCTCCGCGAGGTCCCTGAGAACCTGCTCGTCGTACTCAACTTCAGCTACCATCGTCCACGCCCATCTTAGGGACAAAGAAACGCATCGAGTGCTTACGTGGCCAACGACGAAGATCAGACTTGGTGGACGGCGTCATCATCTTGTCCTCGATGAGCCGTGTGTCATAATCATCGTGTGTCACTGTCGTTGTGTTTCGTCGCTGCACGGCGTAACCCACCATGTTGGCCGTCATACGGATGCAGATGTTCTCTATGCCAGCGGGCACAGGATCGTACACGCGATTTCGATCCTGCTCGATCAAGCTTGTCGCTTGCTCGACCCACTTCTCTACGAGACTGATCAGCTCCACAGACGACTCAAGCTGAAGGTCGTCAGGAGTGACACCCGTGAACTGAATGACATCTTCTGCGTTAGCGTACAACATGTGCCTTACCCTCCGTAACAGCACGGGACGGTTCTTTACGAACCGCCCCGTACCTCACCGTCCTAAGGGTGATCAGTTCTGAGCCTTGATCCGCTCGATCAGCTCGCTCTTGGTGCCTGCGGTGCTCAGACCCAACTCTGCAAGCATGTCGCGAAGCTGCGAGTTCGTGAGGTGGCTGTAGTCCGCCTCGGGCTCAACCTCTTCACCGTCTTCGTCGATGACGACTTCGGGTTCCGGTTCGTCGCTTCGTTCCACCTCTTCCACGGTCAGCTTCCGTGCAGCCTTGATCTCGGGGACTCGATGCGACTGCACGACCACAGTTGTGGTCGAGCGGGGCGGGAACACCTTCCCGCCCCGCTCAACTGCCGCGGAGTGGACGTTAGTGACCGTCAACTCACGCATCATTGTGGGCTATTCCGATCACGCAGGCTCGGCCTCGGTGGTGGCTACAACAGCGCCGTTCTCATCCTCGTAGTGGGCGTCGGCTTCGATCGTCAGAACGAAGTCGGTCCGGCGCGCCTTGGCCTCACGCTCGGCCTCGACGGTCACCTCGTGGAACACGCCCCAGACCATGTTGTCCGGGTGCGACAGCAGCGCGCGAGAGCCGCCCTCCACGCGCTCCAGAGCCGGAGCGTAGATCACCTGCACGCCCTTGTACCGCAGGCCGCCAGGGATCCCGATGCCCTGCTCCTGGAACTCATCGGCGCGCGTCGTGCCGCGGTCCCGGAGAACATCCAGGTACCCGTTGACGACGTCCCACGGAGCGAGGATCACCCAGTCCGTCCATGCGGTGACGAACTTCTTGGGGAGCGCCTGAATCATGTTATCGAACAGCGTCTCGGGAGCGCCGAAGTCCTGGTCGAAGACCTCGTTGCCGGCCTTCACCAGCCAGCCATCGGTCGTGCCGTCCCAGTGGTCGGGATCACCAGTACCCGCCAGCAGCGCGTACTCCTCGAGGTCACGGGCAGCCGCCTGCGCGAACAGGTCGACCAGCGTGTCCTCGAACCCACCCCGCTCGATGTTGCGCCGCAGCGCAGCGTCGCGGAGGGAGGTGACCGCCATGAGCTCCTGGGCGATCAGCTTGTTGGTGTGGAACTCGGGCTGCGCGAAGTCGCCGCTTGATGGGGTGCCATGCTCCGCATTCGGACGACCCGGGCGCAGGATCCGGTCCGCGAAGCCGACGCGATCGATGTCGGTCTGCTGCGCGTCCATCTCGATGAAGCGGGTGCCATCGAGGACGACGGACTTGTCCTGCACGGTGTGGACGAAGGATGCGAACTTCTCCGGCTGAAGGACAGCGTCGTTCAGGTCACTAACATCAGTGACATTCTTCAGCGCGCCATCCAGCCGAGCGAGGAGTTCGCTGTTGGTCAGCGTACCCATTATCCTCTACTCCTTCTACTCGATCTCGTTGGGTATAGTAACACTCAGCGCCGGACCCGGCGTCCGAGTGCATCTCGCTTCAGCACCTCGTGCGTCTTGTGAGGTGCCGTAGGCGCGTCGCCGTCCTGACCGACGATGCCCTTACGCGTGCCGCTCTTGGCTCGCGCCTCAAGCTCAGCACGCAGTTCCTCGAGTTCGCGCTCCGCGTCCTTGCGGGCGGCACGCTCCTCCTCGAGCTCGCTGTCTTCATCAGCAAGCTTGGCGTCTTCCAGAGCCTCGTCTTCGTCGGTGCCCGCCTCGGCGTCAGCCTCGGACTCCTCAGCGGTAGGCTCCTCTTCGGGCTCCGGCTCCTCAGCCGGTTCCTCAACAGGATCCTCCTCGACGACCGGTTCTGTGGAGGCCTTCTCGGCCTTCTCCTCTTCGTCTTCTTCCTCGTCGTACGGCTTGCCTTCAAGTGCGGCAATCCGCTCGTGAAGAGGTTCCACAGCACCATTGACGACGTCCTGGATGAGTTCCTTCAGCTGCGCCTCATCCATATCGAGCTCCTCCTCGATGCTCTTGTTCTTGCGTTCGGATTCCCCGACCGCCACGAGTTCACTGAGAGCTGTGTTCAGTTCCTCGAGTGCATTCAGCGCGTCGCGGAGCTTGGCGAGGTTCGCCTCGCTGATCTGCCGGCCCTCCTTCATAGAAGGATCAGCCTTCATTCCCAGTGCTCGACGAATCTTCGCCATCTTTCCCTCCGGCCGTTGCTCTGTGGCAACTGTATCATGGGACTTGAGGGCGAAGAACTTCGCCTTGGGGACAGCAGGCTTATCGACAAGCGACACGTGCGTAGCGACCCAGTCGTCCCCGAGGTCAGCCAACATCGTTCGCTTCGTAGCGGTATCACCATCACTCTTCACGGAAGCGCTGTTCCGCACACCCATGATCGAGTACCCGGCGATGTCACCGGACATGACCTCTTGCCACTGCTCCGGATCGCGGATGTGGGTTGCCATGATCCAGCTGCCCTTCGGCAGGATCACGTTCTCTTCATCGGCAAACCGGACGACCTGATCCTGCGGAGTGATGTAGGACTCAACGACGGCCGCATCGACGTTCACCAGCGTGTGCTGCTTGTCAATGTTCCCGTACCGCTCCATGAAACGGTGCGCAACGTCCTCGATCTTCTCTTCACTCAGAACGTCGCCGTCGGAGTCAGGCTCACCGGGGACGAGCACCGCTGCGTAGGCGACCTGCTTGGCGGAGTCCTTCCGAACGATGGGGCCGGTAAGCTCAGCGCCACCTTCGGACATCGCCATCATGTCGTCCATGTACTCGTCTTCGAGGTAGAAGGTACGAACGACTTGATCACCGACCACCAGGTTCACGTGGTCGATCTCAAAGTCAATCGGATCCTTCAGCTTCCAGGAAGGCTCCTCCTCCTCATCAGGATCGAGGTAGCGCAACGTGATGTGCGGCTTGTAGTTCCGGCCCACCTGCTCGTCGTACGGCGTGATGCCCGCGGAGTACGTTGCGCTGTCGAGCATCGAGCGGATCAGTGGCAACCACTCGGAATCGACAATCGCGTGATAGGCGCGCTCATCACCGTTCTCGAAGACCCCGTGCCCTACGATCCTCGCCTTCGCCTTAGGCAGTGAACCGCACTCCCGACGAATGAGTGCCGGCAAAGCAGCAAGCGAGTCCTCATCGATGTCTTCAGCCTTGCCTAGATACGACAAAGTGAGATGAATGTCATCTGGGTCGACGCCTCGCTCCATAGCGAGAGCATGCCGCATCATTGCCGGCGGCGTGTATGAAAGCATCACGTTCATACCCATAAGATTCATTGTACCATCCTTCTTCTGTGCGCTCCGCGCAGCGTCGGCCATCATGCGAACCTTGTCAGCATCCAAACCCCAAACAGCTTCAGGAAAGTCACTGTCGCCGAACGCGCTATCAGCACCGGGCTCGAACCCAAGGTCCCCCCAGAACCCTTCAGAAGCATCGGTCGGCGCGGCAGTAACAGCCTTTCCTTGAGCAGCTGCGTCACGGACGATCGTATCGATGATCGCTGACCCCGCACCAGACTGCGTGCCAGTAGCACCGATCTTTGAGATGTATGTCTCGCCAGGTGCGTCACTGACCGAGGCAACAGCGGCCACTTCGAACGTCTCAACGTTGGCGGCTGTGATCAGACGATCTCCATCGCCGTGCTGAACATCCGCTATAGCATCCCGGGCCATCTCCACGCCCGAATCTGTACCGCTGAGCCCACGGTCCTCAATCGTGCCTTCAAGGAGCTCTTCAACCTCATCCGGAGGAAGTTCCTCGATCCCGCCGCCTGCGTCTACGAATCGGTCAGCGCGCTCACCAAGCTTAGCACCTGCGGCTGACACGTCTCCGCCCGCACCTCCACTAGGGTCATGAGCTTCTGGGATCCCGTGGTGCTTCTTTGACTGTTCATACAGCCAGCCGCAGAATGCTTCAGGATCGTCCTTGTCCTGATTGTCCGCAACGCACTCGTCCCAGTCCTCATAGCCTGCGAACGGCTTGAGGACGGTGTCTTCAGAACGAACGACAACGTCGTCGAGTTCGTTCATCGAGTTGTCAACCTTGACGAGGCCAACGACGTCGCTGCGGGATGTCTCAAGTGCGACGAGGGTGCCGTCAACCTCTTCATTCGGCCAGAACACCACGCTCTCACCGATAACCTCGTCCTCGTCGTCGACTGCCACCACGAGGAAGTAGTCATCGTGGGTGCCAACTTCGTCAACGACGAGGACGAGGTCAGTCGACTTGTCCTCGTTGATGATCATCAGTCCATCCAGCGCAGCAAGTCGTCAATGGCTTCCTTGTACTCAGCCTCGCTCGCAGCCGTGTCGATGAGCTTCTCCTTCTGAAGCCCGTAGGGGCCGTCCTCGAAGATCCGCGCGTCAACGGCACCCACCTCCATGTGGATGACGTTGCCCTCGGTCTCGTGCGAACCCCGGACGACGCGGTACTCTTGCTTGAAGTCATCGGCTGCGGGATCGTGTTCAGGACTCTCACCAGGAAGGCGCTCTGACGGAGTGACGTCGCGAACGTCCGACTCAACGTCCTTCTCGTACGTGGCTTCGGTGACCTCAAGCCCCCGATCCTCCATCGCGTTACGAGCGTTCGCGGACCCGTAGTCCATACGCTCCTTGGCGTTGCTCCC
>Ga0207421_10006877_pt1 | contig 12283 bp, 13 predicted proteins | sample SodLakKL_010_SED_4_FD_187542 | JGI IMG/M metagenome (GOLD analysis project Ga0207421, IMG submission 187542) | Alkaline sediment microbial communities from Lake Tanatar, Kulunda Steppe, Russia - 8KL_010_SED (SPAdes) (version 2) | ecosystem: Environmental > Aquatic > Non-marine Saline and... | reverse complement strand
CGCAAAGCAGCGAGCGTAGGTATAACACAAACCCGAGGCGCCCCTGGTGCTTATTAGAGGTTAGTGGTTTTATTCTTACCTCCGGTGTCAAGTGTGTATGGGAAGTTGGAGCCGGTGTCAAGTTACCTTGAACCTGGGTAGTTACTCGATGTTTAAATAAAATATACAGTAAACAGAGGTGGAGCAGCAGGTGAGATATTTAATTGACTTCAGGCAAGCAGGTAAATCAAAAAAAACCGGTGGTATGGTGCATAGAGCCGTAGCCATTTTTCTTGCACTGGCCGCCGCAGCCATTATTTGCAACCCGGGTCCCGCCATGGGCCAGGAAAGACAGGAAGCGGTAGAGGAAATCCCCGGGGTCTCTTCCAGTGCCGCCGTATTAATGGACCGGGAAAGCAAGAGGGTTTTATACGGAAAAAACCAGGATTTAAGAAGGCCCATGGCCAGCATTACCAAGATCATGACGGCTGTACTGGCTTTAGAGAAGGGTGATCTGCAGAGCCAGGTAACCGTGAGCGAAAAAGCTGCTTCAACCGGTGGTTCATCGGTAAACCTGGAAAAAGGAGAGGAAAAAACCCTGGAAGAGCTCCTGTACGGCCTTATGCTTCGTTCCGGGAATGATGCTGCGGTTGCTATTGCGGAACACCTGGGAGGTTCAATTGAAGAGTTTGCTATGATGATGACGCGAAAAGCAAGGGATATAGGTGCCAAAAACACTTCCTTTAAAAATCCGCACGGCCTGCACCATGTGGAGCATTATACTACCGCGCTGGATATGGCTTTGATAACTTCTTACGCCATGGAAAACAAGATATTTTACCGCATTAGCTCTTCCCCCTGGGCAGTAATATCCTGGCCGGACCGGGAATGGGACAGGATCTTGCGTAACCAGAACAGGCTTTTACACATGTACGAAGGAGCTGACGGGGTAAAAACCGGCTGGACCTCGCCTGCGGGAAGGTGTTTCGTGGGTTCGGCAACCCGGGATGAAAGACAGCTTATTGTAGTTGTTTTAAATGCTCCGGAAATGTACGAAGATGCACAGAGGCTTTTGGATTACGGTTTTCAATACTATTCCCGGGAAAAGTTGATTGAGAAAGGCCGGGTGTTAAAAAGTGTAAAACTGGAGCAGGCGGTTGATGATTACGGTAATGTAATAGCTGCCGAAAATTTTTATTACCCCCTAAAAGAGGAAGAGAAAGAAAAAGTGCGCTACCTCTTTCGCCTGAAGGAGCCCCAGGCTGCACCAATAAATGCCGGGGAAGTAATTGGAAAACTGGAAATGAGGTTGCACGGGGAAGCTATTGGAACAATTGATTTAACTGTAGCAGAAGACATTGAACGCTCTCCATTTTACTATTTTATTATCAAATTATGGGAAAGCTTCTTTTCTTAAAGCAGCAGCCCGGGGTTTATATTGCAAAATATTGCTTATGGAGGGAGCCTATGGTTAATTATCTCTGGGGAGGCATGATTCTTGTTTCTATTGTTGTTGCCGGAGCGCAGGGTAATATCGAAGTTATAACCAGCAGCATGTTTGATTCCGCTGAAAAAGCTGTTTCCGTGGCCATTTCTCTTTTAAGTATAATGGCTTTTTGGCTGGGCTTCATGAAAATCATAGAAAAATCGGGGCTGATAAATATTATCCAGGTTATTCTCAAGCCACTGGCTTTTTTTTTGTTTCCCCAGGTGCCCCGCAATCATCCTGCCATGAATGCTATACTTATGAATATGAGCGCGAACCTCCTGGGCATGGGAAACGCTGCAACTCCATTTGGTATTAAGGCCATGGAAGAGATGCAAAAACTTAATTCCCGCCCCGAAGAAGCTACCGATGAAATGTGCACTTTTTTGGCAGTTAATACCTCCAGCCTTACCCTGGTGCCTACGACAGTTATAGCTCTCCGGGCGGCTACCGGTTCCCTAAATCCCGCGGAAATTATAGGCACTACTATAGTTGCAACGTTTGTTTCCACTTTTATGGCGCTTTTATTTGACAGAATATTAAGAAAAAGAAACCGGCAGGAGGGATAATTATGTCAGCTTATATTCATGAAGTTCCTGCCTGGGTAATTCCTGTTTTTGTTGCGCTGGTTATAGTTTTTGCTTTGCTCCGGCGGGTCAACGTATTTGAAGCTTTTGTGGAGGGAGCAAAAGAAGGGGTGCCCATGGCAACCAGGCTGGTTCCTTACCTGGTAGCCATGATTGTAGCGGTAGGGCTTTTCCGCGATTCCGGGGCCATGGATTTGTTGTCACACCTGCTGTTACCTGTTTTGGATGCGCTGCAGGTGCCTGCGGAAATTTTGCCGCTGGCGGTTATGCGGCCTGTATCCGGGGGAAGCGCCCTGGCGGTAACTACGGAATTGCTGCACAGCTATGGACCGGATTCTTTTATAGGAAGGCTGGCTTCTACCATGCAGGGAAGCACTGATACCACCCTTTTTGTACTTACGGTATATTTTGGAGCCGTGGGTATACGCAAAAGCAGGCACGCTTTAAGTGTGGGCCTTATAGGAGATCTGAGCGGGATTGTTGCTGCCGTTTTTATCTGCAACCTGGTATTCGGGTAATCTGTTTGCGTACAGGGGCATAATAGTAGTAGAATGGTTTTACACGGCTTGATTTTGATTAGATTTTGATTAAAAGGGAGCATGGTAGTTGATGATGAAGCTGGCCAGGTTTATGTCCCTGGTGGGAATTGCCTCAAGGCGCAAGTCGGAAGACCTGATTCGCCAGGGCCTGGTACAGGTTAACGGCGGTGTTGTGGACAGGCCGGAAGAAAGAGTATCGCCCGGTGATGAAGTAGTATATAACGGCAGGCCGGTGGCTTTGCCCGTTAACTATGTGTACCTCCTGCTGAACAAGCCCCCCGGGGTTTTAACCACCCTCCGCGATCCCCGGGGCAGGTCTACCGTGGCGGATTATATCAGGGAAATAAAAACCAGGGTGTACCCGGTAGGCCGGCTGGATAAGGATACCTCCGGGCTGCTTTTGCTTACCAACGACGGGGAGCTGGCCCACAGGTTGCAGCACCCGCGCTACCAGGTTAAAAAAACTTACCGGGTAACAGTTAAAGGCATTCCCGCACGGGAGGACATAGAAAGCCTGGAAAGCGGTGTAGAGCTGGAAGAAGGACGCACTGCTCCTGCTGAAGTAAAGGTGGTTAAAATAATTAAAAAACGCGGGGAAGCGGTCCTGGATCTAACCATCCACCAGGGGTGGAAAAGACAGGTAAGAAGGATGTGCCGCAAACTGGGATGGAAAGTGCTCCGGCTTAAGCGGACCCGCCTTTCATTTCTAGACCTGGAAGGCGTTCCCGAAGGAAGTTACCGCTACCTCTCGGGGGAAGAAGTAAACCGTCTAAAAAAGGCGGCAGGCGATGTGTAGAATATTGTCGTAAAATGTCGTCAAGAGTCGTAATTTTATAGAAGTTTGTACCAGAGTCTATTACAGGCAGGAGTTTTTATTTATTGAGCGAATTAATACAGTAAATGTGAGGTAAAATATTTGGAAACAGCCTAAAGGAGGGGTGTCGTTTTGCTTAAACCGGAAAAAAAGTTTGAAAAGGAACGCGAAAAAGGATACTCCCATGAATTTCCCCGGCAGGAATACTCCAATGATTTTTCCCAAAACGGTACCATTAGATTAAAAGTGCGTCTTGACTATAAAGGACATCCGCGGCCCAACCGTTTCTTTTTTGGAGGGAAAAAAACCGAAGAAGTGGCGGAAGAAGTAAGGGAACAGCGGGCTACCCTCTGGAAGAACGTACCGTTGCAGGGCGTCAGGATAGAAGAAGTACAGCCTTACGATATATACAAAGTTATAGAGGGAGAGGAAGAAGAGGAAGAAATTGCTTATGCTCCGCTGGAACTTGTTCTTTCCGCCAATTCGCTGGAGGACTGCATCTGTGTCCTGGCCCGTGAAGAATTTCGCACCCTGGAAATCCTGGAACCTTCCTCGCTGACATTTACCGCCCAGGAAATAGAGAAGCTATTTTATCGCTTTAGTGAGGCATTCAGAAGTTCAAAAAAATTGTAAATGTGGCTGTCAGGTAGAATAAAATTTCCCCTGGAGCGTAATAATTACTAGAAAGACGGCAGGGGAGGTTTCTACGGTGAATTTTAACAGGTGGCTGCGCAGGTTTTCTTCTTCGCTGGAAAAATTCCTGTTTTATGCCACTCTTGGTTTTTTGGGGCTGATGGTAGTAGTGCAGGCGGTTATGGTAAAAACCGATATTGGATACTATTTAAACAGTGTCCACAGGCTGGAAGGAGAGCCGTATGAATTGGATAAAGAGAAACACAGCAAGCAGGAGGATTTTTCCGGGGTTTTGAAGGACCTGGATTACAGCCGGTATACAGGAGAAGAAATTTACGAAGTGACTTTAAAAGTTATACCCGAGGTTGATAATTTAAAAGTAATAATAAACGAGCAAGAACGGAAAGTTATTGAAGGAAAAACGGTTACGGTAGAAGTTTCCGCGGGAGATCTTATTGAAATTTACGGGGAGGCAAACAAAGAAGTTCCGGTAACCGTGCGGGTTGCATCTTCACCCGGGCTGGTCTCCCCGGAGGAAGGTAAAGAGGTTCTGGCTTTTGGAGATTATGAAATGGTGGGCTGGGTAGTTCCACAAAATAATTGATGAAAGTTAAAACCTCTTGTCAAAAAGGTTATTTTGTTATATATTTATTTTTGGCAGGTTTTTGAGTTGGGTGGTTAGCTACTGTGGGACAAGTTGGTGTAAGAGGTATTAGAGGGGCAACAACGGTAAAGGAAAACAGCAGCGGAGAAATACTGCAGGCTACAGGTTTACTGGTGCAGAAAATGGTAGAGGATAACGGAATATCCAGAGAAGATATTGCTGCGGTTTATCTTTCAGCTACAGCCGATCTTGACGCTGCTTTTCCGGCGGAAGCGGTACGGGAAATGGGCCGGGGGTGGGAGCTGGTACCCCTGTTTTGTAGTGTAGAAATGAATGTTCCCGGGTCGCTGCCGCGATGTATAAGAGTGCTTATGCTGGTTAATACGACGTTGGGACAGGGTGAAGTTAAACACGTATATCTGGGAGAAGCTTGCCGATTAAGGAAAGACCTGTCATAGCAGTACTTGGCACCTGTATATTAAAGGTGTTTTTTTTGTGTTTTTTGAGCGGTGTTGTATACAGGGGAAGGAGTGGTATTTATGTATATTGCTATAGATGGACCGGCGGGCGCGGGAAAGAGCACTATTGCTAAAATGCTGGCCTTAAACCTGGGGGTTAATTACCTGGACACCGGGGCCATGTACCGGGCTATAACTTTAAAGATTGTACGGGAAAACATAAGCATTTCCGATGAAAAATCCCTGCAGGATCTGCTTAACAATGCCAGTATAGAGCTGGTGGAGCCACTGGGGGCTAACCAGGTGCTTCTGGATGGGGAGGATGTGACGGAGGAGATCCGGGATGCGGAAGTAAACCGCTGGGTGTCCCAGGTTTCCAGGATCAAACTGATTCGGGAAGCAATGGTGAAAAAACAAAGGGAGCTTGCAATGAAGTGGGGAGGCGCGGTAATGGACGGCAGGGATATAGGAACCTGTGTGCTTACGGATGCTACGTTTAAATTTTACCTGGATGCTTCCACGGAAGAGCGCACCAGGCGCCGCTGGCAGGAATTAAAAGACAAGGGGAAGGAACTTCCCTGGGAGGAGGTATATAAAACCATAGTGGACCGGGATAACATTGACCAAAACAGGAGCGTATCCCCGCTGGAAGTTGCTCCCGGGGCGGTAGTAATCGACACTACCCACCTTTCTATTGAAGAAGTAATGCAGAAAGTAACCGGCTATATTAAAGAAAACGGGTAACCGGAGGGTTATGGCGCATGTTTTATTCCCTGGTATGTTTCCTTTTTGTTGTTTTTTATACAACTTTATTCCGCTGTAAGGTTCATGGAAGAGAGAATATACCGGCGGGGGGCTTTATTTTATGCAGCAACCACATAAGCTGGTTTGATCCCCCCCTGGTGGGCTGTACCCTGTGGAAAAGAAAAGTTTATTTTATGGCCAAAGAGGAGCTATTTTCTAACCGGCTTTTTAGCCTGGTTTTAAGAAAGTTAAATGCTTTCCCGGTAAAGAGGGATAGAGCGGACCGCAGGGCTATTCAGTATGCGCTGGCCTTGTTAAAAGAAGACGGTATAGTGGGGATGTTCCCGGAAGGCACCAGGAGCAAAACCGGAAGTATGCAGGAGTTGTTGGATGGAGCGGCATTACTGGCCTTAAAAAGCAATGTCCCGGTGTTGCCGGTGGCGGTTAAAGGCCCTTACCGGCTTTTCAGGCCGGTACGGGTTTATATAGGTAACCCGCTTTATTTTAATAATTATAAAAAAGGGAAAAAATACACCCGGGAGGATTTAAAAGAAATAAGTAAGAATATCAGGGAAGGTATAAACAGCCTGCTGGAGGAAAGCTAACCGGCGGCTAAAGAAGAGAGGAGTTTCAGATGAAGGTTTATTTTTACAAGTCCTCCGGTTTTTGTTCCGGGGTCCGCAATGCAGTGGAAGCTGCACTCAGGCTGGCCGGGGAGTATGATAAAGTTTATACCCTGGGTCCGCTGGTTCACAACGGGGAAGTAGAAAGCTACCTGGAAGAACAGGGAGTAGTTCCTGTATCCGGCCTGGAAGAGGTTGACGGCGGTATCCTGGTGGTACGGACGCACGGGGTAGGGCCGGAAACGTTGGAGGAAATACAGGAAAGTAAAGAAGTTTCCCTTTACGATGCTACCTGCCCGCGGGTAAAGAAGGTGCAGGAACTGGCCCGCGAACTTACACGAAATGGATACAAGGTGTTGCTCTGGGGCAGCCGCGAGCACCCGGAAGTAAAAGGTGTAGTTCAGTGGACGGGTAACAGTGCTACGGTAGTGTCTTCACAGGAAGAGATAGCCCGCGCTGCAGATAACGCAGATAATATGAACGCTTTTAATGCTGTAGCGCTGATTTCACAGACTACCAAGGATGAAGAAGGCTTTGAAGAGGCGGCGGAGTATTTTAAGGAAATATTTCCCCACGGGGAAGTTCATAATACCATTTGTCCTTTTGTTAAATCACTACAGTGGGGTACCAGGAAGCTGGCTTCCCGCGTGGATTATATGGTAGTTGTTGGTAGCCCCGAGAGCAGCAATACGGGAAGGCTGCTGGAGATTTGCCGGGCTGTAGTTCCCGCAACGAGGGTTTCGCATACCGGCGAGTTAAAGCCGGATATGTTTATAGATGCCAAAAAAGTGGGAGTAGTAGCTGGAGCTTCTACTCCAGACTGGATAATTAAGGAGGTATTGGAGAAGATGGAAGAAGAAAAAATTGAAGAAGTTACCCAGCAGGACCTGGAAAATCAGGAAGTAAGGAGCTATGAAGAAGGAGAACGCGTAAAGGGGAAGGTGGCCCAGGTAGAAGATGATTACATCCTGGTGGATGTAGGATACAAGACTGAGGCGATACTACCCCGGGCTGAAGTTTACCTGGAAGAAGGGGCTTCCTTGCAGGAAAAGTTTTCTGCGGAAGATGAGCTTGAAGTCCTGGTTTTAAGGGTAAACGAGGATGAAGGGAAGATCATTGTTTCACACCGCCGGGTGGAAAGGGAAAAGGTGTGGAACAGGTTAGAGGAGGTAATGGAAAATGAAGAAATCATGGAAGGGAAGGTTAAAGAAGCTGTAGACGCCGGAATAATCGTGGACCTGGGAGCGGGCATTGACGGTTTTATGCCCGGTTCGCTGGTGGATATTAACTATATTCCCGATTTCAGCAGTTTCCTGGGGGAAACTCTTGAGTTTAAAGTAATAGAAATGAACCGGGAAAGAGACAAGGTTATTTTATCCCGGAAAAAATTAATGGAAGAAAAAGTGGAGTCCAGGAAAAAAGAAATACTGGAAAGCCTGGAAGAAGGACAGATTATCAAGGGAACCATACGGCGCCTTACAGATTTTGGTGCGTTTGTAGATATTGGGGGTATTGACGGGCTGGTCCATATTTCCGAAATTTCCTGGGGCCGCGTTGAGCACCCCCGGGAGGCTTTAAAAGTAGGAGAGGAAATCGAAGTTAAGGTGCTGGAAGTAAACCCGGAAACGGAAAGGATTAGCCTGAGTGTTAGAAAAGCCCAGCCAGATCCCTGGGAAAGTGTGGCGGAGCGGTACAGTAAGGAGGATATTTTAGAAGGTAAAGTGACTCGTATAGTTAACTTTGGAGTTTTTGTGGAAATTGTTCCCGGGGTAGAAGGGCTGGTACACATATCCCAGGTAGCCGATTACCACGTAAAGCACCCTTCTGAAATAGTAAGTGAAGGTGACCAGGTAAATGTTAAAATACTGGATATAAAGCCGGAAGACAAAAGGATTAGTTTAAGTATAAAAGAAGCTGCTCCCCCCGAGCATACCGGGGACTACCAGGACAGGGAAGAAGAAGACGGCGGGAAAGTCAAGCTCGGGGATGTGTTCGGTGAGCTTTTTGAAAAGGAAAAAAGGCAGGAAGAAACGGGAGAAAACCTGGAAGTAGCCCGGGAAGAACAGGAAGAATACCGGGAAGAAGAGGAAGAAGCAGGCGGTGAGGAAATAAGCCAGCCCCTGGATGAATACGAGGATGAAGAAACCTCTGGAGAAATACAGCAGGAAGAACAAGAAGAAGAACAAGAAGATCAAGAAGATCAAGAAGATCAAGAGGAAAAACAAGAAGCAGCAGAAATAGAAGCAGAGGTAGCAGAAGAAGAAGCAGAGGAAGAGGAAGGGGAACAGGAGCAGGAAGAAAGTTGACCTCCTCTTCGCGGAGGGCCACCCGGAAAGACGAGCATATTAAGTATGCCCTGCAGGGAAGGCTGCCCCATGCTGATTTTAGCGACATCAGGTTAATTCATAACTGCCTGCCGGAACTTGATTTAAACCAGGTTAACCTGCGTACCAGCCTTGCCGGTTTTTCCATGCAGGCACCTGTTTTTATAAATGCTATAACCGGCGGCTCCGAAAATTCAATCGGCATTAACCGGGCCCTGGCACGTGTGGCGCGAGAGGGTAATTACGCCATGGCTGTTGGTTCCCAGAAGGCAGCCTTGCAGGGGACCGGGGTAGCAAGGAAATCTTTTACTGTAGTGCGGGAGGAAAACCCGCAAGGGATGGTTTGGGCCAACCTGGGAGCGTATGCGGATAAAGATATGGCCAAAGAAGCCGTTGAAATGATAGATGCAGACGGGCTGCAAATTCACTTGAACGTACCTCAGGAGCTGGCCATGCCTGAAACTGAAGGAGACAGGTCTTTCAATGGTCTTCTTTCACGCATAGAAGATATATGCCGCGCGCTTAAAGTTCCGGTGATGGTAAAGGAAGTGGGTTTTGGTATTGCCGGTGAACAGGCCCGGCTCCTGTCCGAAAATGGTGTGTCGGCTATTGATGTTGGCGGGCAGGGGGGGACCAATTTTTTAAAAGTGGAATCCCGGCGTAGTAAAGGAGGTATATCGCCCTACCTGGTTGACGGCTGGGGTATTCCAACGGCTATTAGCCTGGCGGAAGCTTTGTGTACAGTGGATGGAAAAATTGATGTGGTGGCTTCAGGGGGAATTAATAACAGCTTGAACATGGCAAAGGCTTTGGCCATGGGAGCCAGTGCTGTGGGTGTTGCGGGTATGGCGGTCAGGGTGTTGTGCAAGTATGGGGAAAAAGCTTTGCTGCGCCGGTTAAAAGACCTGGAAGCAGAGCTGGCCAAGATATTGCTCATGACCGGTTCTGCCAGCCTGCAAGAGCTGAGAAACAAACCCCTGGTGATTACCGGTTATACGGAAGAGTGGTTAAGGCAGAGGGGTTTTAAATTTAACCGGGGAAGCGAAAAAGTTTGATACGAATGTAGAATAGCAACTTTCTATAATCTTATTCCAGGAGGCGAAAGGCCGTTACAGTAACTACAGTACCTGGAAGCAGGAGCTTAGCCCCCAGAGGGGTATAATCTTTTCTTTACGCGAGAGGTATATAATCATATCAGTAACGAATCAGGCGATGAGCACAGGTATCTGTGCTTTTTTATATTTTGGGAAGTGAAGCCCGGGAAATATGAATAAATGAACGATTTATGGAGAATATATAACCGGAATGTCAGGCCAAATTATATAAAGGAGAGATGCACGGATGCCTTTAGGTGCCATTCTGCTGTTTATAGTTGCTGTTTTGATATATCTCGGGCTGGCGCACAGGGTTTTGGACCGCCTGTATCTAACCGACCGCGGGGCCCTGCTGCTTATAGCTGCCATGCTGGTGGGCAGTTATCTGCCGGATATACCGTTATCCCGGGATCTTTTTATTAACATCGGCGGGGGAATAATCCCTGTCGTGCTGGTAGGGTATCTGTTTTACGCGGCCGGGACCGGGATGGAAAAAACACGGGGGGCTATAGCATTAATAGTGGCAGCCCTGGTGGTATACGGAATGTTGAGGCTGGTTCCCCTGGAACCAACATACGCCATGGTGATGGATCCCCTTTACATGGTGGCCATAATAGCTGGCGTAGTGGGATACCTGGCCGGGCGCTCCCGGCGGTCTGCGTTTATTGCAGGTGTAGGCGCTGTGGTTTTAAACGATATTTTTACCCGCCTGGAGCTTTTATTAGGGGGGATAAGGGAACCGCTGGTTATTGGAGGGGCGGGCATATTCGATGCAACTGTAATTGCCGGCCTGATTGCGCTGTTCCTGGCGGAAGTAGTAGGGGAAGCAAGGGAAAAAATGCACCGGCAGGGGGAAGAGAGTTTCCCCGGGGCCGGCGAGAATACGGCAGGAGCATTTTCCCAGGAAGGTGGACCGGGCGAGTTTCCACAGAATCAGGAAGAAGGAGGCTCAGAGCATCATGAAGAGTAAGAATATAATAAACAGTATAGTAGTATTACTTGCAATGTTTTTGACCTGCGCGGCAGTTTTAGCCTGCGGAAACGTAAAGGTGGAAGCCTTTGAATACGATTTTGATTTTTTCGAGCTGCATAACCTTGATGAACGCGAAGAAGGTTACTACAGTGTAAAGCATGAAAAAGACGGGGAGGTTATCCTGCGCACGGCACGGAAACTGCACGTAGGTGATGAATTTATTGATCGGCACAACCGTCATTTTGAAATAACCAGTATAGAAGAAGATACAGCCTGGGCCAGCTTGAAAAGGGAGGAAGCTTCTATAAGGGTTCCTTTCCAGGAAGTATTTGCCCGGGGGGACAAAAACCCGGTAGTTCCCGTTCTGCAAAGTGAAGAGTTACGGTTAGGGGTTTTTCACAGCCACGGGGCAGAATCGTATGTTCCCTCGGACGGGGAGGAATTTATTGAAGAAGGCGGGGGCATAATCCAGGTAGGGGAAAAATTTGTGGAAACCCTGCAAAGAAATGGGGCAGGGGTTATACACAGGAAAGAAACGCATGTGCCCCATGATGCCGGTGCTTACCACCGCTCACGCCGTACTGTGGAAGAGTTAAATAAAGAAAATCCCGCGGCCATGTTTGATGTTCACCGGGATGCTGTGCCCGGGGAAGAGTATATTGAAGAAATTGATGGTGAAGAGATGCTGCAGATACTTTTTGTTGTGGGTCGCCAGAACCAGAATTCGGCACTGAACAAGGAATTTGCCGAAAGTTTAAAGCAGGCTGCAAACGAAGAATACCCGGGACTGGTTAAAGGCATATTAATGGCCAACGGAAGCTACAACCAGGATATGCACCAGCGTTCCCTGCTAATAGAAGTAGGTTCTCATGAAAACAGCCGCGAAGATGCAGAAGAATCGGTGGAGCTATTTTCTGAGGTGGTAGTGGAACACGTGGCTGCACTGGAAGGCCAGCAGGCACCCGGGAACGGAAACGGTGCTGTGGGAGGAATTGCAGGAACTGGCGTTTCTCCAGCTGTGATTTCAATATTATGGTTGTTGCTTCTCCTGGTGGCTGCTGCTGCGGTTTTTCTGGTTATATCTACCGGCAGCTGGCAAGAACTGCGTAGCAGGGTAAAGCATTTCTTTGGGAAAGAGTTTGCCGACGTGAAGCACGGCTGGAAAGGCCCGAAAGAAGACGACGGGGACAGCGGAAACGAAGGCGATAATCCCCCCGATGGGTAAAAGCCAGAAGGAGAGGTGATAGGTGGGAAGTTAGAGGTTAGAGGTTGGAAGTCAGAGGTTAGAAGAAAAGACCCCCCCACCTTTAATTCCTCCCCCACCAGGCTGATCTAGTTACACACTTGACACCGGAGGTAAGAATAAAAGTCTGAGTAGCACCCACATTGGTGCCACGATATCTTCCTCCCCCCTGGTGGGGGAGG
>Ga0207421_10006875_pt1 | contig 12286 bp, 12 predicted proteins | sample SodLakKL_010_SED_4_FD_187542 | JGI IMG/M metagenome (GOLD analysis project Ga0207421, IMG submission 187542) | Alkaline sediment microbial communities from Lake Tanatar, Kulunda Steppe, Russia - 8KL_010_SED (SPAdes) (version 2) | ecosystem: Environmental > Aquatic > Non-marine Saline and... | reverse complement strand
CACTTTTCCTTGCATTTTTCACTCATTTTATCAACATATTGTCTTGTTTATCAACAGTATAACCTCTATTTTATAGAAAATCAGCAGACCCTATTTAAATGATACACATTCAATTTTGCAACTATACCCTAATATTATTTGATTGGTAAAATATTTTATTAAATATAACTACTGACAAATGCTGAAAGTTTGTCTGTCAGGGAGTGACGGGGGATTCACATTGCCTACTTATAATGCAAAATTTCATCTTTTTCCCTGTAATATACTAACAAACAATAAATCGCTATTAACAAAGAGCTAAACAAATATCTGGCCACAGGTACCTCAATATTTACATTACAATACGTAAAATATATCAAGCCTCCGGCAATAAAATAAATAACAATTCTATTGAAATCATAGGGTATTTTGTAATATTTTTTTCCCAAATTGTAAGATAAAACACACATCACCAAATAACAGGCAACATGAGCCCAGGCAGAAGCAATATAACCGTAAACAGGAATTAAAGTGTAATTTATGATTATCGTTACTAACGCACCGAGTATAGCAAGATATGCACCATACCTGGTCATATCGGTTAGCTTGTACCAGATTGATAAATTAAAATAGACTCCCAGCAACAAATTGCCAACTAAAACAATAGGTACAATTGACAAGCCTTCGTGAAAATCACTTCCGATTATATGCTTAAAGAAATCAATAAAAAGTGTTATCCCCAGAAATATGAATATCCCTAAAATCACAAAATATTTCATTACTTGCGCATATAACTCTTTGGAACCCTTTTGCTTTTGATAATTAAAGAAAAAAGGTTCTGCAGCATACCTGAAAGTTTGAATAAAGAGAATCATCAAAACTGCAATTCTGATATTTGCGCCATATATTCCCAGTTGTTCCTGGGCATTTATGGTCTCGGGGAGTCTCCAGCGAAGTAAAATGCGGTCTATACTCTCATTAATTGTTCCTGCAAGACCACTGACAAGTAATGGCACAGAATAACCCAGCATATTTTTCAATACTGAAAACGATACAACAGGTCTGAACTTTGCGATCTCTTTTATTAATAAAATAAGTGTAAGTATTGTGGCAATAAGATTGGAAAGGATAACATAGCCAATACCGAAAGAAGAATCATATATAAATAATATAAAAGAATCTGGACTTGATGCTTTAATCTGAGGCAATAAAAGCAAAAAAAACAAATTAAAGGTTATATTCACAACTATGTTGAAAACCTTAAGAGTAACAAAACGAACAGCACGGTTTTCGGAACGAAGCTTTACAAAGGGGATGGTAGAAAAGGCATCTACCGCAACCGTTATCCCGAGCATTAAGATTAAATTGGAATACATTTCATAATCGAGCACCAAGGCGATATGCTCATGGGTTAAAAATAAAAGGATAATAAAAGATACTGAAGAAATAAAAAGTGAAAACAGAGTAGTGGAGAAAATCTTAATCTGATCAACATATTTATTGATAAACCGGAAAAACCCAGTTTCCATACCATATGTTAATATCACGATCAAAAAAGCAGCATACGCATATAACTCATTTATTACACCATACAGTTCAGCTGTAAAAACCCTGGTATATAATACAACTAGCAAATAATTCAATATGCGAGCCGCAATGCTGCTGAATCCATAAATTGCTGTTTCTCCTGCTAATCTTTTAAGAGGGTTCAATTACTATTTGTTTTTATTTTCGTCAACGCGTATAGTGGCAAAAATATCCATTTGCTCTCTTATCTTTCCGGTATATTCAGATATAATTTTGTCTGCTTCCCTGATCTCCATGTTAGAGGGCAACTCCACATGAAAAGTAATTTCTGTATGATTGCCATATGAATGTATATGAAAGTGATGTGGTCTTAAATCACCGTCGTAAATCTCTTTTCCTATCTTTTTAATTTTATTAACAGTCTCATCAGAGGGAGGCTCCCCAAAAAGAGGACGTACGCTGTCATTTATAACAACATAAGCTGCATACAAAATCAAAGATGCAACAAATATTCCTAATGCTCCGTCTATCCACCACAGGAAATTTCCGAGAAAAATTCCCGCTAAAAGGACTAAACTTGAGAGTGCATCGGTTCGATGATGCCAGCCGTCTGCTTTCAATGAATTTGAATTTTCACTTTTTGAAGCTTTAAAGCTCAATTGAGCCAAACCTTCTTTTACTAGCAAAGAGATTGTCGTTACAATAATTGCAACTGTTCCATAATTTGCCTGCTCCTTTTCAGCGATCCTTCCGATTGAATCATGAAAAAACTTAACAGAAATAAGAAATAAAATTAAACCAATTACAAAAGAAGAAACCAATTCTGCTCTTCCATGCCCGAAGGGGTGATTTTTGTCGGGTGGTTTAGAGGCAACTGACAAACCTGCAAGTAAAATCAAGGAAGTAAGCGAATCTGAGATCGTATGCCATGCATCAGCTACAAGTGCAACGGATGAACTTACTACCCCTGCCCAGTATTTTAGAAAAAAAAGTAAAATATTGCTGATAATCGCTATTACACCTACTTTTTTCCCGAAATAATAAACGGAATTTCTCTTATAAGACATAAAATATTAATTAAACGCAAAGATAGATATAATTAAAAATTTACTCTCCTGTCTTATCGTTGAACATTATATACCCGAAACTAAAAAGGAAACAAAATTGTTTTCCATCTCTTTTATAATAATTTACACTTAACGAGGCAGGTCCGAGTGGAGTATGGTAAACCAATGCGGCATTTCCGGTAAAACGTGGATTGGTGAAGCTCTCTGAGTATACCGGTTTATAATTTTCATCTTCATGGATATGTTTATAAGGCTGAAAAATATAAGCTCCAAGTCTAAAATGGAAAGAATCTCTTATCCTGAAAACAGGGATCATACCGGCTGAAACAAATGAGTGTGCCCGGTAATTCTCAAGAAATAGTGTTCTGCTGTGAGGAGTAGGTTGAAATACGGGAGCATGAAATATTGTGGAGGTATAATTACCAAAAAAAGGCATATTTGAAATTACACCTTCCCCGTATAATCCAAGTCTGAAATTGCTGCTTATATTTCTGTAATTTTTATATTTTGCATGCAGTTTTAAATAATAATGATTGTCTTTATAATTTTGTCTTGTCGGGGGGACGGACCCATGCTGGAATGATTCGTTACCTGCAGCAAATTGAGCTTTTAAACGAAAATTTGATCCACTGGAGGGAAAATGTTTTCTGTCCAGTGTATTCATTTCATAAGAGAGACTCAGCGAATTAAGGTCCAAATCGGTAACATCGGCAGTATCTGCTTGTGTATACCCCTGAACCTGATAATAATGATAACTTGTTCTGCCTAAAGAATATATCAACTCAGCAAAGTTGTTAGCAGAAAAAGCTGTCCCGATACTCACTCTTAAGTTGCCGTCATAGTGCATTAAATAAGGATGCATAATATCCTCAAAAAAAGGATCGGGACTACCGGTAAAATAATCCCACCTGTTAAAATTAAGTGATACATCGGCAAAAAGAGGTGTTTCTCTGGGGAGCTCGACTTGACCTTTTACCATCGCTGATGTATATAGTCTTCCAAAATAAACATTACCTTTCAAATTATAAGAATTTCTGCCTAAAACCCTGTAATTTGCGCCTGCATAGCCCTGATTAAATTCTGAGGAAATATTTCCACCTAACTGCAACTCTAACTCTCTGTCTGCTCTAAGCCGCAAATGCAGATCATAAGCATTTGATTCTTCATTAAAATATGCTTCAGGAAAAAGCGAAGATATGTTATCATCCGCAACTAACTTAAAATATGATCTTTCCAATAAATCAAAATCAAAAAACCCTTCCCTTATCCCGAAACTGTGTTGAATAAATTCTTCTTGATCCTCGGTTGCTCCTTGAACATATATATCATTAAATTTAAGTTCGCTCATTTTGTTATTGAAATCTTTTCTTCTTTCTTCCAATCTTTCTTCGGATACGTTTCTGTATATTCTCTCTTTTATATAATCCACATGTTTAAGAGCTGCTCGGTAACCGTTCTGAATCACACTTCTGGCTAAATGAAAATCAAGCACTCCGACTTCGTCAAGTTCTGTTTCAATTAATATTCCGTTTACTTTTGATAAATCATAATCAGTTTGACCGGCGATCATATTCTCAATTTGTAAAACTATATTCTCTTCAGTAGGTTTTGGTGGATTGGCAGCGGTTTTACTTCCTATTACCAGATCGGCTTCGAAATCTTCAATTAAGATTTCATAGGGAAAGTTATTGTAAATTCCCCCATCAAATAATAAAGTATTGTTTATGGTTACCGGACTAAAAACAAAAGGGAATGCAGAAGAGGCTCTTACAGCGGTAGAAAGCTGACCTTCTTTTAATATAACCGGTTTGTTATTATAAACGTCTGCTGCAACACATCTGAAAGGAACGAACAAGCTATCAAAATTGTAGTTTGCCGCAGCGCTTGCAGGTGCAAGCAATTCAAGCAAGACAAGATCCATTAAGTGAGTAGAAACAATATTTGTGGGCAGCCGTGGTACAGGTCCTGTTTCTTCGCGGGCAATATTAAAACTGAACAATGAGGCAGATTCATCTCTCCTTTTATAGTTAAACTGATACTCATCCGGAATTCTCCCTGTAGCCCAATCCTGGAAATCAGGACTTTTTGCTAAACGCTCGATCTCTTCAGGGGAGTATCCGGCTGCATACATTGCTCCTACGATAGCACCCATCGATGTACCGGAAATATAATCGATCGGTATACCCTCTTCCTCGAGTGCTTTTAAAACACCAATATGTGCAAGACCTTTAGCTCCACCTCCGCTTAAAACAACACCTACAGATTGCCCGGTTAAAATACAGGGTGAAACCAGTATAATGGTCGAGAGCAAAAGGGTAGTTATTAATAGTCTCATGTCAATATTAATTTGTCTTGTAAAGGTTGGTACTTTATGCGCGTTTTCTTTGTTAAAATCTGGTTATTTACAATAATTGGACTTTGGCTCAAGCCGGTCAGCTATTTCAATTTTATATTTGTAAAATGTATATTTGTAGGTTAACACTAAACTTAACACATTTATTTTAGATGATAAAAATAATTTTATCCAAAATCATACTTTTATTGCTAATTTCCTGCAGTAATAGCACTGATGGCAGTAATGAGGAAACCGGCAAAAATGGCAAACCAAAGATATTAATTGAAACTGATTTTGGGAACATGGAAGTCATTCTATACGATGAAACACCCCTGCACCGTGATAATTTTCTTAAGCTGACCTCTGATGGTTATTTCAATGGTTTGCTTTTTCACAGGGTTATTGAAAATTTTATGATACAGGGAGGTGACCCCAGTTCAAAAAAAGGAGAATCAGCAGAACTTATTGGATCCGGCGGACCCGGATATACTATACCGGCTGAAATTAATGACAGCCTTATACACAAAAAAGGAGTTATAGCTGCAGCCAGAAAAGAAGATAATGTAAATCCTGAAAAAAAATCTTCCGGTTCGCAGTTTTATATTGTTCAGGGTACCATTTTTACGGATGAACAGCTTGATTTGATTGAAAAACAAAATAATAAAACAAACCTTCAAACGATTTTCTCTGAAATTTTTGAAGAAAAAGAGATAAAATACCTTGCACAAGATAAAGAACCTGACTACAACAAGATATACGATGAGGCACGAAATAAAGCAGAAGAAAAAATATCCGGTAAGGAACCTTTCAGATTTTCTGAGAAAGCAAGAGAAACTTACAAAACCATAGGAGGCACTCCACACCTGGACGGTTCATACACGGTATTTGGTGAAGTAGTTAGTGGTATAGATGTAATTGATAAAATTGCATCTGTTGAAGTTGATTCGAATAACAAACCCTTGAATGACATTAAAATGAAAATCTCCCTCACTAATAAATAAATATGGACACATCAGGAATAATCAAAAAAATAGAAGAATACAAAAAAGAAGCGGAAGAATTTAAGTCTGTTAATATTGAAGAAATTGAACAATTTCGTATACGCTTTCTCGGTAAAAAAGGGGTTTTAAATTCACTATTCAATGAATTCAAAAATATTCCCCCGGAGGAAAAGAAAAAAACCGGGCAGTTAATTAATGAGCTTAAACAATACGTTTCTGACAAAATAGAAACATTAAAAAGAGAAGGAGAGCAAAAATTATCCGGTCAAAAAAAAGCAAGAGATCTTTCTTTGCCTTCCGAGCACATTATTCTCGGTAGCAGGCATCCGATCTCAATTGTCAAAAACGAGATAATTGATATATTTTCACGGCTGGGTTTTTATGTTTCAGAAGGTCCGGAAATCGAGGATGACTGGCATGTTTTTTCAGCACTCAATTTTCCGGAAGAACATCCCGCACGCGATATGCAGGATACATTTTTTATTGAACAAAATCCGGATATTCTCCTTCGTACCCACACATCATCTGTTCAGGTAAGGGTAATGGAAAGCGAAAAACCACCACTGCGTACAATTTCACCAGGGAGAGTATTCCGCAGTGAAGCTATTTCGGCACGCTCACACTGCATTTTTCACCAGGTTGAAGGTCTTTACATTGATAAAAATGTCTCATTTTCTGATCTTAAGCAAACACTTGATTACTTTGCAAAGGAAATGTTCGGTGAAAAAACTGAAATTAGGCTAAGACCATCTTTTTTTCCTTTTACGGAACCTTCAGGTGAACTTGATATATCCTGCAATTGTGAAGGAAAAGGTTGTAATCTTTGTAAATATACCGGCTGGCTTGAAATATTGGGATGCGGAATGGTTGATCCCAATGTTTTGTCAGCCTGCGGCATTGACAATAATAAATATTCAGGTTTTGCTTTTGGAATGGGTATTGAACGAATAGCTTTATTGAAATACAATATTAAGGATATTCGTCTTTATTTTGAAAATGATGTCCGGTTTCTCAGGCAATTTACATCAGCCCTATGATGATGTATTTTTGTTAAAAGCCGATATTTTAATTATTTGTACATTTTAATTAACTTTACATTAATGCTAAATAATCATTTTTATTTAGTATAATTTAAAATTAAAGAATTTTATTAAAAATCATGAAAAGTATACATAATATACCTTCATGTGATACATGCTCGTTAAAGTCAATCACTATTTTTAAAAAATTGACCAATGAAGAGCATGAAATGCTGAGTCTTGATATAATTCATGATTTCTTTAAAAAGGGCTCCATTATATATCAGGAAGGGAGCAGAATTTCAGGTTGTTATTGCGTGAAATCAGGCATCATAAAGATTTTTAAAACTGGAATCGACGGCAAAGAACAAATAATAACTTTTGCTAAAAAAGGTGACGTAATTGGATTCAGGTCTATCCTTACAGGTGAACTCGCTTGCACAACAGCCAAAGTTATTGAAGATTCCACACTTTGTTTTATCCCCGGCAATACCCTAATTAAACTGGTTAAACAAAACGGAGACTTCTCAATGGACCTCATGCAACTGGCATGTAAAGAACTTGGTCAATCTAACGCCTACATTACCGACATAGCTCAAAAAACTGTACGTGAACGACTGGCAGAAGTTCTTTTACAATTGAAAGATAATTTTGAGCTTGATGAAAATGATTTTCTCTCTATTACTCTTACAAGGGAAGAACTGGCTAATATTGTGGGTACTGCCACCGAATCTATAATCAGACTGCTTTCGGAATTCAAAAGCGATAAATTAATTGAGCTTCATGGCAGAAAAATTAAACTTGTTGATACGAAAGCTCTTAAAAAAATGGCCAATTTATATTAAGCCCACTATTTTCTTCAATTAGCTCCCTTTTTTACATAAATTGCTTGTTTAAAATAACATGAGCTACAAGTCCGACAAGTAATATGATGCCACTTGCAAGCAAAAAACTATTATTGTGTCCTGGACTTGCAAATTCAACAACCAATAATACTACTGATATACAGACCAATATTATTCCTGCTAATTGAGTTAGTACTTTCATAATATCGACTTTTAATTTTAATGGGTCAAAAATAAAAATTATTTTTAAAAAAGGATTTGTAAATATAACAATTTCTTTGTAGAACCAGTAGCAGACAAAAGATAAACATATCTAAAAAAGAGAGGTTTGGCTGTTATTTCTTTTTCCTCCCATCTTTTCATAACCATTTTGAGTTATTTCCCTTCCCCTCGGTGTTCTTTTAATATACCCCTCTTTAATCAAAAAAGGCTCATATACTTCTTCAATGGTTCCGCTTTCTTCACCTATTGCAGTTGCAATTGTATTTATACCTACCGGTCCGCCTCCGAATTTTTCAATTATTGTATTTAATATACGATTATCCATTTCATCAAGACCATTTTCATCAATATTGAGCGCATTTAAAGCATATCTGGCAATTTTTATATCTATTTCACCTGTTCCCTTCACTTGTGCAAAATCCCTGACTCTCCTCAGCAATGAATTTGCTATGCGGGGTGTTCCTCTGCTTCTTCGTGCTATTTCTGCAGCTGAATCATCATGTATCATAACATTCAATATACCGGCAGATCTTTTCACTATACTTTTCAAAACATCACAACCATAATAGTCAAGATGAGAACTTATTCCGAAACGTGAACGTAATGGTCCTGTAAGTAAACCAGATCTGGTTGTTGCTCCAATCAAAGTGAAAGGTTTAAGACTTAATTGTACGGATCTGGCATCAGGACCTTTATCAATCATTATATCAATACAATAATCTTCCATAGCTGAATAAAGAAATTCTTCCACTACAGAACTAACCCTGTGTATTTCATCAATAAATAATATATCCTTTTCACCCAGACTTGTTAACAAACCTGCCAGGTCTCCCGGTTTATCGATAACCGGACCGGAAGTGACCTTTAAATTTACTTCCATTTCATTGGCTATAATACTTGCAAGCGTAGTTTTCCCCAATCCCGGGGGTCCGTGGAACATTACATGATCAAGAGGATCATTGCGCATTTTTGCCGCTTCCACGAAAACCTTCAGGTTATCAAGTACCTTCTTTTGACCTTTAAATTCATTAAATTTACAGGGTCTTAGCTTCTGATTAAATTCCTTATCGTTGGTATCTTGATTTAAATTCCTTATACTGAAATCTTTATCCATCTAAATTAATATAGCTGTAATTTTATTAACATTAATATATTAGTATTATTTCTTTATATATATAAAAAAAAATGGTGTATATGGTTTGTTAATTATGTTAATAAAAAGAACAGGATTTTTTATCAGTGCTAAATTAACCTATTAAAAACATTTTATTGACAACCATCCTGACAAAAATTTCCCTGTTAAATAAATCCTTATATTTGCTATCAACAAATTGTTTATATCTCTTATTTCTATTAAATAAAAAAACCACATAACAGCAGTTGTTTAAATTAAGTTATTATTTTTTTGATTGCTGCTGAAAAAAATGGGTTTTTTTACTGAAAAAACGCCTGAAGAGTAAAATCGGATTGATTGTTCACAGTTTTAAATATAGTAATTAACATTTTTTCTGTTAAATTGTGAAAAAACCAATTATTTGGAGTTTGTGATAAAAATTGCTGATTGTCAGTTTATAATATATTCCAAAATGAATAATTCATCAAGCCAGGACAAAATTGGACAAATTAAAAATATAGCATTAGGGTCGGATCATGCAGGATTTGAAATAAAAAAGGAGATAATTGTATTTTTGAAGGACCAGGGATATAATATAAGAGAAGTTGGAACTTATTCAACTCAAAGTGTTGATTATCCCGACTATGCGCATCCTGTTGCAAATCTTGTTCAAAAGGGTGAATGTGATATAGGTATAGTTATTTGCGGAAGTGGTAATGGTGTGAATATGGTTGTAAATAAATATATGTCTATACGTGGTGCTTTATGTTGGAATGAAGAATCTGCCTATCTTGCAAGGGCTCACAATAATGCGAATGTTTGTGCTTTACCCGCTCGGTTTATTTCCTCCGATGAGGCCCTTAATATTGTTAAGGTATTTACTGAAACCACTTTTGAATACGGGCGGCATTCGTGTAGAATAAAAAAAATCCCTTTTAAGTAATTTATAATCCGACAAATAGAAAAATAATTGTTTATGTTATCAAGTAAATCCAGGTATGCATTCAGAGCACTCGTTTTTTTAGCTTTAAAAGATAAAGAGGAAGGAAAAATCGGAATAAATTATATTTCATCTTCTCTTGATATACCAAAACCCTTTTTGGCGAAAATTATGCAGGATCTTGCCCGGATGAAGGTATTAAATTCGCTAAAAGGACCGCGTGGGGGATTTTCTATGGCAAAGCCTGCAAATGAAATCAGACTGGTAGAAATACTGGAAATAATTGAGGGCAGCGATTTTTTCGACAGATGTTTAATAGGGATAAGCAGTTGCACTGAAGGAGAGATTCGTTGTCCCTTTTTTACAAGGTATGATAAGATTCGCAAACAGTTAAAGGAATTGTTTGAAAATTCAACAATTCAAAACCTCGTAGATGAAATAAAAACCTGTAACGGGAATTTCAATGTTTAAAGGGGTTAATTTTTTTAAATAATTTGGTTAATGGCCGGAAAGCCCCAACTGCAGTTAAAGCTCCCGCACTGTTGGCCAATATATCATATATGTTCCCGCTTCTGTTTATAAATACATAATGCTGAAGCAATTCCATTAATATGCCGTAAGTGGTTGAAATGGCAAAAGCGTATATGAAAATTAATAAGGTTGGTTTGCCGTAGGATTTGTTGAAGCAGTAAATGAGCAGAAAACAAAAGATGAAATACATTATAAAATGTGCCACCTTATCGGCATGATCAAATTCCAGGACAGAAATATTGTGAATGTTGTTCCCGGGAAACCCGCTTAAAATAAGAAGAACCAAGCCCCAAAAAGCCGGCAGTACGAAATTTCTTGTTGGTAAATTTGTTTTTAACATAAAGCAAAAATAGTCAAGGAAATTATAAAATCATTGGTTGAATTAGTTTTATATAGTACGTAATTGCCAAAAAATAATTTTTTTTTTTCAATGTCAGGTATTTATATACACATACCCTTTTGCAAAAAGGTTTGTTATTACTGTGATTTCCATTTTTCTGTTTCGCTCAGGAATATTGAGGATACAGTTAAATGTATTATAAGTGAAATTGAACTAAGAAGAGATTATTTGAAAGATGCTAAAGTAAAATCTGTTTATTTTGGCGGTGGCACACCTTCAGTTCTGGATGTGTCGAGTGTTGAGCAAATATTGTCTGAAGTACACAGGCACCATGCAGTTGAAAATAACGCTGAAGTTACTTTTGAAGCAAACCCTGATGATATAGATTCAGAATATCTTGCAAGTCTGAAAAATGCCGGAATAAACCGGTTAAGCTTAGGTGTGCAATCATTTTTTGATGAAGATCTTATATGGTTAAACAGGCGGCATAATGGGAATGATTCATACAGATCAATTGTAAGATGCATGGAAGCCGGATTTGAAAACGTAAATATTGATCTCTTATATGGTATACCGGGAATGGATGGTCGCAGGTGGCTTGAAAACCTGAAAAAAGCGTTGTCGTTGCCGGTAAAACACTTATCCGCTTATCTTTTAACAATAGAGCCGAAAACCGTTTTCGGGCATTATTATAAAAAAGGCAAAATAAAGGAAATTGATGATGATACTGCGATTGAGCATTTTAACATCTTAAAAGGTTATCTTGTTGATAAAGGATTTATCCATTATGAGATATCAAATTTTGCTTTGCCCGGATTTTTCTCAAGGCACAACTGTTCTTACTGGAGCATGGAAGAATATTTGGGTGTTGGTCCCTCAGCCAGCTCTTACAACGGATATTCAAGACAATGGAATATCTGGAATAATTCACTTTATGTTGATGAAATTAAAAGCGGCAGATTACCTTTTGAAAAAGAAATACTTAGCCTCAGGGAACAATATAATGAGTACATACTCACATCGCTTAGGACCATGTGGGGTGCGGACCTTAAGTTTATCAGGGATTTTTTTGGTGAAACTTATGAAAAATATTGCCTTTTAATGGCGAGAAATTTTATAGAAAACGGACAGCTAAAAAAGGAGGAAGAAAAACTTAAACTGACAGATATAGGGCAGCAGTTAACTGATTACATTACATGTTCCCTTTTTGCTGCATGAAGTCAACCAGCCTTTGGCTGACAAAATAAGATGAGCAAGGAAAAATTATCCTTAAAAATCCAAATTGAAAATTTAGCGCCGGGATTCACCCGGTTTTTGAACAAAGGCTACTCAATCGTGGCCAATTTGGTTTAACTCCACCCTTGAA
>Ga0207421_10006874_pt1 | contig 12290 bp, 11 predicted proteins | sample SodLakKL_010_SED_4_FD_187542 | JGI IMG/M metagenome (GOLD analysis project Ga0207421, IMG submission 187542) | Alkaline sediment microbial communities from Lake Tanatar, Kulunda Steppe, Russia - 8KL_010_SED (SPAdes) (version 2) | ecosystem: Environmental > Aquatic > Non-marine Saline and... | reverse complement strand
CAGGATTTTTCGTCAAGGTCAAGGACGGCGAAAATTTTAACCGCAGGAATACTGGACGTATTTTGAGGATTAAAATTTGAGCCGGACGCAGAGATTGGCAAAAAAGACGGTTTTCGTTCAGCCACTAAATAGTCCTTTTATGCTGCCGCCGCCGGGCCTGCCTCAACGGCCGGGCTCAGGGCGGTATTGCCCGCTGAATCCACTGCGCGGACCGCGTAGGAAAACCGTTTCGTTCCGGGGTCTTCCCGGAACTGGTCATCAAAGTGGAACTTGTCCAGGGAAATCTGGGGACGATGGGGAACGGTCCCGAGAATCTCCCCATCCCGCAGGATTTCGTAGCGCTCCACCGGGTGGGCCCCCGCATACGAGGCGTCCCAGCTTACCCGGACCGCAAGGCGATTCATCAGCGGCATGGGAGAATCCGATTCCGCCGAAACGCCCGACGGCGGTGTGAGTCCTTCGGATTTGCGCTGGAAATACGCATTGGCCGACGTTTTTCCGGTTGCCGCAAGTGTCTTTTCGATTTCTTCCATCTGTTTTCCATCCAAGGGCTTGTCCATCTGCGCGGCTTCCAGGTTGTCCGTAAGCTGGCAGCGGGCCGGATCGTCGTCCACACGGCCGATCCCGGTAATAATGCCGGATATGCCCGCCACCGAAAGCGCGTACCGGATCAACCCGCGGCTCGGCAGTTCGCCGGAACCTATTTCATGGTAAACATCCTCGGGGCTGCCGGAAAAATAGGCGCCCTTGTGGTAATAGGCGGCATCCGCGAAAACTTTCATGCCGATTACGCCCATGCCGGCCTCAGCCGCCGTGGCGATGGCATTGTGCCGGTGGGACATGTACAGGTGGTCCGCCGGGTTGATCGTAACCAGCAGGGTGTCGATGATGCGGAAAGCGTCTTTGCGGATGGCGTATACCAGGGCGGCGGTGCTCCAGTGCCCGGTGATCCCGATGTGGCGGATCCGTTTTTCCCGTTTCGGGTTCAGGCCGGTCCGGTCGGTTCCATCCCGGAAATCGAGCAGGGCCGGAAGGGCTCCCAGCCAGGGTCTTTCCGGCGAAGGATTGTCCAGTCCCTCGAATATCATGTCGATTTCCGATTGGGTATTGATATTGTGAATCTGCACGGCGTCTATATACGCATCTTCCGGGTAGTCCCCCCGGCCATCTCCGAACATCAGGGAAAGGGACCGGCGCAGGTCGTCCACCGCCGTGGAGACGTTCCACTCATCGAGCATCCCTTCGCTGAAATCGGTTGGGAAGCGTTCGCCTTCGGGCCGCCGTGCGGTCCGGACGTGCGTTTTGGTGGCCACGAATAGCCGTTTGCGGGCCTCCGGGTCATAGCCTGCTGCGGCGGGCGAAATTCCCAGCCGGCGGAATGCCTCTCCGAAATGCTTCTGGCTGGGCCCGTAGATATTTGAGGTGTCCATGTAGTTGATGCCCAGGTTGTAAGCCTTTTCGATGATGGCGACCGGATCGGACCCGGGACCGGGCCACTGAATGGACCCCTGGCCCCCGAGTCCCAGTGTGGTTATTTCTCTTCCCGTACGCCCCAGGATCCGGGTTGCTGGCTTCGTCATGCTGTCCACCTCCTGTACTTGTATTGCTGCCTTTAATCGAAATCGGGATCGAAATCGACACCGATCCCGGTGCCCGTTTTCCCCGCGCCCCGACTCATCATCACCGCTTTCCGCACGGTTCAGCGCCCGGATTCATTCTCAAATTGTTTTTCGGCAAGCCTCGCCTTCCGCCTGGCCTGTGCCTCCCGGTTGCGGCGTTTTTCCTCGTCGGTTTCGGCTATGACCGGCGGGATCATACGGGGTTTCAGGTTTTTATCGATAGCCACGTAAGTGAGATAGGCCGAGGCGATATGCCGCCGCTTGCCGCTCATAAGGGTTTCCGCCTCGACGCGGACGCCGATTTCCATGGAGGTTTTTCCGGTCATGTTGAGACTGGCCGAAAGGATCAGCAGGTCGCCGATGAATGCCGGATGATGAAAGTCCAGGCGGTCCACCGAGGCGGTCACGGCATTGCACCGGGAGTGCCGGACAGCCACCACCCCGGCGGCCGTATCGATCAGTTTCATGATCGTTCCGCCGTGAACGTTTCCGGCCGGATTGGCATCCGAAGGCTGCATTACCTGGGATACGATGACACAGGATTCGCTGACGGGTTTTCCGTTTTCCTGTCCGTTTGCGGGATCGCTGCATGCTGTTTTTTCGCTCATCAATGATCCTTTTCCGTGGTCCTTTTCCGTTTTGATCCGTCCTGTTTTATTCATATTGTAATCCTGATCCCCGCACTGTCAAAGATCGTTCGAAAATCCTTGCGCGGCCTGCCCGGAATAGTTTATAAAGAATTCATCGCCGCCGGTCGGCCGACGGTCGACCCCGCCAGCTCTTGATGTGAAAGTATTTCAGGGAACGTCGTGAAACGAATTGTCTTTCTGCTTGTTCTTTTAATACCCTGCACCGTTTTTGCCGCCCCCAAAGCGGACCTGGTACTGGTCATCAAGTCGGAGGCCCGGTTGTATCTGGTTGAAAACGGCAGAATCTTCAAATCCTTTCCCGTTGTTTTCGGTGCCAACCCGGTTGGCCACAAGAAGCGGGAAGGCGACAACCGGACCCCGGAAGGCACGTACATTCTGGATTTCAAGAATGAAAACTCGGCCTTCTACAAATCGATTCGTATATCCTACCCCAATGAAGAGGATATCGCCAGGGCCGAAAAAAAGGGGCTGGACCCGGGCGGCAATATCATGATTCACGGCCAGCGCAACGGCTACGGCCATCTCGCCCCGGTCATGCAGCAGTACAACTGGACTGAAGGCTGTATTGCGGTAACCAATTATCAGATGGACATCATCTGGGATGCGGTGGAAGTGGGAACCCCCATCACGATCCTGCCGTAGCTTTTTCCCGCCGCCCGGGGGTCTTTGCAGACGCCGAAACCTCATAAGAATTGCCGATCCCGATTTTCCTTCTCTGCATTTGAATCCTCAAAAGAATGTATTACCCAGTGTTTCCCGGGAGATTTACACCTCAGTTCAGGTCACATCTTACGGATCGGGTTATCAGCGGCGCTTTCCTGTTTGGCACAAGGGAGATCCGATTAACCGTATTGCAGTGCCGCCCCGCACCACCCGTTTTCCGAAAGCGACTTGAGGAAGGCAAACGATTCCGGCGGGTATGCTTCCAGAATCCCCTGCAGTTCATTTTCCCGGAACCCGGAGAATATGAGCGCCGCCCCGGGGGCCGCAAAAGTCCGTATGGTTGTGCAAAGCGATGCAAGGGTGGGGTATCTCAGGTTGGCCAGGACCAGGTGAAACGGTCCGGAAACGGTTCCTGCGTCCTCGCCCGATATGCGGATGCGGTTTTCCAGGTTGTTCAGCCGTGTATTTTTGACGGCTTCGGTCCGGGCGCAGGCGTCAATATCGATTGCAACGGCCTCGTCGATCCCCAGAAGGCAGGCACCGATGGCCAGCACCCCGGATCCGCACCCGATATCTATGGCCCGGGTAGCACCTGATTCCGAAAAGGGAAAGTATTCCCGAAGGATCCAGGCGGTCAGGCGAAGCGAGATGCGGGTGGTGGGGTGGTCGCCCATGCCGAATGCGGCGCCCGGTGCAATCCGGATCCGGATGCCGCCCGGCGGCGGATCGCAGTCGATATCCGGCGGCGTGAGCACGATCTTTTCCCCCACATCCACCGCCTGCCGGTACGATGTTTCGATAAAAGTGTGTCCCAGCTGCTGCGTGTAGGCCAGCCGGTTTTCCCGTATCATTTCCCGGATAACCATCCTCGCGGTTCGAACGGGAACGCCCTTTAACGAAGCGATTTGTCGCTCCAGTTCCCCCGGGGTATAGCGCCTGCCGGCCATGGCGATTTCATCGGCAATGAACGCGCTCAAGTCGTCGGGATGGTCTGTATTCAATAAACTTACCCCCTGTAAAAAAAAGAAATCATGCCAAACAAGGATATGAATGGCAAGTCTGATGCACTCGTAAAAAGTCTGTTGTTCAGGCAGGAGAACCCCCCTGAAAAACAGCCCGACCCCGTAAACGTTTTTTTGTTCGATGCCGATAAGAAGGCAAGCGAAGGATATATTATATATTGCGGTATAACACAGGGGAGTCATCATGCGGTATCTTAATAACCTCAGCATCGGACAAAAACTGATCGCCGGAATCATTGGGCTTTTGGTGATCACGTCAACAGCCATCGGAACGCTTTCCTTTGTGCAATCCTCGGGGGCCTTGCAGGCGCAGGTGGAGGAGAATATCCCCCTGATGGCTCAGGATGGTGCGCGCCTCGTCAGCAGTTATATAGAAAACTACAGGATTGCCGTGGAGGGCGTTGCATCCAGGGATGTGATCGGGTCCATGGACTGGTCCGGACAGCGCCAGGCACTCGAAGAGGAGACCGAGCGCCTGGGAATCATGGGCATGGGCATTATCGGGCCGGACGGCGAAGCGCGATACCCGGACGGGTCCACCGCGCAATTGGGTGACAGGGAGTATTTCAGGCAGGCCATGAACGGCCGCACGGCTTTTTCCGATATCATCATCAGCCGGGTTGTCAACCGGCCCGTATTCATCGTTGCAGCGCCGATCAGAAACGACCAGGGGCGGGTGCAGGGCGTTTTGCTGGCCCGGCTGGACGGGACCCTGCTCAGCGAAATCACCGATAATATCGGGTACGGAGAAACCGGTTATTCCTATATCATTGATTCCACGGGCGTTCTGATCGCACACGATAACCGGCAATTCGTGATGGATCAGCGGAATTTCATCGAAGAGTCGGAAACCAATTCCGAGTATGATGATTTGGCGGCAATGTTCCGGCAAATGATCCGGGGGGAGTCCGGATACGATGAGTACCCGTTTATGGGTTCGGACCGGTTTTTCGGGTATGCGCCCATTGCTGGCACGGACTGGTCCATCGCCGTGGGTGCCCATAAAGCGGACGTGTTCAGTGGAATCGTGGCCATGCGCTGGAACATTTTGTTTCTTTCCATTGCATGCGTCGCCGCGGGAATTCTTCTTTCGCTGCTGCTTTCCGGAAGCATAACCAAGCCGTTGAAGCGCTCGGTCGAAACCCTTAATGCGGGCGCCCATCAGGTCTCATCGGCCTCCGGCGAAGTGGCATCGTCAAGCCAGGCCCAGGCCGAGGGAGCGAGCGAGCAGGCATCGAGTCTTGAGCAGACATCCTCGTCGCTTGAGGAAATGGCTTCCCAGACCCGTCATAACGCGGACAACGCCGGCCAGGCGGACCAGGCCGTGCGGGAAACCGTTAAAATGGTGGAAAGCGGGGTCGCCTCCATGGAGCGGATGAACAGCGCCATCAGCGAAATCAAGGCATCCACGGCCGAGACCTCGAAGATCATCAAAACCATCGACGAAATCGCGTTTCAGACCAACCTGCTTGCCCTCAACGCGGCCGTGGAAGCGGCCCGGGCGGGCGAGGCCGGCAAGGGGTTCGCCGTGGTGGCCGAAGAGGTCCGGAACCTGGCCATGCGCAGTGCCGAGGCCGCCAAAAACACCGCGGAGCTCATTGCCCGGTCACAGGAAAACGCCGACAACGGCGTGGCCGTAACCGGGGAGGTTTCCGGCCAGTTGTCGGCAATACAGGAGAGCGCCGCAAAGATCAGCACGCTGATCACGGAGATTTCGGCTGCATCCAAAGAACAGGCCCAGGGCATTGAACAGGTGAACATCGGGGTTGCCGAAATGGACAAGGTGGTGCAGCAGAATGCCGCCAATGCCGAAGAATCCGCCAGCGCAGCCGAGGAGTTGTCCTCTCATGCCGCGGAGATGGAAAGGATCGCGGAAGAGCTCGCGGCCATGGCGGGATCAACCGCCCGGCAATCGGATTCAAAGGCTATCGTGCGAACCGGGGATCGATAGCAAGCAAATAAAAACCGGGGCGATCATTGGATCGCCCCGCGGTAAAAAGCCAGCTTCCGTGCATTCGGTCGGAAAGGGGCGATAAGGCTTTCCATCTCGTCTTCACCGGGCGGTTTCGTATCGCGCCCGGCAGCCGCCAGAAGTTCGACTTCCGAAATACGGGAGCATCCCGCAATGGCCACGGTTACCGGTTTACTAAGTGCAAATTGAAGGAGCTGTGCCGGGGTAACGCCTAGCTGCGGGGCAATGTAATGCCCGCCGCCGAAAATCTTCATGGCGATAACGGCCATTCCTCTTTCGACTGCCGCCGGAAGCGTCCGGGTAAGAAATCCGCCCAGGATCTCCTCGACCGGGTTGACGGGCAGCATCACCGAGTCCACGGGAAGCGTTTCCACCGCCCGGGTCAGAACGTCCGGGTCATGGTGGCCGGTAACCCCGATATGCCGGATCCTGCCTTCTTCCTTCGCCTCCACGAAAGCCTCCAGGGCCCCGCCCGGTCCGGAAATCGCGGATAGTTCCTCCATGCTCCGCACGTCATGGATCTGCCAGAGATCGATATGATCGACTGCAAGCCGCTGCAGGGTTTCCGCCAGGTCTTTCCGCGCGCCCTTCCTGTCGCGGCTTGCGGATTTGCTGGCCTGAAACATCTTGCTTCTTGCCTCCGGGTCCCGGCCCCATATCCCGCCGTAATACAACTCGCTGTCCGAATAAACCCGCGCGCAGTCATAGTAGGAGATTCCTTCGGCAATGGCGGCACGGATTACCGCCGAAGCCTCTTTTGTTTTGCCTGTGGTCCGGAGAATTCCTTCCCCGCCCAATCCCACGCGGGTTATGATTGGCCCCGTTTTGCCAAACCGGCTGGTCTGTATCGGATTGTTTTCCATGGCGCTCTTTCCCCTTTTGTTTGCCTTGAACGGATGGATTCAGATTTTTACCGTTATTGTTTCCGGCTGAAAAAGGTCTTTGTTTCAAGATATCCATGAAATACGATTATATCAAGGAAACGGGATATTCCGACCCGTGATGCGGGCTGCACAACAATCCGTTTCCGGGGGTGCGGCCTTTGCGGGATAGGGGCCGGAATATGGCTAAAATGAAATGAAAACGCCGCGCGGATCGACATCGTTGCGGAGTATTTCCAGAATATCGGTCGACGGGGCTTCGATTTCCTGAAGGTTATCGGCCACCAAAAGCTCAAAACCGGTTGCCATCTGTGCCATTTCGACGGTCATGCCGGGATTCATGGCTACAAGGCGCATTCTTTTGGATTCGGGCTCGAAGTCGAATATGCCCGACTGCGTAACGACCGCGACGGGGCCGCCCATGAGGCCGGCTTTCTCTCTGGAATCCCCCCCGTCGAGATAACCGGGGGTGGTGATGAAATCCACTTTTTCCGGGAAACGCTCCGGCGACTGCAGCCCCACGAGCACCGATCTGTCCGTCAGGGAGCCGATGTCATTTCCGCCCCCGCTGCCGGGCAGAAGGGATTTGACCTGCTCGTAGCTTCCGATGACAGAGGTGTTGACGTTGCCGTACATGTCGATCTGGGCCCCGCCCTGGAAAGCGATATCCACATAGCCCAGGGAACACTGGCCAAACGATGCCGCCATCTCCATGCTCATTGGCGATTTGCGGTAGGTAAAGGGGCATCCCACGGACCAGGGCATATCCCCTTCCAGGGGGTCCTGACCGCCGCTTTCAAAAACCATGGTGATATTGGGCGCATGCGTTTTTTTGGCCAGCAGGGCGCCAACCATGGGGATGCCGGTCCCGATATACACGATCTGATTGTCCTCTATTTGTCTCGACAGGTTATAGGCCACCATCTCAAGGGGGTTGGCCGGTGCTGTTTGTGTCATTATACAATCCTTTCCTGCTATTTAGCTTGGTTTGACTTCTTCGTAATCAAAGCTGACCAGAGAATCGTCGATGAAAAGCTGAGCCGCTTCCATCTGCCGCCGTGCTTCATCCAGAAAACGTATTCCGCCCAGCTTTTCGATAAACTCGTATTGGTCCTTGCTGTCATAAATCCAGTGTTTGAAATACTGCTTCAGCTTTTCTTCGTCCGGGGTTGCGATACGGACCAGTTCCTCCCACCATTCCCGGGCCCAGTAATAATGGCCGGGGCAGCATCCCGGCAGGGCTCCGTACGGCATTTCAACCACTGCGTCGACGTACCAGAAGGGTATGGAGGCAGCGCTGTTTTCCCGGATGGCCTGTTCGGAAACGATTTTCTCCGCGGTAATGATAACCTTGCGGCATGCGGCCGACAGGGCGAGGTCGTTTATGGCCGGTCCCTCGATAACCGCGTTTCCGTACCGGTCGGCCTTCTGGACATGGATGATGCAAACGTCCGGGAAAAGCGCGGGAATAAGGCATACCGGGCGGTTGTCATTTCCCACGGGGTTGTCGATAACCTTGACATACGGGTTGTTGCTGATGATATCCGTTCCCAGAAGCTGTCTGGACGCAATAAAAGGCGCCCCCAGCTGGGCCGCCTTGAAGCCTTGTGCCATGGATCCGTGGCTCCACACGGACAGGATCTCGGCTTTTTTGTTTTTGATTATCCGGGAAAAACTCTTGTCGTTTCCCCTCATTTCAACCCCGATATAGGATTGGTGAATGGAATGCATGCACCCGGTGGACATGAAAAACGAACAGTTGGACATGGGCGACCCGATTCCCACCAGGTCCTTTTTCCCCTGCCGCATGATTTCATAGTAGGCCTGAAGGGGCGCCCGGACATAGGAAAAACCTGTTTCGGCCAGGATGTCACCGTCCTGAACGAACCGGTCGACAGCCTCGGGCAGGGGCATGCGCTTGTCTTTTTTCGTGCGGTCCTTTTCCAGGTGGTGCCGCCGGGCCCCCTCGAAATCAACAAGCCGTTGGAACTGCGCCTCGGTGGCGAAAAGAAAACTCATACAACCTCCTTAATAAAATAGTAAAAAACACCCAAATATACAAAACGGCAGAAGCCGTTAATCCGCACGATCCCAACGGATTGATTCCCGGAGGGTATAAAAGGCGGGTATTCTATACAACAAGGGGTTGTTGTCAACAATATCCGGAAAACAGGGATGAAAAAAAAGGAATGGATGGATTGGTTCGTTTACTGCGGCAGCGATTTAAAAAATGATAATATGAATGATGGCACGCAGAACAATTCCGATAACCGCTGCAAAGATGGCCGGTTTTACTACTCTGACGACCCGGGGCCCCGTGGCCATAAGCACTGCAAGACCCACCGGGTCCAGTGGATTTAAGGTGAACCCGGCCACGCGGTTTAGCTCGCTGACGCTCATTGCGCCCTCCCGTACCAGATCGAGTAGTATTGCCATCATCGCGGTTCCCCCGGCAATAAACTTGGTGACGATGGGAAGAACCGCAATGCCGGGGATTCCGACATACACCAGGGCAGGCGACACAAGGGTTTCCAGGACATAGATGACACCGATCGCCTCAAAAACCGTCACCATAAAAATGGCGATGATGAGCGGCGGAATCGATTTGATTACGATATTGACCCCTTCCTCGCCGCCTTTGAACAAAAGGGGAATGATTTTTTCAGAGGAACGCTTCTTTTTGAAATCTTCTTTTGATTGGACATCGGTTTGATTCCAGCCTTTTTTCTCGCAAAGCTTGAATGCGATAAAGCTTGCAGCAAGTCCCGTTACAAGCGATGTCAGGATGTTTACGGGAACGTTCAGCCCGACCGCCGCAAGCGGAAACACCGCATTGGCCTGGGCCATTACCAGGATTGCCGCAAGGGTTGCAGCGATTCTCGCATCGCTGATGGCGGCGTTGTTTTCCATGAGCTTGAGCGTGGCAACCGGTGCGGCAAAACTTACGAAAAGGATCTGGATAATGGCGAATACGCCGATTCCGGGAAGCCCGAAAATCAGCAGCACAGGGGCAACACCCTTTGCCAGCCAGGACAGGATGTTTTTTTCATCCAGCACCTTCATGATCCCCAGCATGATCACCATGATGGGAAGAATCGTGTACAGGGAGAGATCAACGCCCTTCTGCCCTGCCTCCAGAACCAACCCGATAATTGTTTCCAAAGTCCCACCTTCCTGCGATATTAAGATTTTTATATTTTTACGGTTAGTTAAAGATTTTTTAATATCTGCGGCTGTTCAATTGGTCAGAAGTCTGCGTATCTAAAGATGCTTCATTCTTTGGCGTTTGGTAAGCTCCGACCTGGCGATTTATACAGAACCGGTTGATCGGGACTTTAACAAATGCATCAACTCTGGAGCACTCCCATATTAAACCTAAACTCAGTTTAGATTAAAGTAATCGCAAATCTCTTATACCACAAATTGCTGACCATTGTGCAGCAGTTAGCGGGTAGTCGCATGATTGATTGTTTCTATAGCCGCATGGTAAATTAATCGATATTATCAATTTGACATATTGACTTGTTGTATATAGATCCTACATAAGCAGATCCGATAAGGCGAAAAAGGATGCGGATTATACGGATGGTTTGCCGGGCAGCATGTCGGCACGTTATGGCCATGCAGGTTGATCGGCGCAAGGGAAACAGCATTCAGCAGGGAAAGGTCGATGGCATGAAAAATGTATTTGCAACCCGGTGGGGAATTATCGGGGTCGGCGCCGCAATCGGTGTTCTGGCCGCCGCGCTCCAGTTTTTCGGCAACCCGGCCAACATGGGGGTGTGCGTGGCCTGTTTCGTCCGGGATGTCACCGGCGCGGTCGGCCTTCACCGCGCAGCGGTGGTTCAGTATATGCGCCCTGAAATCATCGGGTTCGTGCTGGGAGCCCTCGGTGCCGCCATGCTGTTCAGGGAATTCCGGCCAAGGGGCGGATCAGCACCCATTGTCCGGTTTGTTTTGGGCGCATTCGCCATGATCGGCGCGCTGGTTTTCCTGGGGTGCCCGTGGCGCGCCATGCTGCGTCTTGCCGGGGGCGACGGCAACGCCATTTTAGGACTTGCCGGGCTGGCCGTCGGAATATGGATCGGTACCCTGTTTTTGAAAAACGGGTATTCGCTCGGCCGGGCCAAGGTGTTTCCCCGGGCCGCTGGGTGGATCATGCCGGCGATCATGGCCGGGTTTCTGGTATTGATGCTGATCAACCCCGCCCCGCTAGAAGGTGGTAAAAGCGGGGTGCTTTTCTATTCGGAAGCCGGGCCGGGCGCCATGTTTGCGCCTTTGATAATTTCCCTGGCGGTCGGCCTGCTGATCGGCTTTATCGCTCAGCGAAGCCGATTTTGCACCATGGGGGCGATCCGGGATTTGATCCTGTTTCGGCAGATGCACCTGTTTTCCGGCGCCATCGCCCTGATCGTGTTCGCATTTATTGCAAACCTGGCTTTCGGGCAGTTCAACCCAGGTTTTGAAGGGCAGCCGGTCGCGCACAACAGCCACGCATGGAATGCGCTGGGGATGGTGCTCGCCGGGCTGGCATTCGCCCTGGCCGGGGGATGCCCGGGACGGCAGTTGTTTTTGTCCGGGGAAGGAGACGGCGATGCGGCGATATTCGTCATCGGCATGATAGCGGGCGCCGCGTTTTCGCATAATTTCGGTCTGGCCAGTTCACCGGCCGGCGTCGGCCCGTACGGCATTCCGGCCGTGATCATCGGCCTGGCCGTCTGCGGAATTATCGGACTTGTTATGAAAGATAAAGCCAAAGCATAAAGGAACAGGAAACAAGCCATGAGTAAAACACTGGACGCAAGGGGGCTGTCGTGTCCGCAGCCGGTACTGATCACCCTGGATGAGATCAAATCGACCGGGGCGAGCGATCTTCTGATCATCGTGGATAACGAAGCCTCTAAGGAGAATGTCAGCCGGGCCCTGACCAACCAGGGCTGGACGGTCGAGGGCGTCGAGGAGGACGGCGGGGACTATAGAATCCGGGCAAAAAAAGGATAACTGGCGTTTTGGGTTTTTTAAATCTGTTTAAACGATCGCCGGATAAAAGTGGCAGCGGCGGCAATCAATCGGCCGACCGGGGGATCATGGTGTTTGACAACACCAGCGAAGTGATCCGCGCGGAAACGGTGATCCGGGAAAACGGCTGGCGTGTCCGCGTCATGGGCCCCCCGCCGGAGATCCGCACCGGGTGCGACCTGGTCATTGAGTTCCCGCTGATCGAGCATCTCAATATTCGCCGGCTCCTTGAAGATGCAGGGGTCGAGCCGCTTCAGACGGTTCCGGTTACGGGGCCGCTGCTGGAGCCGGTCGATATTTTTTTTACAAAGGACTTCGGCTCTTTTTTGATGGTGCGCGCCGCCAACATGAAGATCACCATCGACAAGCAGTCCTCCGTCATCGTCAATATCTCCGGCGGCGGGTGCCCGGATGTGCCTTTTCTCGCCATGGAGATGGTGGGCAAAAAACTGGGTGATGCGCCC
>Ga0207421_10006873_pt1 | contig 12291 bp, 12 predicted proteins | sample SodLakKL_010_SED_4_FD_187542 | JGI IMG/M metagenome (GOLD analysis project Ga0207421, IMG submission 187542) | Alkaline sediment microbial communities from Lake Tanatar, Kulunda Steppe, Russia - 8KL_010_SED (SPAdes) (version 2) | ecosystem: Environmental > Aquatic > Non-marine Saline and... | reverse complement strand
ATCTGATTTAAGACTTATAACTATGCAAAGATTCCAGAACCAGCTCAACAAATCTTTCTCTGTCAACTTCGAGAGCCACATTCACATTGGGCCGGCCAAATCTATCGCCATCAAAATCCACCACAGTCGATCCGGTGGTATGTCTTCCTGCAGTTTCAATCCTGACAGCATAGGGCCGGGAGCTGATTATATCCGGTTCCAGCACCGCTGCCACTGCCAGAGGGTCATGCAGGGGACAGCCCGGCATTTTCTTTTTTTCCAGGTGATACTGCAGATAATATTCCAGCAGCTCCCCGGCTACCCGGGCTACCGGATTGCCCAGATTTTTGATCTTTTCAATATCTTCAGGATAGAGCAGAGCCTTTCTGGTGACATCCAGCCCGATCATCGTTTTAGGAATATCTGTCTGCATCACAAAGGCAGCAGCTTCGGGATCAACCAGAATATTAAATTCTGCCGCCGGACTCCAGTTGCCGCCCCGGGCGGCACCTCCCATGAAACAGATCTGCTCGATCTTATCATGAATATCAGGAGCTCCGAGTAAGGCCGCCGCAATGTTGGTCAGAGGTCCGGTTGGTATCAGGGTTATCTTCTGCTCTGACTGCCGGACGGTATCAATGATAAACCGGACAGCATGCCGGTCGGCAGCAGCGGTCCCGGGGTCGGGCAGAATAGGACCATCCAGACCCGATTCTCCGTGCACCTCGGGAGCGGTTGTCAGCTCCCGGATCAGAGGTTTACCGTAACCGGCATAGACAGCGGTATCAATCTCAGCCAGTTCAACTATTTTCAGAGTATTATTAACGGTGTTGTCCAGAGTCTGATTGCCAGCAACCACGGTAATGCCAGCAAGATTAAGCCGGCTGGAAGCTGAAGCCACCAGGATAGCCAGGGCATCATCATGACCAGGATCACAGTCTAATATTGCCTTGATTTTTTTCTTCATGATCAACCTCCTGAAATTTCCTGCAGAACTTCGGCAGCGGCTTTGATGGTGACATCCAGATCCTCCTGGCTGTGCTTGAGCGAAACAAACATGGCTTCAAACTGGGATGGTGCCAGATATATACCCCTTTCCAGCATTCCCTGAAAGTAATCAGCATAGAGTTCAGTATCGGAGGAGGAAGCAGTTTGATAATCAACCACCTCAGCATCGGTGAAAAAGAGGCTGATAAGGGATCCTACCCGGTTAATGCTGCAGGGTATCTCCAGTTCAGAAATTTCTTCAGCAATACCCCGGGCCAGATAGCTAGATTTATCCTCAAGCCGGTCATAAACCCCCTCCTGCTGGATCAGCTTCATCATCTGATAGCCAGCAGCCATGGCCAGGGGATTACCGGAAAGAGTCCCAGCCTGATATACCGGGCCTACTGGAGCTACTTCATCCATTATTTCCTGTTTACCTCCGTAAGCTCCCACCGGCAGACCGGCTCCAATTATCTTGCCGAGGCAGGTCAGATCGGCATCTACCCCGTAATACTGCTGCGCACCACCGGGAGCCAGCCGAAAGCCGGTAATCACCTCATCAAAGATTAAAACCGTGCCGTATTCCTCTGTAATCTCCCGGAGGAACTCCAGGAAATTATCCCGGGGTGGAACTACCCCCATATTGGCTGCTACAGGTTCCAGAATGACGGCGGCTATCTCTTCACCCTGCTCCTGAAAAACCTTATTTACATAATCTTTATTATTATAGGGAACGCTGATGGTCAGACGGGCCAGTTCTTCGGGGACTCCGGGGCTGTCAGGAAGACCCAGAGTGGCGGGACCGGAGCCTGCTTTAATTAGAAAGCTGTCACCATGGCCGTGGTAATTACCGGTAAATTTAATGACCTTATCCCGTCCGGTATAACCCCGGGCCAGCCGTAGGGCGCTCATGGTGGCCTCGGTGCCAGAATTGACCATCCGGACCCGGTCCACCGAGGGAATCAGATCCACTATTTCAGCGGCCATTTCGGTCTCAATAATGGTAGGTGCCCCGAAACTGGTCCCCCTTTTCAGCTGATCGGCAACTGCTGCAATAACATCCTGCTGGCAGTGGCCAAAAAGCATCGGCCCCCAGGAACTGACAAAATCAATGTATTCATTGCCGTCAATATCATAAATTCTGCTATCTTTAGCTCTGGCAATAAAGAGCGGCTGCTGCCTAACAGAGGAAAAGGCCCGGGCCGGGCTGTTCACCCCGCCTGGCAGATACTGACAGGCTCTCTCATATTCCTCGCGGGAACGTTTATGCATGTTTTTTCCTCCCTGAATCCGGTAGTAGTTGAAAAAAGATAATCTGAGTCCTGCTGTCTTATGTTATTTTTAAAAAACGTTTGATAATCTTTTATGACGCAAATTTATGCCGCAAATTTCTTGCTTTAGCTATTCTGCAAAATATTTCAGACTGGTCTTTTTCAGCTCCTCGGTACTGATGACTATCCGATAATCTTTAGCTTTTATCTCTCCGGCCATTTCTTCGACCAGTTCTTGCAGTTCAACCCTGCTTCTGGCATGGACCATAGCATAAATATTGTAAGGCCAGTCAGGAGTGGAAGGTCTGAGATAACAGTGGCTGACTTCAGGAAACTCTGCTAATTTCCGGCCAACCTGATCCTCCCGGGAAGAAGGAATCTGCCAGACCACCATGCCATTGGCAGAAAACCCGGCCCGGCGGTGATAGAGCAGAGAAGCAATTCTTTTCAGGATACCCTGACGGGAAAGCTGCTCCAGACCTGCCAGCACCTCTTTTTCCCGCCAGCCCAGCTCCTCAGCAATTTTTTTAAAGGGTCGAGGTGCCAGGGGTATATCCTGCTGGAGCCGAGCAATAAGCTTTTTATCCCTGGCCGTCAGTTCCGGTGTTTTTTTCTCCACTGCTAATTCCTCCTTCACTGCTCTCTCCTCTTTCACCGGTTTCTCCTCCTTCACCGGTCTCTCCTCCTTCATCTAGATCAAGTTTAACCCCAAGCTTGTACTGCTTAATTTTAGGCAGCTGGAGAAATTCCAGACCTGTTTTTTCTTCCAGGCTGGCTATTTCCTGCTGCAAATCCTCTTCCGGTCCCACACTCAGGGTAAACCACATATTATATTTCTGATTGCGGCGGTAATTGTGGGTAACACCGGGATGCTGGTTGATTAGCCCGGCAACCTGATAAAACCTTTCCTCAGGAACCCGGGCGGCCAGCAGCAGACTCTGCCAGCCCAGCTTTCTGGAACTAAAAACTCCTCCCAGCCGGCGGATTAAACCCCTTTTCTTTAAATCCTTGAGCAGAGCAGTAACCTCTGCTGCGGTAAGACCAAATCTTTCTCCCAGGTCGGCATATGGAGTTGCCGTTAGGGGCAGACCCTGCTGGGCTTCAGTCAGAAGCTTTCTTTCCAGAGCTGACAGTTCCAGTTCTTTTGAGAGCTTACCTGCTTCCTCTTTACCGCTTTCATTATTTTGATTTAGGTTTGAAGAAAATTTCTTTTCTGACAAAGATATCACCTACCTGACCTGACACCAGGGGTCGGCTGCCAGGTAATCGCCCTCAGAATAATAATAGGCCCGGGCCCGGCAGCCCCCGCAGATATCAACATCAGGACAGCTGCCACATTTATCCCGGTAGTTTGAATAATCTCGCAGTTTTTGAAAAATCGGGCTGTTATTCCAGATCTCGCTGAATCTATTATTCCTGATATTTCCAGCCTCCACCGGAAGATAGGGACAGATATGGACTTCTCCCTCGGGAAGAATGCAGCAGTAGGAAACCCCGGCCAGACAGCCCCGGCTGAATCTCAAGGACATGCCCATTTTTTCGGCCTGAACCAGAAATTGCGGAGCGCAGGTGGGTTTAAGTTCAATTTCAACCTGCTGCTGTCGGGTCAGCACCTTTTCGATCATCTGCTGATATTTTTCAGCTCTGAGAGAGGAACCTTCTATCTTCCTGGCCCTGCCGGTTGGTACCAGGAAAAAGGGGTGGAGAGCTCTGGCTCCCAGTTCCCGGGTAAAATCAATCAAATCATCCAGTTCGGCATAATTGTTTTCCGTGAGGGTGGTATTAATTTGAACAGGAACACCGGCGTCAACTATCTTCTTGATTGAAGCAACAGTCTTTTGCCAGGCTCCCTCACGGCCCCGAAATTCATCATGAACTTCCGGGCAGACGCTGTCCAGGCTGATTCCCATGCCCTTTAGCCCCGCAGCAATCAAATTTTGCAGTCTTTCCTGGCTAATTTCCAGAGCATTGGTGCCCAAAACCGGGTAAAGACCCAGTTCTGAAGCCCGGTCTACCAGCTCAACCAGATCCGGCCTCAGCAGGGGTTCTCCTCCACTGAAAATGACCAGATGAAAGCCGGTTTTTTGCAGGTCCTCCAGCAACCTGAAACCTTCTGCAGTGGAAAGTTCCTGGTTGAGATCTCCAGCCTCAGGGCCTGATTCCCGGTAGCAGTGGTCACAGTAGAGATTGCAGCGGCGGGTTACATTCCAGGATACCATCTTCATTACTTGCTCAGCTCCCGGGCCAGATCCAGAGCCTGATAGGTTATGATAAGATCTGCACCTGCTCTTTTAATGGCTGTCAGGGTCTCAAGCAGAACCTCCCGGGAATCTACCAGTCCGGCCTGTCCGCCATTTTTTATCAAAGAATATTCTCCGCTGACACTGTAGGCCGCTACCGGAACATTGACCTGCTGGCGGATGCGGTAAATAATGTCAAGATAGGCCAGGGCCGGTTTAACCATGATAATATCTGCCCCTTCCTCGAGATCAAGTTTGGCCTCCCTCAGGGCCTCCCGGGCATTGGCGGGATTCATCTGGTGAGAACTCCGATCCCCAAAATCGGGGCTGGATTCACAGGCCTCCCGGAATGGTCCGTAAAAAGCAGAAGCATATTTAGCAGCATAGGACATAACAGGAATATGGGTGTAGCCACTTTGATCGAGTTTTTCCCGGATTGCCCGAATCCTGCCATCCATCATATCCGAGGGGGCCACCATGTCAGCGCCACTTTCCACCTGAGACAAAGCGGTTTCAGCCAGATAGGGCAGAGTGCTGTCATTTTTAATCCGGCCATCCTCCACAATTCCGCAGTGTCCGTGGGAGGTGTAGCCGCAGAGGCAGACATCGGTGATAATATATAATTCGGGAAACTCTGACTGGAGAAGCCGGCAGGCCTGCTGTACCGGACCATCGGACTCCCGGGCCCTGCTGCCGGTAGCATCTCTTTCAGCTGGAATTCCAAAAATTAAAACTCCCTTAAGCCCGCTCTCCCTAATTCTGGCCACCTCTTCTCTCAGGCAGTCATCGGGAGAAAGGTGATAACAGCCGGGCAGGGAGGGGATCTCCTGCTTAATTTCCCTGCCTTCTTTAATAAATATCGGATAGATTAAATCTTCAGGATTAATTCTGGTTTCCTGAACCAGCTCCCGAAGGTTTTGTTGATAGCGCAGTCTCCTCGGTCTTTTAAGCATTATCTGCTGCCTCCCTGTGGGGGTTATTCTCAAAAACGCTGCCGCCCCGGGAAAGCTCTGCTGCCGTCAAATAACAGCCAGGATCCTCAGCCCAGTACTCGCCGGTGGCCGCTTCCGCCCGGGCCCGAAAATTGCCATTGCATACCGAAAGCCAGCTGCAGTCGGCACAGCGCCCCTGTAGATGCCTCTTTCTGTTCCTCAGCTTCTTCAAAAGCCCGGAATCAGCAGAATGCCAGATCCTTTTCAGCGTTTCTTCTCTGATATTACCCAGATTATGGTTCATAGAAAACTGGTCGGGATGAACACTTCCCTTCCAGTCCACGCAGGCCAGAGCCGTTCCCGAACGGTTACCTCCATTATATTTCAGATACTGCAAAATTCTCTCCGCCCTGGGATCCCCGGCCTCCCTTAGTTTTAAATAAAGATAAATGCCATCGACATGATTGGCAACTGTTAAAATTTCCTTCTCTCCGTGCTCCTGCGGCAGTCTATCGCTTCTGGAAATAATATAATCCAGGACTTCTCTGGTTTCCTTGCTGGAAAGAGCAGCCTCATTTAAAGTGCTGCCCCGCCCCTGATGGACCAGATGATAGAAACAGAGCCGGGCGATATTTTCTTCCAGCAGCAGATCAAATACTGCCGGAATTTCATCCCTGTTAAAGGCTGTCAGGGTAAAGCGGAGGCCAACCTTCTGTCCGACCTGCTGACAGTTTTTGATTCCAGCCAGCGCTCGATCAAAAGCATTCTCCTCTCCTCTAAAATGGTTGTGAGTCTCTGGAAGTCCATCAATGCTGATGCCCACATAACTAACCCCCAGCTCCTTAAATCTTCCGGCCCTTTCCGGGGTGATCAGAGTGCCATTGGTTGACAGGGTGACCCTTATTCCGAAAGCAACTGCCTGCTTAATCAGCTTCTCAAGATCGGGCCGGAGCAGGGGCTCACCTCCGGAGATTAAAAGAACCGGCACATTAAGAGCTGCCAGCTGATCGATAAAATTCCTGGCCTCCTCGGTGGTCAATTCTTCAGGATTTTTGGAGCCGTCAGAACCGGCATAGCAGTGCCGGCAGGATAAATTACAGGCTCTAGTTGCATTCCAGACCACCACCGGACCCAGATCATGGCGGGTGCCGGTGCTGGCTCCCTGACTTTTCTTGCTGTAGCGCAGTTTATCTCCGTAACTCTTTACTTCAGATAATAATTTGCTTAAATTTATAATTTCACTCACCATCCTGATAATGCTGGATAATAGCCTGGCATAAGCCCTCAATGTTATAGTTCTCCGCAATAATATCAACTTCCAGTCCAGACTGCCGGGCTGTTCGGGCTGTGATAGGACCGATGGCAGCCAGAGTCATATCAGCCAGCAGCTCTCTTCTCTCCAGAGATTCCAGAAAAAATTCCACAGTGGAAGAGCTGGTAAAGGTTATCAAATCGTAGCTGCCAACCTTAATATCTCTAATGACATCCTCCGATATGGTGGTTCTGCCGGTCAAATAAGCCGGCACTTCATCTACCTGACAGCCCAGTTCAGCCAGTCCGGTCCTTAAAAGATCCCGGGCCCTGGGCGTGCGGGGCAGCAGAATCTGACTGTCAGTTTCTCCCTTCGCCTTCAGCCTTGCAGTCAGACCCTGGAGCAGGTCTTCAGCCACAAAACTATCGGGGATAAAATCAACCAGGATTCCTTTTTTCTCCAGTTCCCGGGCGGTTTTATTGCCAATTGCCGCCGTCCTGATCCCGGCAAGTTCTCTAATATCAAGATTATTTTTTCGCAGCTGCTGAAAAAATCCTCGAACTCCATTGCTGCTGGTAAAAACAATCCAGCTGTAGCGCTTAATATTTTTCAGAGCCTCATCCAGCCGGGAAAAATCTTCAGGCGGTACAATGCTGATTGCCGGAACCTCTCTCACCACTGCCCCGGCCTGCTCAAGCAGTGCGGTTAACTCCCGGGCCTGGTTTCTGGGTCTGGTGTTTATTATTCTCAACCCCTGAAGAGGCCCTCCGGCAGTCCAGCCCAGTTCCTGACCCAGCCTCACCACCTCACCCATTATAATAATCGCAGGAGGAGAAATTTCCTGCTGTTTTGCTGTTTCTGCAGCATCTTCCAGGCTGGTAAACACCACCCTCTGATCAGGTCGGGTGCCCCTCTCAATCAAAGCAACCGGTGTTTGAGGAGAGCGCCCCTCTGCCAGCAATTTTTTGCTGATCCGGGGCAGGTTTTTTACCCCCATCAAAAATACCAGAGTCTCAGGCCCCCGGGCAAGAGCCTCCCAGTCGTGACTGCTCTCCGGCTTGTCAGGATCCTCATGACCGGTAATAATGGCAGCCGAAGCAGCCATGCCGCGGCTGGTCAGGGGAATTCCGACATAGGCAGGTACTGCCAGAGCAGAGGTGATCCCGGGAATAATCTCATAGGAAACTCCCCGCTCTTTTAAAAATTTCGCCTCTTCTCCACCCCGGCCAAAGAGAAAGGGATCACCTCCTTTAAGCCTGACAACCACCTTACCGATCAGAGCTTTCTCTGCCAGCAAACTGTTAATCTCCTGCTGGCTCAGGCGGTGTTCTCCGGGTTTTTTGCCAGCATAGATGAGCTCACAGTCCTCAGGAATATAATTTAATAGGGCATTTTCAATTAATCTATCATAGAGCAATACCCCGGCATTTTCCAGAATCTTTCTGCCCCGGCAGGTCAAAAGACCCGGGTCCCCGGGACCGGCGCCCAGCAGATAAACCTTACCCCGGGAAAACATTTCTGGCTCATTATTGGTGATATCATTCATCTCATTATTAGTAAAATCATTCATAATTATAATCCTCTCCCAGCAGCTCTTCAGCCCCGGCCTCCAGCAGTTTATCAGCCAGTTCCCGGGCAATTTCTCTGTACTTTTCCTTCGGTCCCTGCAGCCTTTGGCGGTAGTATTCGCTACCATCCGGGGCCGCCACCATGGCAGATAACTCCAGCTTATCAGTTTTAATCCGGGCATGGCAGCCAATGGGAACATGACAGCCCCCACCTAAATCCGAGAGCAGAGCTCTTTCAGCCCTGACCTGAATTGCGGTATCCTCATCTTCCAGCCTGGCAATCAGCTCCTCAATTCGCTGATCCCCCTGTCTTATTTCAACAGCCAGAGCCCCCTGACCGGCGGCAGGCAGAAAATCCAGCGGTGAAAAATAACTGCTGATCAAATCTTCCAATCCCAGGCGCCTGAGACCAGCAGCAGCAAGAATCAGGGCTTGAAATTCTCCCTTCTTCAGTTTATCCAGCCTGGTATTAACATTTCCTCGAACCGGAAGAATCTTGAGATCCGATCTCCGCTGTAATAGCTGAGCCTTACGCCGCAGACTGCCGGTTCCCACCACCGCGCCCGGCGGCAGATCCCGGAGATAGGTACAGCCGGTAGCCACCAGCACATCCCGGGGATCTTCTCGGGCGGGATAACCGGCAAGTTTCAGCCCCCGGGGCAGATCAACCGGAACATCTTTTAGGCTGTGAACGGCCAGGTCTATGCTGCCCTCCAGCAAATATTTTTCTATCTCTTTTAAAAATAAACCCTTGCCGTCAATTTCCGCCAGAGGTTTATCCAGAATTCTATCTCCCCTGGTAGTAATTTCTTTGAGCCCAATCTGCAAATTGCTGTCCAGCTGAGTTAAGGATTTTTTTACACTCTCAGCCTGGGCCAGGGCCAATTTGCTGGCCCGGGTACCGATTACCAGTTTATTCATTAAATTCCCCTTTCTCCAGGGAAAAAGCCCCGGGATACTGCTGAAGCAGTCTGGGTGGAATAATAGATCTGGCAGCTTTAAGAGCCTCTTCAAGCTTTCCATTCTCCAGCAGTTCTTCCATCTCAGCATCCCCCAGTTTTCTTAGAAGATTTCGCCTCTTTTCTTCCGGCATTTCAGCAATTATCAGGGGGCGCAGTTTATCAAGAAATTTTAAATAACCGGCATAGGCGGGACCGAATTCCCGGGCCAGTCTGTTTTTTATGCTGGCTGCCAGAGCCGGACTGGCTCCTGAGGTGCTGACAGCAATCTTAAGCAGTCCTGAAGTGAAAGCAGCCAGCAGATTAAAGTTGGAGAGCTCAGGATTGTCAACAACATTAACCAGAATACCGGCTTCTCTGGCCTGCCGGCCAACCCTGCTGTTTAGTTTGTGATCAGAGGTGGCCGTTATCACCAGAAATTTATACTGTAAATCTTCCTTTTGATAGCTGCGGCGGCTGTATTTTACCCTGCTGCTGTCAAGAAATCCCTGCATCTCAGAAGAAAAATCCAGACTTATTACCTCCAGGCTGGCCCCGGCAGCATAAAGTTTCTTAAGTTTGCGGAAGGCCACGCTTCCCCCTCCCAGCACCAGACAGTTTTGACCGGACAGATCCAGCTCAATGGTATATGAATCAGCTCCCATAATTTTTCACCCCGGCAATTAGACGGGTGAACTTTCCCCGTCTTTATTTTATTTTATCTTCTCTACTTTTTGTCCTGAAATTATGCAATTTTTTCATATTATGTTGTACGCTTACAGGGGCATGCGGGTTGACCTTTGAAAATTCGTCCATTTATTTTCATGCCCTGTTTTGACTCTCTGGTTCATAAAGGTTCACCCATAAAGGTTCATCTTTACTGCCTTTGTTTGTCTTTTTCAGGCTGAATTAACCCTTAGGCGTTGATTCAATTCTGTCTATTAAATTTCCAGATCAAAGAGATCAACCAGAAAATCAAATCTGCTGTTTTGCTCTATATTCTCTCCATTACCGGAAAATATATTTTTGATATTGACCAGGGGGTGATGCAGCAGCTGCTGAATAAGTCTGCGGCTCAAATCCTCAATAATAAACTGCTCTTCTTCGGATAAATTCGTTCTGGAAGACAGTTTATTAAAGGCTCTTTCCAGCTCAGCCTGCCTGATATTATCAGCTCTTTCCTGGAGGGCTTTGATAAGGGGTACTGCCTGACGACCAGCCAGCCATTTCTTAAATTCACCATATTCTTCCTGAATAATTTCATTGACTTTTTCCGTTTCAGCCAGTCTTTCCTCCAGGTTTTCCGTTACAATCTCCTCCAGATCATCCACCATATAGAGATTAACCGTATCAATTAAAGCCAGTTCGGGATCAATATCCCGGGGAACAGCCAGATCAATAAAAAGTTGGGAATCCTCTCTTTCCAGGAGAGCATCTCCGTGACGGTCCTTATAAACCACCGAATGAGGAGCGCTGGTTGAGCTGATAATTACATCAAAGTCAGCAATACTCTCAGCTAAATCCAGCATGGGAATAGCCCTACCCTGAAATTGTTCAGCTAATTTTTTTGATCTCTCAATGCTGCGATTGGCTATTGCCGGTCTGGCTGCTCCCTGGGAAAGTAAATTCTTTAATACCACCTTGCCCATCTCTCCAGCTCCGATAATCAGAGTGCGGCAGTCTTCAATCCCGGGCAGAACCTGCCGGGCCAGTTCCACCGCAGCATATCCCATTGAGGCAGCTTTACTGCAGATATCAGTTTCAGCCCGGGCTCTCTTGCCGGTTCGAATTGCCCGGGTAAAAGCCTCATGAAGGTAGGTGTCACAGAATTCTCCCTGACAGGCAAATTCATAGGCTTCTTTAGTCTGCCCTAAAATCTGAGGTTCTCCCTTGATCATGGAATCAAGTCCGGAGGCCACCTCAAATAAATGAATAGTACTTTCAGGAGATCTATGAGAGAACAAAAAACTTTCCAGCTGAATTTTCTTTTCTGTTTCCCGCTGCAGAACTTCAAAAACCAGTCTTCTGGCATTTTTAACATCAGTGGTGCTTACATAAACTTCGCACCTGTTGCAGGTATTGAGCAGAACAGCCCCACGGCAGCAGGAATGCTGATTCAATTCTGATAAAATTTTTCCTTGCTTTTTTTTAGTAAAAGCCACCAGCTCTCTGACTTCAATGGGAGCAGTATCATGGCTCAAACCCAGGTTAACTACCTCAGGCATAAATCCTGCGTCCTCCTTTAAATTATAGACATCGGTTTATAAAATTACCAGCTCGGATTATATTATCATTCCTGTTTCAAGCAGAATTAAAAAAGTTATCCCCTAAATCTGCAAAAGAAAAGAATAGTAAGATATGATTTACAGTTAAGATATGATTTTTAAGTTTGGAAACGAACAAGAGTAAACTTTGCTGATATTTTCAGGTACAGTTTATATCTTCCTGACAGAAGAAAGATTTCCTGCTGTAAATTTTTAAATAAAACTGGAAATAGTTCTATAAAAAATCTATAAAAACCTATGCTTTGAAAACACCTTAATGCCCTGAAAATTGGTCTAATAATTTTCATTTTCTGATGCCTTCTTTATCAGGCACGATCATTTATCTGACAAATTTCTCTTTATAGTCCTGTCTTGAAGCCCGGATAACCTGATAGGCTCTTCCCCTATCATAATGTGACAGAACCCGGCAGACCGGATCATCAGAATCTGGATAGGATTTATAGCTTAAAAAATAATGCTTGATCCGGGAAAGAATATCTTCGGGAAGTTCCCCTATTTCTCGATAGCTGCCATAGACAGCATCTTCTTCCAGTACGGCAATTATTTTATCATCGGCTTCACCTTTGTCCAGTAGAGCAATTCCACCTACAGGGCAGGCTGTCAGCATAATCTCACCATGGGGAATTATTATTTCTGTCAGCCGCCATTATCCTTCCTCCTTCCAGAACTAATACACATAATAAAATGCTTAACACCCTTAAATCATATTTATAAACTATTAAATCATATCTATTTAACTATAAGAAACATAAAACACAACTAAGAAATAGATAAAATATAGATAACATGATGCAGGATTACAGGTAAAGTATTTATTTAGAGTATTTATTGGATAATTG
>Ga0207421_10006872_pt1 | contig 12291 bp, 9 predicted proteins | sample SodLakKL_010_SED_4_FD_187542 | JGI IMG/M metagenome (GOLD analysis project Ga0207421, IMG submission 187542) | Alkaline sediment microbial communities from Lake Tanatar, Kulunda Steppe, Russia - 8KL_010_SED (SPAdes) (version 2) | ecosystem: Environmental > Aquatic > Non-marine Saline and... | reverse complement strand
TGAGTTCAGGCATGTGGTTCAGGTTGATAAATTAAACCAGGGGTTTACCGGTTTCCTTGCCCGTGTTTTCGGCGAACATGTAACCGGGTTATCGCTTGGCCTGTTTGTTCCCCTGTGGTTTCTGGAGGGGGATGCGGTGGCGGCTGAAACCGGTCTGACCCACGGTGGCCGTGGCAGACGGCCTTCTTTTGAACAGGGGTTAAGGGCGCAGGTGCTGGAAAAAGGAGTTTACTCCTATGACAAGGCAATGCACGGATCTTACCGGGATTATGTTCCCAATTATTATGAGCTGGGCTACCAGCTTGTGGCTGCTGCCAGGAAGGAACATGGTGCCGATATCTGGGATAAGGTTATGAAAAATACGGCCCGCCGCCCGTATACTGTATTTCCTTTTTCGATGGGACTGGAAAAGTATGCAGGTCTTGGGCAGGAGGCGCATTACTATCATAGTTTTTCTCAACTGGATTCAGCCTGGAGGCAGCAGAAGGCAAGCCACAACTACACAGATTTCCGGGAGATCAGTCCCGGCAAAACCCTCTTTACCAATTACCGACCCATCGGGTTCAACAATGATACCACCCTTATTGCATTGAAAACCGGGTTGAAAGATATTCCCAGGGTGGTAATGCTCGGACCGGACAAACAGGAACAAAAACTTTTTACCCCCGGATTCTATAACTGTGAGGGGTTTACCCTGGGAGGGGGCATGGTTGCCTGGGCTGAGACCCGGCCTGATCCCAGGTGGGCGCACAGGAGCTGGTCTGAAGTGCACTTGTATGACATTGACCGGCAACGGCACATCCGTCTTACCAGGGGAACCCGTTATTTCTCGCCGGCTTTATCACCGGACGGGAGTTTGGTGGCAGCAACGGAGGTAACTGCGGGAAATGAGTATGCCATTGTATTGCTGGATGCCATAAGCGGCAATGAAACCGCCAGGTTCTCCCTGCCGGGCAATGACTACCTGATGCAGCCCCGATGGCATCCCGTTGAAGATCTGGTGGTTGCCATTGCCCTGAACGAAAACGGCAAACGGATCATTACCCTTGATACCGGAACCGGAGAGTTTGCCACGGTTTATCACGCCGGGCATTATGATATTTCCCGTCCGCGCTATCTGAATGAAACACAGATATTGTTCACCGGCCCTTTTTCGGGTGTTGACAATGTGTACCTTCTTGATAAGGAGGACGGCAGCATAAGCAAGCTGGTGTCGGCCCGTTTCGGGTCGGTGGATGCGGTGCCCGGCAAAAAGGATGGAGAACTGGCCTGGGCTGATTATACGGCAGACGGTTACCGGATTGCCTATCGCAGGGAGTTGCCCGCAATGCTGCCGTCAGACAGTGTGGAGGATTACTCGGTGGGGTTTCACCGGATGCTTGCACAGCAGGAGGGGAGTGTGGTATCGGGTGACCGGATCCCTGCCGGCGATTACGAGGTATCCGGTTACAGCAAGTTTGGGGGGTTGTTCAATGTGCACAGCTGGGGGCCTTTTGCCCTGGAGATGAGTACCATGGATGTGAGCCCGGGGATCTCGCTTTTCTCCCAGAACCTCCTGAGTACCTCCACGGGGACGATGGGGTATTCATGGGATATGAATGAACGGCTCGGTACCTGGTTCCTGGAATACGCTTACCTTGGCCGTTATCCTGTAATGGATATCCGCGCCGAAACAGGTCTCAGGCGGGCCCGTTTTATGGATGCGGAAGGGGAACAGGATTCATTTTTGTGGAGGGAGTGGTCTGTGAAGCCCGGGGTAAGTGTTCCCTTGCTTTTCCGCAAGGGCGCAGTGAGCTACGGTTTCACCCCTTCCGTGCAATTTGGTTTTACTAGGATGGATGAACCGAAAGATGCCCCGGAATTTTTTCAGGGTCAAAAGCTTTATCCCCTGGAGTACCGGATATCGGCCTTCCGCCGGTGGCGGAAGGTGGCACGGGATGTTCGTACGCAAAAAGGGCAGACAATTGACCTTCAATACCGGCATACTCCCTTTGGCAACGGAGATATGGGCAGGGTTTTTGCCGGACAGTTCAGTGCCTTTTTTCCCGGTGCCGGCCGGCATCACAGTCTTTTGTTCTCCGCCTTTTACCAGGAACATCGCGAACCTGACTTTCAGCTGAATACCATCAATTACGGGTTTCCCGGCCTGATCAGCCGTCCGAGGGGGATCAGCCACCGCAGCGATGCAAAACTTTTTGGTGCTTCCCTTGATTATGCATTTCCGCTGGCCTATCCGGAATGGACCGTTCCGTGGATTTTGTATCTGAAGCGTGTTTACCTGAATGTTTTTGCGGACTATGCCCGGGCAACCCCCATGTCTGCTTCTTCAGTCATCCCGGTGTTGCCGGAGACCGAAACCCTTACTTCAGCCGGACTGGATGTGGTGGGAGACATGCATCTTCTGCGATTCTTTTCTCCCGTCAGGCTGGGCTTGCGCAGCATATACCTGCCCGGGGAAGATCGCTGGGATTTCAGGATGTTGTTCTTTTTTGATATCTGATCAAAGCTTGTTTCAGAACGGGCTGTCAAAATCCCTGAACAGCGGGGCAATGGAGTCTTTGTCAGAAAGCAACGGGTTTTCCGTCCCCCAGTCTATCTGCAGGTCAGGATCATTCCACCGGATGGTCCTTTCAGCTGCTTTGTGGTAGGCAGCTGTACATTTGTAAACAAATACGGTATCGTCGTGTAGTGTGCGGAAGCCGTGTGCAAATCCCTCCGGGATATATACCATTTTGTGCTGCCCGGCTTCCAGCAATATTTTGAAATGCTTCCCATAGGTTGGCTGATTGCGCCTGAGATCAACAGCAACATCCAGCACAGCTCCCTGCAGAACCCTGACCAGCTTGCCCTGGGCGTGCGGAGGGATCTGAAAGTGGAGTCCACGCACCACGTTGGCCACCGACCCGGACTGGTTATCCTGAACGTAATCAGCCGGAATGCCGAGGCTGGCAAAGGTTTTCCGGTTCCATGATTCCAGGAAGTAACCCCGGGAATCCTTAAAAACCCGGGGTTCAATTACGTATAATCCTTCAAAGGGAGTGGGCTGTACCTTCATGATGGTTTTTCGGGATGGTCTTACATGTGGATGACTTCATCGTAGGCTGCGGCAGCCGCTTCCATTACCGCCTCCGACATGGTGGGGTGGGGGTGAACGGCTTTGATGATTTCGTGTCCGGTGGTTTCCAGCTTTTTGGCCATCACAGCCTCAGCAATCATTTCAGTGACATTGTCACCGATCATGTGTGCGCCCAGCAATTCACCGTATTTTGCATCAAAGATCAGTTTGACAAAACCGTCTTTATTCCCGGCAGCACTGGCTTTTCCGGAAGCAGAAAAGGGAAACTTGCCCACTTTCAGTTCATAGCCCGCTTCTTTGGCCGCTTTTTCGGTAAGACCCACGGAGGCTACCTCAGGGATGGCGTAGGTGCAGGCAGGTATGTTTTTATAGTCAATGGGTTCCGGATTTTCGCCGGCGATCTTTTCCACACAAACAATGCCTTCGGCAGAAGCCACATGTGCAAGAGCCGGCCCATCCACCACATCACCGATGGCATATACGCCCTCCACATTGGTACGGTAGTACTCATCCACTTTGATTTTTCCTTTCTCCGTATCAATCCCGGTTTCCTCAAGTCCGATATTTTCAATGTTCGGGGCCACACCCACGGCCGACAGCACAATGTCTGCCTCGATGGTTTCTTCTCCTTTTTTGGTTTTGACCTTTACCTTGCACTTTTTCCCTTTTGTATCCACCGACTCAACAGCACTGCCGGTCATCACTTTGATCTTTGACTTTTTGAAGGAACGGGCCAGCTGCTTTGACACGTCCTCATCCTCAAAGGGGACAATGTTGGGAAGGTATTCCACCAAAGTAACCTGGGTGCCGATGGCATTATAAAAATAGGCAAACTCAGTTCCGATGGCACCCGATCCGACCACCACCATCGACTTGGGCTGCTTTTCAAGGGTCATTGCTTCACGGTATCCGATCACTTTTTTGCCGTCCTGCTTCAGGTTGTCCAGCTGCCTGCTGCGGGCACCGGTGGCAATCAGGATATGACCTGCCTCGTACTCTTTTTTGTTCCCGTCCTTGTCTTCCACTTCCACCTTTTTCCCGGGTATCACTTTGCCGTACCCCTCAATGTGATCGATCTTGTTCTTTTTAAACAGGTACTGGATCCCCTTGCTCATGCCTGCTGCAACTTCACGGCTTCTTTTCACCATATCCGGAAGGCTGGCAGCGGTGTCACCATCAATCTTTATCCCGTAATCTGCAGCATGTTTCAGGTAATTGAAAACCTGTGCGCTTTTCAAAAGGGCCTTTGTGGGGATGCACCCCCAGTTCAGGCATACACCGCCCAACTCTGCTTTTTCCACTACCGCTGTTTTCAATCCGAGTTGAGAGGCCCGGATGGCTGCCACATATCCTCCCGGGCCGCTGCCCAGTACTATCAAGTCGTATTTCATGATGATGCGTTTTTTATGATGTGAATGTTTTCAATTAAACGATTGGTTTACCAGCTCAAAGATAATTAACCGGTTTGTAAATATCTTGTTCAGTTTTCGGATACAGTTTTCGGATACAGTTTTCGGGTACAGTTTTCGGATTCAGTTTTCATTTATTGGCAGCATACAAATCAACAAATCATTGTCCCTGATTTTTGTCCGGGTTTTTGCCTGTGTTGCCTGATACGTAAACGAGTATGTAATCATCGATGGTTTCATAATGCAGGCGGTATTGTTTTTCCTGTCCTTCGCGCATTACCCGGCCGCTGATTGTTCCCGATTGCCGGTAGCTGAAAGGCTCAATGTGTATTTGAGCCCTGAAGGAAAGGTTTTTTCTTCCGTAGAGTTTGTAAAGCGCCTCTTTGGCACACCAGATCAGGCAGAGTCGCTTTGCCTGCAGCGAATCTGCGGTATTGTAAGGCTCTTCCTTCGGAGAGAGGAACTTTTTGGCAAGATGAATGATTTTTGGCTTCACCTGTTCAATGTCGATGCCCACTTCAGTTTCCCGGCTGAATATCAGTGCTGCATATCTCCCGGAATGTGCAACGGATATATGTCCGGCGCCGTTGTCCAGGTGCGGTTTTCCGAAGGCATCATAATGCATGCTGCTGACCAGGTCATTGCTGAGCAGATGCGGCAGAATAAGGCGGTAGCTGAGCCAGTGTTTTTTTCTCAGGGGGCCTTTCAGTGATTCAAAATAGGCTCTTTCCGGAGCTGACAGCCGGACCTTACGGAAAAGCTCTTCTTCCGGCTCGGTGATCTCCCAGACGCCCAGGAGGGCTTCCGGGGTCTCTCTTTTCATGAACAGCCCCATGGTAATTTTTATTCAGCAATTGTTTGATGCGGTTTCAGCCGTGGTGCCATGCTGTCTTGCAAAAATAAGAATATAAAAAGATAATTCACAGAGAAGCGGGATGCTTCAGGCAGGCACCCTGAGTGGCACCTGCAGGTACCCTGAGTGGCAACGGGGTCTCAGTTCGAAATCGAGAGTCTGTTGGTATGGGGATCAAAAGAGGTGCGGTATTGCCTGAGGGGAAATCGTGAGGGCCCCTCCACCACTGAACCGTCAGTTAAAATGAAACGGGATTCGCATTCGGGGGCATAGGCAAGTACCGGGTTGTCTTCTTCGATGCTGGCGATGCAGTTGTGTGGGTCGCAGGGGCAGGCCCTGTCGTAAGCCCGGAACTCATCACCGGAAAGCCTGTAAACAATGATTCCCTGGTACCCTGCCTGGCCGCCCAGATCTTGCCTGGAAAACTGTGCCGATAAACCGGGAGCGCTCAGGTTATGATGCAGTACATTGAATGAAAGGGTGACTCGCACGTAGGGAACAGGGTGCTCCCTGTCCTTGTCGCAACCCTGGAATGATAAACCCATGGCTGTGCCCAGTGTAATGATGGTCAGCAACGGCAAGAAACCTGGAATTGCCTTCATCAGACGAACCGGCAGGTTTTTGAGTGGATGCAGTGGCGGTGCCGGCAATCCGGTGTTTTTTTTCATAAGAACCGAAAAAGGTTTCCTGGTTTTCATGGGAGCGGGAGCGTATGAAAAAGAAACGCAAATTTACCAAATTTTGGTATTTTTGTGTGAAAGGAGGTTGAGGCAGATTTACATGTCAGCCGGCTACCCGCAAATATTGTTGCTTTATGGAAGAACTCGTTTATATCGTACTTATTGTTGTCTGGCTGCTGGTCAGCTTTTTAAAGCGCAAGCCAAAAAAAGGAGAGCAGCCTGGCAAAAAACAACCGTCAGCAAAGGGTGAGGAGGCTGCACCGGCAGAAGAGATGGACATGGAAGATTTGCTCGAAGAGTTTTTTGGTGGCGGGAAAAAGAAAAAAGAGAAGCAGGACAAGCCGGCCGGTGAACCGGTTTATGAAGCCAGGGAGCGGACTGACCGCCCGGAGCGGGAGTCAACCATTTGGGATCGCGAATCGTCTTCCAGGGAACGGGAGTCATCCGACATGGATGATGAGTCACCGGCCTGGGAGCAATACGACAGCCGGGAGGAATCACTTCGCAAAGGTTATGAAAAGTACGAAGGAGCTTCTGCCGAAACACCTGACACGGAAGATAAATCCCCTTCTGTGGATAAGATCCAGACCATTGAAGAACTGATCCGCTCGCATAAAAAAGAGGAGGCCATGCGCCAGGCCATGGAAGAGGATGAAGATACCGGTGACAGGAGCGGGGAAGATACTGAGTTTGACCTGCGCCAGGCAGTCATTTTCTCGGAGATACTGAACAAAAAATATAATTGATTTTTTGTTACTTTCTTTGAATTATTTTTTATCTTTGCTTTAGTTGAATAAACAAAAAAGACAATCAGCCTGATTTTGGAGCGATCCATAATCAGGTATTTTTCTGTAGACCCCCTGTTTTTTATACAGGTATTCCAATTTGATCACTTATTGCCTTGTTGAACTCGGATAAGGGTAAGTGGTTCTTTTTTTTTGCCTGAGGGGGAAATTTAAAATTAAAGACAATTTATTGATCTGGTGTTTTGCTTCCGGATGAACCGGACTGAGCGGAATCAGATTTTTTACTTTAAGGGATAAGCTTATGAACCAGGTAAAGTATTTTACAAAAGAAGGCCTTGAGAAGCTGAAAGAGGAGCTGGAGCAGCTTAAGTCTGTGGAACGTCCTGCCATTTCCCAGCAAATTGCGGAGGCCCGTGAAAAAGGCGACCTGTCGGAGAATGCTGAATACGATGCAGCCAAGAATGAACAGGGAATGCTTGAGCTGCGTATCTCCAAGCTTGAAGAAACCCTGCGCAACGCACGCGTGATAGACGAAAGCCAGCTTGATGACAGCAAGGTTTCCATTCTGTCCAAAGTCAAGCTGAAAAACCTGAAAAACAAGGCAGTGATGGAATACACGCTGGTGCCTGAAAACGAAGCTGACATCAAACAGGGCAAAATTTCCGTCAACTCGCCAATTGCCCGTGGCCTGCTCGGAAAAGAAGCCGGCGATGAGGTTGAGATTGAAGTGCCTGCGGGCCTGATGACCTTCAAGGTAATGGATATATCCCGGTAAATGCCGGTTGTTGCCGGGTTCATCCGGTTGCCGGTATTTTCCGGATTCCGTCTGTTTCATTGCATATTCTTACATAAAATTTTTCTGCCATGGCAACCATATTCACCAGAATCATTGAAGGTGAGATTCCATCCTATAAAATAGCGGAGGATGAACACTTTCTGGCCTTTCTTGACATCAACCCCCTGGCAAAGGGACACACCCTGGTTGTTCCGAAAAAAGAAGTGGACTATCTTTTTGACCTGGATGACGATACCTACCAGGCTTTATGGCTGTTTGCCAAAAAAGTTGCGGATGCCCTGAACCGGACAATGACCTGTGAGCGGATTGGTGTGGCTGTGGTCGGCCTTGAAGTGCCCCATGCCCATATTCACCTGGTTCCGATTAACGGGGTGTATGACATTGATTTCAGTAAAGAGAAGCTGCAGCTGGGTGCAGATGAGTTTGAAATGATTGCAAAAAGGATTTCGGATGTCATTTAACCCTTCCGGGGTTGTTGCTGATGAAAGCTTTCCATCCTGAATAGGATTTTTCCGCGTCATTCGCGGCTTTCCCGCCCTGGTAGTGGTGGCACAATGCAACTCCCAGGGCATCGGTGCTGTCCATGCTTTCAGGCATCTCTTTGATCTGAAGTATATTGCAAAGCATGGAAGCAACCTGCTCCTTGGATGCGCCACCTTTTCCGGTTATGGCCATTTTTATCTTTCTCGGTGAATACTCCGAAACGGGAATGTCGCGATGAAGGGCGGCGGCAATGGCCACCCCCTGTGCGCGTCCCAGCTTAAGCATTGACTGGATGTTTTTTCCGTAAAAGGGGCTTTCGATGGCCAGTTCATCCGGATGGTAGTGGTCAATATTCCGCAATACTGTTTCGAATATTTTCTTCAGCTTCAGGGCATGGTTTTCCAACCTGGTAAGTTTCAGTACGTCCATGGCAATCACCACCGCCGATTTGTTCCGGATGCCAATGACTGCCAGCCCCATGTTATTGGTTCCGGGGTCGATGCCCATTATGATTTTGTCAAAGGTCAAGATATGCAATGCCGGTTAAGGGTGTGCAATGGCGGTTGTTTGTATCGCTGCCGTTTACTCATCAATCACATCCCACCAGACCCTGTCGTACAAAGTAATGCCGGATGGTACGTTCTCCGTGTTATAGGTCAGCTCATCCTGGGGGTACAGCATTCTCCTCGGGATCTTGTCCGAAGCATTTTCGTAAGGAGTCAGTTCGGGATATCCTGTACGCCTGTAATCGGCCCAGACTTCGGGCGTATAGGCAAGGGCCACGTATTTGGCCTCAATGATTTGCTGAAGCGTCACATTTTCAATGTCGGCGAATTCAGCCTCCCATTCCGGGTCGTCGCCCTTCACCCCGAAATAATCGAGTGAGGCCATTACTCCTTCGTAAAATGCCTGGTCTGCCTGTGTTTGCTGTCCTGACCGGTAAAAAACTTCGGCCTGAATGAATTTCATTTCGGCATAAGTAATCATCGGATAGGGGCTGTTCTGGTTTCCGACAGCGTTGCCATGGTAAGATGCGTTGTGATTGCTTTCGCCGGGGCCTGATCCCACATGGTTGTTGTTGGTGTTCAGCCGTACCAGCCGCGGCAGCCGGGGGTCATTGACGGATTTCAATTTTTCAACCAGTGCCTTGCCAACCCGCACGTTGCGAATCCGTTCGTTGTATTCATGAACCGGGTTCGGATTGTTTCTCATGTCCGGAAAGCGGTAGAGCATATTGTCATCGTTCCCGGTGAATAAATCCACGCCGGCAAACTCATTTTGCAATTGTTCATAAGAATCATCATGGTGGGCAAAGCGGAGCATCAGCCTCAGTCTTTGAGTGTTGGCAGCCCTGATCCATTGCTGAAGATCTCCCCCGTATATATGATCCTCCTTCTCGCCGGGGACGGAACCACCGGTTTCCATCGCCCGGTAAAGATCGCTTGTGGCCTGCTCCAGTTCCGATATCAGCTGCATGATGATCACATCCTGGGGGTCATACACCGGCATTTGGGTTGCATCATAATAGTTAAGCGCCTGGGTCATGGGAATGTCTCCGAAAGCGTCGGTCATCACGGTAAAGGCATAGGCCTTCATGACGCGCCCGATACCCTGGTAGGCAGGCGAGCCGGCCTTCTCACCGTTTGAAATGATGGACTCGAAATATGGATAGATGTAATTGTAAAAATCGGACCATATTTCGTCATGGTGCACATGATCTATATTATACCGGTCTACCCTTTCTTCCATGCTTCGGATGCCTCCCAGATGTTGCATCCAGATAGATGTGTAACGGTTCATCCGATCCATTTGCCAGTAAATCAGGTTGCTCTGGCCAATAGGAAGAACCTCCTCGAGCAATTCAATGGGATCTCTTTCATCTTCCTGGCCCGTGGTATCCAGGTCGCAGCCGGTAACTGCGAAAATCATCATGATAATTATTACAGATTTGGCTAACGCGGAGGTTGCGGAGAAAAAAAATTGCTTGTTCATAATTGGTCAATTGCTATGTGATCAGCTTGTTAACAATTTTGCCCTGTGGTGCGGGCATTTTCTTACTACAAAGATACATCCTTTTAAAAAACAGGATCGGGAAAATTTTTCAGGCTTTTTTATAGTTGATTTTTTGGTCTAAATATTATTGTAAAGTCATGATTTATTTCTATATTTACGTATGGAAAACAAGTAAAAAATCGATTAAAGTTTAATTCACCTTTTTGCTAACTAAACTTAAAGAACATGAAGCGTATTCTGATTTTAATGGGAGTTCTGCTGTTTCTGGGCGGACCCATTTTCGGGCAACAGATTCGTGTTTCCGGCACAGTGACCAGTGCTGAAGACGGAGCGACGCTGCCCGGAGTAACTGTTGCGGTGCAGGGTACAACCCTTGGAACGATCACCGACGCGGAGGGTAATTATGAGCTGGATGTGGCCAGGGATGCCACATTGGTCTTTACCTTCATCGGGCTGGAGCGAAAGGAAGTGGCCGTGGATGGTCGCGCAGTCATCAACGTGGAAATGGAGCGTGACCTGGCCCTGTTGGATGAGGTGGTTGTTGTCGGCTACGGTACCCGGCTGAAATATGAGTTGACAGGCTCCATCTCCTCCCTGCGGAGTGAGGATATTGCCGGGCATACCATGCCCAGTTTCGAAACTGCCCTGCAGGGCCGCACGGCAGGAGTCCACATCTCTGCTGGTAGCGGTAAACTGGGTCAGGCCGTAAGGACGCGGGTGCGTGGTTCTTCCTCTATCTCGGCAAGCAACCAGCCATTGTATGTGATTGACGGAATTCCGGTGCAGTCTGACAACCTTGGAACAACCGGCAATGAGCCCACCAACCCGCTGGCTGACCTGAACCCGGGGGATATTGAATCCGTCGAGGTGCTGAAAGATGCCTCAGCGGCTGCCATTTACGGTTCGAGGGCCTCAAATGGGGTAATCATCATTACCACCAAAAGGGGCCGTCCGGGTGCTACGAGGATCAATGTGACCTCCCAGTACGGGTTCAGCGAGCCTTCCAATAAAATTGGGTTCCTGAACAGGGAAGAGTACCTTGATCTTTTCCAGAGGGCCTATGCCAATTCTGCCGGTGGCCCCAATGAACCTTTTGTGATTTGGAGTGACTGGACAGACGCCCTTGACTGGGGCCTTTCTTTCTGGCGTGACCCGGATAACCCGGAAGACGTTACCAGGGGGCCTGATACGAACTGGGAAGACCAGGCGTTCCGCCAGGGCGGATCCAGGCAGTTTGACATCAATGCCTCCGGGGGTACAGAAGATACCCAGTTTTACGTGGCATTGTCCTACACCGATCAGGAAGCCATCCTTGTCGGCAACTCTTTTGACAGGGTCAGTGGCCGGATGAATCTGGATCAGAAAGTGAGTGACATTTTATCTTTCGGGATGAATATGAACCTTTCACGGTCCAGAAACTTCAGGGTGGCCAACGACAGGGCTTTTGCCACGCCGCTGCAAATGATCGCCCTCCCGTCAGTACAGCCTACACATGACCCCACTACAGGTGAACTGAATCGCCGCACTGTTTATGAAAACGGATTGGTGGTCAGGGAGTACAATAATTTTGATACGGAGGTTTTCCGGAACTTCGGTAATCTGTTTGCGAGTCTGCAAATCTCACCCAACCTGACTTTCCGGTCGGAGGCCGGTATCGATATCTTAAGGCAGCACGAATGGGAATACCGGGGTCGCCTGACCAATGACGGCGGGCCTGCAGGATGGGGCTTTGACCGGAATGTTTCCTCCAGGGTGTACAGCCTCGAGAATTACTTCACCTATCAGCAGGTTTTTGCCGAGCAGGTGGAGCTTGACCTCCTGCTGGGAGCCAGTTTGCAGTATGCGGATTATGACTTTTCCTCAGCCACTGGAAGAGGCTTCCCCAGTGATGAGTTCAGGCGGCTTGCAAGTGCTGCAGACATTGAAAGTGCCTCTGCCAGTGCAACCGGCTTTCGCTATAATTCATTTTTCAGCCGTGCCAACATGAAATTCATGGACAGGTATCTGCTGACACTCAGTGCCCGTACTGACGGCTCTTCCCGCTTTGGTGCGGACAACCGCTATGGTTTCTTCCCGGCAGTTTCTGCCGCCTGGCTGGTTAACGAGGAGGATTTCCTGGCTGGCAACTATTACCTGAGTTTTCTGAAGCCACGCTTCAGCTGGGGGCTGACCGGAAACTCGGAAATTGACAACTTTGCCGCCAGGGGTTTGTATACCGGAAGCAACTATGCCGGG
>Ga0207421_10006871_pt1 | contig 12291 bp, 14 predicted proteins | sample SodLakKL_010_SED_4_FD_187542 | JGI IMG/M metagenome (GOLD analysis project Ga0207421, IMG submission 187542) | Alkaline sediment microbial communities from Lake Tanatar, Kulunda Steppe, Russia - 8KL_010_SED (SPAdes) (version 2) | ecosystem: Environmental > Aquatic > Non-marine Saline and... | reverse complement strand
TCGAGACGGCTCGCCGTCTCGTGATGACGAGAGAGCGACGCTCTCTCGAACCAACTCGGCATAGCCGAGACTCCCAGCGTGAGGAAACCCCGGCGTTCACGCCGGGGAGGATGTCATCAGCGCGTACACGCCGGCGATTTGTCGAGCGGTGTAGGATGCCGTCCGGGAATCGGCCATACGGTCGTATCACCCTCCCGGCAAGTAAAGAGGTGTGGTGACACCCCGCGCGACGACACGTCGAGCGTTATAACAGATCGGCGTCGGCCAGCCGCTCTATCCCCTCCCGGAGGCGGTCCTCGCTCGCGGCATAGGAAATTCTGGCGTACCCGGGCGTCCCGAAGGCACTGCCCGGAACCGTGGCGACGTGGGCGTCCTGAATCGCCTGTTCACACCAGGCCTGGTCGTCTTCTGCAACGGGCAGCATCATGTAGAACGCGCCGTCGGGGACGGCGACGTCGACGCCTTCCTCGGCGAGGAGGTCGACGACGAGGTCGCGACGCCCTTCGAACGCCTCGACCATTTCCTCGACGGCATCCTCAGTGTTCTCGAGGGCCTCGATCCCAGCCAACTGCACGAAGTTCGTCGCGGATGAAACCGAGTGACTGTGGAGCTTGCCGGCCTGGTCGATCAGTTCCTCGGGTCCGGCGAAGTAGCCGAGCCGCCAACCAGTCATCGAGTAGGCCTTCGAGAAGCCGTTGACGGTAATCGTGCGGTCGGCCATCCCGTCCAGCGTACCGAGGCTCGTGGGCTCGACACCGTAGGCGACCTCCTTGTAGATCTCATCGGAGATGACCGTGATGTCGTGTTCGACGGCCAGATCTCGAACGCCTTCGAGTGCCGCGTCAGTGTAAACCGCCCCCGTTGGGTTCGACGGCGAGTTGACGATCAGCAGCTCGGTTGCATCCGAGACGGTTTCTGCGAGTGCATCGAGTGCTGGCTCGAGTGCGAACTCGTGCGCCGAGAGGTCGACGCGCTCGAGTGAGCCGCCGGCCATTTTGACCATGGCTTCGTAGGAGACCCAGGCAGGGTCGAGGAGGACGACCTCGTCACCTGTTTGAATCAGGGCGTGGATGATCTCGTAGAGCGATTGTTTCGCACCAGGGGTAACGATAATCTCGTCGGGACCGTGCTCGAGGCCGTCAGCGGCCAATTTTTCACTGATCGCTTCGCGGAGTTCGAGGTGGCCTGCTGGCGTCGTATAGCCGGTGTGACCAGCATCCATGGCCTCCTTTCCGGCCTCGACGACGTTTTCGGGGGTCGGGAAGTCGGGTTCGCCGACGCTGAGGTCGACGACATCGACGCCGTCGGCCTCGAGTTCGGTGGCGAGGGCGGAGATGGCGAGGGTTGCAGACGGTTCGACTCGGGAGACGCGGTCGGTGAATTCGAGGGTCATGTGTGGTGTTAGTGGGTGGGTGCCGTATCGGCGTCGGCGGGTGGGAGTTCGGAGACGAGTTCGAGCGCACCGTCGACGGCCTTGGCTGCGTTTTTTACGCGCTCGCGTGCCTCTGCGGCGGACATACCTGGGCCGGTAACGCCCAGGGTGACCGGGGTGTCACGCTCGAGGCTGACGTCGGCCAGACGGCCGGCGGCCGCGTCGGTGATCACCTGATCGTGGTCGGTGTCGCCGGTGATCACCGTACCGATAACGACGACGGCGTCGATGTCGGGCCGGCGCGCGAGGCGGTCGGCTGCTAACGGGGCGTCGTACACCCCCGGGACGGCGACGGTGTCGGCGACCGTCGCGTCGGCCGCGTCGGCGGCCTCGAGCGCAGCGGTTTCCATGTCTTCGGTGATCGGCCGGTTGAACTGGGCGATCACGAGACCGAGCGTGGTCATACTCGAGGGGTTGTGTGCAGGATTCAAAGAGGTTGCCGTTCGGCGCGAGGGTTACCGAGCGGAGGAGGGTACAGGAGATGTTGTGGCAGTGGTCGACGATCGGTGAGGACTGATTCGTCCGAAGCGCTGTGACACGGTCGAGCACCCACACGCCTCCGAGTCCCATGACAGCGAGACACACGCCCCCAGTCCGTTCAAGACACCGGCCACGCAAGGGGTGGACATGCATCCACTCGAGGCGGCCGACCTCTCGACGATCTGCTCGGGGCGGGCCGACTGGATCGGGCCGGGACTCGCGAGGCGGCTCGCGCACCATCCACTGGCATCGATCGACACCGAGTTCCCCCATCACTCGGGACCGCTCGAGTCGACGGAACCACCGACCAGGCCGCGGGAGAACCATCCCGTCTTTTTCGGCTGCTACGACTGGCACTCGGCCGTCCACAGCCACTGGGCGCTCGTGCGACAGCTCCGACTGCTATCAGACCACCCCGACCGCGAGGCGATCATCGAGTCCATCGATGGGCGACTGACTCACGAGAACGTCGAACAGGAGCGCGCGTATCTCGAGGCCAATCCCACGTTCGAACGGCCCTACGGCTGGGGGTGGCTGTTGCTGTTAGCCGGGGAACTGCACCTGTGGGAGGATCCCGTCGCCGACCGGTGGGCCGACGCACTCGAGCCACTCGAGGCGTGGATCCGAACCGAAATTCGAGAGACGTGGCTGCCTCTCGAGCGCCCACTTCGGATCGGTACCCACTACAACTCCGCGTTCTCGTTGCACCGAATCCTCGAGTATGCCCGAACGACGAACCGACCGGCGCTCGAGTCTGCCGTCAGGTCGACCGCGCTCGCGTGTTTCGAAGCCGACGAGGACTATCCGTTCGCGTACGAACCGTTCGGCTGGGACTTCCACTCGCCGGGGCTGACCGAAGCACACCTGCTTTCGAACCTGCTCGAGCCTGCTGCCTTCACATCGTGGTTCGATGGGTTTCTCCCCGGTTCGTTGCCTGAAACCGTGGCGACGCCGGTTCGGGTGGACGAGGAGACGGCCGACGGACTGGCGCTGCACTTCGTCGGGATGAACCTCGCACGGGCCTGGTGTCTGGCCGGCGTAACCGACACCCTCGAGGCCGACCATCGGCTGGCACGGCCACTCACGGAAGCCACACGAGCACACGCTCGAGTCGGCCTCGAGCAGGCGTTTACCGACGACTACGCGGGCGCACACTGGCTCTCTTCGTTCGCACTCTACCTTCTGACCAGCAATGAAAACGGGATCGCGGTTGGTCCGCGGGCAGAGGAGTCAGGTTAGCTGTTGTACGGCTCTTCGTCACGGTGGTGATTCGGATTCTCCTGCTCGAGGGCGTCCGCCTCACGTTCGGTCGACTCGTGTTCGATATCGGCTTTGTTTTCGGCTTCCTGTTGGCGTTTTCTGGCTTCCTGTTCCTCCTCGGTGAGTCCCTCCTCATCCTCACCGTCGGCGTCTTCTTTGGCCAGTTCGACGTCGCGCTCGTGTGGGGTATCGTCGGGGGACATCGTGATCGCCAGATGGGAATTCAGTCGCCGGCGGAAAATAGCTTGGGCCGGAGCAGGCAACGCCACCTCTCGGTAGTCGACCAACACCGATGTTTTAGCCCCCTCGCCCGTAGGAGAGGCCATGCACGTGCTCGTCACCGGGGCGAACGGAACCGTGGGGACCGCACTCAGGGACCACCTCGAGGCGGCAATCACCGTCGACGTAACCTGGCTTGATATCGAACCACACCCGAACGGGGGTGTGGAAACGCTCGTCGGCGACGTGACTGACTACGCCACTGTCCGCGCCGCAATGGAGGGCGTCGACTCTGTCGTCCACCTCGGTATGCCGGATTTTCTTGGCGGGCCAGACGACCGCTCACTCGAGTGGACGGCCGGCGTTGGCGCGAGCTGTCAGGCCATCTCGAACGTACTCGAGGCAGCCCGCCGGGAAGACGTCGACACGGTGGTCTACGCCTCTTCGAACCACGCCGTCGGCATGTACGAGGTCGACCACGCCCCCGACATCTACGAGCCGGCGTTCGATCTCGAGATCGACCACACGGCACCACCGCGCCCCGATTCCCGCTACGGTGTCGTCAAACTCTTCGGCGAGGCGCTGGGGCGACTGGCCGCCGACGCCCACGGGGTGAACGTCTACCCGATCCGCATCTGTTCGGTCCGCGATCCGGCGTACGATCACCCCTACGGTGACGCGGAGGCTGGCGTCGAGGCGGGACACTTCGAACGGGAGAGCGACGCCTACGATACACAGGTCGCCCGCCAGCAGTGTATGTGGCAGTCACGACGTGACCTCGCCCAGCAGGTTGCGTGCTGTCTCGAGCGCGGTGCGGGGGACGGTATCAACGGTGAGTTCGAGATCTTCTACGGACGCTCGGCGAGTGACCACGCCTGGTTCGACCTCGAGCACGCTCGCGAGGTGATCGGCTACGAACCGGTGGACGATGCGACGGCGTGGGATGGGCCACCCGAAGCCTAACCGCGCTCACTCCGCCGGTTCGGCCTCGAGGACCGCACCGAGCATCGTCCAGCCGTCCTCGTCGGGGCCCCGCCGCCCGACGAGGACCGACTCGTTGTCTTCACTGGAGACGAATCGATAGGCGGCATCGGGATCATCCACGCGGGCCCCTTCACCTTTGAACTCCTGTTGGAAAAACTCGACCCACTCGAGTTCGAACGTTGCGGTCGTCCCGTCCTCGAGGGTCAACTCGACGGGGCGAGGAGCGATGTTGTGGATGCGCTTGGCGACGGCGTTGAGTTCGTCCATATCACTCCTCGGGACCGACGACGGCATAACAGTTCCCGCTCGAGCGTGCAATCCGAATCGGCTCGAGGCGGCTCACAGCCAGGTCCCTTTCGAACTCGGCAGGGTCGTAGATGTGGTAAAACCGGTCGACTTTTTTCCCGCCAGGGAGCGTCCACTCGACGGTCGTGTCGAAGCCCGAAGTCTCCTCGAACCGGTCGTGAAGCGTGCTCCAGACGCTAACCAGTGCCCGGCCGTCGGGGGCGAGCACGCGTGCTAGTTCGTCCAGACTCTCGAGTCGCCCCGCTCGGTTGGGTAGATGGTGGAGGGTCGCGACGTAGACCGCGACGTTCACCGCGTCCGTTGCAATCGGGAGCCTGGCCGCATCTCCCTGAACTAACGCTACGGTGAACTCCCGGTCTTCGGCGCGGGTTTGCCCCGTCTCGAGCAAGCCACGACTCACGTCGAGTCCAAGCACACGGTCGGCATGAGGAGCCAGTAATTCGGCGTGTCGACAGTTTCCACAGCCGAGATCGAGCGCCACCGCATGCGGTTTCCCGGCGGCAAACTGCTCGACGAAGTCCTCGACTTCCGGCCAGGCGTACTCCCGCGTCGAGGCGAAGTGTGTGGCGATCCGATCGTAGGTGTCTTTCACCTCGGTCCGTCTGGCCATTGCTGTCCGATATCGACGCCCTCGAATCAAAAAGGGTTCGTCCTGCCTCACATGCTAGGGTGGAGGCTTTCACCCGCTGGATTCCTGGGAGGCGACATGGATATCGAGACGCGACGAGCACGACTCCGGTCGTGGGAGGAGGCGATCTGTTCGTCGGTTGGGACGCCGGCATACGTCTTTTTCGAGGCTGATCTTCGCGAGAACTACCGAACCCTTCGCGGTGCACTGGACGAGCACTACCCGGATTCGACGATTCACTTCGCCGTGAAGGCGAACTACAATCCCGGCATCCTCTCGGTCCTCAGAGACGAGGGCTGTCAGGCCGAAGTGTACGCCCACGGCGAACTCACGGCTGCCCTCGAGGCCGGCTTTCGACCGGAAGAGATGCTGTTGACCGGGATGAATCGACGCCCGCAGGATGTCGAACGCGCCCTCGAGCACGGCGTCGAGTACCTGTTGGTCGACAACGCGACGGAACTCGAGCGACTCATCGATGCGGCCGCAGAAACCGAGACGACCCCGACGGTCCTCGTACGGGGAAACCCCTCGATGGAGGTCCCGACACATCCCGAGGTGGCGACGGCAACCCGGGAGACGAAATTCGGCCTGGACATCGAATCCGGGCGGGCAATGGCCGTCGCCGAGCGTGCTGTCGATGCCGACCACGTTGAACTGGGCGGCGTCCAGCTCCACATCGGCAGCCAGATTCGGAGCGCCGAACCGTACGCCGTCGCCGCAGAGGCAATGCTTGGGTTCGCGGCGAGGATTCGGGACGAACTCGGCGTCACGGTCGACGTCCTCGACCTCGGCGGCGGCTTTCCCGTTCCCTACGATGGCCCCGTCCCGGACAGCGAGACGATCATTGAGACGATTGCGACTACCGTTCGAGAGACGGCTGCCGAGCTCGAGTTTCCACTCCCGACGCTGTTCCTCGAGCCAGGCCGTCGACTAGTCGGGAACGCCGGAACCCTGCTCACGACGGTCGGCGTCACGAAGGAAACCCCCTATCGAACCTTTGCCGTCCTCGACGCGGGGACGAACGCCGTCTCCTCGTACTGGCCATATCCGATCTACGCGCTTTCTGAGGCCGAACCAACAGCGAAGTACCACGTTGCCGGCCCGCTCTGTTACAGCGGCGACGTCATCGCTGAGGACGTCTCCCTCCCGCCGCTCGGGGTCGGCGACCATCTCGCTATCGATAGAATCGGTGCGTACTCACTGGGGAGTGCCTCACACACGAACGCCCAACCCAAACCACCGGTGGTGCTCTGTCGAACCGACGGCTCCCTCGACGTGATTCGTCGGGCCGAAACGCCGGCGGATCTGTTCACAAACGCGGAGGTGCCGGATGACCTCCGATAACCTCGAACAGGCCAGAGTAGCCGTCGACCGCGCTCGAGTCCTGCTCGCTCCTGACCGGCGGACCACCGTCTTCGACGTCTCGGCGACTGGGGACGACGGCGCCATTACGCTCGAGGGCGTCGTCGAACGATCCGATCAGCACGACCGGCTCGTAGAGGCGGTTGACCGAGCCGTCGCTAGCGAGGTCCAGTCGTCGGTGACGGTGCTCGAGGGAACGGAAACGACGGACACGACGAGCGAGCGAGTCCTGCCAATTCGAGGCTCGCCCGACGCTGAGGCCGAGCAGGTTACCCAGGTGCTCTACGGCGCACAGCTCACGGCGTACGACGTTGACGGGGCGTTTCGACGGGTCCGCACCCCCGACGGTTACGTCGGGTGGGCACGAAACGACTGTCTCGAGTGCCCCGACGAATCCGAGTGGACACCGACGGCTGTTACCGTCGCCCCCGTCGATACTGGCCTCGAGTTCGCGGTGCCAGCGGGCGTGTCGTGTCGGGTGCTCGAGGAGGCCTGGCCTGGTGGTTCAAAGGCAGAGACAGTTGACGTCCAGTTTCGCACAGGCGAGACGGCCACGATCCCGGGGCCATTCCTCCAGTCGACGGCACTCGGCGATCCAGCAACTGTCGTCGAGACGGCGAAACGGTTCCTCGAGGCCGAGACACCCTACGAGTGGGGTGGGATGACCGAAACGGGAATCGATTGCTCGGGACTCGTCTGGATCGCCTACCGCGCTGTTGGCGTTACGATGCCCCGAGATGCCGACCAGCAACGAGCGATCGGGACTGACGTAGACCGGGAGGAGCTTGCCCCCGGTGACCTCCTCTTTTTCCCCGGACACGTCGCCATCAGCCTCGGCGGCCCCCGATACATCCACGCCTACGGCAGTGCAGCAGCCGTGACGATCAATAGCCTCGATCCAACGGCCGACAACTACGTCGAGTCCCTCGAGGGCGGTCTCGAGAAGACGACGCGGGTGATCGACGCATGATCGTCGAACGCGTCAGCGTCGAGCCCGTGTCGATCCCACTCACCGACCCGTTCGAGATTTCACTGGGCACGAAAACGAGCGCCGAAAACGTGCTGGTCCGTCTCGAGACGGAGACCGAAACGGTCGGCTATGGCGAAAGCTCCCCGCTCGAGTCCATCGTCGGTGAGACACAGGCGAGTGCGGTTGCAGCCGCCCGGGCCGGTGCTCAGCTGCTCGAGGGTGCGTCCCTGACCGACCGTCGTGGACTGGTTCGGGAGCTACAGGCCGCACTCCCGGGCTCGGTGTCAGCGCTCCTGGCCCTGGAGACGGCACTGTACGACGCCTATTGTCGAGAGCAGGAGATATCACTCGCGGCGTGTTTCGGTGGCGAGACCCACCCGATCCGGACGGATACGACGATTTCGATCGTCGACCCTGCAACCGCCACCGACGAGGCCGAAGCGGCTCTCGAGGCCGGGTTCGACGAACTCAAGATCAAAGTCGGTAGCGGCGTCGACGCCGACCTCGAGCGCGTCGGTGCGGTGCGGGACGTCGCGCCGGAGGCAGCGATCAAAGTCGACGCGAACCAGGGCTGGACGCCGAAAGAAGCGATTCGGTTCGCGAGCGAGGCTCGGGCCCGTGGTTTCGACCTCGAGTTGCTCGAACAGCCCGTTCGCGCGGACGACATCGCCGGACTGGCACGGGTAACCCGTGCCGTTGACGTCCCCGTGGGTGCAGACGAATCCGTCTTCACGCCTGCGGACGCCGTTCGTGTCGTCCGTGCCGAAGCCGCCGACGTGATCAACATCAAAGCAGCCAAGTCCGGCCTCACGGATGGGCTGGCCATCGCCGAAATCGCCCGGGCCGCGAATCTCGAGTGTATGGTCGGCTGTATGCTCGAGTCCGCCGTAGGACTCCACGCCAGTGCGCACCTCGTCGCCGGACTGGGCGGCTTCGAGTACGTCGATCTGGATGGGAACCTCTCACACGCCGAGCCGATCACGGACGTGACTCGCGGACCAGTCCTCGAGATCGACGGGCCGGGTCACGGTGTCGTTCCCACGTACGGGAGCGAAGCCAACTAAGCGGACCGCTTACCACTGTTCGGAGGGAGGCCCCGTCTCGAGGCGCCCCTCGACGAACGCTCGCTCCTCGTCGCTGAGGTCTCGCTCGAGATAGTGAGACAGCCCTGACCGGTACACCGAGTCGTCCGACTCGAGTGGGGGGTGAGAGAGGACCAGTTCCGCCAGCCCGGTGGTCTTGCCCGTGAACGCGAAGCCCGCTTTCCACAACGCGTCGTAGGCATAGGGGTTGTTCACCGCGATTCGAAGCTGCTGATAGCCCCGCTCGAGGGCAGCGTCCCTGACAGTGGCGATGAGCCGTGGACCAATGCCGTTTCCGCGGTGTTCGCGCGCGACGGTGACGTACCGGATCCACAGGATCGTTTCGTCGGTCCGATCCTCGTTGAAGGCGACGGCGGCGACGACGTCGCTGTCGTACGGCCGCTCGGCGATAGGTCGGTCGAAATCACGATCGGTAGCGGCCTCACCGTCTCGAGCGACCGCCTTCCCCGTGTTCGACATGACGAACTTGCCGGCGTAGCTGAATCGCTCGTAGTGGAGCCGCAGACGTGGCCCGTCCGGGGGCCATCCCAACACGTCGAACCGGCACTCGAGGTCGTCAGGCACGGATGCTCATCGTTCCAGTTCACCCGGCAGCGTGAAAGACGCTGTGGTCGTGCAACGAGCACAACCCAGCGATAGTAGCCACTGCAAGTCATTGTACACCTGATCGCCAGAGAGGTCGGCGATCAGTGTGTAAATCGCTTCAGTTGTTACCATAGACCGGCCAGGAGACGGACCTCGAACTAACGGTACGGTATCTCCCAGGTATCAAAGACCGGGCATCTGCCAGCCGTCTGTTTTACACAGTGCTTGGTGTAGCCCACCTATGAGCGGTGACGCTGACACGCCAACACAGGTCGGTATCGGTGGCTCGATCGGATGGTCGTTGAGCGGCGCTATCGGCGGGGCGATCGGCGCACTCGCGTTCGGGCTACTGATGTGGCTCGCCGATCCAGCCGTCATCGAAACGACGTTGCCAGCAGCCTACGGCCTCGAGGCCGCAGGTGTCACCGGCTGGGTAATTCAACTCATCCACGGGGCGTTTCTCGGCCTCATCTTCGGCTTTCTCGTCACTCGAAGGCCGGTATTGGGGGTGATACGCGCAGACGTGGCAACCGATGCGTTGGCGCGGACAAACGAAGGGGCTCGGGTCGTCGCCGCGGGATTCGTCTATGGACTCGCCATCTGGGCAGTTTTGCCGCTGCTGGTGGTGCCAGCGGCGACCGGCGTTCTCGGCACCGACCCGGGGGCGTTTCCGGCGGTTGCCCCCGAAAGTCTCCTGGGACACGTCCTCTTTGGGACCATCCTTGGTGGCGTGTTCGCCGCACTCGTCGATCTGCAGGCTCGAGAGGAGACGGACGTCTTCGACGAGGACCAACCCGCTGAGCGCGCGTGAATCGATGACTCCACGCGCGGTTTCGAATCCGTCACAAAACAGGTCGCGTTACTCGAGTAACTCGAGCGTCACTGACTTCGTCTCGTAATCTTCGACGAAGGCACCCTTCCCGCCGAGGGTGACGATCTCGTTCGTGGTGACGTCGTCGATGGCCTGGTCACCGTTGCGTTCGACGATCAGCGCATTTTCGACGGCGAATGTATCACGCGTGGGCTCGAGGAGGCTCTGGCGAACCCCAACGAGTTGTCCCGTGATGGTGTCGAAGTCGTCGGTACGGACGGGACGAACCTCGGCTTTGATGGCCACCTCGTGGCCAGCCTCGAGGTGGAGCGTCGCCTGCAAGACGGCGTGGCGGAAATCCGTGTACGTCTCCGGGAGTGGAGCGGGGTCGGTCACGTACACCTGTTCGGCCATCGGCCAGTAGTTGCCGAAAAACGAGCCGACGATGATCGGCACCAACTGGGCCTGTGAGAGAGCAATCCCCTGCTTTCCGGAGTTCGAGCGCAGTAACATTTCGTTCGGCGCGAACAACCCGAGATGACGGTCAACCGTGGCGATCATCGGTGCGTTCTCCCCCCAGCGACGAACGACACTCGCGACCCCCTCGAACTCGGATTCAGCGACCGTGTCATCACCGGTGACCAGCAAGATCACGAGGACGCCACGGTCGACAGTCTCCCTGAGTTCGGTCTCGACTTCCTCGAGCAGTGGTGCGGGAATCGAGAGCGTTACCTCCTCTTCGGCGCGTTCGAGCAACCCCGTGATCCGTTTGAGAATCGTCGTTCGGGTCTTGATTACCTCGAACTCTCGCTCCTGCTCGCTCACGTTACCATACCGGGTGTTGAGCTCGGGCTCGAGTGACTCGAGGTCACTCGTCAGCGCGGCGACAACTTCGTCGGGCGGATTCGCGCGGATCGTCGTCGGTACGACGTGATCGATGACATCGACGAACCCACGGTCGTCGAGTTTCTCGCTGACGCTGTAGACGTAGCGTTTGGACACCCCCGCATCCTCGGCCACCGTACTCGCTTTCGCCTCCCCATGTTCTAAGATTGTGAGATAGGTATCGACCTCCTTTTCCGACAACCCCAACTGCCGGAGACGGGCCGCTACCGTCGCGTCGTCCATATCCGTACACGATGTTCAATTACAATAGGTGTTCTGACTCTCGAGACGTGCCAGCCTTCAGGCTCCGACGAACCCATGTCCGTAGGCTCACGCCGAAACGGCCGCAGTCGGGTCTCGTGCCCGGGCAGTGCGATACCGGGATATGCGGAGTGGTCGATGGCCAGTGGTCACACTCGAGGCGCCGAGCTCGTAGCGATGCATCTTTCCCCCGATGGTAGTCCCAGGGCACACCGTAACCCAGGACGAACCGTTCAAGGCGGCGAGGACTGAATTGGGGGTATGGAACGCACCGGAACGATCCTTCGTGGGCCAGCCCTCGAGCCCATCTCGGGTCGGCTCGTTATCGGCGAGGACGGACGCATCGAGGCGATCGAACCCGAACCCGTCGAGAGCGAGGACATCATCCTCCCGGCGTTCATCAACGCCCACACACACGTCGGCGACTCGATCGCCAAAGAGGCCGGCGGCGGGTTGTCACTCGAGGCGCTCGTCGCCCCGCCGGACGGCCTCAAACACCGGCTTCTCCGGGCGGCGAGCCGCGAGGAACTCGTGGGGGCTATCGAGCAGACGCTCTCGTTTATGGAACGTGCCGGCACCGCCGCCTGCTATGACTTTCGAGAGGGTGACGTCGAGGGTGTCGAGCATCTCCGCGAGGCCGCCGCGGGACGGGCGATCGACGCCTACGCCTTCGCCCGCGGCTCGGTGGCAGCCATGGAGGCTGGTGACGGCTTCGGAGCCAGCGGCGCCAACGACGGCGAGTTCGCCGAGGAGCGGGCTGCGACGCGAGCGGCGGGGAAACCGTTTTTCATCCACGCGGGAGAAGGCGACGCGACGGATCTGCAACCGGCGCTCGATCTCGAACCCGACGCGCTGATTCACGTCGTCCATCCGGACGAGACACACCTCGAGCGGATCGCGACTGCAGGGGTTCCCGTGGTCGTCTGTCCTCGCTCGAACCTCGTTACTGGCGTTGGATTGCCCCCGTTCGAGGCGCTTGCCGAACGGACGACGCTCGCACACGGC
>Ga0207421_10006870_pt1 | contig 12291 bp, 8 predicted proteins | sample SodLakKL_010_SED_4_FD_187542 | JGI IMG/M metagenome (GOLD analysis project Ga0207421, IMG submission 187542) | Alkaline sediment microbial communities from Lake Tanatar, Kulunda Steppe, Russia - 8KL_010_SED (SPAdes) (version 2) | ecosystem: Environmental > Aquatic > Non-marine Saline and... | reverse complement strand
GTCATTGGACTTGCAGGATCTCCTAGAGCAGGTTCTACTATTCCTCTTGACATTAATTCAAGATATCTATAACCTGTTGTTATTCCTAGAATTTGTACTGAGAGAAAAATTATTATCAGAGACACTATTACTTGTTTCTTATTCATCTTCATTTTTGGTTCTCCTACTTTCTAGCAATTTAAGCTGGTTTGTATATATTGTGTGCTGGTGTGTAGATGTCTCCATTTTTCTTTAGTTTTTTGAGTGTGTCTTTTAACTCTTCTTCATCTATTTTATTTTCTTTTGCTTCGTCTTTTATTGCATCATATGGTGCTTCGTCGTATTCTTTATTTATTTCTTTTACTATGTTCATTACTTTTTTCATTTTGTCCATTTGACTATGGCTTGAACCTGTTGCTATTATATCTATATCGAATTCTCCTGTTTTCGGATCCATTCCTATTTTACTTAACCAGATTTTTTGTAGTTTTATTGCTCTTTCAGCATCTTCTAATTGAACTCTTTCAGATAATCTTCCTTTTGCACTTGCTTCAGCTAGTCTTATTACTGCTTCTAGTTGTCTTGCTGTTATTGGAACTGCTTCTTGGCTTTCTCCCATTTTACGCATTTCTATGTAGAATTCTTGTATTCTTTCTTTTGCTTCATCTGTTAATAAAGGATGTATGTTTTTTCTAGCATATGCTATATATTTTCTGAGTATATCTGGGCTTATATCTGGTTCTACTTCGTCCGTTTCTTCTCCTTCCAGTTTTCCTTTTCTTTTTTGTATTCTTTCTCCAGCTGCCCTATGTGTTAGTAACACATGTTCAGCCATTTCTCTATCTTTTTCCTTTTCCGGTTGGTCTCTTATCGGGAACATTATGTCAAATCTACTCATTAATGTTGAAGATAGATCAAATTGCTCCGCTGGAAGTTCATGTGGGTCGAATCTACCGTATTTTGGATTGGCTGCTGCCAATATGGATGCATTTGCTTTGAATGTACTTACCATTCCTGCCTTTGCTACTCTTATTTTTTGTGATTCCATCGCTTGGTGTAAACTTGCTCTATCATCTTTTCCAATTTTATCTAATTCGTCAACTAGGGCCATTCCCCCTGCTGCTAGAACCAGTGCACCGGCTTTTAGTGTCCATCCTTCGTCTCCAAATTCATCTTTTTCAGCTGAAGCTGATAATCCAGCTGAACTTGATGATTCTCCTCCTACATATATTCCTTTTGGTGATAATCCTTCTACATATTGTAATAATTGTGATTTAGCTGTTCCAGGGTCCCCTATTAATAAAATATGTATATCTGATCTCATTGTCATTCCATCGGGTTTTTCTTTTCCTTTTGTACCTCCAAATAACTGTAGTGCTATTGCTTCTTTTATGTCTTCGTATCCGTATATACTTGGCGCTATGGATTTTACTATTTTTTCATATATTAGAGGATCATTTGAAAGTTCTTTTATTTTTTCTTCATCCTCTAAAGTTAGTTCTAGTTCTTCAAATTCCGCTTCTTTTTTCTCAACGTTGTTTACATCGATGTATTTGTTGTATATGCTTCCTTTCTTTCTCGGTCTGTTTAATTTTAATATTCCTGCTACTTCTACGTTATCTCCAGGTTGTATTTTATTTGTTAGATCGTCTTGTATCCATCCAGTTATTGGACTTGGTTGTTCTCTTCCTCTTGTTCTTTCTAATTTTTCCTGTATTTCCAGTTTTTGAGTATCTATGAACTCTGATTCTTCTTCTAGCAATTTGAAACTTTTTCTTCCACATTGACATTTGTCAGGTGTTTTTATTCTATTATCTTTGTAATCTTGGTTTACTTTTTGTATTGTTTCACAATGTACACATTGGAATACACCAAGTGTTATTTTTGGTTTTACTTCAGTTATTTTCTTAACTACTCCTTCGAAAGATATTAATCTGCTTATTTGATTTGAAGTTAGATCTCTTATGAAGTATGTATATTCTTCTGGAAGATTTATGAATCTTACGTATGGTTCAAATTTATGTTCTTCCATTCCTATGAATGGATCTTGTGCTATTAAAGCTCTTTCAAATTGATCTATTATATCGTATGGGTTTTTTATTAATGCTTCAGCTATTTCAGGGTCGTAAGCGTCTAGATCGAAGTAATCTATTTTCAATGATTTTTTTTCTGGATAATGAGTTGCTAATTCTTCCAGCTGATCCGAGTATTCTTCCTGTATAAATTCTTCTAAGGTTTCTTGATATCTTCCCGATATTGTTGTGGGTTTTGTTACCTCTGTTTCCTCAGTTTTAGTTTTTACTTCGGCTGGCATATACATCATTATTTTGTTTTTAATTTGTTTTTAAAAAGAATGTAACATTATTTTTCCAGATAATTTTATTGTTTTCAGAGTAATTAAAGTTTGCTGAATTAAATAATCATTTAAATAAAAAACTTTTTAAGATGGTTATTCGATTTTTCTTGAGCTAAAATAGCTCATAATCTTTTTCTAAGATCTTTAGTTCTATTTTTTTACTTTTAGGAATATTAATAGGATCGCTATACCTACTAGAATAATTGGTATAATTCTTGTTTCTGGTAGGATTGTAGTTGATACCTTGATATCTGTGTATTCTTTGAATCTATTCATCTTATCATCTTGATCCTGGAATTTTACTTCTATCTCTAGTTCAGTTTCCCTGGATGCTTGTTCGGAGGCGTAAAAATTACAGGTTGTTTCAAAGGAATCTCTTGGATTCATATCGGTGTAAGTTCTGCTACAGTCTTCTTCAGTATGTATGAATGCTAGTTTCTCGAATTTTGGATTTATTTCCACATTTTTGAGTGTTTCTTCTCCTTTATTCGTTGTTTTTATGGTTAAACTGTTTTCTTCTTCCGGATCTACTCTTTCTTTTTCAAAACTTGTTTCTATCTTAAGAGGTATTTCCTTGATTCTAAGGTTTCTTGAGCTTAGTTTCATCGATCCTAAATTCCATGTCAGTTGTCCTTTAATTTCATGTTCTCCTATTGGTGTATTTTTACTCGTTCTTATTTCCAGGTCTTTATTCCATTTCCTACCTGGTTGAAGTTCACCTATTTTTATTTGTTCTTCTATTTTTATTTCCTTTGAATCTATGTTTATGTGTGTGTCTTCTAGAGTTTGGTCTCTTAAGTTTTCTATCTTTATTTCAAGTGTTGTTTCTTCTCCCTGGTATATTTCTTCTTCAGAGAGAGACATTTCTCCTATTATTGTGGATTGTCCCATTGTTATCGTTATTGAGATTATCAAGAGTAATGCTATTAGAAATTTTTTAACTCCACATCTCATCCATTTCACTCCCTTTTTCATCTTTTTTTTCGTCTTGTTCTATTAATTGGTCTTTGAATTTGTATAGTATTAATAGTATTAGTATTGCTGATAGTCCTCCTATAAGAAGCCAATTTGTTCCTTCTGTTTCTCTTACTTCGCATTCTCCCCATTTTCCGTCTTGTCTACATCTTTGTATTCCTGTTTCTCCATTTGTTGTACATTCTTGGGTTTCTCCAGGTTCACATTCTTGCTCATAGGTATCTATTATTTCCTGCATTTCATTCAGATTTCTTTCTATTCTACTATAATTATCTTTTACGTTAAGGCATTTCGATATGTTTATATCTTCTTCGCATTTTTCTAATCCTTCTTCTATTATGTTTATTGTTTCTTCCGATATTATGTAGAAGTCTTCTCCTTCCAGATATGGTCTCAATATGTCTTCTGTTTGTCCCCTTATTTTTTCCAATTCTTTGGAGTAATTTCCGAGTTGTTCCCTTATTTCTTCTTTCATTTTCTCCGTTTCTTCTTCGTCTAATCTTTCACCTAGCCTGTTTTGGAAGTTACTTATCCTTCTATCAGTATCTTCAAAGAAACTTTCAACTTCTTTTCTATTGTTTCTCACCGTTTTTTCTTCTTCTGTATAATCTGATTCTAATTTTGGGAGTAAATCACCTGTTATAAGTGTTATTGCGCTTTCTCCTATTTCTGCCTTTACTTCTTCTCTTCTTTCCGCTATTTCTATTACTAATTCATGTCTTTTATTGTCCACTTCCTCAGAGATCTCTATTAGCCTTAAGTGAGATTCAAATGTTTCCATTATCTTATCTTCAACTTCCAGGACATTTACAATTTCAGATACTCTATCTCGTATTATTGATTCTACTTCTCCACTTGTTACTCTAAGATCACTTGCTCTTGTTTCTCCCTCTTCTAGAGCTTCGATGAGCGGATTCATAGCTTCTAGAGTAATGTCCATTTCTGCATCATATATCTCTAGTTGTTCTCTTACGTCTTTGAAAATTGATCTTTTTTCACGTCCAAAGTCTTCCGCATTTTCAATATAATCTTCTATTTCATCCGTTCTTTGAAAGAAATGAGCTATATAATAAACTTTAATTACTGTTTCTTGATTTTCTATTGCTATATCTCCTGTTTCTGCTTCAAAGGGAACCGCTAACTCTAATTCTCCTGTTGCTATTCTTCTTATCCCTACTACATAGTGTTCTTTTTCATCAACTGTTATTTTATGCGAAGGTTCGTATTCTATATCTTCTCCAGATTCTAGATATCTCACGGTTTCTTCAGCTGCATCTCCCCATTCAAATGTTAATACAGGGGTTAGCAATAATGACAGAATAATCATTATTTTTAAAGTGGTATAGGTTTTATTCTGGAGTTTTATTTCAATCACCTTTATTTATGAAGTATTTTTGTACTTATAAAGATTTTTCATTCTTTCAGTATTTCTTTAATTTTTTCGTACGCTTCTTTTGATTTTTGTGTTTTTGGACCTCCTCCTTTTACTTCATTCTCATTTCCTCCTGCTGATCCTCCCATTATTTCTGCTGCTTTCTCCACTGGTTCTTTTATGTTTATTTTGGATTCTGGTCCTTTTTTTCCAAGTATCTTTCCTTTTGAAATTACGAATACATGGTTTTTTGGATTTTCTTTTATCCTTTTATCCGCTAGTTTTTGCATTAACTTCATATCTGCATTTTCCATGTATATTACTTCTTTATTTTTTTCTATGCTTTTTCCACCAACTATTTTTTCTCTTAATTCTTTTATCTTTTTTTCTTTTTGTTTCCATTCTTTCTGCATTTTCTTTACTTTCTCAGGTGCTTCTTCAGGTGTTGATTTTACTATTTTAGCTATTTCTTCTAATTTTTCTTCATATTCTTCTAATTTTTTTCTTACTTCTTCTCCCGCTATATATTCTATTCTAATCACCCCATCTTGTTTTTTTGACACGTTTGTAATTTTTATAGGTCCTACTTCACTTGTATTATTACAGTGTGTGCCGCCACATGCTTCTACATCCCAGTTTTTTATGTTAACTACTCTTACTTTGTTTCCTGGTACATATCCTCCCTGGTATATTCTGAAACCATATTTTTCTTCCGCTTCTTTTTTTGTCATTTGTTTTTTCTCTATCTCTATGCTTTCTCCGACTGCCTGATTTGCTTTTTCCTCTATTTCTTTTATTTGTTTTTTACTTGGAATCTCGTAGTGACTTATATCAATTCTTGATCTATTCGGATATTTCTTTGCTCCAGCTTGCCATACGTGCTTTCCAAGTATTTTTTTAGCTGCTCCGTTTATTATGTGTGTTGCAGTGTGGTGTTTTGCCAGTGCTTCTCTTCTTTCTTTGTCAATTTGACCTTTTATATGTTTATTCTTTTCTATTTTTTTATTCGTTTGATGTAGTATTATTCCTTCTATTTTTTTCACATCTTTTACTTTTTCTCCGTTTATTCTCCCATGATCTGGTTCTTGTCCTCCTGATTCTGGGTAGAAAGCTGTTTTATTTAGTATAACGTAGTTTTTTCCATTTATCTTTTCGTTTCCAAGTGTTCTTCCTTTGAATTCGTATTTTCCTTTAAACTCCAGATTTTCTTCATGGTACAGTGTTTTTGTTTTCGGGTATTTTGATAAATCTATCTCTTCCTTTTTTATTTCTTCTTCATCTTTTTCTTCTTCTTTTAAGTGTTTTTCAGTTACTTTTGAATAGAAATTTTGAGGTATCTTTATTTCTTTGCCTTTTTCTTTTGCTTTTCTTTTTATGGTTTCTGGAGATATTCCTTTTGTATCGTAGAGATCTATCATTTCCTCTATGGTTATTTCTTCTTTTTTAATAGCTTTATCTATATGTTTTTTTGTTTTTCTGAGTGTTTTGTTGTATTTTTTTTCTTCGTTTTGCATTATTTTTTTTAGTTCCTCTGTATTCTCTTTTAGTTCAGGGTAGATTGGTTCTAGGTATTCAGCGTGTTTCTCAGCGATCTTTGTGAGATCTATATTCCATCCTTGTTCTTCTTTGAAGTCATGAATTCGTCTGTATAATGTTCTTAAGTTGTGTCCTCCGGATGTGTTGCTTGGTAGTACTCCATCCGTTACTGCGAATAGCAGTGTTCTCACGTGGTCTGTTATTGAGTATAATCTTGATATCGCTGTTACTTCTTCCTTTAATTTTTCTTTATCTGTACCTATCCTTTCAGCTATTTTTTTCCATCCTTCTTCCATATTTTTTATTTCATCAACGTTCATTATTCCTGAGTAAGGTAAGAAATCTTTGTATGTTTGAGTTTCTTTTAATCCTGTTTTATTGAATAGATATTTAACTGCTTTTGGAGATTGTAATTCATATATTGTGTTTTTACCTGTCAATAACCAAGGTATTCTCTCTTGACCCATTCCCATATCTAGAACTTTTATATCTAGAGGTTCGTAGCTTTTTTTACTTTTTCCACTGTTTTCTTTTATTTTGTAGTTCATGTATACTTGGTTTCCAAGTTCTAGGCTTCTTGAAAATATCTCCATTGATACTCCTAGGTTTCCTCCTCCTCCCCATCCGTCTTCATGTATTACTAAGTCTTTTTTAGGTATTTTTAGTTCTTCGGTGAACCAGGTTAAGTAATCTTCGAAGTATTTTTCTTGTTCAAATTCACTCGGTTTTTTGAATGCGTGTTGTCCCGTCATAATGAATGAGGTATTGTGTCTACCTGAGATTCCAACGCTGTCTATATCGTTGAATCTTGCACAGGGTTGTGGAACTATTAAAGGATTTGCAGGTGGTTCTACTTCTCCTGATACTACGTGTGGTTGAAAATCGAGTATTGATGCATTTGTCCAGTATAGGTCCTTTCTCCATCTTGCTACTATAGGATATCTCTTTATTGGAGTGTATTTTCTTTTCTCCATGTGTTTTTTAAAACTTTTCCAGCTTTCTATTAAGTCCATTTTTTTGTTTGAAGGTGGATTATTTATAAATTGGTATCCTCCTGTACATTCTGGCTCGTCACATGTCTTTCTGTCTTCCGTGGACCAGTAGTGATTTCCACAGTTGATACATTTTTTTCTTTCGTATCCTTTTTCTCTAAGTGTTTTTGTTGGATAGTATTTGTCTGGTTCCTTGCTTGCTTTTTTCTTTATTTCTTCTTTGAGTTTTTTTAATTGCATTTTAATTCGCCTATTTATTTATAAAGAGTTTTGAAGTTTATATTGTTTAAAAGTTTTTTGTTTCGAAAAGAGGAAATTTTGGCTTTTCAGGATATGTCTTCTGTTCCTGCTTCTAATGTTCTTATCTTAACGTGTTTTACGTATTTTCTTGCTTCTAAAGCTAGTTTTATGAGTTTTTCTCGTGTTATTTTATCTTCTTCCTGATATTCTTGTTCTAATGTCCCTTTTTCAGGTGTGAATCCTTGTAGTACATATTTATTAGTGTATGTTCCCACTGTTTTAGCTATTTTATTTATCCAATGTTCTGAATCTGTTAAACCTGGTATTACTGTTGTTCTCGGTTCTAATTCATATTTACATAGATTACTTACTCTTAATATTTTTTTTACTCCTTCAGTGTGTCTTTTTCCAACTTTTTTCCCTATTGCTTTGCTATATTTTCTTTGAAATTCCAATGGTGCTTTGACATCCAGAGCTACTCTATCCATTTTTCCTTTTATTCCCATTTCTTCTATTATCCTTGGATTTGTCCCGTTTGTATTTATTTGTACTTCGTACCCTTCTTTTTTTAACGTTTCACATAATATTTCTAGAGCTTCTGGTTGCTGGGTTGGTTCTCCTCCATCTATTACTACTACTTCTGTTTCCGTTGGGTCTTCTTTTATCTCTTGAACTACTTCGCTTATTTCTTTTTCTTCTCCTAAGAAAGAATCTAAATAATTTGAATTCCAGCACCAAGGGCATTCAAAATTGCAGCCTTGGAAGTATATCACGGTTGAGGGTTTATCAGGATACGCTATACTGGAGAATAAATCTATCTCTCCTATTTTCACTTTCATTTGAACCCTTTTTATTCATCTTTTTTCTTTAATAGGTCTTTTCCAAGTATCTCTGTTGCTGTTACTTTGCTTACTCCAGTCTCTTCAATCATTTCTTTTAGTCTTTCTTTATCAATGTTTTTCTTGGATGTTATTGCTTCGTAGTTTCCTTTTCTAAAATTCTCAATGTTTTTCAAAGTATTTTCTATTTCTTTCATGGTTTTGTCTTTTTCATTTATCTCTTTTGGATTCATTTTATCAGTTTTTTAGGTTTTCCTTGACCTTGGTTATTTTTGATCTGTATTTATTAAGTGTTTTTTGATTATTTTTTCTTTTTACTAAATGGATCTTCTACTTTTACGTCTAAATATTTTCTATCCTTATTAGCCCTTTTCGGATCCAAAACCATTCTTATTTTTTGTTCTATTAGTCCAAACTGTAAATATCTGCTTTGAATTAATTTCTTTGTTTTTTCCATTTCTTCCTTACTAATTTCTTTATTCTTGGTTAATTTTTTGCTTAATTCATCTATTTCTGCTTTTTTATGTCTTAATGCATTTATTCCTTTTTTCACTTTTTCAGCTTGTTTGTTTTTGATTATTTCATTTATATCTCTTTTTTTTGAAATGTTTTCTTGAATTGTTTCCTTTATTTCTTTTTCATTAAATTGCATCTCACGTAATCTTCTGTAAAGTTTTCCTTTTTTGATTTCCGGCATATTCATTTTTTTTGTCAATTCAGGGTGTTTTCTTTTGAATATGTCACTTTCTTTCTTCATTTGCCCTCTCCAGTGCTTTTCTTTTTCAATTTCTTTTTTTATCTCTTCTGGTTTTTTATCTTCTCGTTTCATTTTTTCTTCTTTATTCCATAGATATCTCTTAAATGAACTTGGTTCTGTTTTTTCTTGTTTTAATGATTCTATTTCTATCCCTAATTCTCTTTCCAGTAGCTTTATTCTTTTTTCTATGTTTTCTATTTTTTTCTCATAGCTTCTTTTATCTTTCTGTTTTCTTTTTTTATTTCTATGCTTTTTGATTGTCATATTTAACGTTTTTTATATTTCTCTGAGCTTGTAGAGCTCTTTATTCATTTTTTCTAGTTGTTCTTTGCCTATTTTTACTTTTTCTCCATTTATTTCTACTGGTTTTTCAAGAACTCTTTTTGGAAGTATGTCATTTTCTTTGTTTATTCCTCTTTCTATATCTATTTTTCTTTCCAGTTTTTGTATTTCATGTGCTCTTTTTTTCAGTTTTTCCACTGTTATTTCTTTTCCCAGTATTTTTGAGTATATCTCAGCGTAATCTTCTCTTGAATAGGAATTTACAAAGGAGCATATTGATGTTGAATCGTTTATAATTCTTTTTATCATTATTTCGTATGATATTTCAGGTTTTCCTTTTGGAGAGGTTCTTTCTTCTGTTTTTTGTCCTAATTCCATTCCTGCTGTCCATGATTTTAAATGGCATCCGTATCTAGGTCCTTGTGAGTAAGTTAAGGACATTCCTCTTAGTCCTCTTGGGTCGTATGCTGGTAGGTTCATTCCTCTTACATCGATGGAGAAGTCTTCGTCTTTTTTAGAGTATTTTTCATGTGCTTTTCTTGATCCTTCTCCCAATACTTTTCCTATTCCTTCTCTTTTTCCTATCTTCTTTGTCAATTCAAGTATTGATTCTTTCCCTTTCCATTTGTAGTCTATTAATCCTTTTTCACTGGCTTCTTTTGCCCAAGCTATTGCTCCTGCAGTATTTAATACGTCTAATCCGTATTGGTCACATAGATGGTTTGCAGCTATTATTATCTCTTCATCTTTGTTTTCTAAGTTTGCTCCAAGGGCCCATGCTATTTCGTATTCTACTCCATCTCCTTTTCCGGTGTATTTGCTTTTCATTACATCTTGACATCCTATTGGACATTTGAAGCAAGATTTAGTTTTTACTATGTGTTTTTTAAGTGTTTTTAGTCCTGTTTTACTTGCATCCTTGAATTTTGATTTTTTCCAGTTGTTCGTTGGATATGATTCTGCTTTATTTACTTTTTCTACGAGTGGAAGGGTTTTCTGTCTTGGTTCTCTTTCATTAGCCACTTCTTTAAATTTTTCATTTACTATCTCTTTTAAATCACTGGAAACTCCGAGGTCTTTTTTTCCTTTCTTGACTAGAATTGTTTTTAGTTTTTTATATCCTAATACTGCTCCTGTTCCTCCTCTGCTACAGCTTCTGTATCCTGGAAATGTTCCTGCGTATTTAACTCCTTTTTCTGCTGCTGGTCCTATTGATAGAGGCTCGTATCCTTTTTCTCTAGCATCTTCGATTAAATCATATACTTTCTTTCCCCAGTATTCTTCTTCAGTATTCTTTATTTCTATTTTTTCTCCATTGATTTCTATGTGTACTGGTCTCTCGCTTTTTCCAGTTATCTTTATCACTATATATCCATTTTTAGCCAGTTCTCCTGCGAAGTGACTTCCTCCAGAAGAAGTTGTATAGTAATTTGTTAAGGGGGAGAGAGTTGTTACCCATGTTCTATTTGCTGATGGAAAGTATCCTGTGAATGGGCTAGTCGATATAATTACTGGGTTTTTTTCTGATAGAGGATTTATTTTAGGATTTTCTTTTATCTCTTCATGTAAAAGCTTCGCTCCTAGTCCTCTTCCTCCTAAGTAGTTTTCTATCTTTTTCTCAGAGATTTCTCTGATATTTATTTCCTGTGAGTTTAGATCTATTTCGAGTATCTTAAATTCCATTTCTATCACTTTTAGATTTTTTATAAGGATATATTGGTTTTTATTTAAATTATATCTTTTAAAGTATTTACCGCAATGTCAATCTCTCTTTCCCTTATATCTAATGGAGGTAGGAATCTTATTGATTTTTCTCCACATCCCAGTAGCATTAATCCATTTTTAAATGACTCTTGAACTACTTTATTTCTTTTTTCTTTTGTTTCAAGATCAATAGCTGCCATTAGTCCTTTTCCTCGTATATTTGAAACTTCTTCTAATTCCATTTCTCTTAGTTTCTTTAATAAGTATTTTCCTCTTTCTTCTGCATTTTCCACTAAGTTGTTTTTCTGTATTATTTCTATGGTTTTGTAACCTATGAAGCTTGCTAGTATGTCTCCTGCTCCCCATGTAGTGCTTATTCTTCCTTTTTCTTCGGGGAAATTATCTCTATTTGATATTGTTGCTCCTACTCTTAGTCCTTTTGCTGAAGTTATTACATCTGGCTCTACTTCGTAGTGTTCAATTGCCCAGAATTTTCCTGTTCTCCCTAAACCTGCTTGTATCTCATCTGATATGAATAAAGCATTTTTATCCTTAGTTTTATCTTTGATTCTCTTCATGAATTCTTTACTTGGTATTCTGTATCCTCCTTCTCCCTGTATTGGTTCAATTATTACGTAAGAAAGTTCTTCAGTTTCTTCTATTTTCTTTTTAGCTTTTTCAATTGCTCCACATTTACATTTTCCATTGTATTTATCTCTACAAGTACAGAAAGGTGCTTTTTCTACTCCAGGTATCTTAGGATATCTTTTTTTGTATTTTCCAACTCGTTGTGTTAATGTAAGTGCTCCTAAAGTTCTTCCATGAAATGATTTATCAAATGATACTCCTTTTTTTCCTTTTCTATCGTAACTTATTTTTATGGCATTTTCAACTGCTTCTGCTCCTGAATTTAATAAGAATACTGTATCTAAATTGAATTTTTCCGTCGTTTCAACTATTTTTTCTTGTAGTTCAGTTGGTCCAGGAACTTTATTTTTTACGTAGAAATCCTGTCCAGCCATTTTTATTGGATCTATTATTTTGTATTCTTTTAATGCTTCCTCTATTTCCGGATGATTGTATCCTAAAGGTGTTGATGCTGCGTGTTGTGCTAAATCAAGAAACGTGTTCCCATCTATGTCTTTGCAGAAGGGTCCTTTTGATTCCGATAGATAATTCCATACAAAAGGATATACATGAGTTGATTTAGCTCCATGCTTATGGAACCTATTTTTGTATTGAAGGCTTTTTTTTATGCT
>Ga0207421_10006868_pt1 | contig 12294 bp, 11 predicted proteins | sample SodLakKL_010_SED_4_FD_187542 | JGI IMG/M metagenome (GOLD analysis project Ga0207421, IMG submission 187542) | Alkaline sediment microbial communities from Lake Tanatar, Kulunda Steppe, Russia - 8KL_010_SED (SPAdes) (version 2) | ecosystem: Environmental > Aquatic > Non-marine Saline and... | reverse complement strand
ATGAAAACGCTCGGAAAACGCATTGAAGAGAAGCCGTGGATCGGCTGGGTGGTATTTCTCATAACCGTTGTGGTGGTCTTTCTGGCCGGACTGTTCACCTACACCATTGTGGAGCGGCGCACCGAAGCGCAGTTTGTCTTCCAGCCGGTGAAGGACCTGCATCCCTATGAGCCAAGGCTGGAGGTCTGGGGCGAGGCTTTTCCGCGCCAGTTCAATACCTACAACCAGATGGCCGACACCACATTCCGCAGCGAATTCCTCGGGTCTTACCGCAAGGATCTGTTGGATGAATATCCCGGGATGGTCATTCTTTTTGCCGGGTTTGCATTTGCTACCGACTACAACCTCGCCCGGGGGCACTACTATTCGGTGACCGATATCCATGAATCGCTTCGTACCGGTGCTCCCATGGAGGCAGGCGAGGGACCGATGCCGGCCACCTGCTGGAGCTGTAAGAGCGCGGATGTGCCACGGATGATGGCCGAAATGGGGCAAGAAGAATTCTATGCCGCCCGATGGTCGGATCTGGGACACGAAATGGTGAATCCGATCGGATGCGTCAACTGCCATGATCCGGAAACCATGAGGCTGCGCATCTCACAGCCTGCACTCGTGGAAGCATTTGAGCGCCGGGGACGTGATATCACCGAGGCAACCCATCAGGAAATGCGGTCACTCACCTGTGCCCAATGCCATGTAGAGTACTATTTTGGCTCGGGGAACCGGCTTATTTTCCCCTGGGATGAGGGCTTTCATGCGGATGAGGTGGAGCAGTACAAAGATAACATTGAATTTGCAGATTGGGTCCACCCGCTGAGCCGTACTCCCCTGCTCAAAGCCCAGCACCCCGATTACGAGATCTACAGACTGGGGATCCATGCCCAGCGCGGTGTCTCCTGTGCGGATTGTCATATGCCGTTCCGGACCGAAGGCGGTGTCAAGTATACCGACCACCGGGTCCAGAGTCCCCTGAATAACGTGGCGAATGCCTGCCAGACCTGTCACCGGCAAAGTGAGGCCGAGCTGACACGGAATGTAGTGTCCCGGCAGCGTGATGTTCATGAAGTACGTGAAAAGCTGGAGGACGCATTGGTAAAGGCGCATCTGGAAGCTGAATTTGCCTGGAATCTCGGAGCGGACGAAGAACAGATGGCACCGGTACTCCAGCATATCCGAAGCGGTCAGTGGCGTTGGGATTACGGTGTCGCAAGTCATGGCGGCGCTTTCCATGCACCGCAGGAGATGTTGAAAATGTTCGGTGTCGGTCTGGACCACGCCCAGGAAGCGCGGCTTGAGCTGGCCCGGGTCGTGGCTCAGCTGGGACATACGGATCCGATCCCGCTGCCCGATGTCTCTACCAAAGCCAAGGCACAGGAATATATCGGCATAGATCTGGAAGAGCGGCAGCGTGAAAAAAACGAATTCCTGAGAGTGGTGGTGCCGGAGTGGCTCCAGCGTGCCGAAGAACGTCATCGCCAGTGGGATGCCGGTGAACGGGATATCGTTCCTTCGCGGTGACAAGCGAAACGGATAACAAACAGACAGCAAACAGACTTTAAACAGATAGCAAGGGACGCAACGGCAGCCCGGGACTGAAACACAATTATTTATTCACAGGCAACGGCAGGCGCAACTGTCTGCGGCAGGAAGCCTGCATATTCTTCAGATGGAATCAAAGACTAACGGAGAAAACAATCTCCGGAAAAAAAAACGAAAACCGGTGTGGGTTTTCCCCTGGGGCTACCCCGAGGCATTTCTGATCATGGCAGCGGTGCTGCTGGTCGGTTTTGCCATGGAGTGGGTGACACCGGGCGACGGACTCTCGGCGCCCGCCTGGCCATGGAACGGAGTGATCGGGGCGGCGCTCATCCTGGGTGCGCTGATATTGCAGCTGGCCCTGCCTAAAAACCCCGTTGTGCGCTGGCTCAGCCAGGTCCCCGCAAGCATGGGAGCCATCGCTGCCGTGACATTATCGGTCCTGTTAATGGGTCTGTTCCTGCAGGGACAGCCTTCGGGTATAAGCTGGATCGACCGCCTGGGCCTCACCCGAATGGCCACAAGCTGGCCTTTCCTGCTGAGCATCTCATGGTTCCTGTTTGTACTGGCCATGACTACCGTCAGACGGAGTATTCCCCTGCGTGGACGCAACATCGGCTTCCTGCTGAACCATCTGGGACTCTGGATCGTCATTGCAGGCGGTATCCTGGGCAGCGGTGACCTGCAGCGCGTTACCATGACGCTGTCGGACGGGCAGACCGTCTGGTACGGCACCGACCGGGACGGCCGCACCGTGGAGCTTCCGCTTGCGCTGGAGCTGCAGCGTTTCCACATGGAGGAATATCCACCCAAAATGGGAATGCTGGATCACGATACGGGCAGTCTCATCATCCGCGGCGAACAGGACCTGGTGGAGGTAGAGCGCGGCCGAACGGGGTACATGTCCGGCTGGAACTACGAAATCCTCCGGTTTTTCTCGGAATCGGCGCGCATTGATGACCGGTTCGAGCCCATCCATGATATCGGTGCGGCGCCGGCGGCTCAGATAAGGGCCGTGCATGCCGAACGCGGCGACACGGTTGTCGGGTGGATCACCTGCGGCAGTTTCAACATGAGGCATCAGTTCCTGGAGCTGGAAGAGGGCAGGGCCATGGCCATGACAGTGCCGCAATCCAAACGCTACATGTCGCTTGCCAGACTGTATACCCAAAGCGGCGACAATCGGATGATTGATATCGAAGTGAACCATCCGTATTCGGCCGAGGGGTGGAAACTGTACCAGTTCAGCTACGATGACCGGTTCGGGAAATGGTCCCCCATAAGCATCATCGAAGCGGTGCGCGACCCCTGGCTTCCTGTGGTCTACACCGGATTCATCATGATGCTGCTGGGAGCAGTGTACCTGTTCTGGCTGGGAAAAGATATCGGCACCGAACTGACGCAGAAAACGGATGGGGAGGATTGGAACCCGGGTGCAACGGACGGCCAGGTGGCTTTGGACAGCCCTCCCGGGTCGACAGAGACATCCGGCCCAGCAGGAACATCCGGATCAACGGAAACATCCGGCCAGGCGGCCGGAACCAGACAAGAAACGGAGGTATCATGACCTGGAGCGCATTTCCCGCTGTATTTGCCGTTTCGGCCGGCCTCTGGGGTGCTGCCGTTGCGGGTGTGTATCTTGCCCGGCTGAAACCCAGGGCGGAGATAATGGGCCATCTTTTTTTCTGGGCCGGGATGGCGGTGCTGACCATCTTCATCCTGGGCCTGTGGGGAAGCCTGGACCGTCCGCCCATGCGCACGCTCGGCGAGACCCGTCTGTGGTACGGGTTCTTCATGCCGCTGATCGGCTACCTCACCTGGCGCCGCTGGAAGCTCAGCTGGGTACTGGCCTACAGCATTCTGATGGCCGTTGTGTTCCTGGGCATCAACGTGCTGAATCCGGATGTCCACGACCGCGCTCTCATGCCGGCCCTGCAAAGCGTCTGGTTCGTTCCGCATGTGATTGTCTACATCTTTGCCTATGCACTGCTGGCCGTCTCGGCCATTGTTGCAGTCAAAGCGCTCTATGAAGGACGAAGAGGGCAGTTCCGGGTGAAAACCATCACACTGGCCGACAACATGGTCTATATCGGTTTCGCTTTTCTGACCCTTGGGCTCATATTTGGCGCCATATGGGGCAAGGAAGCCTGGGGCCATTACTGGAACTGGGACCCAAAGGAAGTGTGGGCGCTGCTTACATGGATCGTCTATCTGGCATATATCCATATCAGGGCACACCGTCCGGACCTGGTGCGCCCGGCCATGTGGACTCTTGCCGCAGCGTTTGTTGTCCTGATGGTGTGCTGGTTTGGCGTCAACTACCTGCCATCAGCCCAGGGCAGCATCCACACCTACTGATCTCATACATCCAAAGTGTCCCCTGCGCCTGTTTAGACAGGGTTTTACATCATTTCGCGGATAATCAGTTATTTTTTCGATTTATTTCTTGACTTGTTCCTGTGAGGTATCCTATTATAGGATAAAATACTCTTAAATACGTATTATGCATTTTTCGAAGGCCAGCACATATGGGATCAGGTCGGTAGCGTTCATGGCGGCAAAGCATGACAGCGAGATGATCTCCATCAAGGTGCTGAGCCGGGAACTGGGCATTCCGCCGGCATTTCTGACGAAAGTGATGCAGCGGCTGGCATCCCGGAACATCGTACAGACGATGCGGGGTTACGGGGGCGGAGTGGCGCTTGGCAAGCCGGCCAGCGAAATCACGCTCAAGGAAATAATTACCGCGGTTGAAGGGGAAGAAGCCTTTCAGCCATTCGGACTGGGCATACCGAAGGAACAGATGGAGAAAACACCCGTTTTTTTCAAAAAATGGACCAATCTGAACGACAGTATCGACCAGTTTTTTTCGCACACGAAACTTTCCGAACTCTGTCCTGCTGAAAACCCCGGCCCTGTCGGACCGGCCGGAAGCCATGTTGGATCGGCAGGAAACCCTGTTGGCGGCAAGGCCGCAGAGGGACAGGAAGCTTCTTCGCGCTCTAAATTAAGATAAAATACACTTATATCCATTAATCAACCACAACAGAACAAGTCATGCAGCAAGTAACAAGAATCCTGCTCCTGGTCATTATGGCACTGATATACACCGGTTGCGGCAACGGAGAAGAACGCGAACCCGCAGATACGCGGGACGAAGCACCGGAGCTGACCGAATTTGAACTGGAACACGGCATCGGGCCGGTCACCGAAAGGCTGGATATCGGGGATCTCAATGTGGAACGCGCCCGCCGCGGAGCCGAGATCTTCGATCTCCGGTGCACGGCCTGCCACCGCATGGACCGCCGCTTTGTGGGACCGCCGCTGGGCGAAGTGACCGAAGCAAGGTCGCCCGAGTTTATCATCAACTTCATCCTCAATCCCGAGGAAATGACCAACCGTCATCCGATCGGACAGGCACTCCTCCAGGAGTACATGACCATCATGCCTTACCAGAACGTGAGCAAGGAGCAGGCGATAGAGATTGTCGACTTTTTGCGCTATTACGCTGAGACAGGCGAAGACTTGCGAGATTAACCCACTACAAAACAACCATTAAATCAGGAACCATGGCACAAAAAACAACCATCTGGAAAATCACATCATTGCTTCTGGGTCTCGGCCTGCTCGCGATGATCATGTATGGATGTCCGTCCCAGACGGGCATGCTGGACACCCGCGATGCCGCACAGCGGGTTTACGTAGCTCCGGGGGAATATGACGAATACTACGCATTCTTTTCGGGTGGATACAGTGGCCAGCTGAGCGTCTGGGGACTGCCCTCGGCGCGCATGTTACGTAACATCCCGGTATTTTCACAGGATCCGGAATCGGGATACGGCTACTCCGAAGAGACCAAGCCGCTGCTGATGACCAGCTACGGATTCATTCCGTGGGACGACTCGCACCACCCTGATTTCTCACAGACAAACGGGATGCCGGACGGACGCTGGATCTTCATCAACGGCAACAATACCCCGCGTGTGGCACGCATTGACCTGACCACCTTCGAGACGGCCGAAATTCTGGAGCTTCCCAACACGGGCGGAAACCACGCCTCCACCTTCGTAACGGAAAACACCGAGTATATCCTTGGTGCCACCCGCTTCAGCATCCCCTATGAAATGGACAAGGATGTGCCGATCGACTCCTACAAGGAGAATTTCGATGGGTCACTCAGCTTTATTGCCGTGGATCCCGAATCTGGTGAGATGAGCATGGACTTCCAGATCATCATGCCTCCCTATCACTACGATCTCGGCCGGGCAGGCAAGGGACCGTCCGCCGACTGGGCTTTCTTCACCACCTACAACACCGAACAGGCCCACACCCTGCTGGAGATCTATGCTTCCGAGTTTGACAAAGACTACGTAGTGGCCGTCAACTGGAGGAAAGCACAGGAGTACGTCCGTGAAGGGCGTGCACGCACTGTGCCGGCCAACTACTATCATAACCTTAAAGATAAAAACACGGGAATCGCTTCTTCCACAGTTCATGATGAGGTGCTGCTGCTGGATCCGAAAGACGCTCCGGATATGATCTACTTCCTGCCGACACCCAAGTCGCCGCACGGAGTGGATATCGATCCTACAGGCGAGTACATCGTTGCCGGTGGAAAGCTTGCCACCGTTATTCCGGTGCACTCATTCAGCCGGATGATTGAAGCCATTGAAAACGAAGCGTTTGAAGAGGTGATCAACGGTATTCCGGTGCTCGAATACGAGGCCACTATCGCCGGCGAAGTGGAAAACCCGGGCCTTGGTCCCCTCCACACCGAGTTTGACGGCGACGGAAATGCCTATACATCGGTCTACATCTCCTCGGAAATCGTGAAGTGGTCGCTGGAAAACTTTGAGGTGCTCGACCGTATCGATGCCTACTACTCAATCGGCCACCTGATGATCACCGGCGGCGACACTCCTAACCCGGACCGCAGGTATATGGTCGGCCTGACCAAGACCTCCCGTGACCGCTTTCTGCCGACCGGTCCGAAACAGCTCCACCCCGCCCAGCTGTACGACATTTCGGGCGACCGCATGGAACTGCTGCTGGACTTCCCCACGATCGGTGAGCCGCATTATGCGCAGGCCATAAAGGCTGACATTATCAGGCCAAATGTAAAACAGATATACGATCTGGACGAAAACAAGCATCCGCATGCGGTGATGCGTCCGCGCGATGCACGGGTAGAACGTGACGGCAATGTGGTGCGGGTCTACATGACCAACATCCGAAGTCACTTCACCCCTGACAACATCGAAGGAATCCGGGTAGGCGATGAAGTGTACTTCCACCTGACCAATATTGAACAGGATTGGGATATGGTGCACGGGTTTGCCATCAAAGGCGCCAACAGCGGCGAAGTTTTGATCGCACCCGGTGAAACCAAGACCATCGTTTGGCATCCGCAACGCACGGGTATCTATCCGTTCTACTGCACCGCCTTCTGCTCAGCGCTTCACCAGGAGATGCAGGGCTACGTCCGGGTGTCTGCAGTCGGCTCGGATGTCCCGCTTACCTGGCGGACAGGAGAAGAGTAACAAGTTTTTATTGAGGCCACGCAGGCTAAAAATACATAACTGAGGTAATGGGCAGGATTGTGACGGGTCCTGCCCATTTCAAAGGATCGTTTAAAAAGAGTTAGCAAGGCAATTATCCCAATGAAGAAATCAACCCGATTAGGACTGGTTCTGGCGGCATTGCTGCTGATCCCGGCGTATTTTACTCCTATCTGGACGATCACGCTCACCGCACCGCAATATCCGGACGGAATGGGCATGTATATCTGGATGGACGACATCACCGGCCATGAGCGGCACGATATCCGCAATATCAATATCCTCAACCACTACGTAGGCATGAAGGAAATTGATCCGGATCTGGTAGGCACGCTGGATATCATGCCTTGGGTGGTCGGCGGTTTGATTGCTCTGGGTTTGGCCGCCGCCCTGGTCGGCAAGCTCTGGCTTGCCTGGGTCTGGATTATAGTGTTTGTTGTGGCCGGAGTGGCCGGGATGGTGGATTTCTACATGTGGGGCTACGACTACGGGCATGACCTGAATCCGCGGGCGGCCATCAAGGTCCCCGGCATGAGCTACCAGCCGCCGCTGATCGGCAGGAAAACCCTGCTCAACATCACAGCCACCTCCTGGCCCTACTGGGGCACGCTCTGGATCGGGTTGTCGCTGGCAGCCGGAACGGCTATGACAGTCAGAAATACTTTTTTCGACAAAAAGTAACATGGGCAGGCCGGTCACGCACGGTCCGGAGAACGGCGAACGGCGAACGGCACAACCTCAGGCAGATAAGCAGATAAATGGAAGAAGCAACGACACATCAAATGAATTCAGTAATAACCTCTTTTCCGGTAAACTTTTCGGGATTGACAACCGTCGTGGCGCTGATGGTTGTTGTGCTGGCATGCGAAGGCGGGAAAAACGACAACGCGGAAATCAGACCGGTTTCCGGCACGTCACCAACTTCAGCGATCAATGAGAACCTTCGAAACGTTCCTTCTGATGCGTTCCGAACCGGCACCCCGGTTTCACACTACTTCGGGAATGTGGAGGTCAGTTTGTACGGCGAGTACTGCGACCACAGCGGCCGTGAGCTGAGAAGCCGCCGGTATGGCGCGGTGGCCCTGGAAGCAGAGGGTACGGTGCTCAGGTTCCGCTCAGTGGAGAACCTGGTCTGGTACATGCAGGAAAAGGGACTCGGATGCGAAGACTTCCAGGTCATCGGTATCGTGGACTTCATCTCGGCCAAACGGCTCATGAAACCGGGTGAACTGATCTTCCATCGGAGCAGAAACCTTCCGAGTCCGGGCGGATCCTGGGTGAGTGCCATGGACCCCGATGCCGATCCGTCGTTGCTGTTCAATATCGGGGAGGCCTACCCGGGTACACGTCACTCCTGGGAAGAAGTGCGGACCTTCCTCACAGAAAAAAAGGATGGATCTTGACTTTCAGGTTGCATCTTATGTCATTACAAATGCTTAGCTTGTGCTTGTTTCTATGAAATTTTCAATCTCTGTTGGATACAGTTTGAAGCCCATTTTTCTGGCTTCCGTCTTGTTACTGGCCGCGGCATGCGACCGTGGGCCGCAGGAGATCCGGATCGGGAAGCAGGAGTGCGACCACTGCCGGATGATGATCAGCCAGGAGCAGTTTGCCGCACAGTTGATCACACAGCAGGGCAGACAGTACGCCTTTGATGCAATCGAATGCATGGCCGCTTTCATGGACAGCGGTGACGGAAGGGAGCTGGATATCCACTCGCTCTGGGTGCCGGATTTTAATAATCCCGGAAACTGGATTGCAGCTGAATCAGCCTGGTATCTGCAAAGCGACGGCCTGCGAAGCCCCATGGCGTTGAATTTTTCAGCTTATGCCGACGAGGACGCGGCACGCCGCCAGCAGTCCGGGTTCGACGGCCGGGTCGTCCGATGGAAGGAGGTCCGGGATATCGTCAGGGACAGCTGGTCCGGCGGAACTCATGAACACAGTCACAATCATCATTGACCTTCCAGAAAAACATGCGTCAGTTTATGCACCGGAAATCTCACATAGCATTATCTATGGCCCTTGCCATGCTGATGGCATTCATGGTCCACAGCCGCTCGTCACCTGCCGCTCCCGGACTGATGCCGGCTCCGGAAATCACATCGGAAGTCACCCCGGAAGAAAGGGTGCCCGATGAAGTTGTGGCACGTAAAGCTGCGCGGACAGGATCGGGACCATTTGCGGAAAACTTGCTGGCCGATGAAAGTAATCGCTCAGAGGCCGCAAGCCAAGCCCTTGTCGTGGGAGAGCGTGGCGGCGATTTTGCAAGGATAGCCGATGCCCTGTCTGCAGCGTCCGACGGCGACACCATTCGCATAGAAGCCGGCACCTACCGTGAGCACGAGCTGCTGGTGGACCGGCAGGTCACCATTCTGGGCATCGGGCGGCCGGTTATTGATGTCGAACACAAGGGCGAAGGGATCAGGATTACCGCCGATAACGTGCATCTGGAAGGCCTGGAGATCCGTAATGTGCCGACCAGCCACAGCCGCGATCATGCCGCCATCCGTTTTGACAGGGCATCTGGCGGAAAAGTGATCGACAACATCCTGGATGATACCTTTTTCGGAATCTATCTGGCACGCGCCCATGACATGGTGATCAGTGACAATCGTCTTCGGGCCTACCACACCCGGGAATCCGTTTCAGCCAACGGCATCCACCTCTGGAACTCGAACCGGGCCCTCATAGTGGATAACGAGATCATCGGGCATCGCGACGGCATCTACCTTGAGTATGTGCAGGAGAGCAGCATTACCGGCAATCATGTCGAGAAAAACATTCGTTACGGACTGCATTTCATGTTTTCTGATGACTGTGTGTACCGGGACAACCAGTTTGAGAATAACGGAGCCGGGGTAGCCGTGATGTACAGCAGACGCGTCATGATGAAACACAACCTGTTTGTCAACAACTGGGGCGCTTCGTCGTATGGATTGCTGCTTAAGGAGATCACGGACAGCGAAATTTTCGAAAACGAATTCAGCGGAAACACCATCGGTATTCGTTCCGAAGGAAGCGATCGCGTCAAAAAGTACCGGAACAATTTTCACCGGAACGGGTGGGCGATCCGGATCATGGCAAGCAGCATGGACAATCTGATCACCGAAAACAATTTCATAGATAACGCATTTGACGTGTCGACCAACAGCCGCAGGCACAGCCGGAACAACTTCGAAGCCAACTACTGGGACAAATACAGCGGATATGATCTGAACGGTGACGGTTTCGGAGACGTCCCGCACCGCCCGGTCCGGCTCTTTTCACTGATCGTGGAGCGCAACCCCATGGCCCTTATGCTGCTCAGAAGCATTTTCGTACAGATACTTGACCTGACTGAGCGCGTCATGCCCACGATTACGCCGGAAACCCTGGTCGATGAAAAACCGCTCATGCGGAAGGTGGCCATATGATTCGCATCAACGCACTCAACAAGAAATACGGCACACTGCAGGCGCTTTCGTCCGTGGATGTAGAGATCGAACCGGGACGCATTACCGCCGTCCTGGGTCCGAACGGTGCCGGCAAAACAACCCTGATCAAGAGTATCCTTGGCCTGGTGAAACCCGACAGCGGAACGATAACCGTGGACGGAATACATGTCAACGGTGAGAGCCGCTACCGGGAAATGATCGGATACATGCCCCAGCTGGCCCGTTACCCCGAAAACCTGACCGTGACGGAAATCGTGGACATGATCCGGGATATCAGAAAGTCGGCATCGAAACCGGAGAGTCGTTCCGCATCCACCCGCAAGGATACGCAAGATAGCATTAAAAACACCGGGCAAAAGACGCCCTTGGCAGATAAGGATGCCGGCAGACCGCAGAACAACGGGCAATCCGCTTCGGCTCCGGAACCGGCACATGATGACACGCCGGATTTTGAACTCTGGGAGCGGTTCGGACTGGAATCCGAAAAAGACAAGCCGTTCCGGACACTGTCCGGCGGGAACCGGCAAAAAGTAAGTGCCGTGCTGGCTTTCCTGTTCCGCCCGAAAGTGCTGTTCCTGGACGAACCGACAACGGGACTCGACCCCGTATCCAGCAGCTTTCTGAAGGACAAGATCCTTGCGGAACGGAATTGCGGCACCACTATCATCCTCACTTCGCATATCATGAGCGAGGTCCAGGAGCTGGCGGAGCAGGTGGTCTATCTGCTGGAGGGAAAAATCTATTTCGAGCGGAGTGTTGCCGGACTACTGGAGGAGACTGGACAGTCCACGCTGGAGCGGGCAATTGCTGTCAAGCTTGGACGTCAGCCCGAAGTCACGGCAGAAACCGGAGAAACGCCATGATCTTGAAAATCCTGAAATACCAGCTTCGCGACGTGTTTCGCAGCCGCTGGATTATCGCCTACGTACTCTTTTTTCTGGTGTTGACAGATGTGCTGTTCCGCTTCGGCGGCGATGGCCTTCGGGTGGCCACCAGCATGATGAACATCATCCTGATCGTAATTCCGCTGGCATCCATCATTCTGGGAGCGTTTTACCTCTACAACGCACGGGAATACATTGAGCTGCTTTTATGCCATCCGGTGAAGAGGCACCAGCTGTTCTGGGGGATGTTCCTGGGACTGGCCCTGCCACTGGTTGCCGCGTTTGCAGGTGGGGTCCTGCTGCCCTACCTGTACAACGCCGCCGGCGCGGAAGCATGGCGGTCCGCGCTCATGCTGGTTTTCACCGGATCCATGTTGACGGTCATATTTGTTGCACTGGCCTATTATCTCGCGCTCCGCTTTGACGACCGAATCAAGGGCCTGGGCCTGGCACTCGTCATCTGTCTTTTTTTCACCATCATTTACGACGGTCTCATCCTTTTTGTGATCTACATGCTCTCAAGCTATCCGCTTGAGAAGCCGGTCCTGATATTGTCGCTCCTGAACCCGATCGATCTCGGCCGGATACTGCTGCTGCTCCAGTTTGACATATCCGCACTGATGGGACTCACCGGTGCGGTATTCCGGGAGTTTTTCGGGACGCCGCTGGGAATGGGCATCAGTGTGGCTTCCCTGCTGGCGTGGCTGGCCGTACCGATAACGGCCGGCTTCAGACGTTTCCTGGTCAAGGATTTCTGACGGCTGGCCGAAATGTTTGATAATTATTATAGTCCCTGCCAGGCCGAAATGCGATGCCTGCTGGCGAAGACACAAGAAAGAATATCATCCAACGAATATCATCCAACGAATATCATCCAAC